>Ga0209483_1000496_pt1 | contig 34161 bp, 37 predicted proteins | sample NGEPerA_FD_184508 | JGI IMG/M metagenome (GOLD analysis project Ga0209483, IMG submission 184508) | Arctic peat soil microbial communities from the Barrow Environmental Observatory site, Barrow, Alaska, USA - NGEE PermafrostL2-A... | ecosystem: Environmental > Terrestrial > Soil > Wetlands >...
CCCACCCACCACACGATGATGTCGTCGACCACGAAGCCGTCGTCGTTCAAGAGATGCGTGTACTGCGCGCGTCCCGGCGTGACCTTTCGCAGGTCGTTGGTGAGCGTCGATTGCAACGCGCCGAACATGTCGGGACCGTCACAACGCACGGTGCCGAGGTGACTGACGTCGAAGACGACCGCGTCGTTGCGACAGGCGAGGTGCTCGGCGACCGTGCCCGATCCGTACTGCAACGGCATCTCCCAGCCACCGAAAGGGACGATTTTGGCGCCTAATTTCACGTGCGCGTCGTAAAGAAACGGGCGTCGATCGGTCACGTCAGCCACTCTACGCGGCGAAGGAAGCCAGAGTTCCGAGACCGTGTTGCTCGAGCAGCGCCACGAAGTCGCGCTGGTAGACGACGAGCAGCTCGACTTCGGGATAGAGCGCGCGGAACTTGCGGACCTTTTGATTCTTCTTCGTGACGAGACGTTGTTCGAGGACCGTCAGCTCGATGAACAGTCGACGTTCGGGCAGATAGAAGTCTGGACGAAACGCCTTGGTCGGTACACCAAGTTCGTTCCACTCGAGCGGGAACTCAACTGGTTCGTAGGACCACGCGAAACCGTAGAGGTTCAAGAGGCGCGCGAACGCTCTCTCACTGGGGTGGGCAAACTGGTCCTGCGGCACAGGTTCGAGACTGGGGTGCCGACGACGCGACGCGTCGATCGGCGCTGGGTCGCTCACGCCGAACGGGTCTCCTTCTCCGACGTTGCGAGCTGCGATTGACGAATAGTGATCGTAAGTTCGGCGACCACGTTCGCCAGTGGAACGATGTTAAAGACACCCTGGCCTCCGCGAAGGAGGTCCACCAGGTCGCCGTCGTCACGTGCGAGCACCGAACCGGCGTCGCTCAACACGAGACTGCTGGACGCGAGATCGGCGCCCAAGGAATTGCGCAAGCACTCCACGGCCTGACGGGCGCGGTTCAGCGCGACACCGGAGGTGAGAAGTGACTTGATGACCTTTACTTCGAGGACGTCGGAGTAGGAGTAGGTGCGCTTGGAACCACTGCCCTGGGCCGCGGTGATGGAGGGCGTCACGAGATCGGTTCGCGCCCAGTAGTCCAACTGACGGTACGTGACGCCCGTGAGGCGACAGACCATCGGGCCACTAAATCCATACGTTAGAGAATCTGCCATGTGTCGTTTCCCTCCCGACCAAGGTCTGTCCAGACTATCCCGACGGACTACACGATTGTAGTTTGACCGGACCTATTCAAATAACAAATCTGGCCGGCCCAAAGACGGTGACGAGGCTTCGGCGTGCAAACGAGGCGGAATGCGACCGGCCCGTCGGGCCAAGAACCCGGCCTTCACCGCGTCACGGAGGGATTCGGCCATCATCACCGGGTCGAGGGCCCGGTTGATCGCTGAGGCCGCGAGTACTCCGTCACAGCCGAGTTCCATGGCCAACGCGGCGTCTGAGGCCGTGCCGACGCCGGCGTCGAGCAGTACCGGCACGCTCAGCCGCTCACAGATCATCGCGATGGCGTGGGGGTTTCGAATGCCGAGCCCGGAACCGATTGGCGAGCCGAGTGGCATCACCGCGACGCAGCCGGCCTGTTCCAGTCGCTGGGCGACGATGAGGTCATCCGAGGTGTAGGCCCAGACCTCGAAGCCGCTTCGTACGAGTCGGTCCGCGGCAACCAACGTTTCGCTGGTGTCGGGTAACAGCGTCACGTCATCGCCAATCACCTCGAGCTTGACGACGTTGGTGTCAAAGGCCTCGCGGGCGAGTTCGGCGACCTTTACGGCCTCGGCCGCGCTGAAGCAGCCCGCCGTATTGGGCAGCAACGAAAAGTTCAATCGATCGAGCAGATCGTAGATCGAACCCTTCACGTTCGGGTGAACCCGACGCAGCGCCACCGTAGCGATCGACGCCTCCGAGGCGACCAGGGAAGCCCCGAGAACCTCCATCGAACGGAACCCCCCGGTCCCGACGACGAGACGAGACGGAGAGCTGAGTGAGCCAACTTGAAAGAGATCTCCCACGTCCCAAGCGTACTAACCCAACTCGGCGAATCATTAAGGTTGTTCAAGTGCAACCCCTCACCGTTCTTACGATTGCGGGCTCGGACTCTGGCGGTGGGGCCGGAATTCAGGCCGACCTTCGCACCTTTTGCGCCTTCGAAGTCCACGCCACGACCGCACTCACGGCCGTGACCGCGCAGAACACCGTTGGCGTGAACTCGGTGCAGAACGTCGACCCCTTGATGGTGGCCGCCCAAGTGCTGAGCGTCGTCGACGACTTCGACGTACGCGCCGTCAAGACCGGCATGCTCGCCCAACCGGCCACGGTGGAGAAAGTGGCCGAGCTCGCGAGTGAAGGACTGCTTCCCCACCTCGTCGTCGATCCCGTCCTGGTCTCCTCGAGCGGACACCCCCTCATGGATGCCGGCGGCGTCGACGCCTACCGCGACACGTTGTTGGCCTTCGCCGAGGTCGTGACGCCCAATCTTCGTGAAGCGGCGATGCTCTGTGGCGTCGACGTCAATGACGTGAAGAACCATGACGACATGCTCGCCCTCGCCCACCAACTCCTCGGCTTCGGTTCGACCTGGGCGCTCGTCAAGGGCGGACACTTCGCCGAGCGTTCGCTCACCGAACGCCGCACGCCTGACGTCTTGGTCGGTTGTGGCGAGGTCTTTGTCTTCGACGCCGAGCGGGTGTCGACTACGAACGATCACGGCACCGGCTGTTCATTGTCAGCGGCGATCTGCGCCGGTCTGGCACTCGGTCGAAGCGTGCCCGACGCCGCGCGCGACGCCAAGTCCTTCGTGCTCGCCGCCCTGACCAGCGCGGCCGATTGGAAGCTCGGCCGAGGGCGCGGACCGATTGATCACTTGGGATGGGGCGCGTGAGCGACGAACCGCGCGCGCCACTGACGACCACCACGAGCATTTGGCCGGCCGCCGGAGTACTCATCTTCGCCGTCGTCGTACTGGTCGTGTTCATGATCATCAATCTCATCTCCGATCAGGGAGTGACCTCGACACCCACGACGCTGCCCGTCGTCGTGGGTGGTCTCGCCACGGCACCGTCGTCCGCCGTCCTCGACTACTGCACGAGTTCTTCGGAGATCCCGTCAAACATCAATGACGTATTCGTCGTGCCGGTTGGAACGAAGAGCGAGTCCGGTGGAACTATCCCCAACGCCGGTGCCGGCGACTTCGACTGCTACCAGCCGCTCACCACGATGACCAACAGCGCGTCACTCCTCAATTTCTACAAGACCCAACTCGAGGTTCGCGGCTGGGGACTCTTCTCGAAGGGGTCGAGCAGTGGGTCGCCCCAATCGCTCTTCCAGAAGGCCGGCAACGACGGCTTCTACTGGGTCGTCGGCATTACGGTCACGAAGTCGTCGAACAATCTCGTGCATTGGACCTTCCGGATCTATCAAAACTCCGAAACGGTCTGAACCAACACCTTCTCGGGAACGACGGTCTCAGTGCAAGCCCACGACCAGAGCGCGAAGTTGAGCGGATAGATCACGTAGCCAATACGAGTCGCCGACGAGACGCACATCATTGTGAGAAAGACCAAGCTGAGAATGGCCAGTATCTGAGAGAGGGTGAGCGGCCAGTGTCGACGCAGGTACTTCGCCATGAAGTATCCCCCGACGAGGAACGTCACCGGTGCCAGGATGTGGCCGGCCGGGGCCCACAGCGTCGTCAGGATATGCCCGGGCAACGCGCTCGCCGCCGGTGAGGCCACACTCGTGAGACCGAGGGGAAAGGTGAAGACGTTGGACATGAAGGCCCACGGAGCGCGGAACGCGAAGGGGGCGACCGTCACGACGACGATGGCGACGACCCACAAGACGATGCGCTTCCAGTCCGAACGGCTCTTCGAGTCACGCGCGACGAGCAACGCACCGAAGGCCATGGGCCACGCCGTCAACTTCATCGCCGCCGCCAAGCCGAGACTGATGCCGGCGAAGTTGTTCTGACGACGTTGCAATGCAGTGACCCCGAGCAGCATTAGAGCGAGGATTGGCATGTCATCGCCGCCGGTCGACAAGAACAGCGCGCCCGTCGGCAACGCCAGCAGAAACTGGGCGACGCGGATCTTCTTTTTCGTCGACGTGCGAAGCAGTCCGAGCGCCAGTGCGCTCGCCAGCAACGTGAGGAGCGACATCGCGATCCGCGGGTCGGTCAAACCTTTGCTCTTGTGCGTTTCGGCTGACGGCAGACCGAAGACGCCCATAAGTGGGAAGTACGGGAAGAATGACTCGTAGGCCGGAATTCCCACGATCGGATTGATCAGTTTCCCGTGCTTGTCGTACGACGGATAGAGATTGCGGTCCTTGCTCAAGTTGTTGCCCGCGCGCTGGATCACGCCGACCTCTGGCTGGGCCACCCGCCAGCGGGCTTCGAGCCCGAGCGGTATCGCGACCGAGCCGAGCAGGACGAGCGTCAAGAGAGCGATCCGAATCATTGACGTGCGACGCAACTTCAGTCGATGGAAACCGTAGGCGAGCATGGCGCACAGCGCGTACGGCGCGGTCGCCAGATATCCCCACTGCCACTGAGCTCCCTGGTGCGACGTCACGCCGAGGCCGAGGGCGAAGACGGCCGAGAGACCGTAAAGGAGTGCGTCGCTGCTCAGTCCCGGGAGCGCTCCCCACCACGTCAAAAGGCGGGTGCGCGCGAATGAGAACCGCGTCAGCATTGCGCAATTGTACTCATTGTTGCCGTTTTGTGAGGCTCTTTCTAGTCACCCGCGTCGATACTCGGCCTGCGCACGGGAGCGAAGGTCACCGGTGGCAGCTTCGATCTCAAGAAGTGGTCAATGACGCGTACGCTCTCTTTCGTGCGCTCCTTCAAGAGCATGTGCGACGTGCCGGGGACGATAGCCAGTTGTGCCTCAGGAATCGCTTCGTACATCGAACAGGTATGTGACAGGGTCGCCACGTCGTCGTCGCCGGCCATCACCAACGTCGGCACCGAAATTGTCGCGAGGTCCTGGGTCGTGAGCGTCGGCTGAGAGAACGTCATGATTCGCGTCTTCTCCTCAACCGCACGAGCGTGTTCGGGACCGTCCGGTGAGCTCTCGCCGAAACGCTGCGCCCATTGGGAGAACTCCTCACTGTCGACATCGAAACTGGGAAGGGGCATCAACCCCTCGAAGTGGTAGTTCGCACCGACTGCGACGATTCGACGCACGAGGTCGGGGCGACGCATCGCCACGATCAAGGCGATGTTGCCACCGTCACTGTGGCCCACCAAAAAGACCCGTCGCTTGAGGTACTCGATGAAGGCGATCGTTTCGGTCGCCATCGCCTCGTACGAGAACGGCTCATCGGTGTCACCGGTTCGACCGTGACCACGCCGGTCGAAGGCCGCGATTCGGTAGTGCTTCGCGAGCGACGGTCCAATCGACTTGAGCAAGCTGCCACTGCTGCTCATACCGCCATGGAGGAGTACGACCGTGGGGCCCCTGCGCCTCGGCAGTCGAGCCCACGTCGGATGGTCGTTCAATGAGATGATCGTCACCATCGTCATGGTAGGCGTCGGGGAGAAGCAACTCTTTTGGGCCGTAGTGTTACTGCGTGCGCGCATTCGTGGTCACGGAATCCGATGGAACTCTGTCGACGGGGGTTCGCAACGTCGAGAGCACCCCTTTGGACCCAAGCGACGTCCTCATCGCGGTGGACTACAGCGGCGTCAACTTCAAGGACGTCATGGTCGCCGCCGCGAAGAGTCGAGTCCGGCGCGTGGCGTCGCTCGTCGGCGGCGTCGACGCTGCCGGGACGGTGATGCGTTCGACCGATCCGACGTTGCCCGAAGGGACGCGGGTCGCGGTGCACGGAGGGGCCTTGGGCGTCGCTCGTGACGGGGGCTTCGCGCAGTTCATCTTCTCCCCCGCGCGATACGTCACTGCCCTTCCGGAGTCGGTGTCGACCCGCGTCGCGATGATCATTGGCACCGCCGGCTTCACTGCCATGGAAAGCATGCTGGCGCTTGAAGACCGCGGACTTGAACCAAAGTCCGAAGTACTGGTCACCGGCGCCACCGGCGGCGTCGGCTCGCAAGCCGTGGCCTTTCTCGCCGCGAGTGGATACCTTCCGGTGGCCTCGACGGGTTCGCCGAGTGAGTCGCAGTGGCTCCTCGATCGTGGTGCCAGTCGCGTCATCGGTCGCGATGACGTGGCGGACAACCCGGGACGAGTATTGGCCAGTGAGACGTGGGCCGGGGCCATCGACTGCGTGGGTGGCGAGACGCTGGCGCAAATACTTCGCTCACTCCGCTACGGTGCAGCGGTCGCCGCCAGCGGACTCGTCGCGAGCGCGGAGTTGGCGACCACGGTGTATCCCTTCATCACTCGATCGGTGGCTCTGCTCGGCGTCGACTCCGTCGAAGCCACGAAGGCGACGCGCCAACGAGTGTGGTCGGCGCTCGGCGAGCTCGCCCCTCGAATCGACTTCGAACCGTTCGTCGACCGCGAGGTACAACTCGAGGATCTGAGCGCCGCACTCGACGACGTGCGAAACGGAAAAACCCGGGGCCGGATTCTGGTGAATCCAACCCCGGGTTGATTTGAAGCATTTTGGTCTATTCGTCAGCGACGATCGATCCGACTCGTTCTCCGATACCGGGGTCCCGTTTCACGAGAACACACGCGTAGACGAACGCCGCAACAATGAAGCCTCCCGCGACCCACGGGTACCAGTTGTACGGCGGCGTTGGAGGATTTGGTCGGGCGAGGTAGTAGAGAGGCACCGCGATCAGTATGAACCCGATCGCCGGCAATAGTGCGTGTCGAATCGGGTTGAAGAGGTCGGGGTGGAAGCGCCGATAATAGAAGGGCAGCGCGAGGTTGCTCAATGCGTACACGACAATTACGAGAATCGTGCCGAACGTCGATGACTCAGCGAAGAAATTGACCGGGTTCATCGACGCCGAGTTCGCGGCTGTTCCGACGATGTGTAAGAGACCCCAAATACCGATGATCGCCAACGCGATGCCCAGAAACACGAAGAGTGCGTTGATGGGCGTGCGACGAGTGTCGTGCACCTTGCCAATGAATTTTGGAAGAAGTCCCTCTCGTCCGGCGTTAAAGATCAAACGGGCTTGCGAGTTCGTTCCGGCGATCAACGCTCCCAACGTTGACGTCATGCCCGCGAGGAGCGCGAAGAACAACGCCGCGCCGAGCACGCCTTTGGCCACTGTGATGAAAGGAATTGCCGCACTGTCAAGGTTGCCGACATTATTCTTGAATCCCACGATCGTCGAAAAGGCGAAGAGAACGTAGGCCACCAACATGATGAGCGTCGATAGAAATACTGCCTTCGGAATGTTCTTGCGCGGGTTGTCAGTTTCTTCGGCCAACGCCGCAGAGTTCTCCCACCCGATGAAGAGATAAATGGCCAGCGGGAAACCGGCCGCCAAGCCACTGAAGCCGTTGTGAATGTTCTTGGGTTCAAAGGGTCGGAACGATATCGAACCGTGGAACTTGATCAAGGCAATCACACTTACGACCACCAACACGATAATTTCAAACGCGAAGAAGATTCCGGCGATCCTCGTGGAGATTGAGATTCCTCGAATCATCATGAACACCGCAAACGCCAAGAAGATCAGCGTCCAGATTATCCACGGCACATTTTCGAGACCCGACACGTTGTAGTTCTTCAAAATGATCTGGAAGAACCCGCCGACGATTGCCACCACTGACGCCATGGCGGCGATATAGCCCGCGCCCGTCATGAGCGCAGTCGTCACCGCAACGCGCCCGCCAAAGGTCTTTCCGATGAATGAGATGAACCCGCCCGTCGAAGGCAACACCTTGCAGAACTCCGACAACGTGTTACCGAGAAAGAGAATGGCAACACCCGCCAGAATGATGGTGAGTGGCGACGCCAATCCGGCCGTATAGGCCAGGTAGCCAAAGCCGAAGTAGAAACTCATCGCCGGGCCGATGTTGGCCATCGTCGCTGCGGCAATATCCAGCGGACCTAGTTGACCCTTGCGAAGCCGTTCATGGCCGCTGTATTCCGGTTGCTTCGCCCCCAGATAGTCGGCACCCAATCCGTCACTCATTCTTCCCCCTTGTTGCAATGTCGGACCGAGTAATGAAACGCTCGACCATCGTCTACGTTGACGCTTAGAAAAGAATGTAGTTGAACGGCGCGCGTTGCCTCTGAAGAATGTCCGTATTCCTACGTGCCAGGAACGCGACCTAGTAGAAGGGACTGATCCAGATCTTGCCGTTATCGCAGGGTTGGACTGGATAGGCCGGTGTCACCGGCACTGACGCTCCCCCAGTTGCGAACTGCACGCTAATCGTGACCGCATTGTCACAGACCGTATTGGCCGTTTGCACGCTCGCGTAGGCCAGTGAGAAGTTGGTAACAGATCCGTTCGACATCGTCAGCACAGTGGGCGGTTCATTCGCCTTAGCGGCGGGGAATTGAATCACGTTCTTGCTACCCGACTCGTCCACGAGGTTGAGTGGCAGGACCGCGCCGGTCTTGTCTTGCAGGGTGAGGATCGGCCAGCCCTTGATCGCACAGGTGCCGGCGGTGTGCTTGGTCAACGTGACGCTCGCGTAGACCGTGCCGGCCGCGCCCTGACCCTGATTGAAGAGGCCAGTAAACGAGCTGCCCTGACAGGTCGTGGCCGATGTCGCGGACGACGTCGTCGTGGCGGCAACGGTGGTCGTGGTCACCGGGATGGTGTTGATCGCCGTCGTGGTACCGGAGGTCGAATCGATGACGTGTCGACTCAACGTCAGGATTACGATGAAGGCGACGAAAATGGCGACCGAGATGAGGCCACGTCTCACTGACCAAAGTCCTCGGGCCGGATCGTGTCAAGGAACTCCCTCAGCTCGGCAACGAGGTCCGCTTCGTTCGGCACGTCGGTGTCGCCTTCGTCGTCAGCATCGTCGTCGTCAAGGTCGAGTTCCATGACCCTTCCTTCGGCCGCCATCAAATCGTCGTTCACGAGGATCGGGGCGCCGACACGAAGCGCGAGGGCGACGGCGTCACTCGGTCGCGCACTCACGTTGATCTCGTCGCGATCGCGAAGCAATCGGAGGTTCGCGTAAAAGGTGTTATCGCGAAGTTCGGTGATCTCGGCGGCGAAGAGTTGTGCGCCGAGGGCCACGATGACGTTGCCGAGGAGATCGTGTGACATCGGTCGTGGAGCCTTCACGCCCTGCAGGGCGTAGGCGATCGCCGCGGCCTCCGGTGCACCGATGAAGATCGGCAGGACTCGCGTGCCCGCCACCTCTTCGAGCAGCAACAGGGGGGTCGAGGAACCGACGTCGACGCGCACTGCCCGGAGGACTACTTCAACCATATGCAGAGCCTAGACCGAGGCCGGTCGACAAATTACGTCGAGGGACCGAGGTAGTCCTGCAACGCGCGCTCGTACAACACCGAGCGCAGTGCGCCAACCTCGGCGGCCAGTTCCACCGTGACCTCGCGGGCCCGCTCTCCGGAGAATCCGCTCCCCTTCGATCGCCACGGTGCGGAGAGGTCGTCAATCAGCCCCACCTCGCGCTCAGCGACGCGTCGCAGCGAGCCGAGCAGTCGGATGTCAAGTCCGCGCTCGAGGAGCGTCAGGGCGACGGTCGCGACGTGCACGTCGAACTCGGTGAAGGCGATCTCGTTGCCGAGCGACACCGGCGCGAGCAGGCCCAGCGCGTGGAGCTGGGTGAGCGCGGCGGGCGCCAGTCCAGTCATACTCAAGAACTCCGCCATCGACAGGTAGTGCTGATCGCCCGCGACGACGCCGTCGACACTCGGCGCCACGACTTTCAACACGGGTCGTGCGGAGGGTGTCGACGGCGGCACCGGAATCGACACGACGTTGGAAAGCGCTTCGCGCGCGGCGTGACGCGGACTCGACGGCACCGGCACGTCCTTCAAGAGACCCTGTTCGATCAATCGAAGTCGCACGACGCGCAGTGGCACGAACTCTTCTTGCGCCAATCGAATCGCCTCGCGTAAGCATTCGACGTCGGTCTCGGAGTACAGGCGATAACCCTTGCGACTGCGACTTGGTTGGACGAGTCCCTTGTCCTCGTAGTAACGAATCTTGGAGAGTTCAATGTCCGGGAAATACTTTCGGAGTTGAGCGTGCACTTCTCCGATTCGCATTACTCCCTGGTCGGCGCTCATTGCGTCGCCTCCCAAAAGATGAGTTTGAACTTGCCAATCTGCACCTCGTCTGCGGAGTGCAGGGTGGTCTCTTCGACCCGAGTTCCATTCAAGTAGGTCCCGTTGAGCGAGTTGAGGTCGCGCAAGGTGATGCGTTTGCTCGCGGTACGCGTGAAGATCGCGTGATGGCGTGAGACCGAGACGTCATCCAACAGCAGGTCACTGTTTTCGTGACGACCGACCGTCGTGATCTCGCCTTTCAACTCGATGCGACTGCCCGCTTCGAGTCCCGTCGCAATCACCAACTCATCGCCGTGTTCACCGTTGGGACCACGGTTGGTTCCGGGGTGCAGTACCTCGGCCGCGGTTATGACGGGGACCGCGATCGTTTCTGGTGAATTGGCGTCGTGTTGAGGGGCTCCGCACGACCAACAAAAGCTCGCGTTGGCGTTAAGAATTTCTCCACATCGACGGCAGTTCATCCGCTTCACACTAGTTAACTTCGCGAGTGTTCGTCAGGGTCAGTTGTTGGTGAGGGCGCCGTAACCCTCCGCGTCGAGCAGCGCGTCGAAGTCGGCACTGTTCGTCGTCGTGATTTCGCAGATCCAACCTTCGCCGTACGGATCGGCGTTGACCGATTCGGGTGCGCTCTTCAGCGTGTCGTTCACCGCGCTCACCGTGCCAGCGACCGGCGCGTAGATCTCCGACACCGACTTCGTCGATTCGACTTCGCCGATCGCCGAGTGCGCGTCGATCGCGGCGCCGACCTTGGGCAGATCGACGAACACCACGTCCCCGAGGGCGTCCTGGGCGTAATCGGTGATGCCAATTCGAATTATTTCGCCGTTGGCCTTCGCCCACTCGTGGTCGTTGGAGTATCGAAGGTCGGTTGGTATCAGCATGGGGCAAACTTACAAGATTCGGCGGGCATGGCGTCCCGTGCGAAGTGCGTTCAGCGCTGGTTTGACGTAACCGAAGAGCACGATCCACGAAAGTGCCAGTCCCGTGATTCCCAGCACCCAACAGGCGTCGCGTACGTCGTGCTGCCACCCCAGTAACGCGCCGTGATGGGGATTCGTCGTCAACAAAAAGAGCGGGAAGGTCGTCATCAGGGCAAACGTCGAGACCTTGCCCCACCACAGGACGTTGATTCTCGCGGCGCCCAGCGACGCGAGAACGACAGTCAGTAACGAGACGATCAGTTCGCGCGTCAAAGTCACCGACGCGAACCACCAGGGCACGCCAGCGGCGGCCGCGATCGCGAGCAGGGCGCTGATCACCAGGATGCGATCGGCGACGGGATCGAGAATCTTGCCCACGTTGGAGACCTGATGCCAACGTCGCGCGACGAAACCGTCAATCCAGTCAGTCGCTCCGAGGGTCGCCAAGAGCCACGCGGCAATGGCCCGATGATTGGTGCCGAACAGCAGCCAGAAGAAAAGCGGAAGCAACGCCAGACGTATGACGGATATCAAATTCGGCCACGTCAGCCATCCCGCGTCCGAGGCTTCGTCTGGACTCATCACTGAAGCGTATTAGGCCACCGTGATGGATTCGTCCAAGTACACGTCCTGGACGGCGTTGATGAGCGCCGCGCCTTCGGTGATCGGTCGCTGGAACGCTTTTCGACCAAGAATGAGTCCCTGGCCACCGGCGCGCTTGTTGATGACCGCCGTGCGCACGGCGCCCGCGAGGTCGTTGTCGCCCGTCGATTCTCCACCGGAGTTGATCAAGCCAATTCGACCGGCGTAACAGTTGACAACCTGCCAGCGCGTGAGGTCGATCGGATTGTCGGTCGTCAACTTCGAATAAACCAATGGACTGGTCTTTCCGAACTTCACCGCGTTGTAGCCGCCGTTGTTGATCGGTTGCTTCTGCTTGATGATGTCGGCTTCGATGGTGACACCGAGGTGGTTGGCCTGGCCGGTCAAGTCGGCACTGAGGTGGTAATCGACGCCGTCCTTGACGAAAGCGTCATTTCGCAGATACGTCCAGAGCACGGTGAACATCCCGAGTCGGTGCGCCTCGGCGAAGGCCTTGCCGATCTCTTCGATCTGGCGGACCGAGCCCTCGGATCCGAAGTAGATCGTCGCGCCGACACCGACGGCGCCCAGGTCTGAGGCCAGTTGCGCCGAGGCGAAGAGCCGTTCGTCGAAGCTGTTCGGGTAGCGCAGTAGGTCGTTGTGGTTGATCTTCACGATGAAGGGAATCCGGTGCACGTAGCGACGCGAAATTGAACCAAGCGTGCCCAGCGTTGAGGCGATCGCGTTGCAGCCCCCCTCGATGGCCAAGTCACAGAGCCGGGCGGGGTCGAAATACTCAGGATTGGGCGAGAACGACGCCGCCGCCGAGTGCTCGATGCCCTGGTCGACCGGGAGGATGGAGAGGTAGCCGGTTCCTCGAAGTCGCCCGTGATTGTGCAAGGTGCCCAGGTTGCGCAGCACCGTGGGCGAGCGGTCAGAGAGGGCGAACACGTCGCTCAAATAGTCCGGGCCCGGGAGGGTCAGCAGCTCCTTGGGGAACGCGGTGGCCTTGTGATCGAGTAGCGACGACGCATCGTCGCCCAGTAGCGAGGCAATGTCCATGACCCAATGTTACAAGATGAGGTGAACGACTCATTCTGCTTCGCTCTCGATCTCGACGTGTGCGCTGCGCTTGCTCGTGCGACAGACTGCGGTCATGGACTTCGACTACCGATCATCATTGTCACGACGTCTCGGCGCCGTGCACTCTCTCTACTACGAGGCCTGCGCCACCATGGACCTCGAGCAGGTCAATCGCGTCGTCGTGGCGGGCGTTTTGCCCATCGCGTTCTCCTTGGTCCACCAGCTCCTCATCGAAGACGGAAGTGTCGTATTCATTGGTGGTCCCGCGCCGCAGATGAGCGAGACGTGGGCGACGCAAATGGGACTGGCGATCAACGACCCGGGAAAGGAGAAGACGGTCGAGGAAATGATGAATCAGCGAATCGGCGACTACGAGGCGTTCCTCGATTTTCAGCAATCGGTGTTCAGCGCCACTGAGGAATTCGTCATCAACATTGATCCCTCCACATTCTCCGACGTCATCGTCGCCTACCCCTACGGTCCAACGGTGGCCCAGACGTTCTCGGCGCGAGTCGGTGGTGTTGAGGGAATAACGCGCAGCGACGCCCTGGAGTGCTGGATCTACCAACACGCGTTGCGCCACATGGGTGAGATCGAACACGCGCGAGCGCTCGTCGGACTCTCGGGGATGACGTCGTGAAAGTAGTCTCGGCAATGACGTCAACGTAGGGAGAGATCAATGTCGCAGGTTCACGGAACGACCACCGAAAAATTTGCCGGCCTGGTCGATCATCTCGAAAAGAGCCTCGCGAGTGGTGCGGACGTTGGAGCGTCCATAGCGGTCTTTCACCGTGAGGAACTCGTCGCCGACATTTGGGGTGGCTACCGCGACGAAGAGAAGACCACGCCGTGGGACCGCGACACCCTCGTGAACGTGTGGTCAACCACCAAGACCATGACCTTCCTCGTCGCCCTGATGCTCCATGACCGCGGCGAACTCGACTTCGATGCGACCGTCGCGACGTACTGGCCCGAATTCGCCGCCAACGGCAAGAAGGCCATCGAGGTGCGACACCTCATGAATCACTGTGCCGGGCTCTCGGGTTGGCAGGAGGCGATCGTGCCCGAAGATTTGGCCAACTGGGAACTCGCCACGTCGCTTCTCGCGGCCCAGAAGCCGTGGTGGGAGGACCGCTCCATGAGCGGGTACCACGCCGTTACACAGGGTTTCCTCATCGGCGAGGTGGTTCGGCGAATTACTGGCACGACGATCGGTGAGTTCTTCAAGAGTGAAGTCGCCGACGTACTCGACGCCGACTTCTTCATCGGGCTGCCCGAATCCGAAGAGCATCGCGTCAGCCTCGTGATCCCCCCTCCCCCCGGGAACTTCGGCGATGCCGCACCGGACTCGATCATGGTGCGCACGCTCACCTCGCCGCTCCTCGACGCGACGGCGCCGCGTCATCGTTGGTGGCGAGCCGCAGAGATCCCGGCCGCCAACGGCCACGGCAACGCCCTCGCGGTCGCGACGATTCAACAGGTGATGGCCAACAACGGGCAGGTCAACGGACATCGCTTCTTCTCAGAGAAGACCGGCGACAAGGTCTTCCAGCGTCAAGTCGGCGGCGTCGACCAGGTCCTCGCCGTCGACATGAGTTTCGGCCTCGGCTACGGGTTGGCGAGCAGCTACGTACCGGTTGGACCGCGCACCTGTTTCTGGGGTGGGTACGGTGGCTCGCTCATCATGATGGACCAGGAGATGGGTCTGACAATCTCTTACATGATGAACAAGATGCAGGTCGGTCTCACGGGCGACACGCGCGGCAGCGAGATCTCACTGCTGGCCGCCGTCGCGGCGATGAGCTAGTCGGCTGACTTTTTCTTCGAGACCGGGGTCGTGCGCCGCTTGCGGTTCTTTCGCGGCGCGCCGGCGCCGAGTTCCCCGAGGCGGGCCTTGGCGTCGTAGGCGTCCGGTTCGGCGATGACGACGCGCGCGAACAGTTCGCGCGCCGACGTGAGGTCCCCGGCCCGGTCATAGACGTCGGCCAACGCGTACCAGAGACGGACGTGTCGATAGGAAGGGTTGCGGAGCTGCTTGGTCGCGCCGGCCTTGGTCAAGAGTTCGATCGCTTCGGTGTACAGGCGCTGATCGGCCAAGGACGCCGCCATGACGATTCGCCCTTCGGCCAGGACCTCGGCGGTTGGTTCGCTCTCTTCGAGTTCGCCGAAGGTCTTGGCGACGGCACGGAATTTAAAGTTCGCTCGGTCACAGTCCATCACCAGCGGCAGGTGTTCGGCGTCGCCGGTGATGGTGAAATGCGCGCGCAGATGAATCCTCGCCATATTCCAACGTTCGGCGCGGTAGGCGGCCAGCCCGGTCAGCTCACGGACCGGGGCGACGCCCGGTACGGCGTCGGCGACGATGCGACCCAGTCGCAATGCCTCTTCGTAGCGCTTGCGATCGTAGGCTTCGGCCGCTTTCGTAAGCGTGAGCACCATCTTCTCGCGCATGTACGAGGTGCCGATGAAGGCCTTTCGGACGTCCGCGGCGATGTCGCCCGGCAGCGCGTACTTGACTTTCGGTTTGGCCTTCGCAACCGGCGCCGCGCTCGTGGGACGCTCGTCCTGTACCCAGGTGGACATGCGATCCGGTTTCGTGCCCGAACTCGGCGTGACCTCCATCGCCTGACCGGTCGACTTGATATTGGCGCCACCCTTTCGCGCGACACCACCCCAGCCTTGGGCGCGGCCGTAGGAATCGGCTTTCGCGCGTTCGATCTCCTCCGGACTCAGTTCGCGAGGGCGGCGTTCGGTGCGCGTTCGACTCGGCGGACGATTGCGCGGCGGAAGACTTGGGCGGCGATCACGCGAATTCGCGTCGAAGTGACCTTCGGACCTCGGCGATCGCGAGCGCTCCGACGAACTCGGGCGACGATCGTTGGGTCGTGGCGCACGCGACGGCGACGAGTCTTTGTAGTGACCGCTCTCGCGGGGCGTGCGCGCCGCGTCGTGGCGACCCGGTGCGCGCGCGTCGCGCGCGGCCGGTCGGCCAGGGGCTCTTCCGTCGCGCCCGGCGCTGCTCGGTCGAGGACGACGTTCGGGACCGCGTCCGTCGCGTTCTTCGCGGTCGTATCGGCGTGGCGCACGCTCGCCGTAGGACTTCGAGTCCCGGGTGGTGCCGGTACTCGGGCGAGGACCCCGGGGCGCCGGACGTCCGTCAGGCTTGGACCGATCGATTCGCCGTTCGGCGCCGTCTCGAGGTTCGCGACGCGCGAAATCAGTTGAATCGGGGTCACGTGGGCCCCTTCGAGGAGCGGCGCTCGACGGGCCGCTCGGGCGGCCCGCGCCCTTCGGGGCGCCACGGTTCGCGCTCGGTGGTCGCCCACCGGAGGCGCGACGAGGCGAAGGATTTCGAGCGGGCACCGGTCAATGCTACTAAAGGGCTGCTAGCACCAGATTTGGATCAGGGGACGTCGGCATCCTCGACACTCGTCGTTTCCTTCGTGCGACGCCATGGTCGCCAATCGACGGATCTGCGCGGCAGCGCTTCGCGCACGCCAGCCCCCTGCACCCGGTAGCCGACCGGTAACAACTCGAAGTGGAACTTGTCACGAATGAATCCCCAGATACCTCGGGGCTGCCAAATCGCGACGCCGACCGCGAGGGCACCGAAGATGATCAGATACCAGGCCCCGTAGTTCTGGAGCGACTGTTGCAGGACGAAATAGATGATGCAACCGAGGATTGGGCCCTCGATCGTGCCCAGACCGCCGATCATGGAGGCGAAGAGCATCTCTGCGGCCCACTGCAAGTTGAATTCGTTGCCCAGTTGAATGAACGGCTGGCTGATCGCGAGGACCGCGCCGGCCGCGCCACAGCCGGCTGCGGCGACGATAAATATGGTGCGTCTCGTTGAGGTGACCTTGGCGCCGGAACTGCGCGCCGCGACCTCGTTGTCACGGACCGACGATAAAACCAGCCCCAATCGGCTGCGCAGCAATATATACGTCGCTACCACGACAATGAGGGCGACGAACCACGCCGCCAGGTAGGTGTCGTGATTGAGCTCCTTGAAAGCGATGTTGCTCAACCCCGGCAGGTAGTGACCAGTACCGCCGCCGAAGAAGGCGATCGAACCGATGATCAACATCGCGCTATCGGCCACGACCCACGTCGCGACCGAGAAGTATCCCCCGCGGAGACGAAAAAGCAGATACGTGACCGGGAACGCGATGACGGCGCAGATGATCACCGCGAGCGGAATCGCGAAGAAGGGGTCCATTCCCTTGATAGCGAAGTAGAGAGTCGCGTAGGCGCCGAGACCGATGAAGGCCTGTTGACCGATCGAGACCATTCCGGCATAGCCGGCGAGCAGGTTCCACATGGTCGCCATGATCACGAGGATGAAGAAATTCATCAGGATCGAGACGTCCGACGCCGGAAGGATCCACGGTGCCCACGTGAAAAAGACCGCCAACGCGATTGCGCCGGCGAGGGTGTAGGCGACCGGGATCTGGTGGCGCTTGACCGTGATGGATTGATCGACGGGGGTGAGGTCGTCGATGCTCACGACATGACCACTTTCTTACCGAAGAGACCCTGGGGTCGGATCGCCAACACCAACAAGAACAATAAGTTGCCCGCCAGGACCGTGTACTGCTCGTTGAAGTGCGCCCCGAACTGTTGGGCGATGCCCAGGAGGATGCCGCCGACGAGCGTTCCCCAGAGCGAACCGATGCCGCCGATGACGACGGTCTCGAAGGCGAAGAGCAGGTTCACGCCACCGGCCGTAGGCGAAAGGCTCGTGTACATCCCGAAGGCGATCCCCGCCAGCGCCACCGTCGCGAAGGCCAAGGACGACGCGATCCCGAAGATGTGCCGGTAGTTGGTCCCGCACAGTTGGGCGGCCTCGCGGTCATCGGACACGGCGCGGATCTGTCGGCCGGTGCTGGTCTTGGAGAGAAAGAGTTGCAGCGCGCCGAGCACGACGACCGAGACGATCAGGACGGTGAGTGAGAGATAGGACACGTAGATCGTGTTGTTGACCTGCCAGGACTTCGCGATGAGTGAGCCGATGTTGATCGACTGCGCGTTGGCGGTGTAGATCTCGAGCAGGAGGTTCTCGATCACGACCGACAACCCGAAGGTGACGAGCAGCGTCGTGAAGGGGTCGCGGGCGATGCTCTTCTGGAACAACGTTCGCTGCACGACGTAGCCCAACAGCGCGAAGATCGGCACGACGATGAGGAACGACCACACTTCGGGGAGGTGGAACTTCGGCACCAGGAAGACCGCCGTGTAGCCCGCCACGACCGCCATATCGCCGTGGGCGAGATTGATGATCTTCATGACGCCGAACATCAAGGACAGACCGCAGGCGAAGAGCGCGTAAAAGCCCCCCAAGAGCACGCCCGAGACAATGACGTTGAGCCAGATCACGTGGACGACTCCGGTGTCGTGGACGAATGAATCGTCCCGAAGTACGCCGATTCGATGGCGTCGGCACTGAGTTGATCCGGCGCGCCCGTCAGCGACGTCTTGCCCTCGAGCAGACAGTGCACTCGCGTCGCGACGGCGAGGGCTTGGCCGACGTCTTGTTCGACGAGCAGTACCGAGATCCCCTGGGCCACGATCGTCGGCAGGAACTCATAGATCCGCTCGATGACGATCGGGGCTAGACCGAGCGACACTTCGTCGACCATCAATACCTTGGGATTGGCGACGAGGGCGCGCGCTATCGCCACCCCCTGTTGCTCGCCGCCGGAAAGCTGGCCGACCTTCTGGCGTCGACGCTCACGCATCCAGGCGAAGAGTTCGTACACGGCCGCGATGTTGAAGGGACCGTCGGCGGCCTTTTGCGCGCCGACTTGGAGGTTCTCTTCGAGGGTGAGCGACGGGAACAGACGACGCCCTTCCGGGACGAGCGAGATCCCACGGCGCACGCGACGAAAGGTCCGCAGCTTCGAGATCTCGTCGCCTTCGTAGGTGATGGTTCCGGAGGTCTGCGTGTGCAGCCCGGCAATGGTTCGCAGCAACGTCGACTTCCCGGCGCCGTTGGCGCCGATGATGGCGAGCACCTCGCCCCTCTCCAGGGTGAAACTTATGTCATCGACGGCGCGGAGTTGACCGTGGTGAATCGTGAGATTCGCCACGTCCAACAGGTGACGACTCGGGCTCGTCGCACCGGAATCGCTCACGCGACCCCCCTCTCGTTGATGATGCGCCCCCCGAGATAGACCCGGCGGACGGCTTCTGACTCCAAGACTTCTCGCGGCTCACCATCGGCGACGAGGGCGCCGTTGGCGAGACAGAGCAGCCGGTCGACCGTGGAGAGCAGTGCGCGCACCACGTGCTCGATCCAGAGAATCGCGATGCCCTCCCCCTGAAGGGAGCGAATCACGTCGGACAGCTCGACGACCTCGGCGTCGGTGAGTCCGCCGGCGATCTCGTCGAGGAGCAAGATGCGCGGATTCGTGGCGAGCGCTCGAGCGAGCTCGAGGCGTTTGCGATGCAGCAGCGCTAGGGAGGCGGCCGGCCGATTCGCCAACGCCGCGAGTCCCGCGCGCTCGAGGGCGCGGTAGGCGGCGTCGTAGCTCGCACGCCCGCGAATACGGGCGCCCTGTTGCGCGGCGAGCAACGCGTTCTCGAACACGGTCATGTGTTCGAAGGGCTGCGGAATTTGATACGTGCGACCAATGCCCATTCGACACCGTTGCGGCGTCGACACTCGCGCGAGGTCGTGATCGGCAAAGCGCAGATGACCCGAGTCGGCTTTGATGTCACCCGAGATGATGGCGAACATCGAGGTCTTGCCGGCGCCGTTGGGCCCAATGACTCCCACGGATGCCCCCTCTTCCAACTGGAAGGTGATCTCATCGGCTACGACGACCTGTCCGAAGCGCTTGGAGACACCTTCCAGTTGTAGAAGCGGCATGAAACTAATAATTCCTAAGCGTTGGTCGGCTCGAGTGTCGACTGTAACGGAATGTGCTTGTTGAGTGTGTTGTCAACGACCCACGGTGACCACGAAAACTTCTTGTGACCCACGAGCTCGGTCGAACCGGGCTTCCACTGGACGCCGACGGGCTTGATGATCCCGACGCCCTTGGCGGGATTGGTCTTCGCCGAGAAGTTGAGCGGACCACAGATACCGTCGTAGCTCACTTCCTTCAACGCGTGGGCGACGGCCTTGCGGTCGTGCGGGTTCTTGACCTTTTTGAGCGCTTCAATGACGATCTCGAAGAGCGAGTAGGTCGAGCCCATCGACTGCACCCACTGCTGCTTCGTGACCTTCTGGTAGTTCGCGGCGAACGTGCTCGCCGTCATGCCGGTCAGCGATGACTTGTAGGGCGCGTTCGGTGCGAACCAGCAGTCGGTCGCCACGTTGTTCGACAGGTCACCGAGCGCGTAGACGTCGGTCGGGAACAACATGACCTTCGCGACCGTCGCCAGCTTCGGGTTCCAGTTCTGCTGGGACGCCTGCTTCCAGAACGTGTTGAAGTCCGGCGGCAGCGGACAATTGATGAAGAAGTCACAGGACTTCCCTCCCGATCCGGTCTTGAACGTCTCAATCATCGTCGTGTAGTCAGTCGCCAAGTCGGTGTAGGCGCCGCCGTCGACGAACGTCCAGGGCGTGCCGCCCCCGGCCGTGTTGATCGCGCCCAGCGTTGGGGGCCACGCCGCACGGAACGCGTTGCCGTCGGAGTCGTTCGGGAACATCCCCGCGTAGACCCGGTTCGCGTTCGTGGTCTTGAGCACCCTGTTCCACATCGGCAAGAAGCACTCCACGAACTCCGGAACACCGAAGAAGAACATCGTGCAGTACTGCGGCGGCGTACCGACCGCGTTACCCGCGGGGCCTATGGAGTTGCCGGTGAATCCGCCCCACCACGCTTCCCAGGGACAGACCGTCGAAAGACAGGGAACGCCCGCGCCTTCGCATACGACACTGACCGGGATGGTCGTCTCGGGCGCCGAAGACGTGACGATGAGGTCGACGCCGGTCTGTTGGATCAACTCCGTCGTGACGGTACTGGCGATCGACGGGTCGGACTGGGAGTTCTTCACCGTTACTTCGATCTTGTACTTCGTCTTGCCGATGGTGACGCCCTTGGCGAATTGACTCGCGCCTCGAATGAGACTGAGGACGAACTTGTCCGGTCCCGCGAAGTCCGCGAGCGATCCCGTGGACGGTGTCACGTAGCCGATCTTGATCGTGCCGGACTTGGTCGCCGCGGCCGCCGCTGACGCTTCTGCGAGCGCGGCCATGCCCCCGACGAGTGCCGTTCCGGCGACTGCTTTCAAACCGAGTCGACGTCCGAACTCGACGCTGCCCCAGCCCGGAATAGTTCTCTCTTGAGAACCCGTACCGCTAGATTCTTCACTCCCCATGTATTCCCCCTCTAGTGACTGCACAGATGTTTTCTTTACATTACGTCGCTCGCGCTACAGATTTCGGGCAACAACTGAACCGAATGTCGACATTCTGAGCCTTGGTGTTCGCTATGCGGTCATATGACGTTGACGCGTCAAATCCTCCTCGCCCAACTGGGCCAACATCTGACGCGCGACGAGTCCCCCTCGGTCGATCTTCACGCTGACTTCGGTCATCTCACGTCCCGAGTCCACGCGATGTTGGATGATGTTGAGCGCGTCGACGTCTTCTTGCACGACGCTGATCTGCATCTTCTCCAGAGCCGCGTCGATTGCCGAATCGCCGACGCAAAAGTCACGCGACAGAGCCCAGAAGTCGTAGACCGAGGTCTCGGTCGACGGCGTCAGCCCGTAGAAGATCTTCAGGTGGAAGGCGTGATCATCGGAGCCGTCGGGCAACGGTGGTTGGGCGACGGGCGCGATCCGCGAGTTCAGTTTGTAGAAGCCCGGAGGAAAGTACTCAATGTCCTGCCACCGATCGATCGTGCCGGAGAGACCGGTCGTCGTCGCGTAGAACGGCGGACATTCGACGTCGGTCATGTGGCGATAGACGTTGACGATCCGCGACGCTTCATCGACCTCGACCTCGATCGGCGTCGAGGCCACTTCGGGGGTGCCAATCGAACTGTTGTGCAAGAACGTCTCGTGCGAGAGGTCGAGAAGGTTGTCCACCAGCAGGGAGAACGACGCCTCGATCTTGGCCATCCCGGACACCACCGACCAGGTATCCGAGGCCTCTAACCAGGGAGTTTCGGGAAGCAGGGCGTCGTCGGGCTCGCCGTGTCCCATCCAAATCCAGAGCCAGCAACCCTTTTCCACGACCGGGTACGTGCGCACCGCGAGCTTGGTGGGAATCCGGTCCTGTCCCGGAACCGCGACACAGAGTCCTTCGCAGTCGTAGGTGAAACCGTGGTAGCCGCACACGAGTACGTCCTCAACGACGGTGCCGAGGGACAGCGGATAGCCGCGATGCGGACACTGATCGGCGAGCGCGACGACGCGCCCGCTCCCGTTGCGATACAGCGCCACGGGCTCGCCGAGAATCGTTCGCGCGATTGGTCGTTCCGACAGTTCGGAAGAAAGCGCCGCGACGTACCAGTGCTGACGAAGAAACATGTTCTGCCTCAATCCATTTCGCGGGGAATCACGAATCGGTCACGTGCCGATACAACTACCAACTTCGCGAAGGCTAACTCTGGTGTGATAAGACGTCAAGACATAGCAACCGAAGCGGGGGAACAATGGGACTCTTAGACGACGCCGGATGGCATTCGAACATCTTTCTCGGCGAATGGATCAAGGGCGGCGCCGGTGACGCAGCGGTTATTGAGCCGGCAACCGGTGAGGAATTGGGACGCGTTGGTCGAGCCAGCGTCGAGGACGTGGCGCGCGCGTCGAAACGCGCGAGTGAAGCCCAGCGCGAGTGGGCGGCACTCCCCCACAGTGCTCGCGCCGCGGTGCTACGAAGGGCCGGGGACCTCTTTCAGCAGTACGAAGAGGAGATCTCGTCGTGGATCGTTCGTGAGTCGGGTGGAATCCCCTTCAAGGCCGGCCTCGAAGTACACACCGCGGCCGAGGAGTCCTACGAGGCGGCGGCCATTGCCTCACACCCGACGGGTGAGATCTTGCGCAGCGAGATGCCCCGACTCAGTTTCTCTCGACGCGTGCCAGCGGGCGTGGTTGGTGTCATTGCGCCATTCAACTTCCCATTGATTCTTTCGATCCGTTCGGTGGCGCCGGCACTCTCACTCGGTAACTCCGTCATCTTGAAGCCGGACCCGCGAACCGCCGTCTGCGGTGGTGTCGTACTCGCTCGAGTGTTCGAAGAGGCGGGATTGCCGGCGGGCGTTTTCAGCGTCCTACCCGGTGGCGCCGACGTGGGTGAAGCGCTGGTCAAGGATCCCCTCGTTCGCATCATCGCCTTCACCGGATCCACCGCGGCCGGTCGCGCCGTCGGAGCCCTCGCCGCTCAACACCTCAAGCGAGTGCATTTAGAGCTCGGCGGGAACTCCGCGATGATCATCTTGGATGACGCGGACTTGGAGAAGGCCGCGATAGTTGGGGCTTTCGGCTCCTTCGCGCACCAGGGACAGATCTGCATGACGACCGGCCGTCACCTCGTGGACGCGCGCGTGGCCGACGAGTACACCGCGATCCTCGTTGAGCACGCGAACCATCTGCCGGTCGGTGATCCGAAGAGCGGTCAGGTTGCGCTCGGGCCACTCATTGACGCCAAGCAGCGCGACCGGGTGCACTCGATGGTGAGCGCCTCGGTCTCGGCCGGAGCGACGTTGGCCGCGGGAGGAACCTACGAAGAGCTGTTCTACCGACCGACCGTATTGACGAACATCCCCACGAGTGCCCCGGCCTACGCCGAAGAGGTCTTTGGTCCGGTCGCTCCGGTGGTGAGTTTCGGATCGCTCGACGAAGCGGTGGCCATGGCTTCATCGTCACCGTACGGACTGTCGCTCAGCATCATTTCCGGCGACGGGCTACGCGCACTCGAGCTCGCCAGTCGAATACCCAGCGGCGCAATCCATATCAACGACGCGACGCCCGCGGACGAGGCCACGATCCCCTTTGGCGGCGTGGGCGACAGCGGCAATGGTTCGCGTATGGGCGGACTCGCGAACCTCGACGCCTATACCGAAACCCAATGGGTCACGGCGCAGGCCGACATCGCCTTCTATCCGTTCTAGTCATCTACAGGCTGGACAGATTGACGTAATTGCGCGCGAGCGCGCGCGCCGTGTCCTCGGACTCGACGACCTGGCGCAGTCGCGCCAGCTGCACGCCGTTCTCGAAGTCATCGCTCGGGTGCGGGTGCAGCATCTGGGTCATGTAGGTCGAGAACTCTTCGGCGCGCCACACTCGACGAAGGCTCTCGTCGGAATAGGAATCGAGTCCTCGCGGGTCACCGCGCAGGCCCGCTTCCAGCGCCGGCGCGAGGAGTCGAACGTCCGCGAGCGCCAGATTCATTCCCTTGGCGCCCGTCGGGGGCACGATGTGCGCGGCGTCGCCCGCGAGTAGAAGTCGCCCGTGTCGCATCGGCGCCACGACGACGCTGCGCATCGGCGTGATGGCGCGTTCAACGATTGGGCCCTGCGCGATTGAGGCCCCGCCATCGGTCATTAGTCGAGTCGTGAGTTCTTCCCAGATCCGCTCGTCGGACCATTGGTCGAGGGTCTCTTCGGGACTTACGCCGAGATAGAGCCGGCTGAGTGTCGGTGATCGCATGGAATACAACGCAAATCCCCGGGGGTGCCGACAGTAGATGAGCTCCTCGGTCGCGGGCGGCGCTTCGGCGAGGATGCCGAGCCACGAGAAGGGATAGACCCGCTCGTAACGACGCAGTACACCCGCCGGCACCGAGGCTGACGAGACACCGTGGCTACCGTCACAACCAACGACGTAGTCGCCGGTGATTTCTACATCACCCTCGCGCGTGGCGACGACGACCGAGGGATGTTCGGTCGTGTGACCTTCAATGCTGGTCACGGTGGCCTCGAAGTACAGTGGCGCGCCACTGGAGAGACGGATCGCGATCAGGTCCTTCACGACTTCTTGTTGACCGTAGACCGTGATGGCGCGCCCGTCGTACAGCGCGCCCAGGGCGATTCGATGCGACACGCCGTCGAGGCGAAACTCGATGCCATGATGAACGAGTCCTTCGGCGCGCATGCGCGTCCCCACGCCTGATTCCTCAAGAAAATTGGCGATGCCGTATTCGATGACGCCCGCGCGAACGCGGTGTTGTACGTACTCCAGGCTTCGGGTTTCGACGATAACGGTATCGATACCATCGCGCTGGAGGAGGTGTCCGAGCAGGAGTCCGGCCGGACCGGCGCCAATGATCACCACTTGCGTGCGAACTGACTTCACGTTCCTCCATCAATCCTGCACACTTCGTCGACGATTGGGAGGCTACTCGACAGTCCCGAGAGTGGCGTTTAGTCTGGTCGCAGCACGACCGCCGCGTCAATCGCGGCGGTCAAGGAATCGATAACGACGACGAATGAGTCTGGGGGACGAATGGTGGTAGTCGTGAGAAACACGCAACGCACGCCACTCACGACGGTCGACGCGTTCGCGAACTTCGGTGTCGCGACGATTCACGAAGCGCAAGGACGAACCGGACTTTTCGCGTCGCGTCTACGTCCGATCTATCGGCCAGTGCGTGTCGCGGGCAATGCGCTCACCTGTGAAGTCGCACCGGGCGACAACTGGTCCATTCACGTGGCCGTCGAAATGGCGCAGCCCGGCGACATACTGGTCGTCACACCGACGAGTCCGTGCGACGACGGCTACTTCGGCGAATTGCTCGCGACGAGCCTCGTTGCGCACGGCGTTCGCGGCCTCATCATCGACGCCGGCGTTCGCGACGTCGCGGAGTTGACGGCGATGGGTTTTCCCGTGTGGTCCAAGACAGTGTGCGCGCAGGGCACGGTGAAGGAGACTCCCGGCAACGTGCAGACGCCGATCGTGTGCGCGGGCGCGCGCGTGCGACCGGGCGACGTCATCATCGCCGATGACGACGGCGTCGTCGTCGTGTCACGCGAGAACGCCGACGAAGTTCTCGCCGCCGCTAGCGCTCGAGAAGCCATCGAAGTGGAAAAACGTCAACGTTTGGCGAACGGCGAACTCGGCCTCGACATCTACGACATGCGCGAAAAACTCGCCCAGCGTGGTCTCACCTACCGAGAGGCCGGCGACTCGTGAGCTCACAGATGGCGATTCGCTGTTCCGTGATGCGTGGTGGCACGTCCAAGGGCCTGTACTTCCACGCCGGCGACTTACCGAACGACAGCCCGACGCGCGACGCCGTGTTGCTCGCCGCCATGGGTTCACCGGACACGCGCGAGATTGACGGTATGGGCGGCGGACATCCCCTGACTTCGAAGGTCGCCGTCGTTCGACCATCGAAACGCGACGACGCCGACGTGGACTATCTCTTCTTGCAGGTGTGGCCCGATCGAGCCGAGGTCTCCGACTCTCAGAACTGCGGCAACCTGCTCGCCGGCGTCGGACCCTTCGCCATCGAAGAAGGATTGGTCAAGGCGACCGGTGAGACCACCAACGTGAGGATCTGGATGGAGAACACGCACAGCCTCGCGGTGGCGAGTGTGCAGACGCCCAACGGACGGGTTCGCTACGACGGCGCGACCCATATTGACGGTGTTCCCGGCACCCACGCCCCGATCGCCATCGAATTTCTCGACGTCGCGGGCTCCACCTGTGGCGCACTACTCCCGACCGGTCACGCGATTGACGTGATCGAGGGGATCCGCGTCACGTGCATCGACAACGGTATGCCCGTCGTGTGTCTCAAGGCCGAAGAGGTCGGACTCTCCGGTTACGAAGAGCCCCTCGCCATTGAGAACAATCACGACGTGTGCGAACTCGTCGAACGACTTCGACTCGCCGCCGGTCCACTGATGAATCTCGGCGACGTCACGTCAGCGACGGTTCCGAAGATGTGTCTACTCGCGCCCCCGCAACACGGCGGCATCATAAGTACGCGAACGTTCATTCCCAAGCGCGTCCATGACGCGATCGGCGTCTTCGGTGCCGTGTCGGTGGCGACGGCGTGCTTGGTGCCCGGATCGGTCGCCCACGAACTCGCCCGAGGCGCGGCGGGTGACGACGTCCTCAATATCGAGCACCCCACTGGTTTCTTCTCGGTGACGCTCGACGTGAACGTGAACGGCAGTGACATGGTGGTGAACTACGCCGCACTCTTGCGCACCGCGCGACTCCTGATGCGCGGCGACGTCTTCGTTCCGTCGGCGGCGTGGCCCGACGCATGATCATCGATTGTCACGGTCACTACACGACGGCGCCGGAGTCTCATAACCTCTGGCGCAAGGCTCAGGTCGCGGCGTACGAGGCGCACGATTCGCCGCCGTCGTATCCCGCGATATCGGACGACGAGATCGCCGAGAGCATCGAGTCAAACCAGCTGCGTATTCTGTGCGAACGCGGTGCCGACATGACGATCTTCTCGCCGCGCGCGTCGGCCATGGAACACCACGTCGGAGACGAGGCGGTGAGCCGAGAGTGGTCGCGGGTGTGTAACAACCTCATCAAGCGCGTCGTCGACCTCTACCCCGACGCCTTCATCGGCGTTGCCCAACTCCCCCAGTCGCCCGGAGTTGGACTCGACGGATCGATCGAAGAACTCGAGCGCTGCGTCACCGAACTGGGATTCGTCGGCTGCAATCTGAATCCCGATCCCAGCGGCGGCTGGTGGAATGGCCCGCCGCTCACTGATCGTTACTGGTACCCGATCTACGAGAAGATGATCGAGCTCGACGTGCCGGCGATGGTCCACGTGTCGAGCAGTTGTAATCCGAACTTTCACGCCACCGGCGCCCACTACATCAACGCCGACACGACGGCGTTCATGCAGCTGATCCAGGGCGATCTCTTCGCGGACTTCCCCAATCTGCGACTCATCATTCCCCACGGCGGCGGCGCCGTGCCCTACCACTGGGGCCGCTACCGGGGTCTCGCCGACATGCTCGACCAGCCAACCCTGGCCGAGCACGTCATGAGAAACGTGTACTTCGACACGTGCGTCTACCACCAGCCCGGAATTGACTTGCTCTTCAACGTGATCGACCGAAAGAACATTCTCTTCGGGTCCGAGATGCTCGGCGCGGTACGCGGCGTCGACCCCGAGACCGGCAACCACTTCGATGACACGAAGCGCTTCGTCGACGCGGTCGGGCTCACCAGCGACCAACTCGCCGAGGTCTACGAGGGAAACGCGCGTCGGGTCTACCCCCGACTGGACGCGGCTCTCAAGAGTCGGGGCTAACGAGTGGCCACGTTCACAATGGACGCCGACTGGCTCGTCTTCGATCGCGCGCCAACGCGCCCGACGTTCTCGCTGCCGCCCGGATCCGTCGACGCGCACTGTCACGTCTTCGGCCCCGGTGACGTCTTCCCCTACGCGCCGGAGCGAAAATACACGCCCTGCGATGCCGGTAAGGATCAGTTATTCGCTCTTCGGGATTTCCTGGGCGTCGACAAAAACGTGATCGTCCAGGCCACGTGTCATGGTGCCGACAACCGCGCAATGCTCGACGCACTGGTCAGTGCGAACGGGAGAGCCCGCGGTGTCGCGACCGTGCACCCCGACGTCAGCCATGACGAGCTCGCCGAAATGCACGACTCGGGCGTGCGCGGCGTGCGCTTTAACTACGTGCGACGACTCGTCGATCCCGAACCCGACGAGTACTACCACCGCATCGTCGAGAAAATCGCGCCCTTCGGATGGCACGTGGTGATCTACTTCGAGGCCGCCGATCTGGCCGAGCGCTGGAACTTCTTCACTTCACTGGAGACGGACGTCATCGTCGATCACATGGGTCGCCCTGACGTGACCCAGTCCGTCGACGGTCCCGCGTTTGCGAGGTTCTTGGCTCTCATGGATGAACACGAGAATTTCTGGTGCAAGGTCACGTGTCCCGAACGACTGAGCGTCGATGGTCCCCCGCACTACCGCGACGTCGTTCCGTTCGCGCGACGAGTCGTTGAGCACTTCCCCAGTCGCGTGCTCTGGGGAACGGACTGGCCCCACCCGAATCTGCTCGACTACATGCCCGACGATGGCGCAATCGTCGACTTCATCCCCGAGATTGCTCCAACGCCGGACCTGCAGCGTAAACTCCTGGTCGACAATCCGATGCGACTGTATTGGGGGGACGACGAATGAATGACCACGAGGAACTCGACGACATCCCCGGCACGACGGTCTTCACGACCGAGCGTTCGCGTCAGGGCTTCCAACTCAATCAGTTCTGCATGTCGCTGATGAAAGAAGAGAACCGTGAGCGGTTCCGCCTCGACGAGCGGGCCTACCTCGATGAATGGCCGATGACCGAGGCGCAGAAGCTGGCCGTACTCGCGCGCGACTACAACGCCGCCATCGCGCAAGGCGGCAACATTTATTTCTTGGCCAAGATCTTCGCCACCGACGGCCAGAGTTTCCAGCAGGCCGCCGCGTCGATGACCGGAATGTCCAGCGACGAGTACGCGCAGATGATGCTCTCCGGTGGTCGTTCTCCCGAAGGTCAACGCTCAATCAAAGAAGGGCGATAGTCAGTGGCGCGGATCACGGCCGGCGTGGCCACGAGCCACGTGCCGGCGATCGGCGCCGCTCTGGACTTTGGTAAATCCGGATCCGACTATTGGCAACCCCTCTTCCACGGATACGACTGGTCCAAGGAGTGGATTAAGAAGGAGAAGCCCGACGTCGTTGTGCTCATCTACAACGACCACGCCTCGGCGTTCTCATTGGCAGTCCTGCCAACGTTCGCCATCGGCTGCGCCGAGAGTTACGCCATCGCCGACGAAGGCTTCGGACCGCGACCGGTTCCCGTCGTGTTGGGCCACGCCGATCTCGCGTGTCATATCACCGAAAGTCTGATCCTCGACGAGTTCGACATGACCATCATCAACGAGATGACGGTCGACCATGGATTGACCGTGCCGCTCTCGCTGATGTTCGGCCAGCCCGAGGCGTGGCCAGTAAAGGTCGTGCCGATCGCAGTGAATGTCGTTGAGTACCCCCAGCCCACCGGAAACCGTTGCTTCGAACTGGGCAAGGCGCTACGCAAGGCCATCCGCAGCTACGACGAAGACCTCAACGTCCAAGTCTGGGGAACGGGTGGGATGAGCCACCAGCTCCAGGGTCCCCGAGCCGGTCTCATCAACTCTGAGTTCGACCACGAATTCTTCGATCAGCTGGTGCAGGACCCCGACACCCTCAAGAAGGTGCCGCACATTGAGTACTTGCGCGAAGCGGGATCCGAGGGCATCGAAATGATTATGTGGCTCATCATGCGCGGCGCACTCGGCAAGAAGGTGAAGGAGCTCTACCGCTTTTATCATGTGCCGGCGTCGAATACCGCCGTGGGCCACCTCATCTTGAAGCCGACTAAGTAACGCACGTTGCGTCGAAGGGATCACATGCGCGTCGCCCTCGCTGGAGCCGGAGCCTTTGGCATCAAGCATCTTGACGCGCTCGCGCGCATCGACGGCGTCGAGATCGCGGCCGTCGTGAGTCGTCGACTGGATCAGGCCGAGGCAGTCGCCGAAAAATACGGCGCGCCGTTGGCGAGCACCGAGTTGGACGACGTCTTGGGTTCACCGGACGTCGACGCCGTCATCCTGGCGACGCCGACGCAGATGCACGCGCAACAGGCCATCGACACCATGCGCGCCGGCAAGCACGTCCAAGTCGAGATCCCCCTCGCCGACTCCTGGTCTGACGCGCAGGCCGTTGCCGCGACGCAACGCGACACGGGGCTCGTGTGCATGGTCGGACATACCCGGCGCTTCAATCCGTCCCACCAATGGATCCATCAACGTATTCGCGCCGGCGAACTGAACGTTCTCCAAATGGACGTCCAGACGTACTTCTTTCGGCGTACCAACATGAATGCCCTCGGACAGCCCAGGAGTTGGACCGACAATCTCCTCTGGCACCACGCCGCGCACACCGTCGATCTCTTCGCCTACCAGTGCGGTGCCGACGTGCTCGAGGCCCACGCGCTGGCCGGTCCGACCAATACCGATCTCGGGATCCCGATGGACATGTCGATTCAACTGAAGACGTCGAAGAGACAGATCTGCACGCTGTCGCTGAGCTTTAACAATGAGGGACCATTCGGCACGTTCTTTCGCTACATCTGTGACAAGGGCACCTACGTCGCGCGTTATGACGACTTGGTTGACGGACGTGACGTCGCTGTCGACCTGTCCCATGTCGACGTATCCCTGGATGGCATTGAGCTGCAGGACCGCGAATTCGTCGCCGCGATTCGCGAGCGCCGCGAACCGAATGCTTCGGTTCATCAAGTGCTGAAGTGTTACGAAGTGCTCAATCGACTCGACCAACAGATTCAGACCTAGGTGTCGTTCGTCGCCTCGCGCACGGCCAAAGTGGCGATCCCCGCCGCCCAGGGTGAACGTTACGAACCGGCGGTCGGCTTCGTCGTGACCGGCGTCATGGCCGCGGGCAAATCGACCGTGGCCGAACTCCTCGCCCAACGATTCGAGCGCGGCGTACACGTGCGCGGCGACGTCTTTCGAAAGATGATCGTGCGGGGCCGCGACCCGATCACGCCCGAACTGGGCGACGAGGCACTTCGTCAACTCGACCTTCGTCAGCGCATCGCCGCGAGCGTCGCCAACGACTACTGGCGCGACGACTTCACGGTCGTGCTCCAGGACATTTACGCCGGAGGAGCACTCGCCAACGTCGTCGGGCGACTCGAGATCTCCCCGCTCTACGTCGTCGTCCTAAACCCCCGACCCGACGTCGTGGCGACGCGCGAACAGCAGCGCGAGAAGTCCGGTTACGGCGAATGGGACGTCGAGCGTCTCTGTGCGTCCTTCGCCGAAGAGACGCCACGAATCGGCCTCTGGCTCGACTCGTCAGATCTCTCGCCCGATGAGACCGTCGATGAGATCCTTCTTCGACGACACGACGCGCGGGTGCGGTAGCGACGCGTCACACGTGCGGGTTTGATGGTGACGCGACGCCACGCCACGCCACGCCTCATCGATGAACTGGATAGATGGCCCGAGGATGGCCTACCGGGAATCCGTCTTCTCATAGAGTCCAAATCCGCCTCGACTATGCACGAGCTCATAGTGTTTGGAGATCTGACTGAACACTTGAGGATCCTCAGACGAAGTGAGGGGGACAGGTAGCAGAAGGTACCGCACTTGGCTCGAGACCGGAAGCCTCTCGCCCGTCTGGCTCGCCAGACCCCAGTTTGAAGCCGAGAATGGTGTCGGCCACACATAGATCTGCGTTCGTTCGTCGATGTGCGACACCAGTGGATACCATGCGGCGACTACTGCGTTGGGCGGCAACTGCTTCTCGAGATAGTTGAGGCCTTGAATGGATGAAGGCGAGACCGAATTCGTAAAGACGAGATTCGACGAGAACGGCGCGTAACCCCAAAGGGCGCACGTCCAGATGGCGGCGCAAAGAGCGGCGATCGTCAATGTGTTACGGCGCCAGACAGTCGACTGCTGGGCAATGGCGAAAAGAGTCCCCAGGACGAGAATCGGCACCAAGGCCATTGAATATTGGTACAAAATCTGATGCATATACGCGTCATTACTGATGATGTTCTCCGCCACCAAGAGAACTCCGATGGCCGCGATTTCCGGAGCGAAAAGAAACGCGAATCCCACGGTGCTGCCCAGTTGCCACAGATAGAACGGCCGACCTTGCGAGCCAAGATAGGAGAAAAATTGGCCGGGCCGGTGAACGATTGTGCCGAGCAGACCTGAGAAACCGCCAAACGGTAGACGTCCGGCATAGATGCTCGGCGCGCCGAGAACTGACGGGATGATTAGCCAATTCGCCACCATCGCCCACAAGACCGAGCCGGTGATGATCGAGAGTCCCAATCGGCGATCGCGGCGCGCGGCGACCCAGACGCCCAACGGAACAACCAATGTCGCCGCGTCCTCCTTCACCATTAGTGAGAGCACCACCATGACGACGAGCAAGGCTTTCTTACGCTCAATGGCCGCGTAGATCGCCAAACTGATGAAGAGTACTTGGAACGCCTCAGGGTGAAACTGATCGAGGTTTCCCTGCTGGATGATGGGATTCAATAAATACACAGCGACGAGCGTCGTCGCGATGATCGTGCTCTTGATGTATTTACGAGCGAGCAGGTATATCGGCACCGTGGGGCCGGCTACCAAGAATGTTTGAAGTATGAGTAGACCTTGGGGTTCGGGGAAAAGTCGGTAAAACGGTGCGAAGAGATAAAGCACGAATGACGTATGGTCACCGAAAAGGTTGCGCCCCATGACCGTGACGAACGGAACGTGAAAATGAGATATGAGCCACAATCCCTGGTCGAAAATTGCGAGATCGAAAGGAGGCTCTCCGTAGGTGTAATACGACTGAAGATTTAAATGAATGAACCACGCGATGTAGAGCACGACCAGGAGAATGGCTACAACGTTTGGCCGACGGGCCAGCGAACTCCAGATTCTCCGCGCGCTGTCGCGAAAATCGCGGGGCGCACCTTCGGGCATTATCAAGGGCTCGGAGTTCTGGTCGTCGACGAAGAACTCACTCGATGATGTGCGCTGTGCGCTGCGACGAGAGAACTTCTCTAGAGTCTCTTGCCACCGGGACAAATGGGTCATGAACCGTACTTTCTTGAACCACCGTTCGAGTGACTGCATCATACAAAAGTATGTTGTTAGCAAGGTGTTTCGCGAGGGAGATCCATGAGCCTCAGAGGAAAATTCGTCGTACTGAACGAGCGACACAAACGTGAACTGGAGTGGCAGCGTAGGGCAGCTTCGCGTTGGAATTTCGATGGGAGAATTGCCGTTGACGCACTCTTTGAGCTTTCTTCGGTCGATCAAACCGTCGCGTTCTTCGATGATCGCCTGGAGTTTGGTCGTCGACTCGGATCAAAGCACGGAACGATTCCTTACAGAGTCGTGCGTGCGGCGAGTCTGGTAGCGCGGCCGCTGGTTTCGATGAGTGCACCGGCGACCACGACGTTTGAATCGGAGCTTGACGTCTCCAAGAAATTGGAGCTCACCATTGAATCTCATCGCCGATCATTGACGTTCGACTTCCGAACCGAGCCGATTGAGATCATCCAAGAAGCTTTGGCTCTCATTGAACGAGGCATGCCACTACTTGAAACTCCACGCGTCGATTCCGACGTACGACAAACGCTTCCGGGTCATCGCGCGAACAGCAGGACCGATGAGCTACTGAAGCTCGCGAACTTGAAGCGTGCCAGCTTCTTAACAGACGATGAATTCGAACGCGAGAAGGCTCGAATTTTGGGGTCCTAAAACGTCACGCATGTCGCCGCGTCGTAGTCCTCGTGTGCTTGAAATAGCGAAAGGCCCCCACCGAAGTGGGGGCCTTTCAAGAAATCCCGGCGGCGACCTACTCTCCCAGGGGGGGACCCCCAAGTACCATCGGCGCTGGTGGGCTTGACTGCTGTGTTCGGAATGGGAACAG
>Ga0209483_1000497_pt1 | contig 34149 bp, 31 predicted proteins | sample NGEPerA_FD_184508 | JGI IMG/M metagenome (GOLD analysis project Ga0209483, IMG submission 184508) | Arctic peat soil microbial communities from the Barrow Environmental Observatory site, Barrow, Alaska, USA - NGEE PermafrostL2-A... | ecosystem: Environmental > Terrestrial > Soil > Wetlands >...
GGTCGCGGAGAAAATAGCGGCTGCCGGGAGTGATCGGCACGCGATCCAGCACGCGCAGTTCGGGATCGAACAGATTAACAAAACGTCCGTGTAAAATATTTGGTTCGCCGGCAAGGGATTCATCCAGACCAGCCGCGATGATGTAAGGCCCGCGCCGCAGCAAAAGCGAACTGGTCTCGCGCCATTTCAGATTCGCGGATTTCGCCGCCTGCTGAACGACCGACACAACCTGATCCGCACCTTCCGCGCTGGCCGCAAGCTGCACGGGATTTTTGCGCAGCCAGATGACTTTGCCCTGGCCGAACGGCCACGCTGTTTCGTCTGCGGCCGGCGGATTTGTCGAATTAAAACCAAGCTGCAAGAAAAGTTCCTCGCGCGGCGTGGAAAATTTGTTGCCGTTGCTGTTCCACCATTCATGCACGGCATTGAACGGATCGGAGTCGTCATCGCAGAAAATCAGTTGTCCGCCGTGCCTGACCCAGTCGGCAATCTGCACATGCACTTCGGGCGTCAATGGTTTCATGCCCTGATAAGTCAGGAGCAGAATTTTGAAGCCGTCGAGATAGTGCGGCGCGGTCACGTTTTCCAATTGCACCGGCGCGACGGGAATTCCGCGTTTGAGCAGCGGCATCGCCAGCCCGTAAATGTGGCTCAAATGCTCGTCGCTCGGCGCGGGATCGCCGCGCTCGAACATCAGCGAATCGCTGATTAAAACTCCGATGCCGGTCGTGCCGCAATCCCACGCGACGCGCTCCTGGTTCAGGTCGTTCAGCGCGTTCATCACCGTCAGCAATTCCGTGGCGTAGCTCGGCGGAATGGGTTGGCGATCTGCTTCTGGCGCGGATCGGGGATAACGTCCGTTGAAAATGCGCTCCGGCCAGGGCGCGACTTCGTAGTGCCAGACTTCCGGCTGAAACAGCGACGCGGTGAGCGTGGATTCCCAGTTGCGCCGGTAATCGTTCCAGTCGTGATTTGGATTGTCCTCGATGGGATCGTTCAAATACCAGACGCGGCGGCCGGTGGCGCGCACGAGATTTTGCATCGCGCCATATTCGAGAAACGCGGTTTCAAACGTGCGTTCCTTGAGTCTGCCTGCATAGACATTGGGCGTCCGCGCAGTGCCAGTCCAGACCTGCGCGATGTAACCGTCGCAGCCGTTGAGCCGCGCGAGGCTGGACTCCGGGCTGACGATTTTCCAGGAGGCGTAGTTGAGCAGGCTGTGCGTGGGCACATAACAATGGACGTGCCGGCCCGTGCGCTGATTGTAAGCCTGCACATAGTCGAAAACCTGCTGGAGCGCGCGGCGGTAGAGAAAATATTTCAACTTCGACGCCCGCCACTGCGCATCGGCGGAACTGTGCGGCGGCTGCCAGTCGTCGCCGTAATAGGAATGCCACTCGCGCTTGAATCCTTCCGAGTAGCCGGAACTGACCCAGAATTCCGGTTCTTCGAGATGAATCGCCTCGGTGCCCGCGTCCAGCGCGCGTTGGACGCCCACGCACAAAAATTTTCCGTAATTCGTCCCCGGGCACATGTAATAAACATCGCCGCCGTGACTGCGCTTCTCGCCGTTGCGCGAGGTCTGCGCCTCGTCCTCGTGATTGATGCCGTCGAAGCGGCCGTAAAGATAATTCTGATAATTTCCCCACGACACGCCGGTCATGACGTGAATGCGATAACCGTGTTCACGCCACGTTGCGATGCGGTCAGGCAAGCCCGGATCAATTCCATAGACGATGGCCACGTCCGAACGCAGGTCGGTTTTTTCGCTCCACGGCCTGCCGGTTTGAAAACAGGTGCGTTCCAAAGCCTGATCCGCATTGGTTGAAAAAGGAACTCCTGCGCTGGCAGCGACCACCATGGAAGCCATTCCCAAAACGGCCGGCAAGACAAACCAAGGAAAAATTACTCCCGGCTTAATTCGGGCGATGCTGGGTTGCAAACTCACACTTTCTACTTTGATTTATCGGTGATCATCGGCCAGTCATCGGTGCGGAACGGCACCGCCGGCAGACCCGCTTGATTGTAAAGATTACAGACCGGGTTGATGTCCCACGCATAACGCACGGCCACCGGCCGGGAAACTTCCGGCGCTGACACGACAATCGCTTTGCCATCAACCACCGCACCGGCCCAGACGAATTTATGATCTTCACCAGCGATGGCGAAGCCCGTGAGTTTCCCGCCTTTGGCCACGAGACCGCCGTCCACATGATCAAAACTTAAACGAATCTTGTCACCGTCCAGCTTCATGGACCGATACCACGGCCCCGAGTATTCGATCTTCCGTCCGTAAGTTTCCGCCAGCGCGATCAAAGCCAGCCGGCGTCCAAGCTCCTGTTTGTTTTTTGGGTGAATATCGCCGGCATTGCCGATGTCAATGGCCAGCGCGAGTCCGCAGTTGGGAACATTTTTCGCCGTCAGCGCCTGCGCCTCGCGCAGTTCGGCCCAGTCGCTGTCGCGCGGTCCGGCATTGGTCGCCTGGAAATTGGCCAGCGACACGATATAGAACGGAAAATTCCCCTCGCCAAAACGATTCCGCCAGTCGCCGATCATCGCGGGCAGCAGACGACGATATTGCTTCGCGCGATCGGCGTTGGATTCGTCCTGATACCAGATCGCGCCTTTGATCGCGAACGGCAGCAGCGGTGCAATCATGCCATTGTAGAGCACGGTTGTGACATTGGGATTATTTTCATCCGGCGGCTGCGGTGGTGAAGCCAGTTGCGACAGCGGAGCCGAGTCGCGCATCTGCCAGGTGCCCGCCAGCGAAATGGGCGCGGCCCGTGTGTCGCCAACCGGCGCGATGTGCAATTGGCCGGCCTGCCCGGTAAGACCGCCATTGCCGCCGGTGTCCAGCACGCGAATGGTGATGACGTTCCGGCCCGGCTTCACGGCGCTGGCGGGAACGGTATAAGTGCGAATCAAATCGTAGCGGTTCATTTGACCAACTTTCACGCCGTTGACCCAGGTCGTGTCAAAATCATCAATCGGGCCGAGATCGAGTTTCAAATCCTTGCCCGACCAGTCCGCCGGCAATTCAAATTCCCGATGGAACCAGACCATGCCATCAAATCCTGGCAGACCGGCCTGCTCAAACGTCTGCGGCATTTGAACCGATTTCCAAGCTGCATCCACACTGGCCGCCTTCGCCCAGCCCTGCTGCGTGCCCGGATCTTTTTGCTGGCACCACTGATCGTAGATTTGCTGGAAATCAACTTTGTGATTGCTGTCCGCCGTTGCGCGCATCTGCTGCATGGCGTCATTGAAATCGCCCAATGGCGCGAGTCCTTCCGCGCTGGTCCAGGCTTCGGCCACCGTGCCGCCCCAGGAACTGTGAATGAGACCGATGGGGACATTCAACTCGCGATGCAATTCACGGCCAAAGAAAAAGGCCGCCGCCGAAAAGCCGCCCCACGCGCCTACTTTGATGGTGTCCGGGCTGCACGGCAGCCAGCGGCATTGCAATGTTTCCACCGGCTCGGTGGCAATGCGCCGAGGCACCGTCAGCAAACGGATCAGCGGGAAATTGGCCGTGGCAATGTCATTCGTCGCATTGCAGATCTGCACGCCCATTTCCATGTTCGACTGGCCGGAGCAAAGCCACACGTCGCCGACCAACACGTCGTTGATGACGGCGGATTCGTGCGTGGTTGAATTGGTGACGGACAAGCTTCGCGGCTCGGACGAAGCAGACATGGCTTGGAGTTTGACCAGCCACTTTCCGTCCTGGCCAGCGACGGCGGTGCGGCTTTGACCGGCGAAGGTCACGGTGATGGTTGATCCCGGCGCGCTCCAGCCCCAGACCGGCACCGGCCCGCCGCGTTGCAGCACCGCGTGATCGCAAAACAGCGGATGCAGGAAGGGATGATCCGCAGACGCTTCAGCCCTTGGCATTGCGGCCAGAATCAGCAACACGGCGAACAAACCGCCGGTTCGCAGGCGGTCTAAAATTTTCACGAGCTTGCCGATCGTCCGAAGAATGCCGGAAGCGGCCGTGATGAGGTGCGGGGATTTCATTGGAATCATACTAATGTGATCACCGGCTTTGTCCATTTCGGATTTGGCGGGAGGCTCCGATCCGTCATTTGCCATTAGGCAAACCAGTCCGCCTGCGATTGGGCAAATAATTTTCCCGCCGGCATTATTTCCCGGCTGCCTCGACATTGACCAGGCCGACGTCAATGTTTTGTCCGCCTTCGGTCTGATGACAATGCACCGCCAGCGTGACGGTGGCGCCGGGCTTGAGCAATTCCAGCGCGCGCGGCACGATGTCCAACGCCGTGTAGCTGGAAGTAAAACCGGGTTCCGCCGAGGCCAAAATGCCGTTCACATAAATTTCCACGTCCTCATCGTGCGCCGTGTAAAACTGGAGATTCGGGAAATTTTTTTTCGGCAAGGTGATTTCGCGGCGCAGCCAGATGTCGCTGGTGTGCCAGTCCGTGTGCCGGAACGCGCCGGGCGTGCCGGGCGTGGCGAAACTGGACAACCCTTCCTGCCAGGCGCTCGCGTCAAAAGCCGGCGCGGTCCAGTTGGCAGCGGGCTTGTCCGTGGTGTAACGCCAGTTGGCCGGGGCGGTCTGCGCCGTGGGAATGACCACCGAGACTTTCGGCGTCTCCGGCAATGGCGCCCAGTCGCCGGCTTTGGTTTTGTCCGCACTGGCCCATTTTTTCCAGATGGCGCGGTCGGTCAGCATTTTTATGAACACGCCGCCGATGACCGGGCGCGCGTGCATGCCGTCGCTGCGAACATTGTCCGTCACATAGGAATCAACAAACGGGGAACGCGCCGTCGTGGCATTCAGGTAATCGTAAATCGGCGAAATAATCGCTTCAAAGTCCGCCTGGCTGTCGGCCAGCGAAGCGCTCCAGAACGACCAGTCGGTCTTCGTCAGATGCGTGCGCGAATCCAGCGGCACGCCGTAGCGCTGCATGACTTTTTTGTAGTGCGCGACTTCCATTTGCGCCACGGACGGCGGGAACACGTTCAATCCGAGAATCCGATCCCAAACCAGATTATATTTCTGGCTCCAGGTGTTTGGCTTGTCGAAGGCGAGCCGGAAATGGTCGCCGTCGGCCGCCACTTTCACCCAATGCGCGGCGTCAACTTTTGCAAGCTGCGCATACTTCTCCGCATTTTCGTTGTCACCGCGCATTTTGCAAAGATCACCGTAGGCCGCAAGACCGAGAATGGCCTTCACGGACAAGTTTGCATTGTGCGCCAAGTGCCCCATGAAATCGTCCGTGCAAAGTTGTTCCTCGGGATCGAGACCGTATTGCTCCAGATATTTCGCCCACTCGGTCAGCTTCGGCCACCACGGCGTCAACCATTTTGAATCACCTTGAATCTGGCAGACGGCATCGCAAAGAATCAGCATGTTGCCGCTCTCCTCGACCGGCATGCCTTCGCCGCCGTCGTCCGTGCCGCGCGCGATCGGATAAGTGCCGAGATCATGCGGCGCGTTGGGAAATTTCCAGTGCCACGAGGCCGCGTAACTCAAGATCGGCACCAGCGTGGCTTTCGCCAGCGTGGGACTAAGCAAAAGCCACTGCGGGTCCATCGGGAAAAATACGTCCACCGTGGCGATGTCGCCGTTGCTGGTGTTTTCCTTCGTGAAAAACAGCGGCTGCTTGTTCGCATCAGCGGCGAGTCCGCACGCGGCGGCGCATTGGCGGTAAGCCAGGGCGCACATCTGCGCGCATTTTTCACCGCCAACTTTCGTGGCGTCGGCGGTCAGGTCCGCATCGAACCTGGCGCACCGTTGCGCGAGCTTCGGATAATCGCGGAACGCCTTTTGCAGCATGACGGACGCCGTCGCCCCGTTGCGCTTCCAGAAAGGAAGCAGCTTCTGGCCAAAATACTTGATCGCATAAATTTCGTCATAGGCGACGATCACCTGCCGGGTCACCGGCGCGGCGGCGACGTTGCCCAGATCGAAAACAAAGGCCATCACCGGCTGGGCATCATTCACGGCCTGCGGCATCCGGGTGTCGTCCTGTGCCGGCAGTTCGCCATTGGCAACGAAATCTTTGATCAAACCATCATTGGCGCCAATGGCCGCTTTGGCTTGCTGGGCGGGCGCGGCGGCGTAGGCATAACCCCAGTTGATGCGATGATTGTCGCCGGAGGAACCCAGCACGGGCTGTTCCACCGTGCCGACGCGGAGCGCCGTCAGCCGGCCCGCCGGGACGCGCGCCCAATCCACCTTTTCACTGGTCTGGTTGACCACCAGTTCCGAGCTGGTGCTGTCATAGATGGATACGGCGTGTTCCTTCCCGTCCACCGAGCGCACCTGCCAGGTGAGATAACTAAGCGGCAGCGCCATGGCGTCCAAATCTTCCGGCAACGCCGGCCGCATGAAGGTCAGGGTGACGTGAACATTCGCGCCTTCAAATTCGTAGATGCTGCGGGTGAACGTCACCGTCAGGCCCGTTTGCGGCAGCGGCGGCACGTTGGTGGGATCATTGCCCATGAGCCGGAATGTCTGGCCGTCCACCCGGATCAAACTTACCAGGGCCTGTTCGTGCTTCGTCCAGTGTTGCGTGGCGCGATCCGTCAAATGATCCGCCGCCGACCAGATGCTCAAATAGGGATCGAACGTCACCAGCGGCACGGAAGGCGGGCGGAACGGTTGCGCGACGCTCGCTAAAGCCACCAGGCTCGCGGTGGCGAAGAGAATGAGTGAACGGGTTTTCATAAAATTAATTTCGAACGTGCCGGGCCGGTTGGCTGGTTGTCCAAGGCCAAAAAAAATTGTCACTGTCAGATTGAATTTGTCACCTGACAAAATGCGTTCTCAAATGTGAAAACCGCAGCATAGTCTAAGCACCCGATGCCGGCATGTGGCATGAATTGGCCACACCACCGCCATCTTTCTGCTGGAAACAACAGTGAAGTTCTCCGCAAAAGCGTGTGGCCATTTCATGCCACATGACGTTCTGGCAGGTAAGGTTAATCTTACAATCAAGTCAACCAGATTCAAAAAATAGTGATGCCTGATCGTCATGGCCGGCGGGTGGGTGTTTTTTTACATTTGCCGTCCAACCCAAAATCGAAAATGAACAAATTCCTGTCAAAGATTTCAAGCTGGCCCGCGCCGCTGCTGGCCCTGCTCGTCGGCGCGCTGCTGCTGGTGGCCGGCTGCGGTCAAAAAGTCGCCAAGCTGACTTCGGAACAAAGCAAGGCGTTTGACAGCGCCCCGCCGGAAGTCAAGCAGACCTGGGATAAAGCCCTCGCGGCGGACAAGACCAACGATTATATGACCGCCGTTGGTTCCTTGGACGAACTCAAGAAAATGATTTTGAGCGATCAGCAGACCCAAGCTCTCGACGCCGAACGCTCGGCCTTTGGCGAACGTCTGATGAAAGCAGTGGATAAGGGCGATCCCACCGCCATCAAAGCTGTGCAAAGCTCCGAGAAATCCCGCAACAACCGATGAAAATCCAGTCCCCTATGCGCTTAAGAAAAAACGGCTTCACGCTGATTGAACTCCTCGTAGTTATAGCCATCATTGCTATTTTGGCCGCCATGCTGTTGCCTGCGTTGGCCAAGGCCAAGGCCAAAGCCCGGCAAATCTCCTGCATCAACAACCTCAAGCAAATGGGGTTGGGTATAGTAATGTATGCAGGCGACAACAAGGCTTATCCAGGTTGCTTACATATTGGTGGTGGAACATTCTTCTATGTGTGGGCACCGCGCCTGTTGCCGTTAATGGGCAATAACCGCAACTCATTCTCGTGCCCCTCAGCGCTACCCGAAGCCTCATGGAACACAAATCTGAACAAAACTTTGGGCACCACTGATCCAGTCACCGGAATTTTCGATCCAAATGGAATTTTTACCAAAGGATCTGACGGCACTGGCAGCCGTTTTTCCTACGGATGGAACGATTGGGGCTTGGGTCCGGTAGGGAATCCATGTCTCGGAATGGGAGGGGACGTGGATTCTGGTGCCAATGCTTATGTCAAAGAGGGTCAAGTTCGTAAGCCCTCGGAGATGATTGCCATCGCCGATCTTCCTGGCCCAAAAATTGCAGGCGTGATCAATTTTGGTGCCAACCTTGATCCAACCGACAACAGTTTTGGCCACGCACAGCTGCCTTCAAATCGCCACAATTATAGGACTGATATTCTGTTTGCTGATGGACATGTTGAACCTGTTCTTCGGAACGTGATGATCAGCACCGCCTGGATTCCAAAATGGAACAATGACAATTCTCCAAATAACACATCAGGAATGGCGTTGGCCACAGGTTTTAACGCTCTTGAACCATACTAAATTGTAATTAAAAAGCCGTCATTCACCCAGGACCGCAGCACGCGCTGCGGTCGTTTTGCATTCATGAGGCTTCGCGCCTCGCGCCGCATGCCGGTCACGGCTCACACTGGATTTTGACCACCGGCAGCAATTCTTCAAGCCCTGCCCGCCGCATCAGCTCCGGCACATTCTTTGCACCAACCGTCAAATCGAGCCGGTTGTGATCCACGCGCAAACCGGTCGTTGAAGTCACTAGGATGCCAGGCATCGCGCAATCGGCGATCTTATTGCCGGTGATGGTTATGTCCCGATGCGCCCCCGCCGGGGCGATGTCGCCGTTGCCGCCCGAAAACGGGTCAATCCACCAAATCCTTTTCAATTTGTTCCAGCGTTTTGTTTTTGGTTTCCGGCAGTTTGAAACAGATGAAAATGAAACCCACCACGCAAACCACCGCGTAAAGCGCGAAGGTTCCCGCCGCGCCGAGCTGCGCGTTCAGCATCGGAAACGTGAACGTCAGCACAAAACAGGCGAGCCACAAGGCCGAAACCGCGACGGACATCGCCGCGCCCCGGATGCGGTTGGGAAAAATTTCCGAGATGACCACCCACGTCACCGGCGCAAGCGACATCGCGTAGCACGCGATGGCCGCCAGCACGAGCGCCAGCATCGGCCAGCCTTGCATGTGGCCATGATAACAAAATGCCATCACCGTATAAATAATGGCGAGTGCCGCCGCACCAAAAAGCATCAGCGGACGGCGGCCAAAACGATCCACCGTTCCGAGCGCGACAAAGGTGAACGCCAGGTTGACCGAGCCGGTCCACGCGATGTTTTTCAACACGCTGGAAATGTCGTAGCCGGCGGCCTTGAAAATTTCCTCGGCGTAATTGAAAATCACATTGATGCCGCACCATTGCTGGAACACCGCCAGCCCGACGCCGAGCAGCAAAACTTTTTTCATCTTCGGCGCCAGCAGTTCGCGGAAATCCACCTTTTCAATTTCGTTGACGAGCGTGGCGCTGATTTCCTGCATCGCGCCGCTGGCATATTTCTCGCCGCCGATTTTTTTCAGAATGGATTTTGCGCTTTTAGATTTCCCTTTTTTCGCCAGCCAGCGCGGGCTTTCGGGCACCAGAAACATGCCGAGAAAAAACAGCAGCGCCGGCGCGGCGGTCAGCGCGAACATCCAGCGCCAGCCGCTCTGGCCATACCAGGAATTTTGAATGAACGCGTCCGTCGCGCCCGCCGGCAGGTTGTGGACAAGATACCAGTTGATGGATTGCGCCGCCAAAATGCCGATGACGATGGTAAGCTGGTTGATGGAAACGAGCTTGCCGCGCATCTGCGCCGGCGCGATTTCGGCAATATACATCGGTGAAAGATTCGATGCGAGGCCGATGGCCACGCCGCCAAGAATCCGCCAAGCGATAAAAATAAAAAATGTTGGCGCCAGCGCGTTGCCAAGCGAAGTGAGCGCGAATAAAAACGCCGACAACAGCAACAATTTTTTGCGCCCGAATTTATCGCTCAACGCGCCCGCGACGAGCGCGCCGACGAGACAGCCGATGAGCGCACAACTGTTCGCCCAGCCGGATAACTGCGCATTGTCCGCAATGTGAAAGTAGCGTTCGAAAAATGGCTTCGCACCGCCGATGACCACCCAGTCCCAGCCGAAGAGCAGCCCGCCCAGCGCGGCGACGACGGAGATGAGCCAGATGTAGCCGAAGTTGTAATCAGCCTTGAGATTTGAGGGTTCGGTTGAGGTTGTAGCGATCATGATTTTTCCTTCCGTTGAAAAAATTCTGCCGCCAAATCTGCCGCGAGCGCGTGGTTGGGGTCGCGCTGCAAAACTTTCTGCAAAAGTTTTTCCGCCGCCAGTCTTTTGCCGAGACCGAGCTGCGCCTGCGCCTGCAAAAAGAACGCCGTCGTTTCCTGGCGCATCTGCAAATCGTCGTCGAAGAGCAGCATCGTTGGCAGCGACGTGGCGAAGTAATCAATTTTTGCCTGCGATTTTTGCAGCTTTTGCGCGCCGGCCAGCAGGTCGCGGAACAGTTTTTTCGCCCGCGTTTTTTTGCCGAGCTTTTCCAACGCCAGCGCGGAATAAAAAGTCATTTCAGAAAAGGCGCGCACGCTCATTTCCTGAAAATCGCCCTTGAAATTCGCCGCCGCCAGCCAGGGTTCGCGCGCAGATTCTTTGTCGCCGGGCAAATCCAGCGCGACGCCGAGCCAGTAATGAATGTCGCTCTGATTGGCGAGCAGGTGCCTGGCCTCGCCGAGATTTTCCGGCGCGGCCAACGCGGTTGCAAAATGTTTTTGCGCCGCCGAAAAATCATTTTGTGCGAGTGCCTCGCGTCCGAGCGCCAGGTGCGTGCGGACGTGCTGGCCGAGCGCCGCGCCTTCGCCGCCTTCCCACGGCTGGAATTTTCGCGTCGAAACGATTTCCAGCGCCTTTGCGGACTGGCCGGTCTGATTGTAAATCGCACACAGCTCAACGCTTAAATCATCGCGCTGCGCGACCAGTTGCGGAAATTTTTCCAGCTCGCGCAAACGCCGCTCCGGCTTTTCGCCGAGCCGCTTCCAAAGCTGGTCGCGCTCAAACAGCAGCCGCGCGTCGGCGGGATTGGTTTTGAACGCCCGGTCGTAAGCAGCGCGGGCTTTGGCCGGCTTTTTTGAGATGTTGAAATAGCCGATGCCAAGGTTGCGCCAGACGATTGAAAAATGCGGATCAAGCTTCGCGCTGCGCTCCCAAAGCCGGATGGCTTCGGCGTGCCGGCGGCGGTCGTAAAATAAATTGCCGAGATAATACGGCGCGCGGGCGTCGTGCGGATTGGCGCGCATGGCGGATTCAAGGATCAAAATTTCTTCCAAGCGCGCCGGGAAACAATAGTCCGGCGATTGCGCGGCGGCACGCCGGTAAAAATTCAGCGCGGTTTTTTTGTCGCCAAGTTTTTCGTGCAGCCAGCCGAGCATGTAGAAAAGCAGCGGCAGCGCGCCCCAGTTTTGATCCGGCAAATCGCGGGCGGCGGGCGAAACTTCATTCAGCGGACCAATCGCCTCGGCATAAAATCCGGCACGCGCAAAATCATGCGCCAGATCCAGCCGCGTCTGCGCGTCGCAGGAAATGGTTTGGTCGAGCAGCCAGCGCGTCCACCAGTCGAGCGGATCCAGCGCGAGCGTTTCGCGCAGAAACGTTCCGGCTTCACTCTCACGATTCAGTTCGCGCAGTGCAATGACTTTCAAATTTCGTGCGCGAAGATTGTCCGTGTCGAAGCGCAGCGAGCGGTTCAAATGTTCGAGCGCGACGCTCCAATGCTGGCGGCTGCAATCAATTTCCGCGAGCGCGTGAAAGCCGGCGGCGGCCCAGGCCTGGTTCCAAGTCGCCTTGTAAAATGCCGCATACGCTTCGTCATCGCGGCCATAATAACGCAGCGTCAGGCCGAGATTGTAAAATGGTTCGCCGTCTTGCGGATTAGAATTCCGTTGCGTGAGGCGGGCGATGGCCTGGCGGAAAAACTTTTCGGCGGCGGCAAATTCACCGCGCCGCAGATGCCAAAGTCCCAGCGCGTTGTTGCAGCGCGAGTCGAGCGAGTCGCGGCGCAGCGCCTCGCACCAATACGCCGTCGGGCAGCGCGTGGCATGGCGGTATTGTTCGAGATGCAGGCCGGTGACGAACAATTCGTCGGCGCTGGAAATTTTTTCCGGCGCGAGCGGCTCGGTGGCGGGCGGCGGCACTGCGCCTTTCACGCGCGGCTTGATCTGATACGAAATAATTTCGTCGCCGGAACGGCCCACGACGCGAACGGATAATTCCGTTTCGCGGATTTTTTCCGGCAGTTCAATTTGTTCAACGAACGGCCGGTCGGGCGCCAGGTCGCGGGTGAAATTTGCCAGCAGTTTGCCTTTGGCAAAAATTTCGACGGCCGCGCCCGGAAAATTTTCCGTGACGGAAATTCCGGCGCGCGGATGGCCGTTTTCAATTTTCAAACTGATGGCGGCGCGGAGGTTCGCGTGCTGTGCCGGGCCGATTTTTTGGATCGGATACCAAAACTGGCTCCAGCTTTTGGTCTCGCCGGGCTGGAGAAAGCTGAAGTCGGGCTGGTTGTCGGTATAGACGCCGGCCATGATTTCGATGTAAGGCGCGAATCCGCCATTTTCGTCGGCGCCGGTCAGGTTGCGGTCCCGCGCGTAGCCGAATTCGTGATTGCCCCACGTCCATTGTTTTTTGCCGGGCGAAATGTGGTGGTTGGCGAGGTGAACGAGGCCGGCCTGCGCCTGGTAATCGTAGCCGCCAAAAAAATCCTCCTGGCTGCCCATGCACATGTAGGAAGTCGGCACCGGAATGTTGGCGTAAAAAGAAAGGTCGTTCGGCGCGTAACCGGGAAGTTTTGAATTTTTAATTTTTAATTTTGAATTGGTGCAATGCGGCGGGATGAACTGTCTTGGAATTTCATTTTGCGGAATGCCGTTGCGCCCGCGCCCGCCGTAGTTGACGCCGTAGTAAAAATTTCGCGCCAGCGGATATTCGCTCATCGAGCGGCGCGCGTGATCGGCAATGTAATAAACGTCGGGCGGAAAAAAACTTTGATACGCCTCATGCACGCGCGTGGCGACGTTCGCCCACCACAGAAACGTTTGCACGAACGGCGTGCGGTTGTAGGCGCGGACTTTGAGTTCGACGAACGCCTTGCCCGGATGCAGGCAGACGCCGTGCATGCCTTTCATGCGGCACATTGGATCGTGATCGCCGCACCAGACGGTCTTTGAGCCGTCGGCGTGTGCTTCGATTTCAAAATCCACCGGCAAAAAAGTCGCGGGACGATGATGCTGCGGCCAGTTGAATTCGATGCCGCCGGAAAGCCATGGCCCGGCCAGGCCGACGAGCGCGGGTTTGATGACGCGCTGGTGGTAAATGAGGTCGTAGCCGTTGGTCTTGTCGAGCATCGCGTGAATCCGCCCGCCGATTTCCGGCAGGATCATCACGCGGAGAAATTCGTTTTCGAGCCAGACCGTTTTCCATTTTCGGCCGGTTTTTGTTTCGGAAATGCGGTCGGTGAAGGGCAGCGGATAAACCTTGCCGTTGCTGCCTTGATAAACCCGCTTTTCCAGAAACATCGGATTTTTGTCCGGCGCGGCGGGAAGATAAGTGGGAATGTTTTCTTCGGTAACGCGGACGCAAACCGGTTCGCTGGCAATCAAAGGACGCGAATTTCCTTGGTCACTTCGTTCGGGGAAATGACGCTCTTTCAAAACTTGATTCTTAGTTGGCTGTGCATTCATTGGGTGTTTGCCCGGGCAGCGTCTCACCCCACAACGAAAGAGGCAATTGTCATTTTTGCCAGTTCTAATGTCTGTTTTTACCGGTGCATTACCGGGCGACTTCTCGGCTTGCGCTGAACCTGCCGATGCCGCAGGATTATCAGCCCAGAGTTTTGTCATGGACAACACAACCGCAATCAAACAAGACATCCGACGGCTGATGGTCGAAAACCTCATGCTCCAGATCAGCCCGGAAGAAATCGGCGACGACCAGTCGCTGTTCGGCCCCGGCAGCGTGGGGCTGGATTCGGTGGACGCGCTGCAACTGGTGGTGGCCCTCGACAAGGCGTATGGTCTCAAGATCGCCAATCCCGAAACCGCGCGGCAGATTCTGCAAAGCGTCAACACGATTATGGACGCCGTGGTCAAACACCAGGCGTCCGGCAAACCGTAAACCCGTCGCGGTCTCGGAGTTAATTCACTTTGTCCGGGCGAAGAATGGTTTGGGCAACTGTGCCGTCGGTGTCAGAAATCGTGACCGCACCGATGTCTTTTTTTCCGGTATTCAGCCTGCCGCCTCCGTCAGACAGTTGTGCGACAAGCTGCGCGCGGTGTCAGTTGCTCACGCCAATTTTTTTTAGGAACGGCCGCAACGACCGCGGACGGCCCAGGAATTTTTCAATCGAGACGTTGACATCACGCGAGTCACCGACTTCATAGATTTCCTTGCGCATCCGCATCCCCGCCGTTTTGTCGAAAAAGCCGTCCGGCGCTTTTTCAAACACCGTCGCCATGTCCGCCGCGATGGCGTCCGCCCACGCGTAGCCGTAATAGCCCGCGCCGTAGCCGATGATGTGGCCGAAGTAGGCCACGAACGCCGTGTCCGGCGGCACGGGCAGCGAAACGTCGCTTAAAACTTTGTTCGAGAGCGGCACCACATCGTCCGCGTTCGTCGCGTGGATTTGCGTGTGCAGTGCCAGGTCCATCAAGCCGAAGGAAAGCTGACGGCGATAAAAAGTTCCTTCGGTTGCGAGGCGCGACGCCTTGAGCTGGTTCAAGATGTCCGCCGGAATTTTTTTTGTCGGGTCGCGGTAATCGGCGGCGAAGCTGTCCAGAACCTTTTTGTCCCACGCCCAGTTTTCCAGCATCTGCGATGGCGCTTCCACAAAATCCGTCGGCACGCTCGTGCCGGAGAAGCGCGAGTATTTCGCCCGCGTCAAAATTGTGTGCATCGCGTGGCCGAACTCGTGAAAGATCGTCTCCACCTCGTCGTGCGACATCAGCGACGGTTTGTCCGGTTGTGGCGGCGGGAAATTGCAGACGAGCGCGCAAACCGGCCGCTGATATTTTCCATCCGGCAGCAGCTTGCCCTCGATGATGCCGAACTGCGCGAAGTGGTTGTATTTGCCGTTGCGCGGAAACAGGTCGAGATAGAAGATGCCCAGCGGCTCGCCGGTCTTCGCGTCGGACACGGTATAGCATTGCAGGTCGCCGATCCATTTGTAAGGCGCCTCGACGCGCTCGAATTTCAGGCCGAAAATGCGCTGGTAAATCGTGAACAAACCGTCGAGCACGCGGTTCATCGGGAAATAAACGCGCAACTGCTCCGCATCCACATGGTATTTCGTCTTCTTCAATTCGTTGCCGAAATAACTGGCGTCCCAAATGTTGATCGTCGCGTTCGGATCACCTGTCTCCTTGATTTTCAACTGGCGGAACTCCGCCAGTTCCGCGTCGAATTTCGGCTGCAAACCGGTTTTCAATTTTTCCAGAAAATCAACCGCCGTGGCCGCGTTTTTAACCATGCGAACCTCCGTCGCGTAATCCGCCCAACTGGCGTAACCCAGCCGGTGCGCGATGTCGTCGCGCAAAACGAGGATTTTTTTCAGCAGCGGAATATTGTCCTCGCGCGCGAGATTGCAGCGCGCGGTCATCATTTCCTTGCGCGTGGCTTCGAGCTTCGCGTTTTCCTCGATCATCAGATAATGGAACGTGATGTTCGCCATCAGCGTGTATTCGTCCGGGCCGGTTTTGATGCCTTTCTGTGCCAGAAAATCCTCCGGCACGCCTTCCAGATCGGCCTTGCTGAACTTCAGCGCCTGCGTCGCCTTGGTGACGTTGTTCTCAAAATCTGTTTCCAGCGCGGTCAATTGCTTGCGCAGCTTTTCCACTTCATCGCGCTGATTTTTCGGCAGATCCAGCCCGGCGCGGCGATAATCGCGCAGCGTTTCGGCAAAAAGTTTTTTGTCGCCGCCGGCGAGCACCGGCTGCGTGGCGGCGTAAGCCTTCACCGCCGCGTAAACGTCCTCACGATAATCCATGCCGACCGACCATTGGTCAATTTTCTTGATGGCGTCGCTCGCCGCGTCGCGCACGGCGGCGTTCGTGCTGGTCTGGTCTATCAGGTCGAGCCGGTTCTCCGCCGTTTGAATAATGTAGCCGGCATCATCCAGCGCGCGGATGGTGTTGACGAAATTCACTTCGCCCGGCTTGAGCTGGCCGATGCGGTCGAGCGCGGCGCTGCCATCGGTGATGACTTGGCCGACCGTGGCCGCGACCTCCGCCGGCGTGGTTTCAAACACCGGCAGCGTGACGACGGAATTATATTTTGCCGCGCGCTGCTCAAACGCCGCCAGCGGATCGGCCGGCGGGCGATGACAAAATTTTTTCAGGGTGCCGCAGCCGGCCAGCGTCACCGTCAGCGCAGCCAATGAAAAGCATTTCCAAAACATATACGCAGCAAGCTAAAGGCTGGGGCGGAACATTCAAGCGGAATCAAGTCCGAACCGGAAAATTGTGCCGGACCAGGCAGTCATTTCTGAAACGTCACCTCGCCGGTCTTGATGTCCAGCGACCACGGCTTCGGTTCCGGCAGCCACAGTTTGCCGTCGCCGATTTGCAGCGGCATCCAGAGATAGCGCGAATCCCATTGCGTGCGCGGCCGCCAGATGTCGCCCATAAAAATCACCGTCGTCGTTTTCGTGCCGACGACTTTCAGCATCATCGTGGATTGCGAGCCGTAAGTGTTCTTGTCTGGCGGCGCGATGTCCTTGAAATCCGACCACGGTCCCGCGAGCGATTTGGCGGTGGCGTATTTGTTCGGATTTGGATTCCAGCCGGTCAGCGCCGAGCCGATGACGTAATAAAGTCCCTGATAATGCACCAGCGCGCCGCCTTCCATGTGTTCGGGAATCAGGCAAACCTCTTTTTCCACCGTCAAATAATCATCGGACAATTTCGCGATGCGAAAGCCGAACGGACGGTCCTCAAAAATCAAATACGCCGTCCCGTCATCATCCACGAACTGCCCAATGTCGCGGCTCTCGTGATCCAGCGGACGGAAATATTTCATGAACTGGTAATCGCCATCCACCGTGTCGCTCACCGCCACGCCGACGCTGGCGACCTTGTAACGCCCGTCGTCCATGTGAAAATACATCACGAACTTTTTTGTCGGCGCGTTGTAAAAAACCTTTGGCCGTTCCAGCACCAGCCCGCGGCCAAAATTCGTCGGCGCGACCAGGTTCAAAACGTCCCGGCAAAATTTCCAGTCCGCGAGGTTCGTCGAGGCATAGCAACTGACGTGGCGGCTGCGCCAGTCGAGATTTTGTCCGCGGTCCTCGCCGAACCAATAAAACGTGCCGCCGAATTTGAGAATGCCGCCACCATGCGCCTGCACCTGCTGGCCGCGGTCGTCCGGCCAGATTTCGCCCGGCTTGATGACCGCCGGTTCAGCGGCGCACAAAATGTTCGCCAGCGCACAGGCGCAAAAAAGTGCGGACGTGAGAAAGATGTTTTTTTTCATTGAATTAATTTCCTTTGACGCCGCGCGGCTGGCGGAACGCGCCGCTCTTTTCATGGTTTCAACTTCGGACGAAACCCGGCGATGTGGTCAATCGCCTCGGCTATCGCCGGCAACAATGGTGGCAGACATTCCGCAATGGCTTTGGGATTTCCCGGCAGGTTCACGATCAAAGTTTTTCCGCGCACACCCGCCGTCGCGCGCGACAAAATCGCCGTCGGCACTTTCGCAAACGAAATCGCACGCATCGCCTCGCCAAAGCCCGGCAGCTCTTTTTCTAAAACGGCGCGCGTCGCCTCCGGCGTCACATCGCGCGCCGCCGGGCCGGTGCCGCCGGTCGTGACCACGAGCGCGCAGCCGATGATGCACAAATGCTTCAAGGCCGTCTCGATTTGTTTTTCTTCGTCCGGCAGCAGCACGCGCTCAAATTCGATTTCCTCGGCAAACTGCTCGCGCAGCACGCGCTCGATTTCCGGGCCGCTGCGGTCCTCGTAAATTCCGCCGCTCGCGCGGTCGCTCAAAGTGACGCGCCCGATTTTCATATTTTGATTTTGGAAACGAGGCGGATATTTTCAATCACCATCGTTTTGTCCACCGCCTTGCACATGTCGTAAATTGTCAGCGCCGCCACGCTCACCGCCGTCAATGCCTCCATTTCCACGCCCGTTTTCGCCGTCGTGCGCGCTTCGGCGGAAATATGAACCAGATTTTTCTTGAGCGAAAATTTCACTTCAACCGCGTCCAGCGGCAGCGAATGGCAAAGCGGAATCAATTCGTCCACGCGCTTCGCCGCCAGAATCGCGGCGATTTTGGCGACGGTGAACACGTCGCCTTTGGGTAATTTTTTTGCGCGCAGCGCGGCAATCGTTTTCGGGCCGCAGCGGACCAAGCCTTCCGCCACGGCAATGCGCAACTGCGGCAGTTTGTGTCCGACATCAACCATCTTCGCGCGGCCAGCCGCGTCCAAATGCGAAAATTTTTTCATGGAATCTTGTAGTGGCACAGGCGTCTCGCCGGTGAGTTTCTGCTGCAACGCAACTCGGCACTTTTGAAACACACCGGCGAGACGCCCGTGCCACTATTTTTGCCAAGCTTCATAGATTCATCAAAACCAAAATACGTTCGCCAGCCTTCGGCGGTTCCGCGCCGGCGTCCAATTGTAACAGCGCGTTCGCGCCCGCCAGGCCGGTCACGTCGCCGGAACTTTGCCAGCGCAATGCGCGGACAACAAGTTCGCTGTTTTGAATTTCCGCGCGCGCCGGCCAGAACGTCTCGCGTGCGTCGGGACGGAAATCAAAATTCTCCGCCAGCCGGATTTTCGCCAGCGGCCACGAAACATTTGCGCCCGAATATTTTTCCAGCGCCAGCCGCACGGCGACGTGCAGCGTGACAAAATGTGAAACCGGATTGCCGGGCAGAACAAATGCGGCCTGTTTGCCGCGCGTCGCAAAAACGAGCGGCTTGCCCGGACGCAGATTGATTTTTTCAAAATGAATTTCAAAACCGAGCGTGGCCAGCAGTCGCCTTCCAAAATCATAATCGCCCACGCTCGCGCCGCCGGAAACGAGCAGCAAATCGAAATCAAGCGGCTGCGAACCAGTCGTAGCGGCTTTCGGCAGAAAGCCGCCATCATCAATTTCCTGAAGTTTGCGGCGCTCTGCCGAGACGCCGCTACGAACCTTTTTTAGCAGCAGGTCAAAATCATCGGCCAACCGTTCCTGCTGCAAAATTTCGCCGCCAAACTGCCGGACGAACGCGGCGACGAGCGCGCTGTTGGAATCGCGGATCTGGCCCGGCCGCAATTTGCTTTCCGGCGCAACCAGCTCGTTGCCCGTGGCAAAATGAGTGACGCGAACGGGCGGCGAAATTTTTGGCCGCGCGACCCCGAGGCCGGCCAGCAGCGCCAGTTCGCCTGCGCCCAGGCACGCGCCGCTTCGTAAAAGCAAATCACCCTTGCGCGCGTCCTCGCCGCGACGGCGAATGTGCGTGACGCGATTTTTCCCCAGCGGAACAATTAAATTCCCCTCGACGCGGACGTTTTCCTGCATCAGCACTTGCGACGCGCCGGCGGAAATTTGTGCGCCGGTGAAAATCCGGGCGCATTCGCCGTGCTTGATTTTGCATTTCGGCGCGGTGCCTGGCTGGATTTCGGCGACGATGCGGAATTTTTCCGAATCGTCGTCCAGCGCGATGGCGTAGCCGTCCATCGCCGAACGGTCAAAGCCGGGCAAATCTTCTGTTGCGAAAACATCCTGGCGAAGGACACGGCCCAAAGCCCCGGCCAGCGGCGCGGCGGTCGCGGGCAGCGGCAAAATATTTTCCGCGATCAGCGCGCGGGCGGCGGCCAGTGAAATCATGCGACAAAAATTCTATGCGCTGGCCAAAAAAAATGCCATCTTCCTTGTGTGAATGCCCGACGCATTGCCATCTGAATGAACATGCTGATTGATCCCAACGGCCGGCCGGTGGATTACCTGCGGGTTTCGGTGACCGACCGCTGCAACGAGCGGTGTCTCTACTGCCTGCCGGAACATTATTCGAGCTGGCTGCCGCGCGCGGATATTTTGCGCGACGACGAACTGCTGGCCGTCGTCCGGGCGGCGGTGTCGCTCGGCTTCAAAAAATTCCGCGTCACCGGCGGCGAACCGCTGGTGCGCCCGGGCGTGGCGGGCTTCATCCGCGAACTGGCCGCGCTGCCGGGGGTTGAATCCGTGCAGCTTTCCACCAACGGCACGCGCCTGCCGCAACTGGCGCAACCCTTGTTTGACGCGGGCTTGCGCGGCATCAACATCAGTCTCGACGCGCTTGACGCAAAACTTTACCACGCCATCACCGGCGGCGAGCTGCCGCCGGTTTTGGACGGCATCAAACGGGTCAAGCAACTTGGCTTTCCGTCGGTGAAATTGAACACGGTGCTGATGCGCGGGAAAAACGACGGAGAAATTCTGCCGCTGCTAAACTTCGCGGCGGAGCACGACGTGGTGATCCGTTTTATCGAACTGATGCCGGTGAGCCTGACGGAAATGTTGAGCGAGAAAAATTTTCTGCCGGTGGCGGAAGTTTTTGATTTGTTGAAACGCGAGGATGACCTGGAACCGCTGGCCGGGCCGATGGGCTTCGGACCGGCAAAATATTTCCGGCTGAAAAAACGCGGCGTCACGGTCGGGCTGATCGGCGCGTTGAGCGACCTGCATTTTTGCGAGCGCTGCAACAAGATGCGCCTGACGTGCGACGGCAAGCTGCGCCCGTGCCTCGGCAATCATCTGGAAACGGATTTGACACCGGCGCTGCGGCCGCAGATTGACGAGGAGGAATTGCGAAATCTGTTTCGCGGCACGCTGGCGGAAAAACCGGCGGAGCATCTCTTCCGCAGCAATTACCAGCCGCAGCGCGTGATGACGGCCATCGGCGGCTGAATTAACAGTGGCACACGCAGCTTGCCTGTGGGTTTCAAAATGCGCGCCAAAAACTTTCTGAACCGCACCGGCAAAATGCCGGTGCCACCATTGAAGTGAAAATTAAAATCCTCACCTTCGCGCAGACGCGCACGCAGCTTGGCTTCAGCGAACTTGCCGTGGATTTTTCCGCCACGGAAACCCCGCGCCAGATTTTGCGCCGCATCGCGCCGCAGTTTGATCCGGGCAGAACCATCCGCGTGGCCGTGAACCAGGAATACGCCGACTGGGACAACCCGGTCGGCGAAGCGTTCGAACTGGCGCTGATTCCACCGGTGAGCGGTGGCTGAAAATGAAGACGCACATTGAATTCACCCGCGCGCCGATTGTCCCGCCCGCGCCGGAATTTTCTTCGCGCGAAACCGGCGCGTGCCTGGAATTTTCCGGCATCGTCCGCGAACTGGAAAACGCAAGGAAAATTTCCGGCTTGTTGTATGAGGCTTACGAGCCGATGGCGCGCACGATGCTGGAAAAGATTTTTCACGAACTCGCCGCCAGGCATCCGTGCGATGCGATCATTTTTATTCACCGGCTGGATTTAGTGCCGGTGGGAGAATCCTCTTTATTCATCCGCATTTGCTCGCGGCACCGGCAGGCGGCGCTGGCGCTCATGGCGGAATTGATTGACCGGCTCAAGGCCGACGTGCCGGTCTGGAAGCGCCCGGGAAAATAGCGCGGAGGCTTATTTTCGGCTTGGTTTTCTTTACAAAATTGGATAATTAACCCTCGGTTTCCAATGCGCAACCAGGCGCGTTCGACGCCATTTATTTGATGACAAAAATTCTTTTGCTCGGCCTCGGCCGCTGGGGCGCGAACCACCTGCGCAATCTGAACAATCTGCCCGTCGAGCTTTACGTCGCCGAAATCGGCGATAAGCAGCTCGAACCCGCGCGCAAGCTCGGCCTGCCCGCCGAACGGCTGACGACGAATTACAAAACTTTCGTTGGCAAGGTGGATGGCGTCGTCATCGTCACGCCGGCGCAATCGCATTTTCCGTTGTGCAAGGAATTCCTCGAAGCCGGCAAGGATGTGTTCGTGGAAAAACCGCTGACGCTTGCGAACGACGAATCCAAGCAGCTCGCGGAACTCGCGGATAAGACCAAAAGAATTTTACAAGTCGGACACATTTTGCGTTTTGATCCGGCAACGCTCTGGCTGCGCGACGCGATTCAAAATGGCGAGTTTGGAAAAGTGAACATGGTTCGCGGCCACTTCGGCGGCTTCAAACGTCCGCGCAATGACAGCGGCGTGATGTTCGCCGACGGCATCCATTTCGTTGACCTGTTCAACTTCATCCTTGGCGCGCTGCCGAAAAGTGTTCAAGCCATCAACCACGATTTCATGGGGCGCGGCATGGACGATGTCTCGTTCGTCTCGCTCGAATACGACACGCCGCATGGCAAGACCTGGGCGACGGTCGAGACGGAATATTTTATTCCTGGCAAATTCCGCGAGGTCATTGTCTGCGGCGACAAGTTGAGCGCGGTCTGCGATTACAACATCTCGCAATATAAAATCAAAACCTACGAGAACAAACACGTCGCCGACGGCAAGGATTTCAAAGGCATCGAAGGCGCGGTGAAGCAGATCGAATGTCCGCCGGAAGAACCGCTGCTGGCGGAGTTGCGCGCGTTCATTGACTCGATCAAAACCCGCGCCACGCCGCGCGCCGATGCGTGGTCCGGCTACAATGCCGTGCGCGTGCTGAACGCCGCGCTGGAATCGGTGAAGACCGGCAAAGCTGTGGAACTGAAATAAACAATCCGCGAATTACGCAAATTAACGCGAATTTTTCTGAAACTAACCAATGCCTGAACTACTTTTCAAAGACGAAGTGTATGCAATTGTTGGAGCAGCGATGGCTGTTCACGGCGAGAAGGGCTGTGGATTTTTAGAGCCGGTTTATCACGAATGTTTGGAGATTGAATTAGCGAGTCGAGGCATTCCTTTCGTTCCGCAAAAAGAAATGCCGATTTTTTATAAAGGTAAACAGATCCAGAAGATTTACATCGCAGATCTGATTGCCTATGAAAAAATTATTGTTGAACTCAAGGCCTTGGACAAACTGACTTCGCGCGAGGAAGCGCAAGTCATCAATTATTTGAAAGTTTCCAAACTCGAAGTCGGTGTGCTGATAAACTTCGGCGCGCCAAGTTTGGAATGGAAGCGGATCGTGCTGACCAATCGCGCGATTGAATCCATTGACCTGCAACCCAAAAATAATTCGCGTCAATTCGCGTAATTCGCGGATAAAAATTTATGAGCAAAATCCCATTATCAAAATGTTTCGTGAACGCCGAAGTCGAGGAAGCCGCGCTGCGCGCCATCCGCTCCGGGCAATATATTCTCGGCAAAGAATCGCAGGAGTTTGAAAAAGAACTCGCCGCGCACACCGGCACTACGCAATGCGTTCTCGGCAGTTCGTGGACGATGATTGTTTATTGCCTGCACCAGTTGCAAGGCATCGGGCCGGGCGATGAAATTATTGTGCCGTCGCACACGGCTTTTCCCACGATGGAGCCGCTGATTCATCTCGGCGCGCGACCCGTGTTCGCGGATATTGACGACACTTACGTCATGGATTTGGCGCACGTCGAATCGCTCATCACGCCGCGCACCGTCGGCATCATCGGCGTGCATCTTTACGGCCATCCGATTGACAACGACAAACTGCTCGCCATCGCGAAGAAAAATAAATTGTGGGTCATCGAGGATTGCGCGCAGGCGCAGGGCGCGAAATACAAGGGCAAGACCGTCGGCAGCATGGGCGACTTCGGCGCGTTCAGTTTTTTCCCGTCGAAAAATCTCACCGTCCTCGGCGACGGCGGCTGCATCACGACGAACAAAGTGGATTACGCCGACCGCTTGCGGATGTTGCGCAATCACGGTCGTCAGGGAAAATACGATCATGAGTTCACGGGCTACAACGTGCGGTTCAACGAAATCAACGCCGCCATCGGTCGCGTGATGTTGAAGCACCTCGACGGCTTCAACGAAAATCGCCGCCAGATCGCCGCGCGCTACAACGAACGTCTCAAGGGCATTGTGCAGACGCCGCCGGTGCGCGAATGGGCGACGCCGGTTTATCACATGTATGTCGTGCGCGCCGAAAAACGCGACGACCTGCAAAAATTTCTCAAGGAAAAAAATATCGAGACCGGCGTGCATTATCCGCGACCGAATCATTTGCAACCGGCAGTCGTCGGATTATTTCCTTACATTCCGAAACTGCCGCAGACGGAAAAAGCGGTGAAGGAAATTTTGTCATTGCCGATTCATGGCGAAATGGCTTTGGACGCAGCGGACAAAGTCTGCGACGCGATTGCGGAATTTTACGGGAAGAAATAAATGGGTTCGCACTTAATTATCGTCGCGGTGTTTGTGGTGCTATTTTTAGCCATCACATTCATCGCGGCGATTTTGAAGCTAAAAGGCAAAACCTCTGTTGGAGAAATTCAATATCAAACGCGAGGCGCGTTGTTAAGTCCAGCCGAGCTGTCTTTTTTCAAAGTTCTGCAAAACGCCGTTGGTAAATCCGTTTTGGTTTGTCCAAAAGTCCGGCTTGCGGACATTCTTAAACCTGCTGAGAAACAAAATTATCAAACGGCGTTGAACAAAATTTCCCGAAAGCACATTGATTTCGTTCTTTGCGATCCGGCCACGACAGAAGTTTTTGGCGTTGTCGAACTGGATGACAAGTCGCACGATAGGACAGACCGAATTACGCGTGATTCATTTGTTGATAGCGCTTTTGCGGTCGCCGGAATTCAAATTGTTCATTTCAAAGCCAGCGCGTCGTATTCCATCGAAGAAGTTCGCCAGCAGTTGAAATTTATTTCAGAAAATTGAGCCGATGATTGAAAACAAGCAGACTGAAATCAGCCTCGTCATCCCCTGTTACAACGAGGAAGGCAATTTGCGCGAACTCGTCAAGGCCATCCTCGCAGCGGTCGAGCCTTTGCAGATTCCGGCGGGCAGATTGAATATTTACGCCGGGCCTCAATGAAATCCGAGGCAATGAATCTGCAAGATTTGCTCAAAGCGACTTCGCGCTCGTTTTATCTCACGTTGCGCGTGCTGCCCGCGCGCGTGCGCCCGCAAATCGGCCTTGCGTATCTGCTCGCGCGCACGACCGACACCATCGCCGACACGGAGATCGTCCCGCTGTCGCAACGGCTCGACGCGCTGCAAAAACTGCGCGAACGGATTCTGGGCCGGAATTCCGCGCCGCTGAATTTCGGCGAGCTGGCGCGGCAGCAAGGTTTGGCCGCCGAAAAATCACTGCTGGAAAAGGTCGAGGACAGCGTGGCCGCGTTGCAAAAATTTTCCGCTACGGATCAGCAATTGATTCGCACCGTGCTCAGCACAATTGCGAGCGGCCAGGAACTGGATTTGCGGCGGTTCAGCAAGTCATCGGCGGAAAAAATCGTCGCGCTGGAAACAGACGTTGAGCTGGACGATTATACTTATCGCGTGGCCGGCTGCGTGGGCGAGTTCTGGACGAAGATTTGCCGCACGCATCTTTTTCCGGACGCGAAACTGGACGAGAAGCAATTCATCGCGGACGGCATCCGGTTTGGCAAAGGGCTGCAACTGGTGAACATCCTGCGCGATTTGCCGGCGGACTTGAAAAAGGGCCGCTGCCATCTGCCGACGCAACGACTAGACGAGGTAAAATTATTGCCGGAAGTTTTGCTGTCGCCGGCGAATGAAGGCCGGTTTCTGCCATTGTATCACGAGTATCTCGGCAGGGCGGAAGCGCATCTCGCGGCGGGCTGGCGCTACACGAACGCATTGCCGTTCTCGCAATTTCGCGTCCGCCTCGGCTGCGCCTGGCCGATTTTGATCGGCCTTCGGACGATTGAGAAGCTGCGCGCCGCCAGCGTCATTGAACTGCAACAACGGGTGAAAGTTTCGCGCGGCGAGGTGCGCGGGATTGTGCTGCGGTCGCTGCTGGCGTGTCCGGTGCCGTTCCGGTGGCGCAAATTATATGCGCCCGCCGCAAAAGCTGTTGCTTCCGGCGGCGAATTGGCGTAAGACATTGGCATGAAAATTTCCAAATTGCTGCCCGTCGTGTGCGCGCTCACCCTGGGTGCAAACGGCCTGACCGTCCGCGCCGATGACACTCCCGCCCAGGCCGCCGCGCGCCGTGCGCTGGCGCAGAAATTATCTGAGTGGAGCGAGCCGCCGCCGCAAGCCGTCACGGCGAAACCGAAGGCCGCGCCGGCCGCCCAGCGGACGGAGGCAACCAAGGCCGGGGCGGATCAAGCGGCTGCCACCGTCAGCACCGGACCGGAAGACGCCAGCCAAATGTCCGCGCAACGAGCCGCGCAAATGGCCGCGCTGACCGCAGCAATGGGAGAAAAACCCGCCGCCGAAACGCCGGCCAAAAAAGAGGCGCCGGCCAAACCGGCGAAGATGGTTTCAGAAGCCAGACCGGCGGCCCAGCCGGTCGTCGCCGTTGTCCCGCAGCCGCCCACGGAGGCGAACGTCAACTACGCCGGCAAGAATCTCGGCCTGAAACCCATTGCCGCGCCGGCCCTCCCGATTTCCGCCAGCAAGGAAGACCAGCTGGAGGGCCTGCTCATGCGATATAAGGCCAATCTGATTTCGCCGGAGGAATATCACCAGCAGCGCGCGGCCATCCTCGCCGCGCCATAACTTACGCCCGTTCCCAGCCGGGAAAAATCCAGCTTCCCCTTCAAACATGCCGCGAACACAAATTGGAACCACCCGGTTTGTGACACTGGCGACTTACGCCGCGAACCGGCCGGTCGAAGGCGGGGTGGTCACGGTGCTGGACTCGTCCCACGCGGCGCGCGGCTTGAAACTGATGCCGACCTATTCGCGCGCGCTGCAAAAAAATTCCATTCACGAACTGATCGCCACAGACGAAGCCGGGAAAAAACCCGGCGACACTGCGGATCGGATCGCCTACCTCGCCTTTTTTGAAGTCACGCGCGGCGGCTGCATCATCGTCGGCGAAACGCTGACCGTGGACGGCACGCCGGTTGGCAAAATCCTCGGCTTTGACGAGACGCACGAGCCGAATCACATCAATATCATCATCGGGGTCGAACGGCGTCAGACTGGACTGCAACTGAAAATTTCCGTCGGCAGCAAAGTCAAATTTGTCCGAAAATAAATTCACCGCTTAAATCAAAATATGCCGCACAAATACCGTTTCCAACTCTACAAAGAACTCCACAAGAATCTGCCCGCGATTTACGCCGAGGCAAAAAAGTTCGCCGACGAAATCGGCATCACGCCGGCGATGAAAGGCCAGATCGGCCTCACGGGCGCGGTGTCGTCGTGCCACGCGCTGCTCACGAGCGAAGTTGGCAAGGCCATCGAAGCCGCGTCGCGCAAGGTCGTGGAGAATAAATTTCTCATCGAGGAGATCCGCGAGATCGTGAAGGACGTCTACGGCGACGGTTTCGACGCCGCGCCCACGAACACTTGCGAAGCCGCGCTGTGGACGAGCTTCGACGCGCTGGCCAGCCCGCCGCTGACCGGGCGCGGCGACAATTATCGCGCCCGCTACCTCGCGCCGTTCGAGCGGCATTTGCATCATCATGGCGGTTATGGCCGGCCGTTTCCGCCGCGCTACAAGGATTTGTTCGCCGACCGCGGCGTGACGGCGGGCGAACTCGGTTTCTCCGGCAAGCGGCTGGACAACACCGACGCCGTATTCGTGCCGATGGAAGGCGCGCGTTATGAAATTCACGGCATCAAACAGCATCCCGCCGTGCTGCTTGCCAATTGCGACGCGAAAAAAACTCTCGCTCGCATTGAAAAAACCGCCGCGCGTCATTCTTCATTCGTCACGGCATTTTCGTCGCTCGGTTACGACAGTGCCGGCTACGGCTACGGCGATGTGGACGCAGGCGGCACGCCGGTTTTGCAGACCGGCCTCGCCAAACTGGCGCGTGAATACGGCGTGCCGTATATCGTGGACAACGCCTGGGGCACGCCCTTCATCGGCGCCGACCCGCGCAAACTCGGCGCGGATGTGATGGCGTATTCGATGGACAAATCCTCCGGCGCACCGACCGTCGGGCTGATCATTGGCCGCGAGGACGTGATGGTGCCCATCCGCCGCGCGCTCGGTTATCATTCGGACCGTTTCGGCACGGGCTATTCCTACGGCAAGGCCGCCTACGTCACGAATGATCCGGGCAAGGAGGCGCTCGTGGGCCTCATTGCCGCGCTGAAAATTTTGCGCGACAAACCGCAGGTGATGACGAAGCCGGTTGACGGACTGCTGAAAATCGTGAAGGAGGAATTCAAGGCGCTGCCGAAAAAATTTCACGCCGGCGTGCGCATCAGCAAAAGCGTCAACTCGCTCGCGGTGGAAATCAATTACGAGAACACGTGGAAAAACGATGAGCCAGGCATCCCGATTTTTTCCATCGAAGACATGTATGCCGGCACGAATATTTTCCAGTCCGGCATGGCGCAGATGGGCATCATCCCGACGATTGGCTACGACGCGAACATTTTCATTTCGCTGGGCCTCGGCACGCTCGACGCCGACGGCTATTTGCTGGAAAAGGAAACCCGGCTTATCGTAAAGGCGATGGTGGGCTTGATGAACATCACGTGCAAATATGCGGGGATCGTATAAATCGCAAAATAGCATTTGCCATACTCGTTTATACGGGTATGATACGCGCATGAACTCAATCGAAATTGATGATCAAGTATTCGCGGAGCTTGCGCGCCGCGCCACCGGCTTCAACGTCACGCCCAACGATGTGCTCAGGCGCATCCTTGACCTTTCGGCACCACCATCAGAACAACTCGCGACGCCGCAACCACCGCCAACACCTTCACCCGTCGCGTCAACGGTCACGGATTTTGTCAGGAGCGAGCGATTTCAGCGGCATAATCAGGCAGTTGATCGGTATCTCATTATTCTCGGATGGCTCCACTCCGCCCATTCAAAACAGTTCACAGAGGCTGCCTTGAAGTTTCATCGTGGGAGTCGCGCATATTTTGCAAAGTCTGAAAAAGAAATTCTGGAGAGTGGCGACAATGTCACCGCCAGACAAATACCACAGTCGCCGTTTTGGACGCTAACGACGTTGGATAATAAATCGAAGCGTCTCGTTTTGGAGGATGTTCTTCGCGCACTCGGTTACTCTCGCGGGGACATCAATATTGTCGTTGCGGCGCTTCCAGATTCCGGCATTCGACGCAGTCACGGTTCGCGGCTCTTTTCCAAGTTCTAAAATTGAGTTAAGCATGATTACAAACCGCAGATTAAATTTATGACCACCGCCCGCGACCTGATTGTTGATGCGCTGGACATCGAGAGCTTCCTGCTATGCGAAAGCGAGCCGGAGGCCAAGGACTTGATCGCGAAATTGATGCAGTCGCTCGGCATTGCGCGGCACGTCATCGTGTCGCTCGATTTCAACGGGCCGGGCGCGCATTTCCGCGTCCGCGCCTACATGAATAAACCCGGCGATAATTATACATGGCTGAAGAAATGAAAAATGAAATTCAAAAAGTGAAATTTGGATTTCAGGCCGGCTTGTTTGAAGCCTTCCACGGATCAAACGTGTCGCAGCCCATCGCCTTGAAATCCGTTTCGTCCGTGGTCCAGACAACGCGGTTGGTCCGCCGGGCGCACGCGGCGATGAGGCCGTCCGCAAAAGAGGGTTTGGCAGCGCGGCTGAAAATCGCCTCGCCGATGAGCCGCGCCGCTTCGTGGAAATCATCAGGCACATGGGGAAGACTCATGGCCGGCAAAATCGCCGTGTTCAGAAATGCGCGGGCTTGCTCGCGGGTCTTTTTGTCGCGCGGCGCGTGGAGCGCCACTTCGAATTCGCCCACAGCCGTGTCGCAGGTGGCCAAATCACCCTGCCCGGCGACAACGGATTCAAACCAGCGCGGGTCGCGCCGGCCTTTGACCCAGATTGAGGTGTCAATCAAGACCGAAGGAGCGTCGGCTGGCATCGTCCATTCCTTTGATGAGTTTTCCCACGGCGTCGGCGGCTTTCGGCATCGGTTTCAAATGCTTGAGCCGGCGCGCCAAGTCCGCACCCGAGGTCCGGCGCGGATGAGGAATCATCACAACGGTCGGTTCACCAAATTTTTCGACAAAAATGGTTTCACCGCGTTCAGCCCGTCCAAGCACTTTGGACGGCTCGCGGTTCAACAAAGTCGCCGACGCGCTCGTAATCATGTAGTTACTTTACCCCTATGCTGGCCGCCGTCAAGGATGTTCCCTGAATCGTTATGAAACTTCTCCTCGCCCCGCTCGACCCGGTTCACGACGCCGGCCTGAAGCTCATCAAGCGCAAGCTCGAAGCGCTCGGCTACGCTTGCGTCCTGCTGCCGCCGGACATCACCGTCGAGGAAATCGGCGAAGCGGCGCTGGCGGAAAAGGTGGAGATGATTTTCGTCGGACGCACGGTCGGCTACGGTGTGGAACAGCTTTTTCAGCGCGTGAAGGAAGTGCTCACGCGGCAGGGCGTGTTCGGCAAAGTCCGCGTGGCCATCGGCGGCATGGCGGTCAACGACAAAATCGCCAAGGCGCTCGGCTTCGAGGGCGGCTACGGCCCGCACACGAGCATCGAGGAAATTCACGCGCTCATCGAACGCGATCCCGAACTCGCGCGGCACATCACGCATCCGGTGAAAAACAAGCCGGAGTTTCCGTTCCCGCACGATTACGAGGTGAAAATTCCAGAGACGAAAAAATATCTGGACCAAATCGTGGACGGCATTCTTGACTGGGTGGCGGACAAAACGTCGCCGGGCGTCCGCCGCGCGCACATCACCGAATCGCAATTGCAGGATGTTCACGGCTCGGTGGAGAGTTACACCGCGCTGCCGTTCACGCGCGAGTATCTGGCGCAATGCGATCAGTCCGTTCAGGATTTTTTCCAGAAAAATATTTGTCCGCCGAGCGTGCGGCAGATTACGTCGGACGAAGTCGCCGCGTTCAACCGGCGCATTGACATCGCCAAAAAGAATTTTCATCCGCGCGTGCTCCAGCACGGCCGCACCAAGCCGCTGGTGTTTGTCCAATACGGCACCGGTTGCCCGATGATGGACGGCATGCACATCAAGGTCGCCGAAAGCTGGGGCGCGGATGGCGTGCTGCATTTCGATCCGGCTTGGGGTGCGCGCACGGAAGGTTTGATGGACGGCTTCCTCACCAACGCCGAAGACGGCACGCCCGTGACCTACGCGAATCTCTCGCTCATCAAACGCTCGCTCGACGACGCCACGCTCTGGACCGTGCGCGCGCATCGCGGATTGAACACGCCGGAAATCGCCGTGCTCTCCGGCTTCCTTGGCGCGGACATGACAAAGATTAACATCGGCTACGGCTCGATTTGTGGCGGAACCGATCCGGCGCGGCTCACCGTGGACGGCGTGGAAGCCATGCGCATCGCCGTGCGTTACAAAATGCCGTTCGATATTCCGACCAACGAGGAACTCGCCGGCGTGCCGCCGCACAAGGCGTTTGCCGGAATGCTGGTCATGGCGCAGCTCGGCCGGCGGCTCGGCGCGAAACCGATTTTGAAACCGCTGCTTTGCCACGGCCCTTACATCATGGTGCAAGGTTTGATGGAACAAAATTACGTGGATTACAACTTCGCGAAAATCCGCGCACTGCAAACCATCGCCGATTTTCCGATCTGGCCGGGCGAACCCATCGGCTTCATGACGCACGACGAGGAGAAGGTGAAATCCGCTGCGACGACCGCGCTGCACGCGCAATTGTGCGCCTCGCTCGGCGTGGATGCCGTCACGACCGCCTCCACCGACGAGGCGTTTTCGCGCGGGCCGATCACGTCCGCCGGTCGCGCGGGCGCGCTGCACGGCATCGAGGAGACATTTCGGTTTTTTGGCGAAACCGGCATCGTCCCCGGCAAGCGGGTGGAAGCCTGGACGGAACAATTGATTTCCGAAATCAACCAGACGTTGAAAGCCGTGGCCGCCGCGCCGTCGTTTGTGGACGCGCTTTACGCCGGGCTGTTGGGCAACAAGGAAGATGGCGTGTATCCGGGCCGCGCGGGGAAAAATTCCGTCATCACTTCGGCTCCGTCTAAAAAAAATGGACGCCTGGACTTGGATTCCGTGGCCGCGCGGAAAAAACCGGTGCGGGCGGCCAAATCATCGCGTCCAGCGGCAATGGCTTCCCGCCGCTGCCGTTGAAGGACGAGTGCGGATTTGAATTTGGTGGGTGTGTCGCTGTTGCACTGCCGTCACCAAATTAAAAAACCCGTTGAATCCTGACCTTGAACTTTCCCTGCGGAGGCATAAAATGATTTCTGTATGCACCAATTCCGTTACGTCGGCAACAAGCTGTTCTGCGAAGGCGTGGCTGTCGAGTCGCTGGTGAAAAAATTCGGCACGCCGCTTTACGTCTATTCGCAGAACACGCTGGCCGGCCATTTCCAGAAACTTGACGCGGCGATGGCGGACGTGGACCACCTCGTCTGTTTCGCGATGAAAGCGAACTCAAACCTGTCCGTGCTGCGCGCGCTGGCCAATCTCGGCAGCGGTTTTGACATCGTGAGCGGCGGCGAATTGCAGCGCGTCATCGAGGCGGGCGGCGATCCGCGCCAATGCGTTTTTGCCGGCGCGGGCAAGACGGCGGCGGAAATTGAATTTGCGCTGAAGCAGAATGTTTATTCCTTCAACGCCGAGAGCGAGCCGGAGCTGGGGCGCATCAACACCGTGGCCGCGCGGCTGGAAAAAATCGCGCCGGTGTCGGTGCGCGTGAATCCAGACATCGAGGCGAAGACGCACGCTAAAATCACGACGGGCACTTACGAGGACAAATTCGGCATCGCGTTTGAGCAGATCGAAGGCGTGTATGCGCGGGCGAGCAAATTGAAAAATCTGCGGCTGCGCGGCGTGCAGATGCACATCGGCTCGCAGATCACGGAGACGACGCCGTTTGAAAATGCCGTGCGCAAAATGCTGCCGCTCGTGCAGAAGCTGCAATCACGGCACGCGCTGGAATTTTTCAGCATTGGCGGCGGGCTGGGCATTGTCTATAAGCCGGCGCTGGCGAGCGGTTCGCCGGCATGGTGGAAATCGGCGGCGGCGAAAAACATTCTGACGCCGGAAAAATATGCCGCGCGTCTGCTGCCATTGCTAAGGCCGCTCGGCCTGAAAATTTTGATGGAACCGGGACGGTTCATCTCCGGCAACGCGGGCATCCTCGTCACTCACGTCGAATATGTGAAGCGCACGGGCCGGAAGAATTTCGTGATCGTGGACGCGGCGATGAACGACCTGATCCGTCCGGCGTTTTATGAGGCCTACCACGAAATTGTGCCGCTGAACCGGCGCCAACGTGAAACGCTGTCGTCCGATGTGGTGGGCGGCGTTTGCGAGTCGGGCGATTATTTTTGCAAGGACCGGCCGCTGCCGAAATTTGTGGCGGGCGAGCATCTCGCGCTGATGAGCGCGGGCGCGTATGGCTTCGTAATGGCGTCGAACTACAATTCGCGTCCGCTGGCGTGCGAGGTGCTGGTGAACGGCAAAAAATCCGCCATGGCGCGCGCGCGGCAGGCCACGCAGGAAATCTGGGCCGGCGAAAAGGTCGTCGCGTGGCTCAAGTAGTGGCACCGGCATCTTGCCTGTGCTGGAAACTCACAGGCGGGACGCCTGCGCCACTATGCCGCCTAATCGGCAGCATGGGCAGCGGGCGTGAAAAATATATTTTCTCCAAACGCGGCTTCCCGCTTTGCAATTTTCCCCGCGCCGCACTAACTTTGTCCAATTGAACAACGAATTTTCCATAGCGGCCTACTGGTCCGGCGGGATGGACGACGGCGGCCTGGCCGATTGGGCGCGGCGATTGCGGGCGCGGCTGCCGGCGCGGGAGGTGTCGCTGGGCCTGGTCTTCATGTCGCCGAAATTTTTCCCGCACGCGAAACAGGTGCTGGAAATTCTCCGCGTCCACGGGCGGATACCCTTGCTCGCGGGCTGCTCCAGCGGCAGCCTCATCGCGAACGCCGAGGAAATCGAATCCGCCGGCGGGCTGGTGCTGGCGCTGTATTCATTGCCCGGCGCAAAGCTCAAAGGCGTCCGCTTCACGCAGGAAAATGTCGCGGCGGCGGACAATGATAATTTCTGGCAGGTCGCGACCGGCGTCGCGCAAAAAAATGTGAACGGCTGGCTCGCGTTCATTGACCCGTTTCATCTCGACGCCGAAAGCTGGCTCCGGTCGTGGAACAAAAATTATTCCGGCGTGCCGGTTTATGGCGGGCTGGCGTGCGGCGTTTTTCCCGAACCGCTCACGCAGGTTTATCTCGACGGCGAAGTTTTTGAGGACGGCGGCGTGGCGGTCGCCGTCGGCGGCGATGTCGCGCTCGCGGGCGTGGTCGCGCAGGGCTGCACGC
>Ga0209483_1000498_pt1 | contig 34146 bp, 30 predicted proteins | sample NGEPerA_FD_184508 | JGI IMG/M metagenome (GOLD analysis project Ga0209483, IMG submission 184508) | Arctic peat soil microbial communities from the Barrow Environmental Observatory site, Barrow, Alaska, USA - NGEE PermafrostL2-A... | ecosystem: Environmental > Terrestrial > Soil > Wetlands >...
GTATAGCAGGATCACTGGTCGCTGTCACCGTATCGTTACTGGCAGCCGCCGCTGTTTGAGGGTTCGTACCGTCGCTTGGAGCCGGCATCGGAATGTCGGCTGGCGGCGCGGCCGGTTGGCTCCCCAGAGGCTGCAAGGTGCGCAAATTACCAAACGACACCTGCCGCGAACTGGCCTGCGCCGACAAGCGGGCCGCCAACGCGGCTTCATCCGGTGTTGTCTCACCGGCCACCGGCGCCGGAATCGTCGCGCTGGTGACCATCGGTTCCGGTGGGCGCGCCATGGCCGCGGCACCCGTCCCGGCTGGCATTGCCATGGCTGGCGCGGCTGCTGCCTGCCCGTTATTCATGAACCAGCTGTCACTTGCCGCTGCCGGCTGCTTAGCCTTAGCCGCCTCGTCCTGCCGGACATCATTAAGCTGGTCGAGCAATTGCTGCCGGCGGTTCCGGCTGGAACGGTCGATCATAGTATCAAACTGCTGGGCAATAGGGTTATTGGTCTCGTCAAGCATGTCGTCAGCCGCCGGCATATCGTCAGCGGGTACGTCCTGGGGCATGCTGCTGATATCGATTAAACGGTCGGAGTTCATGTCGGCTACCACCGGGGAATAAACGCCGCTGCTGGCGTTTTTGGTCGCCCAACCGCGGCTGTCGATAGTATCGGCCAACGCCCGCAAGCGACTTGTGACTTCCGTCTGGCTAAGCCCGTTGGTCAGTACCCGCTCGACTTTTTTAGGCACGGTTATGGTTACCAGTTCCTTAACGCCGCTCTGGTTCCAGATCCGCTGCCGCGGCTTAAACCAGAACCTTAACTTAGCCAACGCCCAGGTCTCCGTCGGCTGGTCCCGCCCGAACGGAAAGGCAAAAAACGCGCAGAACAACGCCGGCGGCAAAAACAGCACCAGCAAAAACGCGGCGTTCTTAGTCACCAAAATAAAACATATATAGAACAGGAACACGGCCACCAAGGCGAAAATAAACTGCCTCAACGTCAACGGCCCCAGGATTTTGTCCTCGGCCTCGATATCCTGAATCAGTTTGTATGTTGCCACAATACCTTAAGTATAACAAACCACAACCGGATAAGGCACAGGTCTTACGGGCCTGTCGAACGAGCACGCTGGAGGTTCAGGCCGATGGCCACGAAGTCCTTCTTACCAAGCTGGTGTCCTGGCGTACCGGCAGTAACGGTTTGCAGGATATCCACGATCTCTTTCTTAGCAAAATCCGGTACGTTTAGGGCGTTGAAAGCGTCCCAATCAAACGAGTATGTATCCGGTGTCTCCTGAACGATGTCATTGCCCTTTTTATCATGGCCCAGGATCTTTCCACCGGGTTTAGTGATCACCAGCACCGTATCAGCTGTTCGGCGACCGAGCAGGTCGTTAACAATCATAGCTTGAACACGCCGTGCTTCCACATGGTCATTGTCGAAAGGATTACCGACTTTGACACCGAAATCATCATATCGCTGGAAATCATCGGCCAATTCACTAGGGTGCTTAGCTAAGTAGCGCTGTTCTGCTAATTGCCAAAGTATCAGGCCGAGGCTCGCGTCTTCTACATCCTGCCTAAGGCCAAAGCCCTTCAAAGCCTCGGTGTATTCGTAGGTCATACGGCTAGCCATGTCAATTACGGCGGTTTTGCCTAACTCGGCAACCATTTCCTGTAAGGATGCCACGTACTTTTCCAGGAATTGTTCGCCCTGGAGCCTGATCCGGTCGGCAACTACCTGATGGTCCCTGTAAATATCGTCGAGCGTGAATATATCCTCATAAGCCAGGAGAGCAACAGCCTCTTCCCTAGACAGTGAATTTTCAGTGGGGTCATGTTCCTCGCCGACAGTGTCCGGTCCGGCGGTCCAGCCTTCACGGCCCGGGGCCGGTGCCAGCATGAAGCTGGTACTGACCCGGCCGATGCTTGATAACACGGCTGGGTCAGGCTGTTCATCTGGCATTTCCAGGTGCAGGTCGCTCAACGCCTTGCCCATAGTATTAAGGTGCTTCTTCAGGCCGTCATCCCTATAGACGCGCTGGTGAGTGGCATCGCCAGCGGCATTGTAGGTCTTGACTACGAAAGTTCGCACCGGGTGCTTATCGCCTTCAGGGCCTTCCATCAGTAGGACTTCTTCGGTCACGCGCTGGACGCTGCCGTTAACTTTCCACGTAACGCCTTTCAGACCCAGGCCCAATCGTTCCTGGTGTTCCATGACAGTATCGAAGACTGACTTGTCGGGGTCGACACGTTCGATAGGCCTTACGTTGGGGTTGTTCCGTCTAATCCGTTCCGGAGCGTCCTGCCAACCGAAATCGGTGAACCACTCAAAGGGCGTGAATTCGTCACTCGGATGGTCAAGCCAGCCTGCCAGCGCGTCATCTTCATAACCTATAACGTCAGCCAACTCTCCATCTGGAGGAGTTACTTTGACTGTCCAGCGCCGTCCCGTGCCAGGTGTTAGAACGGTTTCCTTTTGCTCTGCGCGGCCTACGTAAGGGCCACCTCTTAATGTACTTCTAGCTCGGGGGCGCCACTTACCGGTCGGCTTGTCTTCCCTATTCGTTACGTGGTAGGCATCGTAATCGGTAAATTCATATAATTGGCCGTTGCGGTCGCGTAGCCAGAAGCCCCTTAGGTCAGGCCGGTTGTGGGCTTCGCCGTTCTCCATGACCTGTTCGGAGATTAATCTCAAGGGGTCAAATTCCCGGCGCAGCATCGAGGGCCCTATTTCCATACCCATGGTCGCGGTGGCCGGTGCTGCGGCACCGAGCTCCACTGTCGGAGGCAGGCCAACAGGTACGACTGCCGTGGTCGGGTCGGCGGCTGGTTCTGGTCGGAGTGCTAGTTCTTCTGAGGCCATGATAAGAGTTTTTGTTTATTTGTTATCAATATAGATTATAGCTGATAATTCTAATATTGTCAACTATGTAGCTTGATAATTAAACAGGAGAGAAGAAGAACAGGTAGTTTATTCCGTGGGAGTGTCGAATTCGATAACTTATAGGTTTAGTTAGGTTTAGTGATTACGGGCGGCTTCGTCGGCGGCTTTCTGCGCTTCCGCGGCATCTTGCTGCTGCCTGGCCTGTTCGCGCGGGTCGTAATCTCTTGGTTTAGGCAGGGGTACGCCTTCTTTGCGGAGCTCTTCGGACATGTCGCTCCATTCGGCCTTGGCGCCAGTGTCGTTGTAGCCGTAAGGACCGGCCTGGTTGACGATAAGGTCCTGCATGGCGCGGGCTGCGCCGGTGTAGTTGCCTTGATCGTCTTTCTCTCTGGCGATATCCATGTTGGTGAGACGGGCCGACTGTACGGCTTCGGCCTTGGCACCGGTCCAGTCGGAGGCCTTGATGCTCATAGCGTTGGACCTCGCGGCTCCCTTGCGCTTCTGGCGCTGGGCCGCGGTTAGATTAGAATTGTCGTCAAAGACAGAGTAGAACTTGCCCTTGGTGCCGGTGGCCGATCCGTCTTTGTCCACCATGACGCCATGTCCCCACCTGGTTTCCGGCCGCAGGCGGGCGCCGGCGTCGGAAGCTTTCTTGACGACGCTCTGGGCGTAGGAGGCGCCGCCGCCCTTGCCCTTGCGCGCGGTTATGGAGTTGCCGATTTCCGCCAGGTCCTGTTGTTCGGCGCGGCCGGCGTTGGCTAGGCCGAGGGCACCCATCGTCTGGACGTCGGCCCGGAACAGCTCGGGGTTGTTGCTTATATTGGCCAGGGTACCGCGAGCGGTGTGAAGGCCGGCGGCGGCCAGTTGCTCTTTTTCCCTGCCGCTGCTGCCGAGGATCTCGGTTATCTTATCGATGTCTTTCAGGGACCTTGGCGCTCTTGATACGCCTGTCTCTCTGTCTATGAAGCCTTCGTCCATAAGTTGCTTCTGGGTCTCCTCGCTGAAGCCGCGGTATGAACCGGATAACGCGCGCCAGCCTTCGTAATGCATGCCGCCCTTGGATTCTATTTCTTGCCAGCCCTTGGTGCTGTGGTCGATCATGGCGTCGTCGATTTTGTTTTCTATGCCGGCCGCGAAACGCTTGAAGCCGGGCGTGCCCTTTTGGCCAAGCTTGCCCGGAACCATTTCGTCGGCGTCGAAGGCCCATTCAGCCAGCCGGCTGCCCATTCGGCCGACACTCCTGCCATTCTTGCCGAAGCGGCCGAACTCGGGGTTCCAAAGGTAGCCGGCGCGGGCGCGCTGGACGCGGCCGGCAGTGTGCTCTTTGCGCTTCTTGCTCAGGTAGCCATAACCGCCTTGGGCGCGGCTATTGACCAGGTTGGCCATACCGCCCAGCGCCCCGCCGGCAAACTTGAAAGTCATAGGAATCATTAAATAGGGCGCGAAGTAGGCGATGAAGCCGATTATTTGGCTCAGTATGTCGGAACTCTGGTTGACGGCGATAGCCGAAAATACGCGGCCAATGGCTATGAAGCCGGCGATCAGGGGGAACATGAACAAGGCTTTGCTGAAATTTTCCCACCAGAACTTAAAAGCCCTTTGGAAATAAGGATTAGGCAATATGTAAGCGGCAATCCCTAGGGGCGACAGTATGGTCAGGCCAATGACGACGAGAGCTCTCAAGATCAGTGTCGCGAAGCCGACTACAACCGCCAGGGCGGCCATACCGACGAAAGTCAATAAGCCGAACACCCCCATGGCAACCCCGACGATCGAGGGGATTAGTACCGCGGCGCTTTGGGAGAGGCTAAGGTGGATGCTGGTATTGATACCGATGAAGGGCGCTTCTATCAGGCGCCTTATGCCAAACCCCAGGTCGTTTGTAAGCGTTATGAAAAACCTCATTAACTGCCAGGACATAGCTATAGCAATCGATGCTATCAGAAGTCGCGGCAGGACTTTACGAATAGTATAAGCGTCCAGCATTTCCAGGCCCAAAGCCTGGGCTATCAGGACTAATATGGTTGCCAGTGCTATCAGGCCGAGTGCTATATCCCGGAAATACCCCCAAGCCGTATGGTAAGCGTCACATTGGCCGCCGGTACCGCAAGAGCCGTCAGGATTGGCAAAGATCTGGTCGGGATTATCAGAATTACCGTTGGTACCCACCGACAATTCGCTGTTAATCGCGCCGTCCAGGGCGCTGACTATGCCTACGAGTCCCTTTACGATGCCGCAGACCAGCCAATTAAGCGGGTTAAGCCCGGCATGACAGTTTAATGACAGGTCTTGGCTAGAGCTGCCGCCCCCGCCACCGCCAACACCGCTACTGCCTGCCGCCTCGTCACTGGCCAGCTTGCCGTCGGCACCTTTGGTGTCAGCCAGTTGAATCAGTATGCCGTCGCTCTCATAACAACCCTGCCCGTCACTATGGAGCGAAGCGCCGGTAATAATGGACGGGAAGCCGGTTGATAAGGGGTTGTCGCTTGAACTGTTCTTTATGACCAGCGTCCCGCTGGTGGGCCAGCCCGAAGCGCCGCTAATTTGGCTTTGGCAGGTTTTGTTATAGCTTCTGCCTTTGGCAGCCATATAGGGGCCGCTGCCAGCGGTGTTTTGCGTAAAGACAATAGCCGTCTGGTCCGAAGTACTTATAGTGCCGCTATCCTGCCAGACGAAGTAATAATTGAATCCGGCCGGGTCGGAATTAGGACTCAGGGTTATTGGATCATCGGTTTCTACGCAATTATTATTGCCGCCGCCCGGCGTGGTGAATAGATGGATAGTAGCCGAAGCCGTAGCGTTTTGGTAATTGGAGCCGTCGGAGTTAGGGAAGCCGTTTATATAGTTCTTCGCCGAGCAGCTATCGCTGGAGTTTTGAAGCACGAAGCTCAGGTTATTGTCTTCCTTATTATCATAATAAACGCTACTGCCGACGCTGATGTGGCTATGGTCGATCCACTGGCCTATCTGGGGGGACTGCTTGCCGGTTATGGTTATAGAGCCGTAATCTTTTGAGATCCCGCCGATATCGCTGCCGCAATCCGACTTTATGTCCGCGCTGGAGGAGCCGTCTTGGCCGTCACTCGTGAAGATGTATATGTCCGGGCAAAGGTTGCCGTTAGGTCCGTTGGTACCGTTACCGCTGAAATACACGCCCGTCGGATACTTCTTGAGGTCCACCCCGTTTTTGGTGAAGGTCAGGGTACTGTTTTGGTCGGCCGGGTCGGGGCCGACAACCGATTTGTTGCCGTTCGTGTAACGGTAAGTTCCATTGTCGGCTGAAGTTTTGCCGGGCAGCAGTGACAAGAACAGGACCATCACCAAGGGCAGAGCCATCCACCATATTTTTTTGCCGCTTAAATATTTCATAGTCTAGCGGGGAGCAGCTCTATGTATTTTTGTAAACCACCGGGAACGTTTTTGTAGTCAGGCATAGTACGCTTGAAGTTATATTGCTTTAAATATAGCACATATAAAGGATTAGCGTTATCAAGAAGCCTGCCCATCCCTATCGCATGCTTGTCAATAGGTAACTTAAGCACTATAGTTATATAAAAATGAACATTACAACACACAAAGCTAAAAAGATAACTAAGAGGATCAGCCGATTTCTGTTCTGTTTCCTGACGGCGGCATTTGTTTTAGCGCCATCGGTAGCCTTGGCCGCGTCACAGGTTTACGGCATAGCCTGTGCCACCAGCGATGTTAAGGTCAGTAAACATTCAGCGGACTGTTCGGCCGCAGCAGATACCTTAAGACTGTATGAGATAGGAAACAAAAGCCCACGCAAGCCCTATCCCACAGGCTATGGCATAACCGTGGTAACGGTAGACTGCGGTAAAAGCAGTCCGACTACACCCCTGTTAAACGGGCCGGTTAAGTTTGCCTGCAAGAAATCATCAATAAAACCCACGCTCAAAGGCGCCACCATAATCCAACATGCCGCCGCGGTATCAGGCTCGGGCAGCCTGGGCGGCCAGGTTACCTGTGATCCGACGACCGATGCCACCTGCCCGGTCTGCCAAAGCAGCAACCCGCCGGCCGGTTGTGTCGATTGCGGCAGCGGTACCTGTTCGGACCCCGCGGCTAACCCCAATACTCCTTGCGACACTAACGGCTGCGATTTAATCGGCAAGTATATCGACCCGTTCATTAATTTGTTCTCGGTGACTTTCGGTTTTATAGCCGTAGCCTCTATTATTATGGGAGGGATACAATACGCGTCCTCGACTGGCGACCCGCAAAAAGTCACGGCGGCCAAACAACGAATTACCAATACTCTGATTGCCCTGGTAGCTTACTTCTTCCTTTATGGTTTCCTGCAATTCCTGATACCGGGGGGAGCATTTAACGGATGAAAAACCTATGTTAAGCGCACTACTATCAATAATGGCGACCGACACCTGTGACAAGTCAGGTGATTTCTTCGGCCTGCGTCCCTGGTATCATTATCTGCCGTCAACAGACTTCTCGGGTTGCGATCTGAGTAACTTCACCTTCCTGCCAAGCTCTACCCAGGCCAGCGACGTGCCGCTGGTAATGTTGGCCGTTATCGATGACCTGTTGCGCATAGCCGGGATCGTGGCCGTGGCTTTTGTCGTCGTGGGCGCCGTCAGGTATATAACCAGCCAGGGCAATCCCGAACAGACAGCCCAGGCCCAATCAACCGTCATTAACGCTTTAATAGGTACGGCCATCGCCGTCGCGGCCGCCACTTTCGTCGGCTTTGTCGGCAGTCGGTTGGGGGGCTAATATGAATATGATATTGCGAATTTTGGCAGAGTCGATAAGCCCTGGTAACCTGCCTGGCGCGCCGACACCGGCGAACCCCACTCCTAACAGCCTGACCAGCGTGGCTGCTTTGCAAACTATCCTGGGCGTGGTGTTTGGTATAATCGGTGCCCTAGCGTTGTTGATCATAACGGTATCCGGACTTCGCTATATAACCTCGGCCGGTGACCCGGAGAAAACGACCAGGGCCAGAAATGGCATCATCTACGCGCTCGTAGGATTGATTTTGGCCATATCGGCTGAAGCGATAGTAGCCTTCGGAGTCAAAAGATTATGATAAAAAGACTGCTTATGGCCGTAGCCCTGCTTGTCCTGTGCCTGTTCGCGACTCCGCGCGTAGCCTCGGCTTACGATATTTTCGGCGGCGTGGACTGCACAAGCGCTACGAATTCAAGCTCCGCGGTCTGTAAAGGCCAGCCGGCCACCGACCCGACTACCGGCAAAGCTGCCGACCCCATAGGCGGCCCCAACGGCCTGCTGGCCAAGATCACGAATATCGTGGCTTACGCCGGCGGTGCCGCCGCAGTTATCATAGTGATTGTCAGCGCCTTGCGCTTCGTTACTTCCGGCAGTGATGTCAGTACCAATTCCCGCACCGACGCCGATGTCGAAAACGCCCGGCGCAGCCTTGGCGGCGCCTTAATCGGCCTAGCCATCATAGTCCTGGCCCGCGCGTTCATATTATTTGTATTGAATAAAGTGTGAAGGAGAAACCGTGAAACGAACCTTATTAAGCATAGTAGCTTCGCTGGCAATAGTCATGATGCCGCTACCGGTGTTGGCGGTAGGAGCTTCCTCGTCGTCCACGGGTTGCGGCACTGCTTCTACCCCGAAGACCCAGGTACTGAACGGCTTGGGTGAAACCGGCAGTAATTGTAGTGATACCGGCGTCGGTAATGCCATCGCCGCTGGCGTAAATATCTTGAGCCTGGTAGTCGGCGTGGCCGCGGTCGTAATGGTCATCCTGGGCGGCTTCAAATATATAACTTCCGGGGGCGAAGCCAGTAAGGTCTCCAACGCCAAGAACAGCCTGGTTTACGCCTTGGTCGGTTTGTTTATCGCGGCTTTGGCACAACTCTTAGTGCATTTCGTACTTGTCCAGTCGAGCCAGGCGGCCTGTCCGCCCGGCAGCAAAGATGCCGCTTGCAAGCCGGCCCACTAGCCCTAACCGATAAGATGAAAGGCGACTTGATTCCGCTAACGCCTTGTAGTATAAGTTAAGTAGACGTAAAGAAAGGTATACATAACATGATCCAAAAAATTAAAAGATATATGTACATGCTCGCCGGGACCATAATGCTGGCTTTGCCCGGAGTGGTATCAACCGCGGTCGCGACCGCGACACCGTCCTCAACCTGTAACCAGATCAGTACTGGCATTGCCAACGGCATTAACCAAGCGACCGGCACAAGCAGCAGCGGCGCTAACGCCGTTGACTGTTCGTCAAGCAGCGTTAACGGCAATACGATCGGTAAAGCCGCCAAAGGCCTAGTTAACGTTTTCTCCATAATAGTCGGTGTCGTAGCCGTGGTCATGATTATCTACGGCGGCTTCCGCTACATCACCTCCGGTGGCGATAGCGGCCGGGTCGGTAATGCCAAGAACAGCCTGATTTACGCTATTGTCGGACTGGTCATAGTGGCGCTGGCACAGCTTATCGTGCACTTCGTCCTTGGGCAGACCACCAGTATCCAGTCCAATGTTACTGGGTGATAAACCCGCGTACGTTTAGTAATTCTGAGACTTTCAGGTACATGAAAAAACTTCCCGGTAACGGGAAGTTTTTCGTAACCAGGCCCTGTCTATAGAACTTGGATTTTCTTGACTGTGTCCTGCTGGACTTTGCCGAAGCTGATGGTTAGAACTCCATCCTTGAGAACGGCTTCGATTTCTTCTTCTTTGACCGGTACCGGCAAAGCGATGGTGCGGCTGAATTCGCCCCAGTAGCATTCCTGCAAGAAGTAGTTCTCTACGCCGTCTTCGCTGCCGGAACTCAGGGTTCCGCGGATTGTCAGCTGGTTGTCGGAAATACTGACGTCAAGGTCGTTCTTATTAACACCGGCGGTGCGGGCTTTGACAACCAGCTTTTCACGGGTTTCATAAACGTCAACTGCCAGTTGGCCGGGCACGGAATCATCTTCGTCCCATTCGTCTTCGCCGATTGGCGAGTTGGCCGGTTCGGCTACGGCGTCGGTTGGCTCAGCCGTGTCATCACCCAAAAAGGCTGCGGTTAGTTCGTCTTCTTCGAGCAGGAGATCGTCGTCGCGGTTGCGTCGCGCCATAGTAGTGTTACCCTCCACTAAATTAATTGCCGTACTGGCTGCCCTTTTACTTCTATAAAGTCCGGGGCGTCGAGAAAGATTAAAAATCTTGCATTTTTGTATTAGTAGCAGTATAGCTTAGGCGATGAAGCCTGCGCAACGTGCCGAACACATATTTACAACACATTAAACACAACATGAGCCTTTTTGATACCCTTACCAGTAAAATCGCGCCCTATGACTGCCTGGCCTGCGGAGCCGAGGGCCAGTTACTATGCGCCCCTTGTGCCGGCAAGATGACCCCTGTACCGGAACGTTGCTACGGTTGCCGTGAACTTTCACAGGGCTGGCTAATTTGTCCGGCTTGCCGTCCTGCCAGTCGGCTTAGGAGCGTGCGAATAGGCACAACCTATACTGGCAGCTCCAAAACCCTGATCTGGAAACTTAAACTATCCGGCGCTCGGGCAGCAGCCAGGATTATGGCCCAACACCTGGTATCCCTAACCATAACCGACGATGTGATAATAATCATGCCGGTACCCACGGCGACCAGCCGGGCGCGCCGCCGCGGCTATGACCAGGCGAAACTCCTGGCCCGCGAGCTATCCAGGCAAACGCGCCTGCCCTACCGCGATTACCTGGCACGCCGGGGCCAGACACACCAGCACGGCTTAACGCGCCGGGAGCGCCTGACCCAACTGTCGGCTGCTTTCCGCGTGACTAACCCAAAAGCCATCAAGGGAGCTAATATCATGCTGGTGGACGACGTAGTAACTACTGGTGCTACCCTGGAAGCCGCGGCCGAGGTTCTCCGGGCCGCCGGTGCCGCCCGGATCGACGCGGTGGTTTTCGCCCAGCCCTAAAACTTGACTACCCTATTAGCATAAGTAATGATTTAAGAGATTCTATGGAAGAGGTAACACGAAAAATCGTAAAACTTATCAGTTCGGGCTGGGTATTCGTATTGGCCTTGCTGATCTTCGTGGCTGAAACGGCCTATCTGGCACTGACGAGCCGTTTCCCCATGGCTTTCGACGAGTCTTACCACTTCAGTTTGATAAAGTTTTTCAGCCATCGTCTTAATCCGATAGTCACCAGCCAGGCCAGCGGCACTTACGGTCTCGGGGCGATCGTCCAAAATCCGTCTTTCCTATATCACTACCTGTTGAGCTTTCCCTATCGGTTCATAGCTTTATTCACCAATAGTCCTGAAGTAGAGGCCACCAGCCTGCGTTTCGTGAATATCGCTTTGGCCTTGGCCAGTTTGATCATTATGCGTAAGCTCTTGCGGCTGATGAATTTATCGGATGCCTTGGTCAATATAGTAATGCTGGTTTTCGCGCTAACGCCGATGGTCGTGCTGCTGTCGGCGCAGATTAATTATGACAATTTGCTGATTCTGGCAGTCACCTTGTGTCTCTACGAGACGGTCACGTTCAGCAAGAAACTCGACCGGAAAATCTTTGACGCGAAAGGCTTGCTGACGCTGGCGTGCTTATGTTTGTTCACTAGCGTGGTGAAGTTCGTTTTCCTGCCGATCTTCTTGGCCATAACGGCTTTCGTGGGCTTCAAGCTGGCTTTGTACCGGCCGCCCGGAGGGACCGGCCTAATAGCCGTCGCCAAGAAAAGCTTTGCCGATATCAGCAAATCCACCAAGCTGTTCTTGCTGGCAGCCGGCCTCCTGGGCAGCTTCTTTTTCGTCAGGCTTTACGGCGTCAACCTGGTGAAATATCACAATCCGGCACCCCAATGCAACCAGGTCCTGAACATCCAGGACTGCACGAGGTACTATGCCTGGGACAGCAACTATAACACCCGGCAACAGGAGCTGGCCCACCCGACGACCAACATGATGAACGTGCCGCAATATAACGGCTACTGGCTACTGGTAAACGGCTTCGGCCTTTTTGGGGCCATCATGCCGTTGCTGGGTCCTTATTATATCTCCCCTACCTTTTGCCTGATCGTTATAATCCTCTGGGCCGCGGCAATCGCCTGCACCATAGTGAACTTCAAAAAAGTTCGGAAGGGGAATAAAAACCTATTAACGGTAATTGGGATAAGCCTGGTTTACGTATTAGCCATCTGGGGAAGAAACTACCACGATTACTTGCAGCTGGGCAAACCGGTAGCTATAGATGGCCGGTATTTAGTTCCGGTACTCATATATTTTTACGCTTTGTTGGGGCTGGGCACCCAGTACGCGCTGGCGGACAGGCGGCCGCGTCAATTAATTATTAAGCTGGCTTTGGTAGCGCTAACGGTTTTTTCATTCATATATTACGGCGGATTCGTGCAGTACATCAGCCACATCAGCCCGTCTTACGGCCGGATAAGCCCGTCCAACAACTTCTTCATAGGCAAAGAATAATCTTGGCGGAGAGAGAGGGATTCGAACCCTCGCGGGGGATTGCTCCCCCCTATCGATTTAGCAAACCGACCCCTTCAGCCTCTTGGGTACCTCTCCAGACCGATGTATTATAGCTGATCTGCCTGACATGGCGGAAGGGGTGGGATTCGAACCCACGGTACCATTGCTGGCACGCTGGTTTTCAAGACCAGTTCCTTAAACCGCTCGGACACCCTTCCTTAACGGCGCTCTAAACAAAACGAGGCGGTTTTGCTTGAAGACCCGGTAACAGAGGTGATTATAGCAGCGGAGCCGGATTTTTCAAAACTGTCAGGCTTGAGTTTCAGGCGTCGACTTTGTCCTGTCGTCAGCACTGCGTTACAATAACGCTTATGGCAGAAACTAAGAATCCACCTGGCACTGTGCCCCAAGCGGGAACGGTAGTCGCGCCCAGCGCGTCGGCTTCGGCCCAACCCATACAAGCTGCTGCCGTGCCGCCGACTCCGTTGCCAGCCGCCCCTGTCGCACCCGCGACGTCCGCTGCTCCTGCCCCCACTCCGCCCGCACCCCCCGAAGAACCACCGGCTTCAGATCCTGAAACCGGTCCCGAACCTAACGATGAGGACCATGAAACCATTACCTGGACGGCCTCGGAGTTCGTAACCCGGGACAAATCGCCCAACTGGTATCTTCTATTAGCTGTCGGTACAGTGGCAGCCGCGGCCCTAGTATTTCTTATTGCCGGAGGCATAATATCGGTCGTGGTAGTAATATTCGCGGGCATTTTGCTCGGTATTTATGGCAGGCACCAGCCCAAGCAACAGCAATATCGGCTTGACCAGAACGGCATCGGCATCAGTGATAAGTACTACGGCTATGATGATTTCAGGTCGTTCACCATCGCTCCCGAAGAAGCCTTCGCCGGCATCGTACTCATGCCCCTAAAACGCTTCGGGGTCCCCATAACCATCTATTACGCGCCGGATGACGAGGAAAAGATACTGACTATATTGTCGGATCACATGCCTTTTGAAGAATATCGCGGCGACCCGGTCGAAGACCTGATGCGCCACATTCGTTTCTAGGCACCGGGGAATTTATTGACTGCCTAGCTTTTCCTTGCGGCTTAATTTGCGTTCCATGCGGTGGATGAAATCGTGCTTAGCGTGTTTGCTATCCCATTTATCGAATTGTTCCATTAAGGCTTCGGCTTCTTCGCTAGACATGGCTAAACTCCTTTATCTTTATATTGTGATAGTAATTATCAGGCTTATGGCTTAAATAATGCTGTAAACTTTTTCACTGGCGTTTGGTTAAAAAGGGCCGGGTATGCTGTAATAAGGCGATAACCACTCTGCAAAATGAAAATTCTGAACAAGACCATAAATAAACTAGACAAATGGCAGCAACGGCACGGCTGGTCGGCGCTGACTTTCGCCGTCATCAAAAAATATAGCGATGACGAATCTGGCAGACAGGCCGCTCTCCTGACTTACTACGGCTTTTTATCCCTGTTCCCGGTACTTTTGGTGCTGACGACGGTGACCAGCGTGATCGCCAGTAAGCATCCGGGCCTGCACGACGAAGTCATACGCAGCACTACCTCTTACTTCCCGGTGCTCGGCAACCAGCTGGCGAACCATATCAACACCTTGCACAAAAACGGCTGGGCGCTGGTAGTGGGTATTATGTTTACGCTCTACGGCACGCGCGGCGTGGCTGACGCTTTCCGGCGCGGCGTGCAACATATATGGCAGGTTCCCAAGAGCCAGCGCCTGACTTTCCCTAGGACGATTACGAATAGCTTGGCTATCATCGTGGTTGGCGGCACTGGCTTCGTAATTGCTTCTATCAGTACGGGGTTGGCGGCGGCTGCGGGTCATGGTCCGGCTTTTCGGCTGCTTTCGGTGGCCGTCAACCTGTTCATACTCTTCTGGCTGTTTACTTTCCTGCTTAACGCCTGCCTGCCCCGCCACGTACCGGTCAAAGATACCAGGTCCGGCGCGCTGGCGGCCGCTATCGGATTAGTAATCCTGCAGGCCTTGGGCGGCTACCTGCTGAAAACCGAACTTAAAAGGCTTGACGCCCTGTACAGCTATTTCGCTATCGCGCTGGGACTCCTGTTCTGGATCTATTTCCAGGCCAGGTTGCTCTATTACGCCGTGACGCTGTCTGCCGTCCGTGCCCAGCACCTCTGGCCGCGCAGCTTCAATGATAAGAATGACGAATCAGGCTAAATAATTACGCCACCATACCCGGGGCTTGCCGGCCGCTCGTGTACGGGTTGTCTGTGTACTGCTCATAATGCCACCTCCTATCTCTTTTCCGAACTCACTTTTCCATCGTAAACCCCCTGCCCCAGGAGCGCTGTTAATTTTCCTACAATCAAACTCCCAGTCTTGCGGGACTCGTTTTGGTGCTATTGTTGTAATATGTTTCTAACAAAAATCTTTGGCCAGATCAAAGAAGTTCAGCAACTACGTGAAGTTGGCCAAGTCATTAAATCTATTCCTCCTGATACGAAATACGTTACAGTCATCACCGCTATACCAGTCGTCGACCCTTCGTCTTTAAAAGAGAGGATAGTGCCATCTTCAAAAAACGCTACAGTCGGCTACCTATCACATAACGGCGTTAGCCTAACGTTATCAAATGAAACAGGAGCTATTTTCAGCGTGCCGCTCTCGCAAATAGTAAATGTTACCCCATTCGTAGTGCAGGGCGACTATTTTTTCGTAACCTTACAGACTGGCGGGTGGTATTTAGGCCAAGCTGTAGGCGTAAAACGGGACGAGCGTACTAATTACCAAACCTTTGATTCAGCGGGCGGGCCTACAGATGCCAGCGGCGGTTGGTTGCGTGAATTTTCTAATTTCGGTGTAACTTCTCAGAATTGAAATCTGCTTGGTACACCCGGCAGGATTCGAACCTACGACCTTTGGCTCCGCAAGCCAACGCTCTATCCAGCTGAGCTACGGGTGCGTATACAACAGGGGTAATTCTAACACGTTATCTCCGTAAAAGCCAGTGCGATTATGCGGGCGGACCGCTAAAATCCATTTGGGCTTATCACGCCATGAGCAGTATTATTACAGGTGTACTCCCTATGCTAACATTTAAGCATTAGTACAAATGATACGGACCCCATGCTAAAGACGTTTAAACACTACTACTTGAAAAGATCAAAACCATTCCAATACGCAAGTGCCGGCCTAACCATTCTATTAGTGGCTGCCCTGGGGACTTTGATATTAAATATCTCCCGCGCCGCCAGCCCCAATGTCGCCGTTAGTGCCACCAGCGGGACGCTAGCTAACGGCACTAACGTTAACCAATCCTGTTCCGGAGCCAGCGGCAGTAGCTGCGTGGTCTTTGGGCAGCCGCCGCCAATGGACGGTAATGTCGCTCTTTCGTTAATGAGCGCGGGCACGCCTTTTGCGCCAACCAGTTTTTGGAACACTATTTTGCCCAATAATACCCCCGTGAACCCGAACAACGCGGCCTATCTTAACGTCATTGCCTATAATCTATGCGGCGACCAGACAGCAGTACCCGAAACGCCGCCAACTCCCTGCCCGACATCGACACACTATGGTTTTTTGAATAGTTCGGCGTATAGCGCTCCGCTTTACGTCGTGCCGGCCAACCAGCCCTATGTACCGGTGACGGACTATTGCGGTAACAATGCCACCTTTGTCAACGCGCTGGCCGGCGGCGTGCCTGTACCCACCGATGCTCATGGTGCTACCGGCAGTGACAGCGAAGTTGAGATCTATCAGCCCTCGACCGACAAATACTGGGATTTCTGGCGGTTTTCAAACGTCAATGGCAACTGGCAGGCCTGTTGGGGCGGTGTGATCAACAATGTCTCGACCAGCAACGGTGTTTTTCCTAACAACCTAGGCGCGACGGCCACTAGCTTACCGTTAATTGGCGCTGATCCTAGAATTGAGGAGCTGCAAGCCGGACAAATTAACCATGTAATAGGCCTAACGATCGGCGACGCGTTCACTGCTGATTTAGCAAAGAACGTTATTCCAGCTAATGCCCCCGGGGCAACTGTCGGGTTTTCTTCACCGGCTACGCGGACGGATGGCGGCAGTACCGATCCTTTGGCAATACCCGAGGGGCTCCGTTTCAGGCTGCCCGCCAGTTTCGACCTAGCCGGCTATGCTTCCACGCACCCTCTCACTCCTGTTGCTATGGCCATTGCCGTAGCCGCCCAAAAGTACGGGTTTGTCGTAAACGACTCTTGCCCCCAGTCCTGCATAGGGATGCGTGTCGGTGATCCGACTGCTTATACTACGGCCGGCTTGCCCGACCCATACAGTAACGGACCGGGGGTAGGAGGAGTTGGTAATACTGGTCTGTTTGCGGGCGTTAACCCCGGCCAGATTATGAAGAACTTTCCGTGGGACCAATTAGAAGCATTGCCGTTCAATTATTAAGGCGGCTGGCCTCCCTGCTATAATTTCACTGGCCGGGGAGAGATGACCGAGTGGTTGAAGGTGCTGCTCTCGAAAAGCAGTGTACCGGCAACGGTACCGTGGGTTCGAATCCCACTCTCTCCGCCACTTATCACGCGCAGTTATTGTATTAGTCGGGGCGGCTTAGGGCGCGGCGGGTTTTTGCCGATTGGCGGCAAAGGCTTTGACGTTGTCGATGACGGACTTCCGTCCGGACCAGAAATCTCAGGAGCTGAAGTAGGCGGCTCTCGGTGTGGCGCCAGCCGTAAATTACCAGTGTCCGCTGGCGAATCACCGGGTTTAGAGCCGGTCTCCTTAGGTGTTTTGCCTCGAGCTGATGGCTTATCATTACGTTGACGGCTCTTGAAGAGCACGATGAAAATCACTACCGCGGCCACTATGAAAGCTATGCCGAACGGCAAATAATCCCGCACCAGTTGGGGTTCAAGCCGACGCATGAAATCACTGATCGGCTGTTTGAAATCACTGCCCAAAGCCCCTTTGACAGATATATTAGCAAACTTGTTCACCGAAGCGTCAGCCACAGCCTTAAGGACCACCAAAATCACTCCGGCAACCAGCAAAACAGCTCCGATTCGACGCACGCCGCGCCGCCGTTCAGGTGCGATGAAGAAGATGCCTAGAGCGCTCAGCAAGGCCACACCGCTAAATATCAAAGGCAGCTTGAGGCCGAACTGGTAAGCCTTAGGCGCCCACGACAGTTTCTGGTAATAAGGCTGGCCCTGGCTGGTGCTGCTCGCCTGCCCCAACTGGTTCTGGTTCAGCGAGCTGGCCGTAATAACCGGATTGCTCAGGAAGTCACTGCTATCGTTAACTTCCTGGGTGACCTGGGTGCCTTCGGTTTTGGGATCAACCGTCGATGGCCGGCAATTTACCGACATCAAGTCAACCGGTATCGACAACTGGGCTAATTGCTGGGGGGAGCACACCGGCAGGGTCGCTAAACGAGTCTGGGCTGCCTGCCCCACCTGCTGGGCGAAACTTTGTTTGGCCGAGCTTAGGTCTATCTTGAAATCAGGGGTGGCCTTCTTGCCGGCCAGCCAGTCGTAGTTGCTGTTAATAAAGATGTTGACGCTCTGCCGGACCAGGTCGGGTGAAAAAGCGGCTTCAGCTGCCTGCTGGACAGTCGGGTCGCTCAGCGAAACCGAACCCGAGTTGCCGCCATCAGAGCTGGATTTCTCAGCCTGTTGGAGTACGGAAGCAGTCACATGATCATAAATCTTGCTGTTGGCCAGCAAACCTTCAAGCTTAGCCGGTGCCAACGCGTGATTAAGGTCTAAAACTCCAACGCCTCCTACGAGAGACACGAGCAACAAAAAAGCCAGAAAATGCACGAACCCCTTACGCAACCAAATCATTACCCCATTGTAGTCGAAACCACCGATTTTGGGTACAGTTTCCCTGCCCGACAAAGTATTAAATGTAGACATCATGAACTCGGCGGCCAATTAATTGGTTCATATAGAGGCCAAACATGACCAGCGGCCAGAGCGCCAGCGGTACCACAATCCAAGGCAGCCAATTTATAACTCGTAACCGTGTGAGTGTTTTCGTGGTTGGCACGGCGCTCCGGGTAGGATTAGCTATCGCGCCGCCGGGAACATATCCCGTTCCAAGAATATTATTATTCGGATTTTGTACGGCTGGCTGGACGGTTACCATAGGATTTTTAGCATTAATAACAGATACAAAACTCGTAACGACGGTAGACAATTGTCCGCCCAAGCTGTTGCCGCCATTGCTGCTAGACCCCGTTCCGGCGCTTGGCAAATTACTGGATCCGCCTGTGCCGTTTGAATCACCCTGCCCTACTGTCAGCGGTGGATTGATTGAACCGTCACAGGTATCATCAATGCCGTCATGATCACTATCCTGGACGCTGTTAATGGCTCCCGGGCAGCTATCAACGGTATCGGCTATACCATCGCCGTCACTATCGTCATTACCAGCTGGTACATAAACGGGCTGTATGACGTCTACCGGTTCGCCGGCTTGGCCTGCTCCAGTGATATTAATAGTGTGGCCGCCTGCGGGCGTATCCACTGGCAACGTAATGGCAGCCAAGATATCACCCGTATTGCTGCTGATTACCGTTGCTAGTACCCGGCCATTAGCACCGTCTAACTTTACGGCGTAGGTAGTATTGGCCTTTAGGCCGTCCCGAGTGCCCGAAGCTTGAACCGACATACTTTCCCCAATCCGTATCACCCCTGTTGTTAAGCTGTCATCCGGCATCAAGGCATTAACTTGCCGACCCGACTTCGGGGCGTCCAAGAGGAGATGGCCGTCCGTACTGCTTGCCGCAGCCGGCGTCACCGCCAAATTATGCGTTTGCTCAAGAATCGCCTGCTCTATTAATTCCTGCCCCAGAGCGTTCGGATGGTAGCTTTCTTTGCCGAAGATACGGATTCCCAGAACACTGCCGTCATTCCCGGCCGTCAGTCCGTTGACCGCCACGTCATAACCGGCGGCTTCGCACAGCCGATGACCGACCAGCGCCTGGCCGATGTCAACATAAGTCACGCCTGCCTTGGCGCTGGCCTGCCGAGTAGCATTATTAAGGTAATCTATCAGCTGTTCGGCAAATGCCAGCTCACTCTTATTCAAATGGACGTTCAATCCGCAATTGCCACCGGCTGCAGCGATTTGAGGATAACCTATGGCGAACATCCGTGTACCGGGATCTTCGCTGGCCAGTTGTTTATATAAAGCCGCCCAGCGTGGCACCGTGCGGTCAATCAGCTGCGTTAGTTCCAAACGGTCCTCATAAGTGCCGTAGCAGGTATTATCGTTGCCGTGGAGGCTCACGTGGGGCGCCACGCAGTTTCTAACGATGTCCCCGAAACCGACATCATCGCCGCCGACCGAGATGGTCATAATAGCCGGCTGGTATTGCCGCACGAACCATTGTTGCGACACGTAGCCGGGCAGGTACCCGGCCATAATTGAATTCAATAGCGCAGGTTGTGCCTGCTGCAGCTGGTTGAAGCTTGCCACTCCTCCCACCTGCCCCCGGTAATTCGAGCTGGTGCTACCAACATCGTTAATAACCGCGCCCGAACAGGCCACCGAATGGCCGCCATTGCTGCTGAAGAGAGCCCGAGTCAGCAGTAACGGGTAAGAGTTAATCGATAAATGGCACATATCGTCAGCCGTATCCGTCCCGGACAGGTAATCAAAAGCGCCCTCGCCGGAAGTGTACGAATCCCCCAGCCCCAAATAATCAATTAGCGATCCGATACTATCTCTGGGGGCTAGTTCATATGTACCGCCACCAGAACCGTTAATCCGGGCATCAAAACTCAACAAACCTTCATCAACGAACCGTAAATGCCGCAAAGCGTGAAAGCCGGCGATATGCTGCTGCACAAACGGCATATAGTCATGCATGGCGCACTTCTGGGGCTGCAGACCGACCACCACGCCGTCACAAGTCGAGAGATCATAAACCCGCAAAACCGAGGCGTCATCATTGTCAATTGCCGCGTAACGTCCGTTATCACTGAGAGCTACCTGTGATTTAAGCAGCGCGGGGCTGCCAGTCATGCCGAAAGAAGGCGCGAAGGCCACCACGTCAAGCGTTGCCAGGTTAATCCGCACGAAAGACCCGTTCAGCGTTTCCACGACCAGCCAGCTCCCACCGTCCGAAAACGCCATTGTTTGAGGGTTGACCACCAGCAACTTACCAGCAGCGTCCTTGAATAACAGATCGGGCGGCGCCGTCAATTTCTTGCCGGTCAGCGTAAGAGAAGCATCGCGTTGGTCTTGCATGGAGGCCACGGGGTTTCTATACAAACCAATATACGTTCCGCCGGTGCTAACCGGCTCAAGCACCACTAAACCTGACCCTTGGGGCCAGGGCACTGAACCTTGTTGGGGCGAATAAGGCAGCAGAGGTAAACCCTCGTCCGTACCGTTAAACACCGCCACGCCCCTATCGACATCCACTAACCCGAAAGCCGTCGCCCCGAAACAGCCAGTTTGCATGGTCGTGTTGCCCGGTAGTCGGTATTCCATTAGGCTGCAGTCAAGATTGCTCAAGAAATTCGGCTCGCGCTGGGCGCTATCGACGTCACCCACCCTTTTTAAAGCCATACTGTTAGGCGAGGCCCAGCCGGTCACCGTATCGGCGCTGCCGGCTGCCTGGTTTAAGACCACGCAAAGCAGGCAGGTGAACAGCCAGGCCGCCGCTAACAGATACGCCAGTTGCCGCGCCAGCCATCGCCATTCTGATTTTGCTTGTCTCATAGACGCATAGACTATTGCCCGGAACACGTCCGCCGCAAGCATAAGCGGCCGCGAAATCACCGAAGTTAAGGATTATTTAATCTGCCCTGATCCGCGCCGAGCTATATAATGGGGGTATGGAAGATAGTATTTTTACTAAGATCGTTAAGGGGGAGATTCCTTGTCATAAGATTTATGAGGATGATACGATCCTGGCCTTTCTGGATATTCATCCTAAGACGCCGGGGCATACGCTGGTGATACCTAAGAAGCAGGTAGAGTTCATCTGGGATCTGGAGGACAAAGATTATCAGATGCTGATGGCGGTGGCCAAAAAGGTGGCCTTGCGAATTCGCGACGTCTTAGGCAGTTCTTATGTCGGCGAACTGGTCGTCGGAATTGACGTGCCGCATGCCCATATCCACGTTTACCCCTTTGAAACGATCGAAGAATCCCGGTTCATACCCGACCCTAACGGCGAACCGGACCATGCGGCGCTGGCGGCGATGGCCCAAAAACTTGCCTTTTAGGCTACAATAGAACTGATATGGATTTTCTCTATTCTCTTTTCTTCGGGGCTGGCGTGGCGGCTTTTTCGTACACCAGGATGGGTCGGCGGGTCGGCTATGGCAATAGCCAGAACGTCATAGTCGTCATCGGGGTTATATTTGTCCTGACCACGATTGTTTTCTTCACTATCCTGAGATTTATCCTCAACGTTTAAATAGCCGTTTAATACTAATTCGGGCTTGGATTTAGATCTGTTAGCTGATATTATCAGGCTATGGATGAGAAGGATTTGGGCAAACGGCTGCAGGCGGCGCGCCAAACTGCCGGTTTGACGCAGCAAAAACTGTGCCAGCACGCCAACCTGAGCTTCTCCACCCTTACCAAGATCGAACGTGGTGCCATCAAGTCGCCGTCAATTTTCACTATCCAGTCCATAGCTACAGCTCTAGGGGTCAGCCTTGACGAGCTGGTCGGCCAAGCCAGCCTGAGCAGCAGCCGCCGCCAGCTGAGCAAGACCAAGACCGGTGTCAGCTTCATCTACTTCGATGTTAACGGCTGTCTTATTAACTCGCCGCAGCGGGCCATGGCCAGGTTGTCGCAGGCCACCGGAGCGCCTTCCGACATCGTAGAAATGGCCTTCTGGCACTACAACGACGAAGTTTGCCGCGGCACCATGAGCACCAGCGACTTTAACGCCAAACTGGCCAAGCGTTTGGATATCGACGAAGTCAAATGGCAGGACTACTACCTGGAAATGGTCGAGCCGATAACCCAGATGCAGGAATTGCTGAAGTGGGCCGCCGAGAACTACAAAGTTGGGCTGATGACCAACATCATGCCCGGCTTCCTGAGCTCCCTGCGGCGCAACGGCCAGGTGCCGGAAATGCCCTACGACGCCGTTGTCGACTCTTCAGAGGTGGCGACCATCAAGCCGGAAGTCAAAATGTATGAAATCGCCCAGGAACGGGCCGGCTGCCCGCCCTCGGAAATCCTGCTGGTCGATGATTCAAAAGTTAACTTGATGGCCGCCGAGAAGCTTGGCTGGCACGTGCTCTGGTTCGACGAAGTCCACCCCGAGGAATCGGTTGAACGGGTTCGCGCCGCGCTTGAACCGGCCGCTTAAAGAGCTTCAGGAAACGTCGAAACGTTTTTGCTCCTGGTCGATGGAGGCTAGCAGGTCTTTGGCCTCGGCCATCTGTTGTTTGGTCTGGGCAACGACCTCGTGAGGGGCGTTTTTGACGTAATTCTTATTAGCCAACCGGGCTTCCAGTTGTTTGATGACGGCTGACTGCGCGGACCGCTTCCCTTCCAGCTCGTTCAAATAGTTCCGGGCCGTGGCCTTATCGATATCCAGCCAGCAGCGGTGCTTGGTACTGATTAGGTAAAGGCCGGTGCCGTCTTTGACTTCGGTGACGGCTTGGAGGCGGCTGAGGCGTTTGATGATCTCGGCGTTGTCGCGCAGGAATGGGACGTCGGTGTAGTAGAGTGTGACGCCGGCAACCTTGAGGGCGTTGAGGATTAGGCGTGTCTCCTTGACGATAGCTTGGATTTCGGCGAAATCGGCGGCCTGGTGTTTATCGCTCTTCGGTACGGGTCGCAATGTCCGGGTAGCCAGGATGGAGTCGGCTTCCCAGGCCAGCGTTTGCCAGACGGTCTCGGTCACGAACGGGGCGAACGGATGGGCCAGGGTCAGCACGGCCTCCAGCAAATAGGCCAGGACAGGCTTGTTCGGCGCCGCCTTGCTGGCTTCAATGTACCAGTCGGCCAGGTCATCCCAGACGAAGTGATAAAGCCGCTCATAGGCCTCGCTGAAACGGTAATTATCCAGGTCGGCCGCGGTCTTCTCCTGAAACTGTTGTAATTTACTCAATATCCAGTGGTCAGCCGCGGAGATAGGCTTTACCTCTTCCCTGCCCGTCTCGTCGCCGACGATGTCCTCGATGTAACGGGCGATGTTCCAGAGCTTGTTGCAGAAGTTGCGGTTGGCTTCGAGCTTGCCGCCGCCCCAGCTCTGGTCGTTGCCCGGAGATACGCCCATGATCAGGGCCATGCGCAAGGCGTCGGCACCGTATTTGGGGATGATATCCAAGGGGTCAATTATGGAAGCGGGCCGGCTTTTGCTCATTTTTTTGCCGTCCTCTGCACGTACTAAGCCATGCAGGTAAACGTCCTTGAACGGTACCTGGCCGGTAACGTAAGTAGTTGCCAGGATCATGCGAGCCACCCAGAAAAATATAATATCCCAGCCAGTTTCCATGACGTTGGTCGGGTGGTAGGCCTGGAAATCCGGGCTCTGGTTGAGCAGGTCATCAAGTGACAAACCGTAATCCCGCGCCAGCTCAGGATCGATCAGGGTGCTCCAGGTCCAGAGGGCCGAGCTGAACCAGGTATCAAGCGTGTCCGGGTCCTGCTCCCACTCGTGCCAGCCCTCGCTGCTGTCAGTCGGCGGCTGGACGCCGGCGTAAGTCTCTTCCCTGCCGTCGGTGTCGGTACGGTACCAGACCGGGATCCGGTGTCCCCACCAGATTTGGCGGCTGACGCACCAGTCGCGCAGATTATCGATCCAATGGAAGTAAATTTTCTCGAAGCGCTTAGGAATAATGCTGATGTCGCCGTCGCGGACCGTGGCCTGCAGAACCTCCTTGAGGCTGTGCTGCTTCCCTTTCCAGTGGACGGCCGGCTTGTTGACGTCGACGAACCATTGTAGCCGGATCTGGGGCTCGATAACGCCCTTGCCGCGCTCGTTTATGGCTATGTTGTGGATGTAGTTCTCATCCGTTTTGACCAGTAGACCCTTTTTAGCCAGTTTTTCTACGATCTTCGGCCGGGCTTCGGCGATTGGCAGGCCGGCGAATTCACCGGCGATCGGCAAAAGTTTCCCGTGAAAATCGATGATCTGCTCCTTGTCGAGGCCATGGCGCTCGGCGATTTCGAAGTCGGTGTGGTCGTGCCACGGCGTGATAGTCATGACCCCTGTTCCGAACTTCGGATCGACGGCCTCGTCCTTGATGACGGTGGCTGTTACTTTGCCGTTAATCCATTCGGCTTCGAAGGTGTCGCCCTGCTTGTATTTGGCGTAGCGTTTGTCGTCGGGGTGCATGACGACGTACTTGTCGCCGAATTTGGTTTCCGGCCGGGCGGTGCCGATCTCGAACGGACCGTACTTCAACGTATAAAACTTTCCCTGCTCTTCCTGGTAGGTGACTTCGTCATCCGAGACATTGGTTTCGAGGTTCGGGTCCCAGTTAACGATGCGATGACCCCTGTAAATCAGGCCGTCGTCATACATACGGACGAAAGTCTCGTTAACGCAGCGGTTTAAGGCTTCGTCCAAAGTGTAGCGCAGTCGCGTCCAGTCGGCGCTGGCCCCGATAGCTCGCATTTGTGTCAGCATGGTGTCACGGCTGGTACCGACGAACTCGCGGGTACGCTCCAGGAAAGCCTCGCGGCCTATCTGGTGCTTATCAGTTCCCTCTTCTACCAGTTTGTTTTCGATAATGGCGTTGACGGCCAGCGCGGCGTGGTCGGTTCCGGGCAGCCAAAGCACGTCTTTCCCCTGTTGGCGGGCGTGCCTGGCCATAATGTCTTGAAGGGTCAGGAACAAGGCGTGGCCGATGCTAAGCGTGCCGGTCTCATTAGGCGGTGGCATGCTGATTGAGAAGTGTTCTTTGCTGCTCCGAGGATCGGCTGTGAAGGCGCCGCTTTTCTCCCAGAGGGCGTAAATATCACTCTCGTACTGTCCCGGCTCATAAACCTTAGGCAACTTCATGCCCTACATCATACCACCTCTGTAATAATTAAAGAAATCGGGTCTGGCCATCGATATGAAGATGGATCCTAACATTGACAAAAAGCACATAAACTAGTATGATTAATCTTTGAGTTTAAGGGATTGAGGAATATAAAGTTTTGATTACCGCCGGAGACATTCTGGCTGGCGTACAGCTACAGGACCGTTATCGATACGTACTTGAGGATGCCTCGGTCGACGAGAAGCTAGGCTTCTTGACCATGCAAGCGCCGTTTACCAGTCCGCGGCAGGAAATATTAGTCGGTTTCGGCGTGCCGGGCTGGCAAACGGGTACCAGTGCGCTGCCGGACAGCACGACCTCTATAACTGAGTTTAGCGACCTGCCGGCATCCCGGCGAAAACTGGCTGATGTGAATATGGGTATAGGGGTAAGGCTCTACAACACCTGGCAAGGGGTCACCTTAGCACCTGAAAATTTCCAGCATATAGGTGCCTATATCGTGGGGTGCGAGATAGGCAAGGGGCGTATTCCCATCAACCGTGGAGGCCAAGGCCAACGGTTTGATCGGGTATTACAAGAGGGAATTGTTAGAACGTTAGGCATGGAAAGATTGATAAGAAGCATCAATTGGTGGCAGGAAGACCCTGACGTATCAATTCACAACCAAATCGCTTTGGTCACCGAAGAACAGAGGCAGCGCCGCCAAGCGCCGCTGCCGGAACTGGACGAAAGGATAGCGGTTGTCCGGAACCCTCATCTGGTTATAACTAAGATCGGTGAGGTCGACCTGCAGCGGGTTACATCGACAAGTTAGGTTCGATTGCCAGGGTATAAGGATCGGCCGCGGGCTGGTCGTGCGCGGCCTTGAAACAAGCGAGGGCGGCAACCATGGCGGCATTATCGGTACAAAGGGCAGGGTCGGGGTAACTCAAGGGCAGGGGAATAGCAGCTGACAACTGGCGGCGCAGCTCCTGGTTGGCAGCGACACCGCCGGCTATGACTACGCTCTGCGGGCTGAATTCTTCATAGGCCAGCTTGGCCTTGTCGACGATGGTTTCGATGGCGACGCGTTGGAAGCTGGCAGCAATATTGGCTTTCTGGGCCGCGGAGAGGCGTCCAGGCAGCTTGGTAGAGGGGAAATCGTGACTTTCCCCGATTTGAGCTTGGGCGAGGCGTAGAACGGCTGTTTTTGGGCCTGAGAAGCTGAAATCGTATTTACCCATCCTGGCTTTTGGCAGCTCGAAGGCGTTGGGATCGCCTTCGGCGGCAGCTTCGGCTACGGACGGCCCGCCGGGGTAGGGGAGACCGAGCATTTTGGCTACCTTGTCGAAAGCTTCGCCGATGGCGTCATCCTGGGTCTGTCCCAGCAAGATGTAATCGAAGTGTCCGCGGAACAATACCAACTGGCTATGGCCGCCGGAAACGATTATGGCCAGCATCGGGAATTTCGGCTGGGCGGCCGGCATCTTGTAGCTGGGCAGGGCAGTCTCGGTCAGGAAGTTGGCGTAAACGTGGGCCTCGACGTGGTTGATGCCATATAGAGGTTTGGCTTGCGCGATGGCCAGGGTGCGAGCCGTCATGACGCCGATCAACAGGCTGCCGCCCAGGCCGGCGCCGTACGTGACGCCGATCGCGTCAATATCATTCCAGGTACAGTCGGCCTCGGCCAGGGCCTCTTGGATTATCGGCAGTATGGACTCGATATGGCTGCGGGCGGCGATTTCCGGTACGACGCCGCCATATTTGGCATGGAGGTCCATGCTTGAGGCTACGGCGCTGCTTAACAGGCGCTTGCCGTCTTCGACGACGGCCGCCGCCGTCTCGTCGCAACTGGTTTCGATGCCTAAAATTTTCATCAGGTTACAGTATACTTAGAGGCATGAATATTCGGAAAATCGTGAAGAAGTTTATCCCGTCGGGATTGTTCGCGGCCATCGAGCCTTACGGGCATTTAACAGAGGCGGTATTGCTGAATACCCTAAATGGCTTTCCATCGCGGGGGATGAAAGTTATCGGGGTCACGGGAACGAACGGCAAGACCACGACCTCGTTTCTGGTCCATCGGATGCTGCACGAAGCAGGCTACAAAGTCGGGCTTATGAGTACCGTCGGCTACGGGGTAGGGCTGGATATCAAACCCCAGGTCCATCATATGACCAATGTCAGCGTGCCGGAACTGATGCAGCGGCTGAAATGGATGAAAGCCCAGGATATCGACTGGCTGGTGCTGGAAACGACCTCCCACGGCTTGGCGCAGCACCGGGTCTGGGGCGTGCCTTATTCGGTGGCAGTGATGACCAACGTGACGCATGAGCACCTGGCTTACCACCGGACATTCGAGCGTTACCGAGACGCCAAACGGATGATGTTCAAGATGACCAACCGTAACCGCAAGGGGCTGAGGACCGGGATTATTAATGCCGAAGACCCTAGCGCTGAGCTGTTTGCCCGCGATATTAAGAATCCTGTGCTTTATGGGATAGGCAAGGGCGATATCAAGGCGGTCAAAGTCGAGCTTTCGCCCAAGGGCGTGAGTTACCAGGCCGAGACCGGTGGCGAGACCTATGATATCCATTGCCAGATACCAGGCAGTTTCAATGTGTCTAATTCGTTGGCGGCTGTTGGTGTAGGCCGAGCGCTGGGGCTTAGCCAACAACAGATAGAGAAGGGGATCGCGGCCCTGGAGGGCGTCGAAGGGCGAATGACTACCATTGAGGCCGGGCAGGACTTCACGGTTATCGTAGATTACGCGCACGCGCCGGATAGCTTCGAGAAGCTGTTCAAGGATTTCAAGCCGGTAGTGAAGGGCAAACTGATCGTCATGTTCGGCTCGCTGGGCGAGGGCGATAAAGGCAAGCGGCCATTGCAAGGTAAACTGGCTGGCCAATACGCCGACGAAGTCATCGTTTGCGAGGAAGACGACCGCCAGGAAGACGGCCTGTCTATTATGGAGGACATCGCGAAAGGCGTCGAAGCCGCCGGAAAAGTACGCGATAAAGACCTTTTTCTGGTGCACGACCGCACCGAGGCCATGAATTTCACTTTCCGCCGAGCCAAAAAGGGCGATACCGTGTTGTTACTCGGCAAGGGCCACGAAAAAACGATGGAAAAAGCCGACGGCGAGCATCCTTGGAACGAACCGGTCATGGCTCATGACGCGCTCAAGCGACTTACTTCTTAATGAAAAATCAATGACTGCTTGACCAGATTCTGGCACTCGGGTATGATGAGTGCTAGAAGCAGGTGTTCTTTGCGAGGCTACATCTGTTAAGTGTAATTTAATGGAGGTTTATATGAGTGCACCATTGCAACCCTTGAGTGATTATATTGTCGCCCAGGCTGAGGAAGCTGAGAGCAAGACCGCCAGCGGTTTGTATCTGCCGGACAAAGCCCAGGAAAAACCCAAAACTGCCAAAGTCGTAGCTGCCGGCCCGAACGCCAGGCAGGTGAAAGTCGGTGACCGGATCGTTTATAAAAGTTACAGCACGACCGAGGTAAAAGTCGACGGTGAAGAGTTTATTTTAGTTAAAGAAGAAGACGTCCTAGCGACGGTTAAATAACGGTATAAACAGGGGAGATTGATCAATATGGCGAAGAAAGTATTTTATGACGCTGATGCCCGCGGGCGGGTTCTGGCCGGTGCCGAAGTTCTATATAACGCGGTCAAAACGACCATGGGGCCCAAGGGTCGCAACGTGGTTATCAGTAAATCATTCGGCGCGCCGACCGTTACGCATGACGGCGTGACCGTTGCCAAAGGCGTGGAACTGGCTGACGTCGATGACGAAACTCTGGGCTACAAAGTCGGCGCTGAACTTATTAAGCAAGCCGCTTCCAAGATGAACGACGTAGCCGGTGACGGCACTACGACCGTGACCGTCCTGACCTACCACATCCTGAACGAGGCCAACAAGCTGATCGCGGCCGGCCATAATCCGATGCTGCTGCGCAAAGGCCTGGAGGCTGCCGGGCAGGAAGCTATTTCTAAGCTGGCGGCTTTGTCCGAGGATATCCAGGGCAAGAAATCGCGCGTAGCCGAGGTCGCAACGATTTCGGCCGGCGACGCCCAGATCGGCGACCTGATTTCCGAGGTAATCGACAAAGTCGGCAAAGACGGCGTCGTGACCGTTGAAGAAGGGCAGGGACTTGAGATGGAATCGGAAGTCGTCGAAGGCTTCACGTTCGATCGCGGTTTTGTCAGTCCCTACATGGTGACTGATACGGCACGCATGGAAGCCGTTTATGACAAGGCGGCCGTCGTGATTACCGACATGAAGATTGCCAGCGTGCAGGAATTTTTGCCATTACTAGAGAAACTGGCGCAATCCGGCAAGAAAGACCTCGTCCTGATCGCCGAAGACGTCGAGGGCGAAGCGCTTGGCACATTGATTCTTAACCGTTTGAAAGGTGTTTTCAACACAGTGGCTATCAAGGCACCGGCCTTTGGCGACCGCCGCAAAGACGTTTTGAATGACATCGCTATTCTGACCGGTGCCCAAGTGGTGACCGAAGACCGCGGCATGACATTCGAGAATGTTGATATCGACGTGGTCGGTTCGGCTCGCCGAGTGATCGTTAACAAGGACGAGACGACTATCATCGAGGGCGGCGGTTCGCCGGCCGAGGTCGCGGCCCGCATCAAGCAGATCAACGCCCAAACCGATGCCGCTACCAGCGAGTACGACAAAGAAAACCTCGAGAAGCGCCGCGCTGCCTTGAGCGGCAAAGTTGCCGTGATCAAAGTCGGCGGTGCCACCGAAACCGAAATCGAAGAGAAGAAATTCCGGGTTGATGACGCCGTCCACGCCGTTAAAGCGGCTCTGGACGAAGGCATCGTGCCCGGCGGCGGCGTGACACTGATCAACCTGATCGGCACAGTCAGCAGTAGCAGTAGTGATGACACTTCCGTAGCCGCGGGCAAATTGTTGCTGATTCGCGCGCTTGAACAGCCTTTCCGGATCCTGCTGGCCAACGCCGGCTTGAACGCCGACGAATGGCTGCCCCAGGTCAAGGCCGGCAAGCCTGGCTTCGGTGTCAACCTCAACGAACCGAGCAAGCTGGTCGACTTGAAGACTGCTGGCATCATTGACCCGGCCCGTGTTACCAAGGAAGCATTGCAAAATGCCATTTCGATCGCCGGCACCGCCATGACTATGGGCGCGCTGGTAGTTGACGTGCCTCAGGAAGAAAAAGCTGACCCTACCGCCGGAATGGGCGGTATGGGCGGCATGATGTAGCAGCCGCAAACGGGACTTGGCTTACGGGGCCTGGTCCGTTTGGTATTAGTTTCTATTCGTCGGCCGCGGGTTGGTCGCCGGGCGGGTTGGTGAAGTAGTTTACTTCGTTGATTATGTCTAGCAGGGCTTGGGCGCGGGCAGTTTCGTCTTCTATGGAATGGGCGGCGACGTAGGCGGATTTGACCAGATTCTGGTTGTCGCTGGACTGGATCATCATCATTATGGTGCGGAATTTCTCCTCAGGCGGCAAATCCAGTTTGTCGATGATTGGGATTAGGTCATCGAGAGCTCTTTTCTTGACGTCGATTAATTCTTTTGTCGCGGGATCATCGTCGTCGTTCTTGGGGGCAGGGTTGTCGTTTGAAGCGATTGAAGGTATCGGGTACTGGTAGGTTGGCTTCTTGGGAAAGCCGCCGGCCGGCGAAATTATATCCTTGATCGGCTCCTTAGCGCTATCGATCGGGTTCCCCGGGTGCTGCCATGGCTGTTCGTCGGTCTGAGCTGGCGGTGAGCCCGAAGGCGTGTCCATTGAAACGGCTACGGGATCAGTGCTGGCGGCAGCCGCGGCGGCATCAGGCACGGTAACGGTCGCCTGGCCATCGCCATCGTTTAATACCTGTTGGACTGTTTCGTCAGGAATAGCGTTGCTGTCTTGATCTGCCGGCTTATCGTCGTCTTGGTGCCCAAACATTACTCCCCCTAAAAACGCTTTATCTTAGGCTATACTATATACAACCCAATACTAAAAGCACAAGAGGTTTGAGGAGGGATATGCTGGACGACTTAAAAATGATCCATGAACGCGACGCCGCCGACACGCTGGGAATTGCCGAACGCCAGTGGCAGCAGATGGGCTACGAGTTCGAAACTTCACAACAACCGGTCGAGGCCGATAACATAATCTACGCCGGAATGGGCGGGTCGGCGTTGGCGGGGGTTTTAAGTACCAACTGGCCGGGCTACAGCATACCGTTCCAAGTAGTGCGGGATTATGACATTCCAGCTTATGTCTCTGACAAGACCTACTTCATAGCCTGCAGTTACTCCGGTAATACTGAGGAGACTATCAGTGCCGTCGAGCAAGCCGCCGCCAAGGGCGCGCATATCGCGGTGATTGCCGGCGGCGGTAAACTGGCCGATTTGGCACGCGCCAAAGGCTATCCGCTGGCGATTCTGCCCAAGGCTGAGCAGCCTCGTTACGCGGTGTTTTATAACCTGAAAGCCTTGCTGGTCTTGCTGCAAAAAGCCGGTTTATCAGACGGTGCCGCTATAGAAGAACTAGAGCGTTCGGCGGAGTTCCTGAAGACGGCCGTCGCGCCCTGGATCGCCACCGTGCCAACCGCTAAGAACCAGGCTAAACAAATCGCCCAGGAAGTCATCGGCAAATCGGCCGTGATTTACGGCGGCCCCAAACTCGCGCCGGCAGCCTACAAATGGAAAATTAGCTTCAACGAAAACGCCAAACAAGTAGCCTGGACCAACCAGTACCCGGAGTTCAACCACAACGAATTCATGGGCTGGACCAAGCAACCGGTGCAGAAGCCGTACGCCGTTATCGATCTGCGCAGCAGTCTGGAACATCCGCGCATCCAGAAGCGTTTCGAAGTCAGCGAGAGGTTGCTTTCCGGCATGCGACCAGCCCCAATCGTCGTTCAGGCCGAGGGCGAAACCCTGCTTGAGCAATTGCTCTGGACGATCGCGCTCGGCGATTTCGTGACTATTTATACGGCGCTATTGAACGGTTTGAATCCGGCGCCGGTGGATTTGATCGAGAAATTTAAAAAGGCCCTGGACGAATAATCATGAGTGACGGACAGCCGGTTCCGCAGTTCGATGCCAGCAGCTTCAGCAACCAGCCATACGGTAAGCGAATCGAAAAACCCTGGGGCTACGAATTACACTGGGTGGCGGCGGACGCGCCCTACATGGGCAAGGTGCTTCACATTAACGAGGGCGCCCGACTCAGCCTGCAGCTCCATGACAAAAAACAGGAAAGCTGGCTGGTGATGAACGGCCAAGCCGCTGTTATCTGGGAAAACGATAAGGGTGAACTGGTCCAAACCGAGTTGCAGCCGGGGCAGGGCTACAGCACCAAAATCGGCCAACGGCACCGGCTAATCGGCCTGACCGACTGCGATGTCGTGGAAGTCTCCACTCCCGAACTTGGCACGACCTGGCGTCTTGAAGACGATTATGCCCGCCCGCACGAAACGCCTGCCCAACGCGACCTCGAACGCGGCAACTAACAACCAGAACCGGAAAAATACCAAAATGCCCATGCTTGCACGGGTGTAAACATACTGATATAAGTGAGGCATGAAACTGTTCCTGGTACTTGGAGTCATGGTGGCGGCGTACACTTACGTCCTAATGCATACCACCGACATGGTACTGGCCCAAACCCAGCATCTTAATGCCACATACCAGTACGTGGCCAAAAACGCCGACGCGATAGCCGGCCAGTAATTGTATAATTAAACCGGTATGAGTACCTGGCGGTTACCCCGCACACAGTTTATTCTCGCTTTGGGAGCTTCGACGCTGGTTAGCGTCGGTTTGTTCGGCTATGGAGCTTGGCGTAACAGCAGCCTGGATTATGATTATCTGGTTTGGAACCTGTTTCTGGCCTGGTTACCGCTGATTTTCGCTGTGCGCTTGGTCGCCCTGTTAAGGCGCAAACTCTGGTCCAGCTGGGAGGCGCTGGCAGTCAGCACGTTGTGGCTGGTCTTCCTGCCCAACAGTTTTTATATGATTAGTGATTTCATTCATCTGCAAGAGGTGCAGAGGGTGGATATACTTTATGATGCCGTGATGTTCACGTCGTTTATATATACCGGCGTGGTGCTTGGTTTTAGCAGCCTGTACTTGATTCATATCCAGTTGAGGCGGCGTTTGTCAGTTACCGGAGCGACTTTCTGGATTGCCGCTACGCTCTTGGTTTGCAGCGCGGCGGTTTACGTCGGGCGTGACCTGCGCTGGAACAGCTGGGACCTGTTGACCAACCCGGGCGGCCTGCTGTTTGACGTATCGGACCGTTTGCAGCATCCGGCGGCCTATCCGCAAATGATATCCACGGTCGTCACTTTTTTCATCCTTTTGGCCAGCATGTACAGTCTGCTGTGGCGTGGTTCTCGGCTGCTCCGACAGGCGCACTGAATATTGCGCCAGGAGCGAAGTTATAGTATCGTATAGCTATGTCTTCATTAGTTACATCGGTTGCAGCCATCCGCCGCCGCTCGCGTACCATCGGGAGTTGCCCTTGTAATTAGTGCGTAAAATAAGGTTCCACGGCAGCTCCCAACAGGGAGCTTTTTAATTAAATGAGAGGAATATGAGATGAACAAATTATGGCAAGAAGATAACGCGGCAACATTGAATCCATTGGTCGAGGCCTACACGGTTGGCGATGACTACCGTCAGGACCAGCAACTGCTTGGTTACGACATTCGGGCCAGTAAGGCGCACGCTGCCATGCTGCAGTCCATCGGTGTTCTAAGCAGTGAGGAGCTAGTGGAGCTACAAACTGCCCTAGACGAACTTTTACAGATCTGGACTGATGGTAAATTCGTGATTGAACAACACCAGGAAGACGGCCATACGGCGATCGAGCAGTACTTAACTGACAAACTGGGGGCTGCCGGCAAAAAACTACAC
>Ga0209483_1000499_pt1 | contig 34088 bp, 33 predicted proteins | sample NGEPerA_FD_184508 | JGI IMG/M metagenome (GOLD analysis project Ga0209483, IMG submission 184508) | Arctic peat soil microbial communities from the Barrow Environmental Observatory site, Barrow, Alaska, USA - NGEE PermafrostL2-A... | ecosystem: Environmental > Terrestrial > Soil > Wetlands >...
GAGGCATTCCGGCAACAGCGTCGATTGTCCGCGATCAGCACCCTCAACGAAGCGCTTCATGAATTGCCCCCGGCAAATCGCCCAGCGAATCATAGCAGACAGCGCGTTTTCACGCAGTCAGGGTCATCAGCCGACATCCCGCCAAGTCCGCGTCACGTCTGCTTTACCCCGAAAGCAGACGTCGATCGAACTGGCACGTCCACTGCGCGCCAAAATCTGGCTTTAGTAATTCCATTCAGTCTCGATTACATCGACGCTTGCATTTGTCTTTTAAAACCCATCCACCTCGGTGGCATTGGGACAGACGCGGGGTTCGCAGTTTTATCTCGATTGGTGGAGTTTTGGCGCGCCCGGAGAGATTCGAACTCCCGACCCCCAGATTCGTAGTCTGGTGCTCTATCCAGCTGAGCTACGGGCGCTGATGCCGGTGCCGGTGAAACCGGCTGCGGACGGGCATAGCTATCCGCTTGGGCCCCTATTGGCAAGCCTCGGACCGCCTTAAGGTAGTTCACCGGCCAGCCCCGGCCGCCCAGCCAAGCGCCTGATTTTCGACGCGAATCCGGTAAGCCAGCACGGCTGCATTGAGGAGCGTAAAGCCAAGCGCCAGGCCCGGCAGACCGAGCGCCAACGGAACCACGGCGATCTCGAGGGCGACAATTAGATAGTTCGGATGGCTGATGAAGCGGTAAGGCCCGCGCTTAACCGGCGCCACGCCCGGCAACACGATCACCCGCGTGGTCCAGCGCCGGCCCAAGGTCACGATCACCCAAAGCCGGCTCATTTGTAAAACGGCGAAGACGGCCAGCCAGAACGGATCGACCGCGCGGCTGTGTCCCGCCATCCAAAGCGCGAGCAGCCAGAACGCATGCAGTGCGACCATTAGCGGGTAATGCGCGGCGCCGAATTCGACCGCACCGGCGTGCCGCAGCCGCACGGTGTTCCATTGCGCGAAAGCGAGTTCGGCCAACCGCTGCACGACAAGAAAGGCAACCAACCAGGCGCCGTCGCCCAAAGGCGTGCTGTAAGCCCAAGGCGCGCCGTCACCCATTGCCGGCCTCAAGCGCCAGAAAGCTCGCGGTAAACCCCGGCCCAAGCGCGGCCAGCACCGCCGATCCGCGCAGACCCCGCTTGAGCGCGCGCTCGAGAACGAACAGCACGCTTGGTGCCGACATATTACCGTGCCCGCGCAACACCTCGCGTTCGTCGCGCAGCGTGCCTTTCTGCAATTCGAGCGCGCTCTCGATCGCGTCGAGCACCTTGGCGCCGCCGGGATGGCAGATGAATTGCGGCGTCATCAGTTTGGCGGCATTGACAAAGCGCCGCGCCGGCGCCGCCAGCCGCTGCTCGATGAAACGCGGTAACGAACGCGACAAGACGACGCCGAAGCCGGCCGGATCCACCGTCCACCCCATCACGTCGAGCGTGTTCGGCCAGGTATGTTCGGCGCCAGCGCCAAGCCGCACACCGGTTTCGCCCTGCTCCGCGCGCAACACCGCCGCCGCCGCGCCGTCGCCAAACAGCGCAGTGGAAATTACATCGGCTTTGACGCCACGGTCGGAACGGAAGGCCAGAGTGCAAAGCTCGACGACGACGACCAGTACATTTTCTCCAGGCGCGGCGCGCGCCAGCCGCGCACCGATCGACAGGCCCGACACGCCGCCGGCGCAGCCGAGGCCGAAGACAGGCACGCGCGTGGCCGAGGGCCTGAAGCCGAGTTGCGTACCGACGCGCGCCTCCAGGCTCGGCGTCGCGATGCCCGTGGAGGAAACGGTGACGATCACATCGACGTCGCGCGCGGTGAGACCGGCGCGAGTGAGCGCGGCCTGCGCGGCTGCGATGAACAGCGCTTCGGCGCCGTGAAGATAGGCTTTCGTACGCTCGGGCCAGTCATGTGGCGTATCGAACCATTCGATCGGGCGCACCGAGTAACGCCGCTCGATGCCGGCATTGATAAACACATCGGCCAGTTTTGGATACCGCGCGAAGGGCTTGGCGTAAACCCGCCGCGCGATGTCGGCGACAGCCGATTGCTCGAGCACGTGCGGCGGCAGCGCGGTCGCGAGCGACAGCATCGTCACCGGCGATGAAGCGGCAGTTTTGTTGCGGTCCATGACAAGGCGAACCCCGCGCAAGCAGGCTTTGTTCCCGCCACCGCCATTGGCGCCGTTCACGCAAATGTCAGGCGGTTGATATCAAGCACTGTCATTATGCGCTTGCGCGTTCGTCGCGGCGCGAGGACAGATCGACGGCGCAGTCGGGGATCGAGATGCTGAAAGTGGCCCCGATGGTTCCCGGCACAAGCTTGATATCGCCGCCATGCGCCCGCACCAGTTCGGCGGCGATGGCGAGCCCGAGACCGGCGCCGCCCGAGCGCGTGGACCCCTGGAATGCCTGATAAAGATGATTGCGTGCTTTTTCCGGCACGCCCGGCCCGGTGTCGGACACTTCGATCACCACCACGCCGCCTTCACGCCGTCCGGTGATGCGGATCTGGTCGCGCGCCGGATCGCGCGCGCCGCGCGTCTCCAGCGCCTGCATGGCGTTGCGCGCCAGATTCATGATGACGCGGAACATCTGGTCGTGGTCGGCTTCCATGGTGAGGCCGCGCTCGACCGCCACAATCCAGCGGATCGGCACGTCGAGGCCGAGACCGAGCGCCTCATGCACTTCCTCGATCAGCGGCTCGACCTCCACAGTCTTGCGGTGGGGCGGCGCTTCCTTGGCCGCGCCGTAGGACAGCGTCGACTGACAGAAGGCGATGGCGCGCTCCAGCGCATGCATCAGCTTGGGCGCGAAGCGCTGCACCTTTGGATCGGGCAGATTCGAGAGTTGATCGGAAAATAGTTGCGCCGAGGCGAGCAGATTGCGCAAATCGTGGTTGATCTTCGACACCGCCAGCCCGAGCGCCGCCAGCCGGCTTTTCTGATGCAGCATCGAGGCGAGTTCGCGCTGCATGGCGCCGAGCTCCTCTTCCGCCGTGCCGATTTCGTCGCGCCGGCCGGACTGCGCGACGATGCGCTCCGGATTTTCCGGGTCGGCGCGGAACGCCACCATATTTCCGGTGAGACGCCCCATCGGCCGCACCAGCAGGTAATGCAGGGCGAAGAACACCAGCATGGCAGTGACCGCGGAGATGACCAGCGACAGCAGCAGGATGTTGACCGAGAAGGTCAGCATCGCCGCGTGCAGCGGCGCTTCGTCGAGAATGATTTCGAGAAACTGGCCTTCCGCCATCGGCGCCGGACCGACGACGCGAATGACATCGTCCGGCTTGTCGAATAAAAGGACTTCAAACGCGTCCATAATCGCCTGCCACCACGCCACGTGGCGCATGTCGATATCAGCTTCGATCTTGGACGGAATGTCGAAGGCGGCGAGCAGCCGGCGCTGATCGCCCATTTTCATCGCCACCGCGCGCGCGCCGATGCTGGCGAGAATTTTTTTGGCAAGGCTCTCCGGCACCATGCCGCTGGGCGCGGCGGCCAGCCGGTCGTTGAGCCAGTTCAGACGAAAATTCGCGATCGAAGGCACATAGATCAAGACTTCCGCCACCATCACGAACAGGATGGTGAGCACCAACAATTTGCCGGACAGGCCAAAGCGCACGGCGCGTGCCGGCACCGGCGCGGCGGGCGCTTCGGAGTGGCTTGATGACGCGGTATCCGGTTCCAATCTCAGCCTTTAACGTCAGCCAAAAACTCGTAGCCAGCCGATGATGCGCCGCACATAGGGGCTCGTCAAACTGGGCGTGAAAAAATCGATAGCCGCGCGTTTGCCGATCTCGGACAGCGTCGGATAAGGCATTACGATACCGGTCATGGCCCGGATATTGAGCTTTTTCGAAATTGCCAGTGTCCACATATTAATCAGTTCACCGGCCTGCGTGCCGACGATGGTGGCGCCCAGAATGCGGCCGCGCTTGGCCACGATCAACTTGATGTGGCCGCGCGTGGCGCGCTCGGCCTGCGCACGGTCGTTGTCATGATAGGGCCAACGCAGGACGCGGAACGCGAGGCCACGCGCGCGCGCTTGCGCTTCGCTCAAGCCGGTCTGCGCCAGTTCGGGTTCGGTGTAGGTCACCCACGGGATGACGGCGTTATTGACGCTGACCGGCAGACGGAACAGCGCGTTCCGGATGACGAGACCGGCGTGATAATTGGCGGCGTGCGTGAACTGAAGCTGGCCGGCGGCGCAGTCGCCGATGGCGTAGACGCGGCTGTTCGACGTCTTCAGGCGCTTGTTGATGATGATGCCGCCGCGCTCGGTTTTGATGCGCGCGGCTTCCAGACCCAAGCCGTCAACCGTAGCTTTGCGCCCGGCGGCAACGAGAAGATTTGAGCCTTCGATTGTCTCGTCGCCTTGTGCGCTTTCAATCGTCAGCGTGATTTTTCCGTTCTCCTGCCCGGCTTGTTTCACCTTGACGCCGGAGCGAATGACGACGCCTTCGCGCTCAAGCGCGGCGAGCACGATGGCTGAGCATTCCGGATCGTCCTTCGACAGCGGGGTCGCTGCCTCGACCACTGTCACCGCGCTGCCGAGCCGGCGGAAGGCCTGCGCCATTTCCAGACCAATCGGCCCGCCGCCGATGATGAGCAGGTGCGTCGGCAGTGTTTTGAGATCAAAAATAGATTCATTGGTGAGATAGGAAATTTTGTCGAGCCCGGGGATCGGCGGCGCAGCCGGTGACGAACCGCTTGCGATCACGAAACGGCGCGCGCGGATTTCATAATCGCCGACGGTGACCGTGCGCTTGTTCTTGAACTTCGCTTCGCCCTTGATGACGCGCACGCCCAAACCGGTGAAGCGTTCGGCCGAGTCGATGGGCGCGATGGCCGCGATCACGCTTTGCACATGCTCGTGCACCTTGGCGGCGTCGACATTGACCGTGGCGTCGACGCCAAACTTGCCAGCCTCGCGCAGCGCATGCGCGTGCTTGGCCGCCGCCAGCAAGGCCTTCGACGGCACGCAGCCGGTGTTGAGACAATCGCCGCCCATCTTGTGCTTTTCGATCAGCACCACCGGCACGCCGAAGGCGGCGGCCGCGGCCGCCACCGACAATCCGCCGGAGCCGCCGCCGATCACGCAAATATCGGGCTTGAGAGTTTCCACCGCATCCTCAGCTTATTTTTATGATCATAACGCAATCCGCGCTTAAGCCGGCGTCTTCCGGCGCCAATGCCGCACCACCGCCGGCACCAGCGCCAAAAGGCCGAGCGCGACCAGCGCGCCGATCAGTTGCGGCGTCAGGATGCCTCTGGCGTCAAAGGTCATGTGACAATCCGCCTGGCCCGCCGCCATGCAGGCATCGAAGGCCTGCTTCTGCGCCGCGATTACGCTGTCGAGCCCGGTGCCGGCAAAGGCATAGACCACCGAGCCGGGGATGACGCCGAGGATGGTCGCCGTCACGAAGGGCAGCAGGCCGACGCCGGCGAAGGCCGGCACCAGATTGACCAAAAAAAACGGAAAGGCCGGCACGAGCCGCAAGAACAATAAGTAAGAGAAGGCGTCCTCGCGGAAGCCCTGCGCCAGCTTAACGGCGCGCGGTCCGGCGCGCTTGAGCAACGGCTCGCCAAGCGCGGTACGCGCTACCAGGAAGATGAGGGTGGCGCCGATGGTGGCGCCGACCGCCGAGGCGATGGCCCCGGCGACAAGCCCGAACAGGAAACCGCCACTCACGGTCAAAAATGCCGCACCCGGCAGCGACAGCGCCACCGCCACGATGTAGATGCCAATGAAAGCCAGCACCGCCAGTACACGGTGTGCGGTCACGAAATCGCCGATCTCCATGCGATGGCGCACCAGCGCCTCGAAGGTCAACTCGCCGCGCCCGAACAGATAGTATGCGGCGGCGGCCAATATCACGACGATGGCCAGCAGCAGCAGCCGGCAGGTCAGGTTGCTTGATGGATTGGTTGATGGCGCGGATGCGGACATAATTTTCTGTATACACGAGCCCAGCCCCGCAACGGCCGAAAGCAGGCCGCTGTCACCGTCTTGTGAGGCGCCGTGAAGCCGAGACGCGGCGGCCGGAATATCCGGGCTTTAAACAGGGCCAGATCGGGGTTTAATCAAGCCGCTTTAGCCGCCGGCAAGCGGCAACCGAGACCGCCGGTCGCATTGACGCGCCAAGGTGGCTCCCTTATAAGCCGCGCAAATCCAGTGCCGATCCCGTCGAATTTTCGGGCTTATTGGGCGGTTTTGGGGCGGTTCGGCCGCCTTTCACCATCACGGCGCGTTCAGCGGAGAATTTAATCGTGAAGCGGACCTATCAACCGAGCAAGCTTGTACGCAAGCGCCGTCACGGTTACCGCGCGCGCATGGCCACTACCGGCGGGCGCAAGGTGATCGCAGCGCGGCGTGCCCGCGGCCGCAAGAAGCTAAGCGCTTAACGGCGGCTTTTAGTGCCGCAACGTTTGCTTTAGATGGAACGATTGAAGCAACGGGCGGACTTTTTGGCGGCGGCGACCGGGACCAAAGTGCCGGCCGCCGCTTTCGTCCTGCAGGCACGCAAACGGGCCGAATCCGGACCCGTCCGGATCGGCTTTACCGTCTCCAAGAAGGTCGGCAACGCCGTCGAGCGCAACCGGGTGCGCCGCCGATTGAAGGAAATCGTGCGGCTTTCGGACCCAAACCGAATGCACGACGGACATGATTATGTGCTAGTCGGACGGCGGGCGGCGCTCAGGCTGCCCTTTGACAAGATGACAAGCGATTTCGAGGGCGCATTGCGGCGTGCCCATGGAACGTCCTTTGCGGGGCGCTAGCTGCCAAAACGGGATCCCGATGACCGACAATAAAAACACCATTCTCGCCATTGTGCTCTCGGCCGTCGTGCTGATCGCCTGGCAATATTTCTACGCCATGCCGCAGGCCGAAAAGCAGAAGGCCACGCAGCAGCAGACCGAATTACAAAAGCAGGTGGTACAACCGGCCGGCCCGCCGACGCAAGGCGCTCAATCCGGCGTCGCGCCGGCAGCGCCAAGTTCAGCGCTAAGCTCAGCGCTAAGTTCAGCGCCAACCGTTCCCGGACAGACCGCGCCTGCCGCGGCATCGGCCGACCGCAAGACCGCGCTCGCCGCTTCGCCGCGCGTGCCGATCGAGACGACAAGCGTCGAAGGCTCGATTGCGCTCAAGGGCGGCCGCATCGACGATCTGTCGCTGCTGAAATTCCGCGAGACGGTCGATCCGAAATCGCCGCCGATCACGCTGCTGTCGCCGTCCGGCAGCCCCGAACCGTTCTATGCCGAATTCGGCTGGACCGCCGCCGACGCAAACGTGAAGGTGCCGACCACCGATACGCTGTGGACGCAATCGGGATCGGGCGCGCTCGACGTCGGCCATCCGGTGACGCTGACCTGGAATAATGGCGGCGGGCTGGAATTCCGCCGCATTATTTCGGTCGACGACAAGTTTCTGTTCACCGTCAAGGACGAGGTCGCCAACAAGACCGACAAATCGGTCTCGCTTTATCCATACGCGTTGATCTCGCGCCACGGCCTGCCGGTGACGGCCGGCTACTACATCCTGCACGAAGGCATGGTCGGCGTACTCGACGACAAGCTGCAGGAAGTCACCTACAAAAACATCGAAGACAAAAAGGTCATCAACTTCGACACCAGCAACGGCTGGCTCGGCATCACCGACAAATATTGGGCGGCGGCGCTGCTGCCGGAGCCGAAGGCGCATCTGAAAGCGCGCTTCTCGACCGGCACGCTTGGCAAGGTCCAGACTTTCCAGACCGACTATCTGCAAGACGCGCAGTCGATCGCGCCGGGCGCGACCGGTTCGGTCGACACGCGCCTGTTCGCCGGCGCCAAGGAAGTCAAAGTCGTCAACGCCTACGAGAAAGAACTTAACCTCAACCGCTTCGATCTCCTGATCGACTGGGGCTGGTTCTACTTCATCACCAAGCCGCTGTTTCAGCTGATCGACTGGCTCTACCATTTGGTCGGCAATTTTGGCATCGCGATCCTGCTGGTCACGGTGATGATCAAGGCGGCGTTCTTCCCGCTCGCCAATAAATCCTACGCCTCGATGGCGAAGATGAAAGCAGTGCAGCCGCAGATGGCCGCGTTGAAGGCGCGCTATCCAGACGACAAGGCCAAGCAGCAGCAGGAACTGATGGCCTTGTACAAGAAGGAAAAGATCAATCCGCTGGCCGGCTGCCTGCCGATCGCGATCCAGATTCCGGTGTTCTTCTCGCTCTATAAGGTTCTCTTCGTCACCATCGAAATGCGGCACGCGCCGTTCTTCGGCTGGATCCACGACCTGTCGGCGCCCGATCCGACCAACATCTTCACCCTGTTCGGCCTGATCCCGTTCGATCCGACGCAGGTGCCGGTCGTCGGCCACTTCCTGCATATCGGCGCCTGGGGCCTTATCATGGGCATCACCATGTGGGCGCAGATGAAACTCAACCCGGCGCCGCCCGATCCGACGCAGAAGATGATCTTCGACTGGATGCCGGTGATCTTCACCTTCATGCTGGCGAGCTTCCCGGCCGGCCTCGTGATCTACTGGGCCTGGAACAACACGCTCTCGGTGACGCAGCAGTCAATCATCATGCGCAAGCACGGAGCGAAGATCGAGTTGTTCGATAATATCAAGGCGTTGTTTGGGAAGAAGAAGGCGGAGACGTAGGGCGGCGCACAGCGCTCTCTGAGTAAGACATCATGGTCGGGCGAGAGCCCGGCCACTAGATTGTTCATACTTTGTTCTTTACATTTGATTTGTCCAGAATATCCTGTTGTGTGTTCCAGGGGGCAAGTCTATGGCCGAAAACGTAAATTCGCGCGCCGCAGGCCACGTGGCTGCAGAACGCTTTTTAAAGCGCCTGTACCCCGAAATTAGTCCTTCACATCATACGGCGACCTCAGACCCTGCCTCACTAGACCAGCCGGGAACACAGATCGTGCCAATGAGCTCCCGTATTGAGAATCTTCGTCGAGAGGCGTCCAAACAACTCGATCCAGATCGCCGCGCGAGTCTAGGTCAATACATGACGCCTGAAACAACGGCGACCTTTATGGCGTCGATGTTTTGCACTTGGCCGAACAATGTCAGATTGCTCGAACCGGGAGCTGGCATGGGTTCGCTATTGCACGCCTTCATAGGCGAGTTTTTCAGACGAGATCCCGCCGGAAATTTGAAAGTCACCGCTTACGAAATTGAGCCCTTACTTGCGGACTACCTCTGCAATCACCTGACAGACCTGTCACGAATTTACTCCGGACTTGAGCACAAAGTTCACCGTCGCGATTTTATTCACGAGGCGACATTTGCAACCGCTTTCGGCGCTGCAGGCTTTACTCATGCCATTATGAACCCGCCGTATAAGAAAATAAGTAGCAAATCGGAGCACCGGAAAACGCTCCAGGCGATCGATGTGACTACGGGAAACTTGTACACTGCCTTTCTGGCGCTCGCGGTGGAGTTAATGGACCCTCTTGGAGAGGTAGTTGCCATTATTCCCCGAAGCTTTTGCAACGGCATGTACTTCCGGCCGTTTCGCAAGTGGCTGCTAGAGCGTGTGGCGATCAAGAAAATTCATGTGTTCGAAAGTCGTCGAATGGCATTTCGCGACGACGACGTGCTGCAAGAGAACATAATCGTCCAATTTGAAAAAGGTGGCACCCAAAGCTCCGTTCTACTGTCGACCTCCGATGGCGCCACGTTTGCTAACTACAGAGAGCGCACAGTACCGTTTGAACATGTTGTTAAAGCAAGCGATCCGGAACGCTTCATTCACATACCAACATTCGAATATAGCGGCGCGGATAGCGCCCTCTTCTCCTGCACATTGTCGGAACTAGGGCTCGAAGTCGCAACCGGACCTGTCGTAGACTTTCGATTGAAAGAGCATTCTCTCGCCGAACCAATTGAAGGCACAGTGCCCCTGCTGTATGCGCATCATTTCTCCGGCGGAGCATTGCATTGGCCAAAACGGCACAAAAAACCCAACGCGTTAAAAATCAACGACAGCACTAAGAAATGGCTGATGCCGCAGGGCTGGTACGCGGTGACGCGAAGGTTTTCTGCCAAAGAAGAAAAAAGGCGTATTGTGTCTTATGTGGTCGATCCGCGCGAATTACCGTTCGAATTGTATGGGTTTGAAAACCATTTAAATGTGATCCACTCACAAAAAAGAGGAATTAGTCCAGAGCTTGCGCGGGGGGTATCTTTGTTTCTGAACTCAACGATTGTCGACCAGTATTTCAGAACTTTTAGTGGGCACACACAAGTAAATGCAACGGACTTGCGGACAATGAAGTTTCCTGAAATGTCGACTCTGATTCGTTTCGGTCAATGGGTTGAAAAACAAAGCACGCTCGATCAGCATAAAATTGATGATTTTATTGGGGCAAGATGACAACGAAGGCAGCGCGAATTAAAGAAGCGCTTTCGATTTTGGCAGACCTCGACATGCCGCGCATGCAGAAGAATGAGCGGTCTGCCCTGTGCTTGCTCGCTTTGGTGGATCTGCCCCATAATCGGCATTGGCAGAAGGCAAGCAATCCTTTGATGGGCATCACTCCGATCATGGATTGGGCCCGAGATCACTATGATAAAGACTATGCACCCAACACGCGGGAGACAGTGCGCCGACAAACAATGCATCAATTCGTAGATGCCAGCATCGCTCTCTATAATCCTGACGAGCCCGATCGGCCAGTGAATAGCCCAAAGGCAGTCTATCAGATCGAGCCGACGTGTCTTGCGCTACTGAAGTCGTTTGGCACCGATGAATATAGCTTAAAGCTCAAAGGCTATATGGCATCGCGAGAAGGCCTTGCGACAAAGTATGCGAAGCATCGGGAAATGGAAATGGTGCCGGTTAGACTCAAAGATGAGGAATTCATCACTTTGAGCCCGGGCGCGCACAGCACACTTATTCGACAAATATGGGAACAGTTCGGACCAAGGTACGTACCTGGGGGACAACTCGTCTACATTGGCGACACCGGAGATAAATGGGGATATTTCGACGAGGCGCTACTGAATGCTTTGGGCGTCACAGTTGATAATCACGGCAAGATGCCCGATGTTGTAATTTATTATAGCGAAAAAAATTGGCTCGTGCTCGCGGAGGCCGTAACGTCGCACGGTCCAGTCGATGGAAAACGGCACGACGAATTACAAAAGCTGTTTGCTAATTCTTCGGCAGGGCTTGTTTATGTGAGCGCATTTCCTGATCGAAGGACATTCACGAAGTACTCAGAGACGATTTCATGGGAAACCGAAGTGTGGATTGCAGACAATCCCACGCACCTTATTCACTTTAATGGCTTCCGCTTCCTCGGACCGTACGAAAAGTAGTTGAACCTGCGCCGGCACGAGCGCTGGGCTGCGGCTGCCCTCACCTGCGAGCGTCGATGCCGCCTTGCGCTTCCCCGACAGCCACCTGCATGCGGGATGGAGGACATTGCGCCCGCGTTTTGCGCCAAGCCGCTCATTCTTCGAGCCCCCCGGTTCAAGGCGAGGTTCGCACCTCAGAATTACGGAACAGGACCGGCGATGTGTGCAGATGGAGGCGCAAGCCGACCCCGCCGTGATCGTGTCGCGCCTGCAAAGCGCGATCGCGCGTGTGCTGCCCGCCATCGAGGCGACCATCGCGCGGCTGGCGGCGGGGCCACAGCATCCGCGCGAGATGGAACAGGCCGGCCGGACGCTCTCCGCGCTGACGCGAACGCTGCGCGAACTGAACGCACTGCTGAGCCAGCACCAGGCACACTCCGTGGACTCCGGCGATAACGACATACCTCAGGATATGGACGCCTTTCGTTACGAACTGTCGCAGCGTCTCACCGCGATTATCGACGAAATGGTGCGGAAGGATGAGGAAGCCAAAGCACAGGAAACGTGATAGAGGGCGCGTCGATGACGACAGCCGACTTCACCCGCGACGAGATCGAAACCGGCAAGCGCCTGTTCAACGGCGACTGGCAGTTTTTCGCCGCCGCGTCGTCGCCCGAATCGCTGCCGAAAATGCGCGCCACCGAGATCGCCTTCGCCGGCCGTTCCAATGTCGGCAAGTCGAGCCTGATCAACGCGCTGACGTCGCGCAAAGCGCTGGCGCGCACCTCGCGCACGCCCGGCCGCACGCAGGAACTGATTTTCTTTTCAGCCAGCGGCCCACTCACGCTGGTCGACATGCCAGGCTACGGTTATGCTGCCGCCGCCAAATCCAAGATCGCGGCCTGGACCGACCTGATCGAGCAATACCTGCATGGCCGGGCAAATTTGGCGCGCGTCTATGTGCTGGTCGATGCCCGCCACGGGCTGAAAGACACTGACGACGCCACCTTCAAGGTGCTCGGCCGCGCCGCGGTCAGCTACCAGGTGCTGCTCACCAAGGCCGACGAGGTGAAGCCGTCCGAGCTGGCGACGCGCGTCGGCGAGGTCGAGGCCGGGCTGGCCAAATGGCCGTCCGCCTTCCCGACCGTACTGGCGACCTCCGGCCGCGAAGGCACCGGCATCCAGGACGTGCGCGCCGCGGTGGCGCGGCTGCTCAACGAACGTAAGGCTGACAGCTCCCGAAAATAGGTCGCCACTGCATTTTCATTACCGATTTTTCATGTCCTCGAACGGCTTCATAACCGGCAAGGACCTAATCCCCTCGGTGAACGTTCGAATTGAAGCCGCCGGCTGGCATGTCCGGCACACATCGATACCATTCGAATTCGAAAGGCCGGACATGAGAGCGAATGCGCAAGCGACCCTCAGCAAGGTACCGGAGGTCACTCTCGTTTTCTGGATCATCAAAATCGCCGCGACCACGCTGGGCGAGACCGGCGGCGACACCGTTACGATGACGTTGAATTGGGGTTATCTGCTAGGGACGGCACTATTTCTCGCGTTTCTGATTGTGCTTGTACTCGCGCAAATTACAGCCAAAAAGTTTCATCCATTCCTGTATTGGGTGACGATCGTCGCCTCCACGACCTTCGGCACCACGATGGCCGATTTCGCGGACCGGTCGCTCGGCATCGGCTATACCGGCGGCACGGCCTTGCTGTCCGCATGCCTGATCTCGGTGCTCGGACTTTGGTACTGGTCCGAGCGAACGATTTCGGTCAATACCGTCACCACACCGAAGGTTGAAGCATTTTATTGGGCGGCGATTACATTTTCGCAGACGCTCGGAACCGCGCTCGGCGATTGGTCCGCCGACACAGGCGGGCTCGGCTACGGAGGCGGTGCGCTGGTTTTCGGCGTGGCTCTCGCGGTCTTGGCCGCGATCTACTTCTGGACGAACGTGTCACGGGTCACTTTGTTTTGGGCGGCGTTCATCCTCACCCGCCCGCTCGGGGCGACCGTTGGCGACTTTCTTGACAAACCAGTCAGCCACGGCGGCCTCAATTTGAGCCGGCCGATTGCCTCGGCGGTGATCGCGGTTTTTATCGTCGGCTGCATATTGCTGCTGCCGCAACGGGCCGGTACTCACCCCAGCACGCCGGAAAAGGCCTAGAAGACAAATATCCGCCGGCTCATTGTCTGCCGTAGCCTTTATCGGCTAGAACGCGCGGGCATTCCGAGGGATGTGAGCCGCGATGAGCAAAGCCCCGATCGACCCGCAAGAACAGGCCCGCATCCTGTCGGAGGCGCTGCCGCATATGCAGCGCTACGACGAGGAAATCGTGGTGGTGAAATATGGCGGCCACGCGATGGGCGACGAAGACAACGCCCGCGATTTCGCGCGCGATATTGTTTTGCTGGAACAGGCGGCGATCAACCCGGTCGTGGTGCATGGCGGCGGGCCGCAGATCGCAGCCATGCTCAAGAAACTCGGCATCAAATCCGAATTCGCCGGTGGCCTGCGCATCACCGACGCCACCACCGTCGAGATCGTCGAGATGGTGCTGGCCGGTTCGATCAACAAGCAGATCGTCGGCTACATCAACGCCGCCGGCGGCAAGGCCATCGGCCTGTGCGGCAAGGATGGCGACATGGTGCGCGCGCGTAAAGTGACGCGCACGATTGTCGATCCAGACAGCAATATCGAGAAGGTGGTCGATCTCGGCTTTGTCGGCGAGCCCGACAAGGTCGATCTCACCGTGCTCAATCACGTGCTCGGCAAGGAGCTGATCCCGGTGCTGGCGCCGGTCGCGGCCGCGGCCGATGGCGGCACCTTCAACGTCAACGCCGACACCTTTGCCGGCGCCATTGCCGGCGCGCTCAAAGCCAAGCGTTTGCTGCTGCTGACCGACGTGCCGGGCGTGCTCGACCGTTCGAAAAATCTGATCACAGATTTATCGGTTGCCGACGCGCGTCGGTTGATCGCGGACGGAACCATCTCCGGCGGCATGATCCCGAAAGTTGAAACCTGCATCTATGCGCTCGACCAGGGCGTCGAGGGCGTCGTCATCATGGATGGGAAGGTGCCCCACGCGGTGCTGCTTGAACTCCTGACCGATCACGGCGTCGGCACGCTGATGCATCGCTGACGCGGCGGCGTAGCATAAATTTCACCATATCGGCGTGACCATTAGCCGCTGACGGCGCCAAGCGTGGACCGATCGCGCTGTTCTATTGTCCCGTCAGCGTGTATTCTTTATTCCAAGGCGAAAAGAATATTCGCCAATAACAGCGACGTGCATCAGGGAGGATGAAATGACCGCTCACATCAGGACGATGGCCATCAAGACAATGGCCATCGCCGGCGCTATGGCCGCGGCGCTTGCGCTTGCGACGTCCGCCTCGGCGCAGATCTACAGCATCGGCACCGGCAAGCAGGGCTTCTTTACCTACGCCGCCGGCGCCGCCCTGGCCAAAGTGGCCGCCGATGGCGGATTAAATTTGCGCATCAGCCCGTTCGGCGGTTCGAGCGCCTATGTGCCGGGCGTGAACGCCGGCGAACAGCAATTCGGTCTCGCCAATGAGCTGGAGACGCATTTCGCCGTCCTTGGCGACGAAATCTACAAGGGCAAGCCCAGCCCCGATCTGCGCGTCGTAGCCGTGCTAACACCGCTCTATTCGGAATTGTTCGTCAGGAAAGATTCGCCGATCAAGTCCATCAAGGACCTCAAGGGCAAGCGCGTCCCGACCGGCTATGCCAGCCAGCGCGTCATCGACGTTCTGACCAAGGGCTCACTCGCCAATGGCGGCCTCGAGTACAAAGACATCTCGCATGTGCCGGTGCCCAATGTCGTCGGCGGCGCCGACGAATTCGCGCAAGGCAAAGTGGACGTGTTCCTGTTCGCGCTTGGCGCCGGCAAGGTGGCGGAAGTCGATTCGCAGGTCGGTGGCGTGCGCGCGCTCGAAGTCGACCACTCGAAGGAAGCGATGGATCGCCTGCGCAAGTACATCCCGGTCGCCTATGCGACCCAGCTCAAGCCCGGCAACGGCCACACCGGCATCGATGTCCCAACCTGGGCCTATGCCTATGACTATCTGGTGCTGGCCAACGACAAGGTGGCCGACGACGTGGTGTACAAGCTCGCCAAGCTGATGCACGACCACAAGGCGGAACTGGCGGCGAACTTCGGCGCGCTCAGCGGCTTCGATCCGGGGCGCATGGCGAAAGATCTCGGCCCGGTGAAATTCCACCCGGGCGCGATCAAGTACTACACGGAAATCGGCCAATGGCCGCCCAAGGCTGAGAAGAACGAAAAGTAAAGCCGGCACATTCGGTCGAATGGTTCTCTAACCAGCAGGACGCACCTTGTCGGAAACCACACACGACGCCCCGGCGGGTCCTCAATCACCGGTGACCCGCCGGATTATTTTTGCCGGCGCGTGCATTTTGACGCTCGCCTCGATCGCCTTCGCGCTTCAGCTTTATCGCAGCGTGGGCTTGCAGCTTTATAATGAGCAGTTCCTCGCCGGCATGGTCGCGCTCGCCTTGGCGCTGGTTTATTTGACGCAAGGTGCGCGGCGCGATGTGCCGCGCCCGCGGGTGCCCTGGTACGACTGGGCGCTGGCCGCTTTGTGCATCGCCATCGGCGTGCATCTGTGCATTCGTTATCCGGCGCTCTCGGAAGACATGACAGGACGGCCGCTCGACGGGTTGATCGTCGCCTTCGTGACTGTGGCGCTGGTGATGGAAGCGCTGCGCCGCAGCGTCGGCATGGCGCTGACGATCGTCGTTTTCGTCTTTCTGGTTTATGCGCCGCTCGGCCATTATGTGCCCGGCGCGCTCGCCGGTCTGCCGGTTCCGGTTCCGAGACTGGCCTACTATCTGATCTGGGATCCGGGCAGCATGCTCGGCCTGCCGGTGATGGTGGCGGCGACCATCGTCATCGCATTCGTGTTCTTCGGCAACCTGCTGTTTGCCTCGGGCGGCTCGGCCTTCTTCACCGACATCGCGTTGACGCTGATGGGCCGCTATCGCGGGGGCTCGGCCAAGATCGCGGTCACCGCGTCCTGCCTGTTCGGCATGATCTCGGGCAGCGCAGTGAGCAACGTCGCCTCTGTCGGCGTGCTGACGATCCCGTTGATGCGGCGCGGCGGCTATCCTCCCCACGTCGCAGCGGCCATCGAAGCCGTCGCCTCGACCGGCGGGCAGTTGATGCCGCCGGTGATGGGCGCCGCCGCCTTCCTGATGGCCGAGTTTCTGCAAGTACCCTACAAGGATGTTGCCATCGCGGCGGCATTACCGGCGCTGCTTTATTATTATGCGCTGTTCATCCAGGCCGACCTGCTGGCCGCCAAGAGCAACCTCGCCGCTTTCGAAGGTCCGGATGTTCCACCGCCCATGCAGGTCATCAAGCAGGGCTGGCATTTCCTGATTCCGTTCGGGGTTCTGATCTATGGCCTGTTCTGGCTGAACTGGTCGCCGGAATTGGCGGCGCTTGCCGCCTCCGCCGGGCTGATCGTCACCGGCACGGCGCTCGGCTATGGCGACAAGAAGCTGAAGCTCACGGACATCGTCGATGCGCTGCGTTCGACCGGCGTGGCCTCGCTTGATCTGCTGATCATCACGGCGGCCGCCGGTTTCATCATCGGCGTGCTGAACATCAGCGGACTGAGCTTTACGATGACGTTGCTGCTGGTGCAGATCGGTTCCGGAAACCTGTGGCTGCTGCTGATCCTGGCCGCACTTGTGTCGATTATCCTCGGTATGGGCATGCCGACGGTCGGCGTCTATGTGCTGCTGGCGGCTTTGGTGGCGCCGGCTCTGGTCAAAGTGGGCCTGTCGCCGATGGCCTCGCATATGTTCGTCATGTATTTCGGCATGATGTCGATGATCACGCCGCCGGTCGCGCTCGCGGCCTATGCCGCCGCCTCGCTCGCCAATACCGATCCGATGCGGACCGGCTGGGTCGCGGTGCGCTTCGGTTGGATCGCCTTCGTGATCCCCTTCCTGTTCGTTCGCGCGCCGTCGCTGCTGCTGGAAGGTCCGCTGACATCCATCGTCACCTCGTTCATCACCGCGCTGATCGGCGTGTGGCTGATCTGCGCGGCTTTCGCCGGCTACGGTTTGCGCACGCTGTCGACGCCGATGCGGATCGGTTTCGGCTTTGCCGGGCTGCTCCTGTTCATCCCGGCCGAATCCATGCCGCATGGCGAATGGACCGACATTGTCGGTCTTGGGCTCGGCGTAGTGCTGTTCGCCTACGAATACATGGCGGTCAGGCGTCTGCGGCAGCAGACGGCCTGACGCTTCGGCCGATCGTCCGCTTCCGCTAGAGTCCCTTATTTTATCGCGTTTTCTTTACGCGAACCGGTACCCACTTCGCTCGAAAACGCTCTAGCATCCCGGCATGATTCGCAACGGCCTCGCCTGTGTCGCGGCAGCCTGCGCATTGGCCGTCTTCGCCGGTCAGGCGCGCGCCGAGCTGACGCTGTGCAACCGAACCAGCTATCGCATGGATGTCGCGATCGGCCTGGAAAAGCGCGCCAATGTCGAAACGCGTGGCTGGTTCCGCGCCGATCCGGGGCAATGCCGCCAGGTGGTCGGCGGCGCACTCGACGCCGACATGATTTATGTCTACGCCAAGACGCCGGAAGTCTACGGCTCGGCGCCGATGCCGCAAAACGGCAATGCCGAGTTTTGCGTGCGTGAAGGCAACTTCACCATTCCCGACGGGCGCAATTGTCCGCTCAATCAGCAGGTACGATTCTCGGCGGCACGGCCGTCCGACTCGCCGAAAGGCCCGGCGATCAATCTCGCCGAAGAAGCGGACTATGACGACGATCAGGCGCGCCTGGCCGGCATCCAGCGGCTCCTGGTGATCGCCGGCTACGACGCCAATCCGATCGACGGCGTGCAGGGATCGAAAACGCAGGCCGCGCTCAATAAATTCCTGAGTGACCGCAAGCTGCCGGCCGACGCCGCGAACGGTAATAATTTTTTCGAGACGCTGATCGCGGCGGCGCGCAATCCCGAAGGCTTCGGATTTTCCTGGTGCAATGACACCAAATATCCGGTGATGGCCTCGTTCGGCATTGTCGAGATGGGCTCGATCGTCACGCGCGGCTGGTATCGCGTCGAGGCCAGCAAGTGCCTGCGGCCGGATGTACGCGGCGGTCCGCATCGGCTTTACAGCTACGGCGAGGCGGTCGACGGCAACGGACACGCCATCAAGGAGGGCGGCAAGACGCTTTCCTGGGGCGGCGAGGTGCCGCTTTGCACGCGCGACGGCAAATTCGAATTGAGCGACCAGAAGGATTGCGCCGCCCGCGGCCTGAATTCCGCCGGCTTTGCCGCTGTCGATCTCGGCGGCCAGCCGGCAACCACCGTGCGATTCAAGGAACCGTAATCACACCGGTCATTCCGGGGCGCGCTGAAAGCGCGAACCCGGAATCCAGCATCGGGCACGGAATTGTCATCTGGATTCCGGGGCCGGCGCTTGCGCGCCGTCCCGGAATGACGTTGAAGATGGCCACGAATTCTCAATACAGGCTCGGGAAGAAAAATTGGCAGACGTTTCGGTAACTCGCGGCTTCGGCCATATCGAGACATGGGTGTTCGATCTCGACAATACGCTCTATCCGCATCATCTGCTCTGGCAGCAGGTCGACGACCGCATCCGCGCTTATGTTGCGCAGTTTCTCAAAGTGTCGGCGGACGAAGCGCTGCGGGTGCAGAAGGATTATTACAAGCGTTACGGCACCACCATGCGCGGGCTGATGACGGAGCATGGCCTGGACCCGGACGATTATCTCGACTTCGTGCACCAGATCGATCACTCTCCCTTGCAACCGAATCCCGCGCTAGGCGCGGCCATCGCACGACTGCCGGGCCGCAAGCTAGTGCTGACCAACGGCACCAGAAAGCACGCCGACGCAGTGATGCGGCGGCTGGAAATCCATGAACATTTCGAAGACGTGTTCGACATTATCGCGGCCGAACTGGAGCCAAAGCCGTCAGCGGTTACCTATGACCGCTTTCTCGACAAGCACGGCGTCGCGCCCGAAAACGCCGCGATGTTCGAGGATCTGGCGCGGAATCTTGAAGCCCCGCACAAGCTCGGCATGACAACGGTACTCGTGGTGCCGTCAGGCCAGCGCGAAGTCTTTCGCGAAGCCTGGGAGCTGGAAGGCCGCGACGACGCCCATGTCGATCACGTGACCGATGATCTGGCGGGTTTTTTGAAGGCCGCGCTGGAAAGCTAGTCGAATTTAATTCAGGGCGGCGGAATAAGTTGCTGCATCAATACGGCAAGTCCGACGCCGGCAATACCGGCGCCAATCAGCCGCAATGAATGAATCTCTTTCGTTCGCGCCACCGTCATTCGCGCGATCGCCATCGCCGCGAGCGCGACCACGCTTTGGATGACCGCGAGTCCAACCAGATAAGCAACCAGCGGCGTGCGTTCGGCGCCGTAGATCGATTCACCGAGCGCATAGCCGTGCACGAGACCGACGGCGACGAAGAGGGCCAGGGCCGCGACGACTTTCATCTCGCGGTGGGTCAGCAATATTGCGCCAAGGACAATGACCGACAGCGCCACCAGAAGTTCGGCGCCCGGCACGGTCGCGCCCTGTAAGTGCACGGCGACACCGGCCATCATCGCGACGACAAAAGCGATGGCGAGCGCGACGCCGGCCCGATGCGCGGCGGCCAGGCAACCGACCGCCACCACGGCGGCGAAATGATCGAGCCCGATCACCGGGTGGCCGAGCCCCGACAGCAAGCCGTCGGCGAAGGTCGCCGGCATCTTGCCGCCCATGAGGTGATGGGCCAATGCCGGCGCGGCCGGCAGCGATGCGAAAACAACGGCGATAAGGCGGGTAATTTGACGGGTCACGGCGGGCTCCTTCTGAGCCGTCAGATTAGCCCGTTCGGCGCGGCTTGACATCCCCCGCCCCGCCCCCGACAAACCGCAGCCAGTTTCCATGCCGGGGTTACCAATGTCGAACGACAAGCTTGCCAAAACCATCGACGAGGCCTTCGAAGGCCGCGACAAGATCTGGCCGAAGACCAAAGGCGCGGTGCGCAAGGCAGTACAGTCCGCGCTTGACCTGCTCGATTCCGGCAAGGCGCGCGTGGCCGAACGCGGCGCGGATGGCGCCTGGCAGGTCAATCAGTGGCTGAAGAAAGCGGTGCTGCTGTCGTTCCGGCTCAACGACATGAGCGTGATCCAGGGCGGACCCGGCAAAGCCGTGTGGTGGGACAAGGTCGATAGCAAATTCAAAGGCTGGAGCGCGGCGCGTTTCCGCAAGGAAGGTTTCCGCGCGGTGCCCGGCTGCGTGGTGCGCAAGTCGGCCTTCATTGCGCCCGGCGTGGTGCTGATGCCGTCTTTCGTCAATCTCGGCGCTTATGTCGGCAACGGCACGATGGTCGACACCTGGGTCACCGTCGGCTCCTGCGCGCAAATCGGCAGACACGTGCATCTGTCCGGCGGCGTCGGCATCGGCGGCGTGCTCGAGCCCTTGCAGGCGGGTCCCGTCATCATCGAGGACAATTGCTTCATCGGCGCGCGTTCGGAAGTGGTCGAAGGCGTGATCGTGCGCGAAGGCGCGGTGCTCGGCATGGGCGTCTATCTAGGCCAGTCGACCAAGATCGTCGACCGTGCCAGCGGCAAGATTTTTTATGGCGAAGTGCCGCCTTATTCGGTTGTCGTCTCCGGCACCATGCCGGGCAAGCCGATGCCGAACGGCGAGCCGGGCCCAAACCTTTATTGCGCGGTGATCGTCAAACGTGTGGACGAGAAGACGCGCAGCAAGACCAGCATCAATGAATTGCTGAGGGATTGAACGGCGGCCTGTCATGAACCGAGATATTTCGGTGCAAGCACGTTGGGATGACGAAGCGGAAGTCTGGACCGCGACGAGCCGCGACGTGCCTGGATTGGTCATCGAAGCCGATAGTTTGCCTGCGGTCGTCAGAGAAATCGAATTAGTGCTTCCCGAGTTCCTCGAACTTTCCGGTTTCGCATAATGACCGCCGATCCTCTCGCCCTCGCCCGTGACCTTCTGCGTTGTCCGTCGGTGACGCCGGCGGAAGGCGGCGCGCTGGCGTTTCTTGAGAGGACGCTGAAAACCGCCGGCTTCACCGTGCATCGCATGACTTTCTCGGAGCCGGGCGCGGAGGATGTCGAAAACCTTTACGCCCGCATCGGTACGGCCGAGCCTAACCTTGTGCTCGCAGGGCACACCGACGTGGTGCCGCCAGGCGACGAGAAAGCCTGGACGCATCCGCCTTTCGCCAGCGAAGTCGACAACGGCATGCTGTACGGGCGTGGCGCAGTCGACATGAAAGGCGGCATCGCCTGCATGATGGCCGCCGCGTTCGACCATATCGCGGCCAATGGCGGCAAACCCAAAGGCTCGATCTCGTTTCTGATTACGGGCGACGAAGAAGGCATCGCGGTCAATGGCACGCCGAAGCTGTTGCAATGGTGCGCCGACAAGGGCGAGAAGTTCAGCCACTGTCTGCTCGGCGAGCCGAGCAATGTCCATGAGCTTGGCGACACCATCAAGATCGGCCGGCGCGGCTCGCTCAACGGCCATCTGATCGTCACCGGCAAGCAGGGCCATGTCGCCTATCCCGAGCGCGCCGACAATCCGATCCGCGGGCTCAGCAAGCTCATTGAGGCGCTGCAATCGGAGCCGCTTGACCAGGGCAATGATAACTTCCAGCCCTCGCATCTGGAATTCGTCTCGGTCGATGTCGGCAACAAAACCGTCAATCTTATTCCGGGCGAAGCGCGCGCGATGTTCAACATCCGCTTCAGCGACATCCACACCGCCGAGTCGTTGCAGAAGCTTTTGCAAACGCGCGCTGAAAAAGCCACCGGCGGCAAGATCAAGTTCGCTTTCAAGTTTCAGCCGTCGAATGCCGGCTCGTTCGTCGTTAAATCCGGGCCGTTCACCGAAATGGTGTCGGGCGCGATCCGCGAAGTCACCGGCCGCACGCCGAAACTTTCGACCACCGGCGGCACCTCGGACGCGCGCTTCATCACGCATCACTGCCCGGTGGTGGAATTCGGCCTGGTCGGCCAGACCATGCACGCGGTCGACGAGCGCGTGCCGGTCGCGGAACTGACGGCACTGACGGGGATCTATCGGAAAATTATCGACGAGTATTTTTCCCTGTAGCCCGCATGAAGCGAAATGCGGGGAGCCGCCCCGGATTTTGCTTCGCTTCATCCGGGCTACGAAAAGTAATCGACCTGCATCAGATAAAGCCCGTCCGGCGGCGCCACCTGGCCGCAGGCGGCGCGATCGCGCGCTTCGAGGGCGGCGGAAAGATCGCCGGCGCTCCATTTGCCGTCGCCGACATTCACCAGCGAACCGACCATCGAGCGCACCTGATTGTGTAAAAACGAGCGCGCCGAGGCGAGGACATGCACTTCCTCGCCCGCGCGCACGACATCGAGCCGGTCGAGAGTCTTCTCCGGCGACCTGGCCTGGCATTCGGTGGAGCGAAAGGTCGTAAAGTCGTGCTTGCCGATGAGGCGTTGCGCCGCCGCGTTCATGGCGTCGACATCGAGCTTGCGCACCACGCGCCAGGCATATTTCAGATCGAAGGTGAGATCCGGGCGACGATTGATGATGCGATAGAGGTAATGCCGCTTCACCGCCGACATGCGGGCGTTGAAATCGTCGGCGGCGCGCTCCGCCAAAATCACCGCCACCGGATGCGGGCGCAAATGCGCGTTGAGCGCATCGCGCACGGTGTCGGTTTCCCACTCGCGCGCGAGATCGATATGCGCCACTTGGCCCTTCGCGTGCACGCCGGCATCGGTGCGGCCGGCACCCTGCACCAGCACGCTTTCGCCGGTGAGCGCCGTCACCGCCGCGGTCAGCACGCCCTGCACGGTGAGCTGGTCGGCCTGCGTCTGCCAGCCGCGGAAAGGCGCGCCGTCATATTCAATGATAAGTTTGTAGCGCGGCATTCTAGTTCACCCGCGAACCGCGTTTTACAGACGTGCCGCGCAGGAATTCCTCCGCGCTCATAGGCCGTTTGCCTTCGCGCTGGATCTGCGTAAGCCGAATAGCGCCATCGCCGCAGGCAATGGTGAGGGAATCGTCGAGCGCGCTGCCAGGCAGGCCCGATTCGCTGGCCAAGGTCGAGCGCAGCGCCTTGATGCGCACGCCATCCAATTCGAACCATGCGCCCGGAAAGGGCGACAACCCGCGCAGATGATTATGCACCTCAAACGCCGGCTTTGCCCAATCGATGCGTGTCTCGTCCTTGGAGATTTTCGCGGCATAGGTAACGGCCTCTTGCGGCTGCGGAGTCAGCGTGAGCGTGCCGTGATCGGCGGCGGCGAGCGCGCGCGGCATCAGGTCGGCGCCCAAGGCAGCGAGCGCATCGTGCAGATCGCCGGCGGTCATGTCGTCGCCAATTGGTAAAGCCTCGCGCATTCCTAAGTCTTTGGCCATGGCGCCGGTATCGAGTCCCTCGTCCATCTGCATGATGGTGACGCCGGACTCCTTGTCGCCCGCCATAACGGCACGATTGATCGGCGCGGCGCCGCGCCAGCGCGGCAGCAGCGAAGCGTGTACGTTGAAGCAGCCGAGGCGCGGCGCTTCCAGCGCGGCCTTCGGCAGGATCATGCCGTAAGCCACCACCACCGCCGCGTCGGCATTATGCGCGCGAAAGGCGGCGAGCGCTTCCTCGGTCTTCAAGATTTTCGGCGTCAGAACCGGTAGGCCGAGCTTTTCCGCCTCGCGCGCGACCGGCGTGATTTGCAATTCCATTCCGCGCTTGGCGGGCTTTGCCTCGCGCGTATAGACGGCCACGATCTCATGCCCGGCGGCCACCAGCGCCAACAGCGACGGCACCGCGAAGTCGGGCGTGCCCATGAAGATCAGGCGAAGGGGCATGAGTTGTGTTCCGGAAAATCTATTGATCGGCCGTCACGCCGAACGAATCGCGCGTCGCATACCCGGTCTTTGTTTCGCGGGCCTTGTTCGTGCCGCAGGGCGCCTGAGTTCCTGGCAAAGTAATGCTTGGACTTCGTCCGCCATGCTGCGGCGATGGGCGCGTGAACGCCGCTCAATCTCTCGCCTCAGCTTTGGCTCAATGCCACGAATGAATAGGTAAGGCATACAAAAATCATACCTTAAATCAGCCGAATTATCCACGCCTCACCCAATGTGATGCGAAGGCTCTTTGTCCTTGGCGAGCGAGGGACTGACGCCCTTCTTGGCCGCCTTGGTGAATTTCTTCATCACCATGCCGCGCTTGAGCTTGGAAATATGGTCGATGAACAGCACGCCGTTAATGTGGTCGATCTCGTGCTGGAGACACGTCGCGAGCAGGCCGTCGGCCTCGATCTCTCTCTCCTTGCCATCGAGATCGAGATATTTGACCTTCACCTTGGCCGGCCGCTCGACCTCTTCGTAATATTCCGGGATCGACAAACAACCTTCCTCATAGGTCGAGGTCTCGTCCGAAGTCCACAGAATCTCCGGATTGATGAAGACCATGGGCTCCGGCGGATCGTCCTTTTTGGCCAGGTCCATGGTGATGAGGCGCAGCGGCTCGCCGATCTGGATGGCGGCAAGCCCGATGCCGGGCGCCTCGTACATGGTCGCGAACATATCCTCGACCAGCGCGCGCAACGGCTTATCGACCGTTTTGACCGGTTCCGATTTCAGCCGCAGCTTCTTGTCGGGGATAACGAGGATATCGCGGATCGCCATGGCCGCGATTTAAGGGCTCGGCGCTGTGGGGTCAATGTGGCACCCCATAAGCCCTTGAGCCGAGGCCACAAGCGCCCTAACGTTCGCTCTTCGTTCGCATTACCGCCGAATCGCGCTAAAAGGGCTTCATGTCGCAAACGGTCCTTCTCATCATATCCATCGCGGGCCTGGTCGTCGTTGCCGGGCTCGTCATCGCGCTGCTGCTGCGCAGGCCCGCCGCCAACCCCGAGGCCGAGCAGCGCCTGCGCGAGCTCAACGCCCGCCTCGATGCCATGGGAAGCTGGCTGCAAAGTTCGCACACTCAGTTGCAGCACACCGTGAATACGCGGCTCGACGCGGTCAGTCAAAATCTCGGCGAGTCGATGAAGACCTCGACCAAGAACACCACCGACCATTTGCAGCAACTGCATGCGCGGCTGGCGGTGATCGACTCGGCGCAGAAAAATATTACCGATCTCGCCGGCACGGTGACCTCGCTGCAAAATGTGCTGACCAACAAGCAGTCGCGCGGCGCTTTCGGACAGGGCCAGTTGGAAGCCATCGTCAGCGACGTGCTGCCGAAGGGTGCCTATGAATTCCAGTACACGCTGAAAAGCGGCAAGCGGCCCGACTGTGCGATATTCATGCCGGAGTCCGGGCCGCTGATTATCGACGCCAAGTTTCCCCTTGAGGCCATGACCGCGTTGCGCGCGGCAGCGACCGAAGACGAGCGCAAACTGGCCATCGCGCGCGTCAAGACCGACATTATCAAACACGTCAACGATATCGCCGAGAAATATCTGGTGCCGGGCGAGACCCAGGACATCGCCCTGATGTTCATCCCATCTGAGTCCGTCTACGCCGATCTGCACGAGCAGTTCGACGACCTGGTGCAGAGGGCGCAACGCGCGCGCGTGATGATCGTGTCGCCGACGCTGATGGTGATGGCCATCCAGGTCATCAAGCAGGTGCGCAAGGACGCCGAAATGCGCGAGGCCGCCGACCAGATCCGCACCGAAGTCGGGCTGATGATGAAGGACGTCGGTCTGCTCTCGGACCGCGTCAACAAGCTGAAGACCCATTTCGGGCAGGCCAATGTCGATATCGACGGCATTCTGATCTCGACCGGCAAGATCGAGAAGCGCGGCGGCAAGATCGAGGCGCTCGAATTTGACGCCGATACGGCGGCGAGCGCCGACATCCTGGAAGCGCCGATCCGCAAGCTCGGAGCGGCGGAGTGAGGGTATTCATGGGCGCGCCCTTCTTCACCTCTCCCCGCACGCGGGGAGAGGTGAAGAAAGCATGCCCATGACCGCGCCCGACAGCGCCACACCGCGCGCGTCTTACCTCGACGCGCTCTCGGTCTATCTCAAGCCGCGCGTGCTCATCGTTCTGTTTCTCGGCTTTTCGTCCGGATTGCCGCTCGCGCTGTCGGGCGGCACGCTGCTGGTCTGGCTGCGCGAGAGCGGGCTCGATCTCGGCATCATCGGCCTGTTTACGCTCGCCGGCATGCCCTACACGGTGAAGTTCCTGTGGGCGCCGCTGACCGACGCGCTCGACGCGCCGCTGTTGGCGCGCTGGCTCGGCCGCCGCCGCGGCTGGCTCGTGTTTTCGCAAATCCTGCTGATCGCGACGATCCTGCTGTTGGGCCTGTGCGACCCCACGGTCTTCTCCTGGTACGTCGTATTGGCAGCCGCCATACTGGTCGCCGCCGCCTCGGCCACGCAGGACATCGTGGTCGACGCCTTCCGCATCGAAAGTCTGCCGGAAAACGAGCAGGCCGCCGGCATGGCCGCTTATGTCGCGTCCTATCGCATCGGCATGTTGATCTCGACCGCCGGCGCGCTGTTTCTGGTGAGCTACTTTCAATCCTTCGGCATCGGCACGCAGACCGCCTGGCGCTGGGGCTATTCGGCGATGGCCGTGCTGGTCCTGATCGGCACCGCCACCGCGCTGCTCGCAACCGAACCGGAACGCTCAGGCCCGGCCGACGCCGCGCATGCCGGGCAAAAGCCGTTCGCGCGCGTGGTCGAAGCCGCGCTCGGCGCCTTCAAGGATTTTCTCAGTTACGACTTCGCGCTGGCGATGCTGGCCTTCGTCGTATTGTTCAAATTCACCGACGCGTTGTCGGGCGCGATGACCGCGCCTTTCGTGATCGATCTCGGCTTCACGCGCAATGAATACGCGGCCATCGTCAAGGGCGTGGGCTTGGCCGCGCTGCTCGCCGGCGGCTTTGCCGGCGGTTTCGTGGCGCGCGCCTACCCACTTAGCCTCAGCCTCTGGATCGGCGGACTGTTGCAGGCCACCGCCAATCTCGGCTTCTGCTGGGTCGCCTATAGGGGTCACGACCTCAGCGCGCTCACCATCGCCATCACGATCGAAAATTTTACCAGCGCCATCGGCACCGTGATGTTCGTCGCGTATCTTTCGGCGCTGTGCCAGAACCCGCTGCACACGGCGACGCAGTATGCCTTGCTGACCGCGCTCGCCGTCTTCGGCCGCACTTATTTGTCGGCGGGCGCGGGCTTCATCGCGGAAAGCGCCGGCTGGGTCTGGTTCTTCGCGATCTGTGCGATGGCCGGGTTGCCGAGCCTGCTGTTGCTGTGGTGGCTGCAAGGCAAGGGACATTTCAAAAGGCTGGAGAAGAAGGCGGCTTGACGACGCTCCCTCTTCCGCTCGTCCCCGCGAAGGCGGGGACCCAGGGCCAAAATAAGAAAGAACTGGATGCCCGCCTTCGCGGGCATGACAGTCGAGTTAAAACAACGTCCGCTGCTTCATCGCCGCCGACAGCGTGCCTTCGTCGAGATAATCCAGTTCGCCGCCGACCGGAACCCCATGTGCCAGCCGCGTTACCTTTACGCCGGCGTCGGACAATAATTCGGTGATGTAATGCGCGGTGGTCTGGCCATCGACCGTGGCATTGAGCGCCAGGATCAGCTCCTTGACCTCCTCGCCATGCGCGCGCGAGATCAGCGCGTCGATGGAAAGGTCCTGCGGACCGACGCCGTCGAGCGGCGAGAGCGTGCCGCCGAGCACGTGATAGCGTGCATTAACGGCATTGGCGCGTTCGAGTGCCCAGAGATCGGCGACGTCGGCCACGACGACGAGAATGGATTGATCGCGGCGCGGATCGGTGCAGACCGTGCACGGCTCGTGCGTATCGATATTGCCGCAGGTCTTGCAGACGACGATTTTCTCCATCGCGGTCTGCAAGGCGCCGGTAAGTGGCGCCATCACCGCTTCGCGTTTTTTAATGAGGAACAGCGCCGCGCGCCGCGCCGAGCGCGGGCCCAAACCAGGCAGGCGCGCCAGCAACTGGATCAGGCGTTCGATTTCTGGGCCGGCAACGGCGCTCGCCATATCGGCGTTACCCCAGCCCCAAACCCGGCGGCAGCGCGAGGCCGCCGGTGACGGCTTTCATTTTTTCCTGAAGCACGGTTTCCGCCTTCCGGCGCGCGTCGGCATGGGCGGCAACCAGCAAATCCTCGATGATTTCCTTGTCCGACGGTTTTATGAGCGACTCGTCGAGCTTGACGCTTTTCAGATCGCCCTTGGCGGTGAGCGTCACGGTGACCATGCCGCCGCCGGCCGTGCCCTCGACGGTGATGGTGTCGAGCTCGGCCTGCATCGCCTGCATTTTCGATTGCAGTTGGGCCGCCTGCTTCATCATGCCCATGAAATCGGCCATGGTTTAGTCGTCCTCATTCTCTTCGAGTGGCGCATCCGAAACGGCATCGCCGCTCTCGTCCGCATTCTGCGTCACCGCCACCACCTTGGCGCCCGGAAAGCGGTTGAGCACCGCCTGCACCAGCGGATCGCTTTGCACGTCACGCTCGACTTCGGCCTGACGGGCGTCGGCCTGCGCGCGCATGGTCGGCGCGCCCTGCTCCTTCGAAACAACCACGATCCAGCGCTTGCCGGTCCAGCCGGCGAGCTTGCGTTGCAGGTCGTGCACGAAAGTCTTCGCCGCGTTCGGCAGCAGCGCGATTTCCAGCTGGCCGTCCTCGAAATGCACCAGCCGCACGTCGCGTTCCAACGTCATCTTGGTGGCAATGTCGCGTTTCTCGGCAACGAAGGCGATCAGTTCCTCAAACGAGCCGAGCGCCACGGCCGGCTCTGCCTGTGCGGGCGCATCGAGCGTTGCCACCGGATTCTCTGCCGGACGCGCGGACGCCGACGAACGCGGGGCGCCGCGCGGGGCGTCATAACGCGGGACGAAATTCTGCGCGGCCGAAGTCGCGGCTGAAGCGCCACCGCCATGGCTTGAGGCGCGCGCGGACGCGCCGCCATTGCCGGCATTACCGTCGCTTTGGCCAAGCGATCGCACCACTTCATCCGGCGTCGGCAAATCGGCGGCATAGGCAATGCGCACCAGCACCATCTCGGCGGCGGCCACCGGCATGCCCGACGCCTGCACTTCGGACACGCCTTTCAACAGCATCTGCCAGCAGCGCGACAAGACCCGCATCGACAATTGCGTGGCGAAGGCGCGGCCGCGCACGCGCTCGGCTTCGGATAGAGAAACATCGTCGGCAACCGACGGCACCACCTTCACCCGCGTCACAAAATGCGTGAATTCGGCAAGATCGCTCAGCACAACGGAAGGATCGGCGCCGATCTCGTACTGCGCGCGCAACTCGGCAAGCGCCGCGGCGATGTCGCCCTTCATCAGCGCTTCGAACAGATCGACGATACGCACGCGGTCGGCGAGACCCAGCATCGCGCGTACGTCTTCCGCGCGCACCGGCCCTGCTGCGTGAGCTATTCCTTGGTCGAACAGCGACAGGGCGTCACGGACCGAGCCTTCCGCCGCGCGCGCGATCAAGGCGAGCGCCGCGGGCTCCGCTTCGATCTTTTCCTTCTGCGCGATGCCTTCGAGATGCTTCACCAGCACCGCTGCATCGACCCGGCGCAAGTCGAAGCGCTGGCAGCGCGACAGCACCGTCACCGGTACCTTGCGGATTTCGGTGGTGGCGAAGATGAACTTGGCGTGCGGCGGCGGCTCTTCCAGCGTCTTCAACAGCGCGTTGAAGGCCGCGCCCGACAGCATGTGCACTTCGTCGAGGATGTAGACCTTGTAGCGCGCCGACACCGGCGCGTAACGGATGGCGTCGTTGATCTGGCGCACATCGTCGACGCCGTTATGCGAGGCCGCGTCCATTTCGAGGACGTCGATATGACGGCTGTCGATGATGGCCTGATCCTGCACGCCCATCACCGGCATGTGAATGGTCGGCCCTTTCACCGAGCCGTCCGGCAATTCATAATTGAGCGCGCGCGCGAGAATACGGGCGGTCGTGGTCTTGCCGACCCCGCGCACGCCGGTGAGAATCCAGGCCTGCGGAATGCGTCCCGATTCGAAGGCGTTCGAGATGGTGCGCACCATCGCATCCTGGCCGATCAGGTCCTCGAAACTGGAAGGGCGATATTTGCGCGCCAGCACGCGATAGCCGGTCGCCTCAGGCGCGGTGGCGTCGAGTTCGAGAGCCGGGCTGTTTTCGGTATCGCTCATCGTGCCATCCGGACCGGCCGCCGCGACCGGCGGCACGAGGCGCGCAAATGGATCGCGGAAATTGGGTGGGAGGCTGACGAGCGACCCGATCCGCGCTCGTTAGGGCTGCTTCCTTCCGGATCTGACCCGGTTGGCGAGTGGTTCGTCCACCGCCAACCTCCCGGCCCTTATATCGGGCGAATAAAGGCAGAAAGCAAGCTGGCCCGGGAATGACGGGGACAGCCATTCGAATTAGGGTTGCGGTGCATGGAATCAGCCTGGAGCCTCCACCCGCACCTCGCCGCCGACACCGTACCGGTCGGCGATCTGGCGCTTGCGCGCGTGCTCTTGGCCAACGACGCCAATTACCCGTGGCTCATTCTGGTGCCGCGGCGCGCGAATGTGACAGAACTCATCGATCTTGCCGAGCGCGAGCAGATGCAGTTGACCGGCGAGATCGCGCAGGCCTCGCAGGCGCTCAAAGCCATCACCGAATGCGAGAAACTGAATATCGCAGCGCTCGGCAATGTGGTGGCGCAGCTTCACGTGCATGTCATCGGACGCCGCCATAGCGACAAGGCCTGGCCGAAGCCGGTCTGGGGCGTGGCGCCGCCAACGGCTTACGAGCCGGCGGTTCGCGATGGATTCATCGCGGCGCTGCGGCGGGCGCTGGGGGTTACGGCCGTCACGTAATCGTTAAGGCCGCCGTGCATTGCACTCACCGCGTCACCATGCCAGTTTCCGCGCGATGTCACCCCGTCCAGATCTCGGTCCGAAGCCCACGCTCGGCTATACCGCCAACCGGCTGGAACGCGCCGCCGAATTGCGCACCGACGCCGCTGCGCTCGCGCGCATGGCCGCCGATCCTGCCGCCCGCGCCTATGTGATCGGGATCGAGATGATCGTGATGAAGACGGGCGCGCCGCTCAGCGATCCGCTGTTCAAGCTCGCGGAAGCAACCGCGCTGGGCAAAACGGCCGAGACGATTTTTTTAGGGCTTCTCGACGGCGCGCCGCGCTTCGGCGTCGGCCTCGCGCCCGCAGACGCGGAAGCGCTCAAGACCCGCGATGGTTTTCACGTCTCAGACTTGCGCTCGGTCGCGGTGCAGGGACTGGTCGCGGCCGATCATCTGCCGCCGATCGCGGAAGCCAAGGCCGTGCTGCACTGGCACGCGCGCCATCGCTTCTGCCCGAACTGCGGTCACGCCACCGAACCGGTCTGCGGCGGCTGGAAGCGCGACTGTCCGGCCTGCAAGACCGAGCATTTTCCGCGCACCGATCCGGTCGTCATCATGCTGATCGTCGATGGCCAACGCTGCCTGCTCGGCCGCTCCCCACGCTTCGCGCCGACCATGTGGTCGTGCCTGGCCGGCTTCATCGAACCGGGCGAGTCGTTTGAAGATGCCGTGCATCGCGAAACGCGCGAGGAAGCCGGCATCACCTGCGGCCGGGTAAAATATTTCCGCTCGCAGCCCTGGCCATTTCCGACCTCGCTGATGATCGGCTGCCATGCCGAGGCGCTCAGCCACGACATCACCGTCGACCGCACCGAACTGGAAGACGCGCGCTGGTTCGACAAGGACGAGATCGTCACCATGCTGATGCGCAAGCACCCCGGCGGTTTGACCACACCGCCGCCAGTCGCCATCGCGCATCACATCATCCGCGCCTGGATCGAGGACGGGATCAATTTTGACTAAAGCCGCGAAAATTCTTTGCGCGGGCATCGCGGTGCAGGACATCGTCATGCGGGTCGAGAATTTTCCTCTGCCCGGCGCCAAGGTAGCGGCTTCCGAATTCATCATCACCGGCGGCGGCTGCGCCGCCAATGCCGCGGTCGCCATAGCGCGCTTGGGCGGTCGCGCGGCCTTTGCCGGTCCGATCGGCGGACATGACGACAACGTCAGCAACCGCATCGTCGCCGATCTGGAAGCCGAAGGGATCGATTGCACGGGCGCTGAGCGGGTCGCCGGCGGCGCTGCTTCGGTGTCGTTGATCCTTCTTGACGCCACCGGTGAAAAATCGATTGCGACGCGGCGCGGCGCCAATCTGAACGCGGCGCTGCCGGCCGATGCCGTCCGGCTGGTGGCCGATGCCGACGCCGTGCTGGTCGATAACCGCTTTCCGGAATTCGTCACCGCCGTCTGTCAGGCGGCGCGGGCCCGCAATATCCCTATCGTCATCGATCTCGATCACGCCACCGAGCCGGCCGATCCTTTGCTGACGCTCGGCAGCCACGTCATCGCATCGTCGGAGGCTTTGCACGGGAGCACCGGGTCAAGCGATCTCGGCGCGGCGCTGCAACGCGTGGCCAAGAAACTGACAGGCTTTCTCGCCGTCACCGATGGGCCGAACGGCGTCTACTGGCTCGACAACGGGGCAGTGCGCCATATGCCCGCGTTCAAGATCGAAGCGGTCGATACGCTCGGCGCGGGCGACGCCTTTCATGGCGCCTTTACGTCGGCGCTCGTCGAAAGTCGCGGGCTGGAGGACGCCTTGCGCTTTGCCTCCGCCGCCGCCGCGCTCAAATGCACGAAATTCGGCGGCGCGTCGGGCGCCGCCACGCGCGCGGAAGTCGAAGCGTTTTTGAAAGGGCGAAGCTAGAGCCTTTCCGGCTTTGATGGAATCAAAGCCGAGGCTCTAGCTTTTACTTTATCGCGTTTTCTTCACGCGAACCGGTACCCACTTCGCTCGAAAACGCTCTAGCTACTTCTTCGACGGACAGGGCGCGCCGCAGGGCGCGCAAGCCCCGGCGAAATCTTCCGGAGAGACGGCGCGTCCGCTCGACGGGCTGGTCAGATGATTGCCGATGATGGCGACGAGGCCGAGCAGCACAACGGCCATGTATACTTTTCTCATGGCTTATTTCCTTTTGCGCATGATCTGATCCGAAAACCGGTGCCCACTTTTCGGGATCATGCGCTAATCCTTCGACAGCCCAAACAACGGCCGCAGCCTGATGCCGATCAGGCAGCCGCACAGGGCCGAGCCGAACCAGACCCAGCCATGCAGCGAGCCAGAGGCGACGCCGCCGACAAAGGCGCCGATGTTGCAGCCGAAGCCGAGCCGCGCGCCCCAGCCCATCAGCAAGCCGCCAACCGCGGCCGCGAGCAGCGATTTGACGGGAGGCCAGGCGTTGGCGGCGAAAGGTTTGGTGGCCGCGGCCGCCGCCATCGCGCCGAACAACATGCCGAAATCGGTCAGGCTCGAGGTGTCGGACAAAACCGATTCGGCGAGCGCGTGCTTGGGTCCGGCCCATTGCCAGAACTCAGAATGCGAAAAGTCGAAGCCGAGCGCCTGGAAAATCTTCGCGCCCCAGACCGTGTAGCCGAAGGTCACGCTCCACGGGTGGCCGCCGGCGGCGAACACGAAGATGCACAACAGGCCGATGGCGATGCCGCCGACGATGTAATTGCGCGACGGCTTCCAATTGGCGCCGCGTTTCACCGCCACCGCCGCCATGATCGCGGCGGCGAGGACGAGACTGAAAAGCGTGGCGATCAGTCCGCCCCAGGGTCCGAGATAGTCCGACGCCAGAACGGGATCGATGCCGCCGAGCCTGAGGAAGGCCGGCAGCG
>Ga0209483_1000500_pt1 | contig 33961 bp, 41 predicted proteins | sample NGEPerA_FD_184508 | JGI IMG/M metagenome (GOLD analysis project Ga0209483, IMG submission 184508) | Arctic peat soil microbial communities from the Barrow Environmental Observatory site, Barrow, Alaska, USA - NGEE PermafrostL2-A... | ecosystem: Environmental > Terrestrial > Soil > Wetlands >...
GCGGCTTTCTCCCGAAAGCCGCTACGCTGAAAGTCCCGTCAACGCCGCCCGTCATACCAGATGAACGCGGCCTCGCGGCTGGTCAGCATCCGGCGCTGGTTGAAGATGGCCCGCACAAAGAAACCCAGATGTTCGCGCGCGGTGTAGAGCTTCATCTTGCGCGCCGAGGTTTTAATCGGATGCCGGTGCAGGATGACAATTCCCCTGCCCGCGCGCGAGGCTGTGTAGAAACTTTTTCGCGGGCTGATTGTGGACGGCGTGGAAATCTTCTTTTGGCAACCTTGGTTTGAAGTGGGTCCGGTGGCAACTTAGTCCGCCATCTTGTTCGGATAGAAGGTATCCGAGTGATAGAGTCAGCTTAGGCCGGTTTTTTGCCCGCCGGCTCCGCGCCGGGTCTTTTAACCCACTCGGCAAGCTGCTGGATGTCACCGAAAGAGTGAGCAGATGATTCACGAGCCGCCTAACAGCAGGATAGGCTGCAAAGCCAATTGAACTTCAAACAAAAACGGCGGCCCTTGCGGATCGCCGTTTTGGATTTGAATTTTCGCGTGTGAAATTAAATTCCCCTGGCCGTGATGTATTTCACGAGGTCAACCACGCGGTTACTGTAACCCCATTCGTTGTCATACCAGCTCACGATTTTGAAAAAGCGTTTCTCGCCCTTCAGGTTGTTCTGCAAGGTCGCCAGGCTGTCGTAGATGGAACTACGGTTGTCGTGGATGAAGTCGGTGGAGACGAGTTCCTCGTCGGTCACGCCGAGAATGCCCTTGAGATAGGTCTCGCTCGCTTGCTTCAACGCGGCATCAATCTCCTCGATGCTCGTGTCTTTCACGGTGCGGACGGTCAGGTCAACCACCGAGACGTCCGCCGTGGGAATGCGGAATGACATGCCGGTGAGCCTGCCCTTGGTGATGGGCAGCACTTCGCCAACCGCCTTGGCCGCGCCGGTGGTGGAAGGAATGATGTTGATGGACGCCGCGCGTCCGCCGCGCCAGTCTTTCTTGGACGGGCCGTCAACAGTTTTTTGCGTGGCGGTCATTGAATGAATCGTGGTCATCAAGCCGGTCTCGATGCCGAAACCGTCCTTGATCAAAACATGGACGAGCGGCGCGAGACAGTTCGTGGTGCAGCTCGCGTTGGAAACGATGTGGTGCTTGTGCGCGTCGTATTCACCTTCGTTGACGCCCATGACGATGGTCTTGACCTCGCCTTTGCCGGGCGCGGAAATAATCACCTTCTTCGCCCCGGCAGTGAGATGCGCCTTGGCCTTTTCGCTGTCGGTGAAGAGGCCGGTGGATTCAATGACGATGTCCACGCCGAGCGCCTTCCACGGCAGCGTGGCGAGGTCTTTCACCGCGCCGACGCATTTAATTTTGTGGCCGTTGACGATAATGACATCCGGGTCTTCCAGCGCGACATCACTTTTTTCAGTCGTGACGGCGTGTTTGAATTTGCCGTGGATGGAATCATATTTCATTTGGTAGGCGAAATAATCCGCATCCGTGGAAACGTCCACGACGGCGACGACATCAATTGATGTGCCCAGCAAGCCCTGGTCACAGAGCGCCTGAAAGACCATCCGGCCAATGCGGCCGAATCCGTTGATAGCAACTTTGACTGCCATATTTTTATTTTAGTTTTGGTGGAAATAATTTCCTTAAACCGAGCAAGCATTTTAGCCGGGAACGGGCGGCGGTCAATGAAGAATTCGGGAACCGGCGTCATAATCTTAATCCTAATCCTGATCTTAATCGTGCTTTCTGAATGATTACGATCACGATCAGGATTACGGAAGCATCTTTGGAAATAACCCTGCCAAACACGTGCCCGTTCAGCCGGCTGGAATTTCAATTGTGCTGGACAAAGACCGTGGCCGGTTAAAAACTGCGCGGCAACAAAGCCATGCCCAAACGCGTCTGCCAACATTGCGGCCATTCTTTTGAAATCCCGGACTCACAGGTCGGCGAGCATTTCCCCTGCCCCGGCTGCGGGCAGGACATCCTGCTGCCGCGCCAGGGCCGCGAACCGAATGAGAAAATCAAACTGACCGTCACGCCGCCGCCGGATGAAATTTACCAGGCGCCGCGCCTCGCCGAAATCGCGCGGCAGATCATCGCCAACATCCAGCACGTGATCGTCGGCAAACCGGAACCGGTGACGTTCGCCGTCGTGGGCTTGTTCGCGGAAGGTCACATTCTGTTTGAAGATGTTCCCGGCGTGGCGAAAACAATGTTGTCGCGCGCCGTCGCCCAAAGCGTGGGCTGTTCCTTCAAGCGCATCCAATGCACGCCGGACATGCAGCCGGAACATGTCATTGGCGATTTCATCCTCGATCCGACGACCGGCCGGAAAGATTTCCGGTTCGGCCCCTTGTTTTCGCAGATGGTGCTGGTGGATGAAATCAACCGCGCCAGCCCGCGCACGCAGTCGGCGCTGCTCGAAGCGATGGGCGAAGGCATGGTGACGATGGACCGCGTCTCCTATCGTCTGGAAAAACCGTTCATGGTCATGGCCACGCAAAATCCCATCGAACAGGAAGGCACCTTCCGGCTGCCTGAAGCGCAGATGGACCGTTTCATCATCCGCTTGAGCCTGGGTTATCCCAGCGCCGCCGACGAAATCGAGATGTGCCGGCGCGTCCAACAGCAGCATCCCATCGAAACGCTCACGGCCGTGACGACCGCCGACCAAATCTTGAAATGCCAGCGCGGGGTGCGGGAAATCCGGGTTGGTTCCGAAGTGTGCGATTACCTGGTGGCCTTGGTGCGGGCGACGCGGGACCATTCCGCCCTGCGGCTGGGCGCCAGCCCGCGCGGATCATTGGGATTGTTCCGCGCCGCGCAGTCGCTCGCCGCCATCCAGGGACACGAAACCGTTTCCATTGACCATGTGAAGGCCATGGTCGAACCCGTGCTGTCTCATCGGCTGTTATTGCGCCGCGAAGGCCAGAAGGATTACCCGGATGGTTCATCCGTCGTCAAAGAGATAGTGGCCCGCCTCGCCACCACATAGCCAAATCCAGAATTCCAAAGTGGCACCGGCCAGAGGTAATGGCACCGGCTTCCAGCCTGTTCAGGGTGGACATCACGGAAAAAAAATCACTCGACCAACCGTGTAACTGGACAAAGAGGTGATTGTCCCACGGCGCAGGCAGGCAGCCCGCTTCGGACTAATTCCTAATCTGGCGCCAAAAGAAAGGCCACCCCTGACGAGTGGCTTGGTGAACTTTACTAAGAGAAATTACTTTCCCTTGGCGGCATGAATCTTCGCCCAGCGCGCCTTTTGCGCCGCACGGATTCTGGCGATGCCCGCCGCGCTGATTTTCTTGCGCTTCTTGGCTGGCTTGCCAGCGGCAGGCGCCGCCGGGGCGGCCGCCTTGGTGCCATGAATTTTGTTGAGATGGTTCTGCAGCTTTTCAATCTTTTCAATGATCGAGGCTGCCTGTCTTAATTGTGCTGGTGTGAGATTGGATATACTCATGGACTGATTAAGCCAACAAATCGCAAAATAGTCAAGTAACAAATTAGTCAATTATTAACATCCTTTGGAGGCGTGCTGATCTTAATCGTAACCGCCATCATAACCTCCGGCCCGGTCTGGCTCAATCTGCGGGGCGACGGGCCGCGTCAACAATCACCGGAACCAACACAGACTGGCGTTTTCGCAACATAAGTCGCCGCCGCGTAAAAAATTCATTCCTACTTGCTGATGCCCCGTTCGCTGGCGCGGATGAACTGGACAAGGTGTTTGAGTTCCGGCAGCGCGGGCAGTTCACCTTCAATCTTCGCCAGCGCGTTGGTGACGGTCAAACCTTCGCGGAAGAGGATTTTGTAGGCTTGCTTCAGCGCGTTCTGCGCCGCGTCGGAGACGCCGTGGCGTTCAAGGCCAACCTTGTTGATGGTGCGGGTCGCGCCCGGATTGCCGTCCACGATCATGAACGGCGGCACGTCCTGCACGATCTTCGAGCAGCCGCCGATCATCGAGAGCCGGCCGATCCGGCAGAATTGATGCACGGCCACATAACCGCCAAGCTGCGCGTGATCCTCCACGATGCAATGTCCCGCCAGTCCAGCATAACCGGACATGATGATATGGTCGCCAAGGATGCAGTCGTGCGCGACGTGCGCGTGAATGATAAGCAAATTGTGCGAGCCGACGATGGTGGCATCGCCGTCATTCGTTGCACAATGAATGGTGACGCCTTCGCGAAAAACATTGTGGTCGCTGATCTCCAGGCGCGGGTTGCCGCCCTGATATTTCAAGTCCTGCGTCTTCATGCCGATGGCGGCGAACGGAAAAATTTCATTCTCTTTGCCGAGCCGCGTATGGCCGTCAATGACGACATGCGAATGCAACCTGCAATTGTCGCCCAGCGTGACGTGTTCGCCGATGACGCAGTAAGGCCCGATGACGCAGCTTTCGGCGACCTTCGCTTGCGGATGAATGATGGCAGTGGGATGAATCATTGGAATTTACGATTTACGATTTACGATTTACGCGCTCATTGGATGTCCGGGCTGTTTTGGCCGAGGAAACCACAATGGCCAGAAGTTCGTCGCCTTCTTTCATCAGTTCGCGCATACGGCCAACCTTGACGAGATTGTTGTCCGCCAGCAGTTCCATCCAGAAAAGCGATTCGTCGCATTCTTCTTCGACGATGCGAAGTTTGTTGATGAAGTCCAGATTCGATTTGGCGCGGCAAACGGCGCGATAATTTGCGCCCACCGAAGTTCCGCTGCGAAGCAGTTGCTTGCCCAGCGTCCGGGCGATCCAATTTTCCGGCAGCGCCGAACATAGTTTGACGACCCGATTGGCATAAGCCTTCGTCCGCTGCTTCATTTCATCGCGTGTCATAAAACAAAACTCTCCAAATCACGGCGACCGCGTAAATCGCATATCGTAAATCGTAAATTCCTCACGCGTCGCGCAGCATAAACGTCACTTCCGCCTCGCTCACGACTTCGCCGGCCACTTTGCAAACGCCCCTGGCCTTGCCGATTTTTCCGCGAACCTTGGTCAGTTCGATTTCGATGACCAGCACGTCGCCCGGCACCACCGGCTTGCGCCACTTCACTTCCTCGGCGGCCATGAAATACGCGATCTGGTTCGCCGCCTCGATGCGCTTGAGCAGCAGAATGCCCGCGACCTGCGCCATCGCCTCCAGTTGCAGCACGCCCGGCATGATTGGATGCCCCGGAAAATGGCCGGCGAAATGCGGCTCGTTGATCGTAACATTCTTCAGGCCGACAATGGCGTCGCCCTCGATCTTCAAAATCCGGTCCACCATCAGGAACGGATACCGGTGCGGCAGCATTTTCATGATGCCTTCAACGTCCATTGCACCCGCCGCCGCCGGCAGCGGTTCCGGCGCGGGTTTGCCCGGCGGCGGCGAAAAAGTTTGCGCCGCGCGGATGGGCCGGTTGATCTGCTCGACCATTTTCCGCACCAGTTCGGCATTGGCCGCGTGGCCGGGCCGCACCGTGATGACATGGCCGCGAATCGGCCGGCCCAGCAGCGACAGGTCGCCCACGATGTCCAGCATCTTGTGCCGCACAAATTCTTCGGGATACCGCAGCGGCTCCGTCGTCAGCACGGCGTCGTCGCGGATGATCACGGCGTTCTCCAGGCTGCCGCCCTTGATGAGACCGTTCTTGATGAGAAATTCTATCTCCTCGAAAAAACAAAACGTCCGCGCGTGCGCCAGTTCCTTCTCCCATGTCTGCGGCGTGACTTCCGTGGAATAAAACTGCGTGAACCGCCCCTGCTTGTCCGCGCTCGTGCAGGTGATCTTGAAATTTTCGGCCGGGAACAACGTCATCGTCGTCTCGCCGACATGCAGTTCAATCGGCTCCGTCGGTGTGAAAAATTCCCGCTTCTCCGCCTGCGCCACAATGCCCGCCGCCGAGATGATCTTGCAAAATTCCCGCGAACTGCCGTCCGCAATCGGCGGCTCGTTCGCGTCCAGCTCGATCACCGCGTTGTCAATGCCGTAGCCCGCCAGCGCGGCGAGCACATGTTCGACCGTGTGGATTCTGACATTGCCTTTCGCCAGCGTCGTCGAGCGGTTCGTCTCGGAAACATTTTCCACGCGCGCCTCGATCTCCGGCTTGCCGTCGAGGTCCACGCGGCGGAACCGCACGCCGCTGTTGGCGGGCGCGGGCAGAATCGTCATGTTCACCCGGTTGCCGCTGTGCAGGCCGATGCCGGAAAAACTGGCGGAACGATTGAGCGTTTGCTGGTTGAGCACGGCCAGATTAGACAAAACACCGGCGCAAATGGCAAGCCAAGTCGAATCAGGCTCGTTCGATGGAACCAGATTACTCCTTGCCCACCGGCGTTTTCAAATTCTCCAAGACAGCGCCTTCGCGGTGCAGAATGGTCGCCTCCACTTTCGGCACATACATCTGCGTTTCCGCCGGCAGATGCGTGGCGATGGGCGCGTAGCTTTTTGAGTGGTAACGCTCCAACTGTTTCTGCACCACGCCGGCGCCGCAATTGTAAGCCGCCACCGCCAGCCGCCAGTCGCCGAACTGGTCGTGCAGCCAGCGCAAATACTTCGCCGCCGCCTGCGCCGCGATCTCCGGCTGACGCCGCTGGTCAAACGGCCACAAACTCAAGCCATAGTTCTTCGCCGTCGCCGGCATCAGTTGAAACATCCCAACCGCGCCGGCCGGACTTTGCGCGTGCGCGTCAAAGCCGGATTCCACTTCCGCCAGCCACACGAGTTCCACTGGCACATGCTCGCCGGCAAAAATCGTTTTCAGTTTCGGCACAAATTCCGCCGCGCCTTTCGGCCACGGACGCGGCGTGACTTTTTTGATCCAGATTTCCTGTTCCGCCTGGAACGTCGGATTCGGCGATGGTGGCAACGGTTTTCCCGGTTCTGGCTTTGGCGGCGGGGTGACGGATTTCAATTCCTCCGCCGCGTCGAAATAGTCCAGCCGCGACCGCAGCCACGCCGCGTAAGGCTGGGTTTCCTCATGCGCGTCGAGCAAGGGCAGAATGGCGTTCGCCGCGTCCTTCAACTGCGCCAGGTCCAGCACATAATCACCGTGGAGATAATCCTGATAGTGATTGAGAAAATCCCCGACCTTCTGGCGGTCCACATTTTGCAACGCGCGCAGCACGTCGTCATCGAGATTTTCCTGCGCCCATTGCTGCGCGGAGTCAATCACCGCGCTCCAATCCGCGTCATTGGTCTGGGCTGGTGCACGACCGCACATAATAACCAACATGGTAATGACAAAGGCGGCTTTCACAGGCAAAGCATAATCCAATCTGACGCTGGATCAAATTTTGTGGCGCCGCCGCAGGGGAGCATCCACCACTTAAAATCTGGACATGACCAATCTTCCGACCGCCAGCTTCTGGCTCCTCATTTCTATGGCTGCGGCACGGGGAATCTCGCCTGCATCGCGCTCTGGATTTGCGCCCATGGCGGACAATCAATGGCTTTGATTCCCGCCGCCACGCCGGTGGCGTAGGCCGTTGCGGGCGAAGTGCCTTGCACGACGTAGGCATCGCTGCCGAGATAAACCACGCTCGCTCCCGGCAACGCCAGTTCCACAAAACTGCCATAGTTCGCATATGACGCAAGCTGGCCCGGCGCTCCGAGCGCGGTCACGGCGTTCACGCCGGGAATCGCCGCTGGAAATGTCTGCGTGTCCACGGGCTGGTTGCCTGCGGCGGCAAAGATGATCACACCCTTGGCAAGCGCCTGCTGGATGATGCTGTCTAAAATCGCGCTGTCGGTGGTGCCGCCGAGGCTCATGTTCAACATGGTTGCGCCTCCGTCCACCGCCGCCTGCACGCCGAGCGCGACGTTCCAACTGGTCGTAGTTTCGCTCGCGCCATAAACGTCCACCGGCAGAATCCGGACGGAACTGCTGCTGCTCTGCTGCGAAACCGCGCGCAAAATCGTCTCGGCCATCGCTGTTCCGTGGGTGGGAACAGCGCCGGCGGATCCGGCAACCTGCTGCGGCGCGAACACCGCCACTGGATTGCCGATTGATTGGGTTTGCGTGGCGCCTGGTCTGCTGGCGGCGTCACCAACAGCAATTGGCTTCATTACAAACTGGTCAAGCTGGCTGCCAAGCGACTGCATTTTGGTGTCAATCAAGCCGACAATGGGATTGCATGGATCGCCGGGGGTCGAACTATTAAGCGTCAATTGGGGCGGCCCGACCGAAGCATTCGCGACCTGCTGCGGCGCGGGGAGCGGATCGAAAATATAATTGTAATCCACCGCCGCCACGTCGGAGTTGGTTTTTAAGCCAGTAAGCGCCGCATCGGTCGTGGCGGCATCGGGAAATTGCAGCCGGTAAATCCCCAGCTTGTCATTGCGCCCGGTCACTTTCGCGCCCAGCGCCTTCGCAATCGCGTCAATGTCCGCGCCCGGCTTGAGCTTCACGAGCAGTTCATTGGCGACGTGCTGCTGCCGCTTTACGACCGGCTTGACCGGCGGCACCGGCTGCGTGGCGTTGTGCATCGTCGTTTTGAAAACATAAAGCTGCTGCGGGCCGTTCGTCTCCGGCACCAGGGCAAAATTCAAATTGCCCAGCAATTTTCCCAACGCCTCGCCCGCCGGCAAATCCCGAAACTTGACGGACGCGTTCTGGCTGATCCCCGGCTCCACAAAAATATGCCAGCCGGACTGGTGCGCGATGTCTTCCAGCAGCGGCCAGATGGCTTCGCTGCGGATGTCGGCGCTGACGCGATCGCGGTCGGCCTGCCAGACCAAGGAATTGGTCTCCGCCGCCCGCGCGAACACCGGCGCGCAAACCAGCAGCGCGAGCAGCGGAAAAAAATTGGCGCAACTCATATTGAATTGATGGTTTGATGGCAAAGCAGGCGAAAGCGTTCAGACATTATTTCTTCAGGACGGCTTTCACCCAGTCCTGGTTGTCGAGATACCAGCGAATCGTCTCGCGAATGCCGTCCTCAAACCTGTGCGCGGGCGTCCAGCCAAGTTCGCGCTGAATCTTCGTCGCGTCAATGGCGTAACGGCGGTCGTGACCAAGCCGGTCTGTGACGAACGAGATGAGTTTGCGGGAATTCCCGCCGAGTTTGGGCGCGAGTTCGTCAATGATGTCGCAAATTAATTCCACTATCCGCAGGTTCGCCCATTCGTTGTGGCCGCCGATGTTGTAAGTCTCGGCAATCCTGCCTTTGTTGAGCACGGTCCAGAGTGCCTCTGCGTGGTCGCGCACGTAAAGCCAGTCGCGGACGTTCATGCCGTCGCCGTAGACTGGGATTGGTTTTCGTGCGAGCACGTTTTGGATGATGACGGGAATGAGTTTTTCGGGAAATTGAAACGGGCCGTAGTTGTTCGAGCAATTCGTGATGACCGTCGGCAACCCGTAAGTGTGATGATAAGCGCGGACGAGGAAATCACTGGATGCTTTGCTCGCGGAATATGGCGAGTTCGGCGCGTAAGGCGTCGTCTCGGTGAAAAGTCCCGTCGCGCCGAGCGAACCATAAACTTCATCGGTGGAAACGTGATGAAATTTTGGACTTTGGACTTTGGACTTTGGACTCAACCAACATTCACGGCACGCTTCGAGCAAATTGAACGTGCCGATGATGTTCGTGGAAATGAAATCGCCCGGCCCGCTGATGGAACGGTCCACATGAGATTCCGCTGCGAGGTGCATGACATGGGTGATGGCGTGCTTCTCAACGACCTGCAACGTTGCAGCCTTGTCGCGCAAGTCCACTTTTTCAAAAACGTATTTTGGATTGCTGGAAACTTTTTCCAGATTCGCCAGATGTCCGGCATAAGTGAGGCAATCCAAATTGACGAGCGTCGCGATCTGCGGATCGTCAATGACGTGCTGAATCAAGTTCGAGCCGATAAAACCCGCGCCGCCGGTGATGAGAAGATTCATATTATTAACCGCAGATTTCGCAGATTACACGGATTAAGAGAAAACACATAAAGCTTTTGAAAAATCCGCGTAATCCGTGGTTCATTATTCCGGCTGCCAATTTTTTAGTGAATCTTCCAGCGCCTCCTCGACGCCGCGAATTTTCACGCCCGCCGTCAGCAGCTTGGTCGTGTCCATGACGCAATTCGAGCGCGGCGTTTTCGCGGCGACTTTGTAAAACTCCTCGTCGCTCGCCCAGAACTCGAATTTTCGTTTTGGCTTGAGAATTTTTTCGATGGTTTCAACCACATGGCGCGTCGTGACAAAACCCGGATTCGTTATATTGTAAGTCCCGAACGGCGCGCGCAATTTCCACAAATCAAGACACGCGCGGACAAAATCGGCGCGATGCGAAATGGAGTTCACGTTGTCATAAACTTTCGCGTAGCGCTGCACCTTGCTCAAATAATTCCGCGCGTTGTCAAATTCGTCGAACGGAATCCTCAATCGCCAGACGTAACTTTGGCCGATGTTTGCAATGGCTTCCTCGCCGAGCGCCTTGGTGCCGCTGTAAAAACTGCACGGTTGGTCGCGGAAGGAAAAATTCGGCGTGTCTGTTTCCGTGAAGCCGTGAATTTTGGCCGGCGAATTTTTGACGGTCTCGCGGAGTTCCGGCCTGGTGAAATCTTTTTCCGCGCGCACTTTTCCGTTCTCAACAATTTTCGCGCCGGAAAAAATGCAGCCGGACGAAACGTGTCCCCACGGAATTTTTTCCGCAGCGCACGCGTGCGCGATGGTTTGCGGCAACAGTGTGTTGCCCAAAAGCGTGTCGGCCTTGTGCAATTCGCAGGCGTCCACGTTGGGCTTGCCGGTGTAGCCTGCGGCGTTGATCACGAATTCCGGTTTTTTCGATTTAAGAAATTCCAGCAGCAAATCAAATCGCGTGTAATCCGCCTGCTTGCGCGAAAGCGCCAAAAAATCAATTTTCCGCCGCTGCAATTCCTTTGCAAACGCCTCGCCGATGTAACCTGATGCGCCGAGAAGGAGAATCATAATTTTTAGACTGGCGAACTTTGAAACCGCTGATTACGCGGATTTTTGAAATCAATGGCTGCAGTTTCACTTAAAATCAGCCGTTTCCATTCCAGCGACCGGCATCCAAAATTGATAATCAGGCCGACTTCGAGATTTGTAATTTTCAAGTAATTGATCATTTGCGCCTCTTCAATCACGCCAATTTCCCGAATCGCCTTCAAATCCACAACAATCTTTTCCTCAACAATCACGTCAGGGATGTAGGGATGCCGCAGAATAATATCCTTGTAAGCAACCCGGTGAGGTTTTTGACGAACGAATTTGACACGCCACAATTTCAATTCATGCTCAAAAGCTTCCTGATAAAGTGCCTCCAAAAAACCACAGCCCAATTCCTTATGGACTTCGATCGCCGCGCCCAGAATTTTTCCGGTCAAATCTTTATGCAACAATTCCATTTCTAATCCGTGTAATCCGTGGTTTCAATCAGAATTAATTTTCAATCGTTTCGCTTCCGCCACGACTTCGTTTTCCAGATACGAACGATATTCGCAGTTCGGCATCTGCCCGACAAGTTTTTCAAGCTGCGCCAGCGAGACGAAACCCTGCCGGAACGCCGCTTCTTCAGGACAGCCAATTTTTATGCCCGCGCGTTTTTCAATCGTCTGCACATACGCGCTCGCCTCGTGCAAGCTGCTGCTCGTGCCGGCGTCCAGCCACGCAAACCCGCGCGCCAGCCGCTGCACGCGCAATGTGCCGCGCTTGAGATATTCCACGTTCACGGCGGTGATCTCCAGTTCGCCGCGCGCGGATGGTTTCAGATTTTTCGCGATCTCCACGACTTGATTGTCGCAGATATAAAGTCCGGGCACGGCGTAATTGCTTTTCGGCAACTTCGGTTTTTCTTCAATCGAAATCGCGTGGCCGTTCGCGTCGAATTCCACGACGCCGTAGCGTTCCGGGTCGTGAACGTGATAACCGAAAATCGTTTCTCCGGATTTGAATTCCGAGAACGCGCGCAAAAAAGATTCGCCGCCGTAAAAAATATTGTCGCCGAGAATCAGCGTCACGTTGTCCTTGCCGATGAAACTTTCCGCGATGAGAAATGCCTGCGCGATTCCGGCGGGCTTGGCCTGCTCTCGATATTCGATGGAAACGCCGAAGCGCGAGCCGTCGCCGAGCAGTTGCCGGAAGCGCGGCAAATCGTGCGGCGTGGAGATCAGGCAAAGTTCGCGGATGCCACCTTCGATGAGCGTCGTGAGCGGATAATAAACCATCGGCTTGTCAAAAACCGGCTGAAGCTGTTTGCTCGCGACGAGCGTGAGCGGATACAGCCGCGAACCGGCGCCGCCGGCGAGGATGATGCCTTTCATTTGCGGAAAGCGTAGAAATTTTTTACTGAAATGAAAAGCTGAACCTTCAATTCAAAATTAAGAGAACAAATCACAAATCTTGGCACGGACTTCGCGCAATTTAAAATCTTTCACTTTGCCAGCCGCGTAAAGAATCACGGACTGCTCGACGGTGAACAGGCGGTTCGGACGAATGAAACTGTCCTTTGCAAGCCGTCCGCGCTCGAAATCGGCAACCGTCAATAAAATGGAATATCCATCCGAACGAAACTGGCTGGTGATCTGGCAAAGAATCAAATCGTCACCATTCAAACTGGCGACGACGAGAGCCGGACGACGTTTGCCAGCCTGCAAGTCGGTTTGGGGAAACGGAAGAACAACAACTTCGCCGACTAGAGGTTTGCCCATGCTTCATCCTCCTCCGGCGTGTTCCAATCTTTGGCGAGCGCGGTTTCGCTCAAGAGCAAACCGTTGAAAGCATCATCCGAGTTTTTGTGACGGAGAAAGCGCGCGAAATCATAAACTTCCCGCTGGAGCGTTTCCGGCAGGCTTGCCACTTCTTTTTCAATCAAATTCTGCGTGCTCATAATTTTCTTGTCGAATCAACCCGCCACCACATCTTCCGTCGCCGGCTTTTGATTGAACAGCAACTTTTCCTTGTCGGCGGTGACTTGGATCAGGTCGCCTTCGTGCAGCACGCCCTTGAGAATTTCCTCGGCGAGCGGATCCTCGAAAAAGCGCTCGACGGCACGGCGCATCGGACGCGCGCCGTATTGCGGGTCGTAGCCTTTTTCCACGAGCAAGTCCTTCGCCTTTTCGTCCAGTTCCAGCTTGAGGTTTTTCTTGCGCAAGCGTTCCAAAACTTTCTCCACTTCCAAGCTCAAAATCTGGATGAGATCGGGCTTGGTGAACGAGCGGAACACGATCAAGTCGTCAAGCCGGTTCAAAAATTCGGGACGGAAGGCTTTCTTGGCCTCCTCCAAAACCCGTTCGCGGGCTTTTTCGTAGCTGCTCTCGTCGGTGATCGGCGCGAAGCCCAGCGTGGATGATTTACGCAGCGTGTCCGAGCCGATGTTTGAAGTCATCAGGATGATCGTGTTGCGGAAATTCACGATGCGGCCCATGCTGTCGGTCAACTTTCCTTCTTCAAGAATCTGCAACAGCATGTTCCACACGTCGGGATGAGCCTTTTCAATCTCGTCAAACAGCACGACGGAATATGGATTGCGCCGCACTTTTTCCGTGAGCTGGCCGCCTTCTTCGTAACCGACGTAACCGGGCGGCGAACCGACGAGCCGCGACACATTGAATTTTTCCATGTATTCGCTCATGTCGAGCTGGATGAGCGATTTCGTGTCGCCGAACATCTGCTCGGCGAGCGTTTTCGCCAGCAAAGTTTTGCCAACACCGGTCGGGCCGAGCAAAAGAAAAGTTCCAATCGGACGGCGCGGGTCTTTGAGGTCCGCGCGCGAACGCTTGAGCGCCTTGCACAACGCGGAAACCGCCTCGCGCTGGCCGACGACGACTTTTTCCATCTCGGTCTCGACCGTGAGCAGCCGCTGCATTTCGCCCTGGCCCATGCGCTGGAGCGGAATGCCCGTCCACTTCGAGACGACGTGCAAAATTTCCTCTTCACCGACTTTGATGCGTTTTTCGTCGCCGCGTGCGCGCCATTCTTTGAGCAGCGCGTCCAGCTTTTCCTTCGCGCGTTTTTCTTGGTCGCGCATCTGCGCCGCGCCCTCGAAATCCTGGTTCTTGATGGCTTTTTCTTTTTTGCCCTTGATCTCCTCGATCTCGGCTTCCTGCGCCTTGATTTCCGGCGGACGCGTCATCGTGCTGATGCGCGCGCGCGAACCGGCCTCGTCCAGCACGTCAATCGCCTTGTCCGGCAAAAATCTGTCCGTGATGTAACGATCGGAAAGTTTCACGGAGGCCACGACCGCCTCGTCGGAGAACTCGGCCTTGTGATGCTCCTCGTATTTGTGGCGCAGGCCCTTCAAAATCTCAATGGCGTCGTCAATCGAAGGCGCCTCGACTTTCACCGATTGAAAACGGCGTTCCAGCGCGGCGTCCTTCTCGATGTATTTGCGATATTCGTTCAACGTCGTCGCGCCGACGCACTGCATCTCGCCGCGCGAGAGCGCCGGCTTGATGATGTTGCTCGCGTCCATCGTGCCCTCGGCGGAACCGGCGCCGACAATTGTGTGCAATTCATCAATGAACAAAATGATGTTCTTAGCGCGGCGGATTTCGTCCATCACGGCTTTGATGCGCTCTTCAAATTGTCCGCGATACTTCGTGCCCGCGACCATGAGCGCGAGATCCAGCGTGATGACGCGCTTGTTCAATAAAAGCTCCGGCACGTTGCCCGCCGCGATTTCCTGCGCGAGACCTTCGACGATGGCCGTCTTGCCCACGCCCGCCTCGCCGAGGAGAACCGGATTGTTCTTCGTGCGGCGGCAGAGAATCTGGATGACGCGCTCGATTTCGTTTTTGCGGCCGATGACCGGATCCATGTCGCCCTTGCGCGCGATTTCTGTGAGATCGCGGCCAAACGCCTTCAGCGCGGGTGTTTTGACCTCGCCTTTCTTTTCACCGGCGGCCGGTTTGTCGGGAGCCGGTTCGCCCGGTTGCGCCTCCTCGCCGCCTTGTTGCGCGGCAAAATTGGGATCCAGTTCCTTCAACACCCGTTGCCGCGCCTCCTCGATGTCCACGTCAAGATTCCGCAAAACCTTCGCGGCAATGCCGTCGCCCTCGCGCAGCAGACCGAGCAGCAGATGTTCCGTGCCGACGTAGGTGTGATTAAGATTTTTTGCCTCCTTCTGCGACAGCGCGATGACTTTTTTCACGCGCGGTGTGTAAGGAATGTTGCCGATCATCTTCTGGTCGGAACCGCCCGGCGTCTGCTTCTCGACTTCCATGCGGACGGTTTCCAGGTCAATGCCCATGCTCTGGAGCACGTTGACGGCCACGCCCTGCCCCAGCTTGATCAGGCCGAGGAGCAGATGCTCCGTGCCGAGAAAATCGTTGTTCAGCCGGTCGGCTTCCTTGCGTGCCAGCGCGAGCACCTGCTGCGCGCGTGGCGTGAAATTACTCATGGTTTCATCGCTCATACTTGAACTATTCTGCTATGAATCGGCGGCTTTGTCCAATTCCAACAGGAAAAAAACGGAGCCGCCGGCAAAATGGTTCCAATTCCGCGGCGAACTGAAAATGTTCCAAATGAACAACGGAAGGACTGCCTCAAAAATCAATTCGCCGCCCTGGCCGCCGGCTTGACCAACGGACGGCTCACGTTCTTCAGCCGCTCACGCATCATATCGGCGCGGATGAGATCGCGCTCCTCGGCGGACAGCTTGTCGGAAACCTGCTTCTGCAAATGCGCCGGCTGCGTGCTCAAAAACAGTTCGTCCACCAGCGAGCGTTGGGTGCCGGGAAACAATTCCAGGTCCACGCCCAGCCGCAAAAACGAGAGCTGGTTCATCGTTTCTTTCGAGGAAATGCTGTGCGCGTTCGCCAGGATGCCGTAGGCGCGGCCAATGTGGTTCAGCACCAATTTCGGCTTTTTCTCCATCAACGTCTGCCGCGCGTTCTCCTCGTGCTCGATGATTTGCGACAGCACTTTTTCCAGCCGCTCGACGATGGCCGTTTCACTTTCGCCCAGCGTCATCTGGTTGGAGACTTGAAAAACATTTCCGAGCGCCTCCGTGCCTTCGCCGTAAAGCCCGCGCACCGCGAGCCCAAGCTTGTTGACCGACTGGATGATCGGATTGATCTGCTCGGCGAGGACGAGGCCGGGCAAATGCAGCATCGCGCTCACGCGGATGCCGGTGCCGAGATTCGTCGGACACGCGGTCAAATAGCCGAGTTCGTTGTCGAAGGCGAAATTCAATTTTTTCTCCAGCGCGGAATCCAGCCTGTCCACCGCCTGCCACGCCTCGCGCGTCTGGAACCCAGGCCGCAACGCCTGCATCCGCAGATGATCTTCTTCATTGATCATCACCGAGAAAGTTTCCGCGCGGTTCACCACGAGGCCGCTGCCGACATTTTTCGCGGCGTGTTCGCGGCTGATGAGATGGCGCTCGACGAGAAGCTGCTTGTCCAGCGCGGTCAGGTTGTCCATCGCCTCGGCGAAGGAATCGGACATTTCCGGCAACGCGGCCACCGCCGGCAAAACCGTTTCCAGCACTTTGACGCGTTCCGGTTTTTTCGCCCAGCCCGGAAACGCATGGTCGCGCAGATTGCGCGCCAGCCGCACGCGGCTCGACATCACAATGCGGTCATGCGGCCCGTGCCGGTGCGTAGATTCCGCCGGCGAACAAAGGAACTGATGGATGTCTTTCATCTGCTTTTATCGCAATCGTAATCTTGCCCGTAATCCTAATCCCTAAAAGCCGGGTTGGATTACGGGCAAGATTATGAAAATCATTGTAAAGTCATCGCGCCTTCGCCGGCGCCGCGCCGCCCATGGTTTTGATTTCATCCCGCACCGACGCCGCCATCTCATAATCTTCCTCGCCAACCGCCTTTGCCAGTTTTTTCTGGAGCGATTTCAGACGGTCCACGGTTTCACGCGTCGCACGGAGCACTTCGGGCGCCTTGCCGATGTGGCGCGTGCCTTTGTGCATCGTCTTGAGCAGGCCGGCGAGACCTTCGGCAAATGTCCGGTAACATTCCGGGCAGCCGAGCCGGCCGGACTTCTTGAAATCTGCCTGCGAAAATCCGCAGCGCGCGCACTTGACCTCCACCGCGCCCGCCGACGGATCGAGTTCCTGCGACGCGCCGAGGCCGAGCATGATGTCGGCATCAGCAACCAGGAAAGCCGCCGGATCAGTGTCAACACCCTTGGCTTTGGCGCAGGCATCGCACAAATCCCAATCTTGCTTCTTGTTGTCTGAAGAAATTTTGGAAAGAAAAATCGTCGCCGGTTTTTCTTTGCAGATGGAGCAAATTTTTTTCTCGTTCATAACCTGTATCTATGTCGGCTTGCCGCACCAATCCAGCATTTGCATTTTATCACCATGATCTGAGTCAGATGCAACGTCGCTGGCTTTTCCTTGCACACGCCGCATTGCATAAAATTTTTATCCTTGCCGTTGAATGGTTGCCGCGTTGAATCGCCGCGCAAAATGAAACGGTTTGTTTAATTAGATACCTTGTTGGTGGCAAAAAAGCAAAAAAAACATTTTAAGAACCTTGGCGCTTTGCCAGTCTTCCAAATGCGGTCGTCGCTGAATTTGTTTTTCATGGCTTGACCGGCGCAGGCGTTGCGTTCGCCGGTTTTGGCGTGGGAAAATCCGTGACTTTTGCGCGCCGCACGCCGCCCTGCACCACGACCTCGCCGCTGGCGTTCACCTTCAGGCGCGGCCGTGAATTGAAGTTGTCATAAACATCCCGCGACACCACGGCGCCGTCCGGACTGACAATCGTGTAGCTGAACGACTGCGCGCCCGTCTGCCAGAGCACATTCAACCGGCTCACGCGATCCACCTGCGCCTCTGGCGCGCTAAACGACACCAGCGGCCCCAGGGACGCGACTTTGAAGACGTGCGATCCGTCGCCGGTGCTGACCTGCACATAAAGGCGCAATTGCTCCCGCAGATAATTCGCCTCGACCAGGGTGTATTTGCGCGATTCCGGTGCGGCGTTCGTCGCCAACATCACGCCAAAATCCTGCGACCACAATTCCGCGCCGTTGATGACATCGAAATATTTCGGCGCGCTGTTGATGGTCAACGACCACTGCTGGATGCGCACCGTGGTGATGACCTTGTAACGGCCCGGCTTGCTCATCACAAAATACGGCTGCAAATCCACGCGCTTCGTCGCCATCTGCGACGATTCCAGATCAAAGCCGCCCAGCACCGGCACCTCGGCGTTTTTGATGACCACAAAACCGTCCACGGATTCCACATTGAACGTCAGCCAGCTTGGGTCATCGCCCAGATGGATCGGCTGGCCGGAGCGGTTGATGATCTTCACCGCCAGCGGCATGGCTTCATCCGGCAAAAATTGATCCTGATCCAGCGCCAATTCCACCTCCATCTGCGCCGACGCACGGAAAAATGCCGCCACGGCCAGCAACGAAATGAGAAAGATTTTCATTTGATGATGGACAGGTTAAACCCTCGTGCTTGGGTGGCAACTGTAAAACGGCACGCGTCTAAAGCATTCAGTGCGGAAGAAATTTGCAGCCTGTCCTGCTGTTAGGCGTGGTCATTTCATCTCTCTGAGCACACTTGCATGAATAAACCTACGCTTGCTAAATTCCAGCAGCGTCAGTTGCTCGGCAGTGTCGCGAATCATAATATCACCAGAGTTAAAGTGGTAAACACATATCAGGTAATGATTCGTGTCCACCGGAATGCTCAGCGAGCTGTTCATAGTCATAAAATCTGGCTGACCCAGCTTGGCCACCACCTGACTCATTGGCGTGCCATTCGTAAATTGAGCGTTAATCTCTGCACATCGCTCCGTGACTGATTGCGGCGGTGACTGCGTCGGCGAGCAACCCGTCAGCAGAAGCAAACTTGAAAGTAGAATAACGGCAGTGAACTTCATACCTCGCCTAACAAATAATCGGCGGCTGACTTTGCAGCCTATTCTTTTTCATAACCCGGCAATTTTTATTTCCAAGTTTTGATTCCACAATTTGTTAATTCAAAATTGCCCCCGTTCACGCGCCACCAAAGCCGGCTAACCTTACACGTCAATCCCGTAGGCTTTGATCTTGTTGTAGAGCGTCTGGCGGCCGATGCCGAGGCGCTTGGCGGTTTCCAGCTTGTTGCCGCCGGTTTCCTTGAGCATCTGGATGATGGCGTTGCGCTCGACGCCTTCGAGCAGTGTGAAGTTCGTGTCGTGGCCGTCGGTGGGAATGAACTTGACCTCGCTGATGGAAAGGTCGGTGACGTTGACTTCGGGACCTTCGCAAAGCAGCACGGTGCGCTGGATTTCGTTCTGCAACTGGCGGACGTTGCCGGGCCAGTCAAAACTGGTCAGCCGCTCGACCGCCGGCGGCGTGAAGCCGCGCAACATGCGGTTGGCCTGCGCGGCGAAACGTTTCAGAAACGCGTTGGCCAGCGGCATGATGTCGTCACGCCGCTCGCGCAACGGCGGCAGGTGGACGGAGATCGCGCTGATGCGATAAAACAAATCCTCGCGCAGCTTGCCGTCCTTGATGGCTTCTTCGGGCCTGCGGTTGGTGGCGGCGATGATGCGGCAGTTCGTCTTGTAGCTGACGGTGTCGCCGACGGGACGGACTTCCTGATCCTGCAAAACCCGCAGCAGCTTGCTCTGCGTGTCCACCGGCATCTCGGAAATTTCGTCGAGAAACAACGTGCCGCCTTCGGCCTGGCGAAACAGCCCCTGCCGGTCGGAATTCGAGCCGGTGAAAGAGCCTTTTTTGGAGCCGAACAATTCGCTTTCAATCAGCTCGCGGGGCAGCGCGGCGCAATTGATTTTGATGATCCGGTTTTTCGCGCGCGAACTCAACGAGTGGATGAGGTCGGCGATGACTTCCTTGCCGGTGCCGCTTTCGCCGGTGATGAGAATGGTCACGTCGCTGGGGGCAATGCGTTCGATGGTGCGGACGACCGTCTGCAACGCCGTGCTTTGAAAAATCGGCGCGGAGCCGCCGCTCATGGTGGCGATGGCGCGCCGGAGGGAATTGCTCTCTTCCTTCTGCTGCCGGTTCTCAATCGCGCGATCAATCGTGACGAGCAATTGCTGCGGGTCGAACGGTTTGTTGATGAAATGGAAGGCGCCGCGCTTGGTCGCCTGCACGGCGGCCTCGAACGTCGCCTCGCCCGTGAGCACGATGACTTCCGTGTCCGGCCAGAATTTTTTGATCTGGGGCAGCAGGTCCAGGCCGTTCGCGTCCGGCAGTTTCAGGTCGAGCAGGATCACGTCCGGCGCGTCGGGCGAAAAACTTTTTTGCAACTCCGCCGCGCTCTCGGCTTCAGTCACCGTGTAATCGTCCAGCAGGATGGTCTTGAGCATGGCGCGCAAGTCCGCCTCGTCGTCCACGATTAAAATTTTGCCTTTCATGGTTTTTTAGGTTTGGCACAGGCCGCCACAAACTTCTCAAAAATTGCCCGGTAACGCGCGTGCTGCTGCACCAGCCGCTCCGGATGAAACTGCACGCTTAAAAAAAACGGCAGCAGCGCCGCCAGTTCCGGCCGCAACTCCATCGCTTCCACAATCCCGTCGCGGCTGCGGGCCGTTGCCGCAAACGGTTCCGCCGGTTCCGTCACCGCCTGATGATGGGTGCTGTTTACACCCAAAACCCGCGTTTTACAAATTCTGGACACTAATGAGCCGGGTGTCAACGCTGCTTCATGCACCAAATCCAGCGGCTTGTCCATGCGCCGATGGTTCAGCGCGTCGGGAATCTGCTGCCCGATGTCCGCAATCAGCCTGCCGCCGAAGGCCACGTTCAACATCTGATGCCCGCGGCAAATCGCCAGCACCGGCTGGCGCTGCCGGAAAATTTCCGCGATCAAAATCAGATCGCGCACGTCGCGCGCGCCGCCATCCGGCGTCGGTTCGATGGTTTTAAGGATTTTGCGCGGCAGTTTTTTTTCGTAAAGGCCGGGATTGATGTCGTCGCCGCCCGTGAGCAGCACGCCGTCGGTGCGGCGGACACATTCGGCGAGCGCGGCGCGGTCGGTGGAGGTCGGCGCGGTGACGGGAATGCCGCCCGCCTGCAAAATGGCGTGGTTGTAGCGCACGGAAAGGCTCGCGGACAAATCATGAAATTCCACGCCGCGCTTCTCAATGCTCGGTGAAACTAAAATCAACGGTGGCCTGCCCATGCGCAAACTGTAAAGCATCTGGAAAATTTGTCAGCGGAAAACCGCGTCCGGAAAACATCGCCTTGCAAAAATACCTATTTTTGATATGTTCACCGCATGATTGTGACGGCCACAGAACTGGCGAACGACAGCAAGTCGGTCATTGACCGAGTGCTTTCGCGCCGTGAAACCGCCGATGTCCAGCGGCACGGCAACGCCGTTGTCCAAATCCGGCGGAAAGTCGGCATCAACGCCCGGGAATTGATTGAACGGTTGAAGCAGGCGAAATTTACCGCCGAGGAATCGCGCGAATTAAAGAAGGCCATGGACGCCGCGAACAAGGTTTTCTCCCATGCCGACCGCCATTGACACCAGCGTTTTGATCGCCGCCGAAAAGGACGGAAATTTTTTTGACTTCATCGCCCGCATCCCCGGCGAGTTTTACATCCCCGCCCACGCCGCCGCCGAATTTGTCGCTGGAACGCATCCGCCGGTGAAAGAACATTTGCGCGAACGCGCGCGGCGGATTTACGAAAATCTTTTCCGGAAAATCGTCCAGCCGTTCGAGGAGGCGGACGCGGCGCAACTGGCCGCGCTCAACGCCGAACTGCGCCGCACGGGGAACAGCATGAAACTTTATGACGCCGCCATCGCCGCCACCGCACTGGCGCGCGGGGATTCAATCCTGGCCTTGGACGCTGATTTTGACCGGCTCGCCGACCGGATTGAAATTTTGAAAAAGTAAAACGCCTTGCCGCTTGGCGGCTGAAAACGAGCGGCCAAAATCGCGCTCGACAAAATGACCGGACGGAAATTTTTGGTCTTTTGAGCGGTTGGCAGAATGGACGGCGAACAGAATTCTTGAAAATAAACTATACAAAATGGCCAACTGCGGTGTCTTATTGAGTATGAGCAAGAAACCCATCATCACAATCGCGTCGGCTTTGGTGGTAACGCTTGTTGTCGCAATGATGCTGCCAGCCGTCCCTGCCAGAGCCAAGAAGCACTCAACTAAATTTCACACGGTGAATTCCGTCAGCAGCGTCACTTTCACCCTGACAAACGGCATCGCGACAAACCGCTTGCCGGCTTCAAAACCATAAGCGACCAAAATTATTTTTCCAGCAGCGCCCACGCACACCACAAAATCGGCGCCTGCCCGTGCAAATCGCCGGTGGCGCGCGGACGATTCAGATAATACTGCGTGTCATCCTTCTGGTTCGTGCCCACGCAAACGTCATGGACGGCTCCGGTCTCGTCAATTTTCCCGCACAGCCCGATCCAGCCGCGCCGCGCCACGTCGCCGTAGCTCGCGTCCAGCCAGCCGTGCTTCACGCCCACGATCAGCGCGTAGGTGAACATGCCGGTGCAACTTGTTTCGTCCCATGCCTGCGGATCGTCCACCAGTTGCCGCCACAAACCGGACGGCGCCTGGTATGTTTTCAGCGCGGCCATCATTTTTTGGTAGCCGGCCATTAGCCGCGCATATTTTGGATGATCGGGCGGCAGCGAACTTAACACTTCCGCGAGCGCGGCGGCGAACCAGCCGTTGCCGCGCCCCCAAAAATGCGGGCTGACATCCGCGTGATAAAAAAGTCCGTTCGACTGCTGCAACTTGTCGAGATACGCCGCGAGTTCGGTGGCGACGCGGTCGGCATATTTCGCGTCATGCGTCGCGCGATACGCCTGAATCTGCAAACTGCCGATCATAAAACAGTCGTCCACCCACCAGCGCGATTCCTGCGCGAGGCCGTCGGGACGCGGGTTCACCCACTGGTCGTCGGCCATGTGAATTCCAAAATCGCGGTAACGCCGGTCGCCGTTGAGCAGATATATTTCCAGCGGCAACACGCCGAAGACGTGAAAATCCACATGCCGGTTGGTCGAAACAACCTTGCTGCCTTCCGGCGTCAGGATGAACGCATAACGCGCAATGACTTTTTGCTCCAGCGCGGAATCGCCCGCCGCGTCCGCGAAACGGAGCGCGCCAAACGCCGCGCAAACTTCGGGATAGACGATGAAGCCGTCTGCGTTGTAGTAAATTTTGCGCGGCAGAAAATTCGTGCAGACTCTTTCACCGACGCTTTTCGGGTCGCAGTTCGCCGGCAGGTTTTGAAAGGCCGTTTGCGCGGACGGACTTTTCATTGAAGCGCAGCCGGCAAAAACCGTGGTGCCGAGAACCAAGGCGGCGGCGGACAAAAAGGATTTTTGCATGCAGAAATTTAACCCGTTCGTCGGCGTCCGCGCCATCGCCAATTTGGTGGAGCCGGCGGCTATAAATGTTTCGCGGAAATATTTGGCGGTTCCGAGGCTTATATTTCCAACTCGGGAAATTTTTCGTAGATCTGGCCGCGCAACCGCTCCTCATCGTCCGGCTGGTAACGGCGGCGGTTGACGAGCCGCTGCACGGCGTCGAGGAGTTCCAGCCAGTCTGCCACCGGCGGTTCCTTGACGCGCTGCCAGACATCAAACCGTTTGGCGCGATGGAAAAAATGCCATTCGCGTCCGATGTGCTGGGCATAGACCTGCAGCTTCTCACCGTCCTCGGTGACGCGTTTCCAACTGATTTCAGCTTTGGGCATGGTTAAAGTATCCGCTAATTTCACGAATTGACGCGAATCAAATAAAAACCATTTGTAAAAATTCGGCAATTCACGGATGAAAATTATTCCGGCAAATTCACGCTGGCCACCGCCATTGCGGCAATGCCTTCTTCGCGGCCGATGAAACCCATCAGCTCGTTCGTCGTCGCCTTCACGCCGATTTGTTTTTCAGAAACGTTCAGCGCGGCGGCGAGGCGCTTTTTCATCTCCGCGATGTGCGGATGAATTTTCGGCGCCTGCGCGACGACCGTGGCGTCCACGTTCACGATTTTCCCACCGCGCCTGGCAACTTGTCTGGCCGCCTCTTCCAAAAAGATTTTGCTTGGCACGCCTTTCCAGCGCGGATCGGTGTTCGGAAAAAAGTGGCCGATGTCCGCCTCGCCGAGCGCGCCGAGGACGGCGTCGCAGATGGCGTGCATCAGCGCGTCCGCATCCGAATGGCCGTCGAGGCCTTTCGGATGAGGAATCTCCACGCCGCCGAGGACGAGTCTGCGCCCGGCGACCAATTGATGAACGTCATAACCGATGCCGATGTGAACCATGCCGCGAATTGTAGAAGTTTCGTGCAGGCCGGCCAAGCGATTTGTCGTCGTCGTGATAATCTGTTTCAGTTGTTGCTAAAAGAGTTCAAAATTAATCCGCTTAACTAGTTTTGAACCTAAATTAAAGTCAATTTTTCTCTGTTTAATAATCTTTCAAACTTGCGGAAACTCAAGCCGCTTCAAAAATAATTTTCAGGCCGAGCGCGGACAGCACGGAATTGAGGCTCGTCAAACGCGGATTGCCGTTGCGCGAAACGAGCCGGTATAAATTTTCGCGATTTAATTTGCTCAATTCGGCGGCGCGGGCGACACCGCCTTGCGCCTCAACCACGTCACGCAGGCCGACCAGAAAAATTTCCGGGCCTTCCTCGTAACACGCGGTCAGATATTCCGCCGCCTGTTCGGGGTCGTCCAGCCTCTTGTGCAAAATCTTTTTGTAACTGACAGTTTTCATAAACCACTTTCTTTGAACTCTTGCCAAAATTGTTTGGCTAATCGTATGTCGCGGTCTTGCGTCCGTTTGTCGCCGCCGCAGAGCAGCACGACCAGCGTGCGCCCTTTCTGGCCGAAATACACGCGATAGCCCGGCCCGTAATCCACCCGCAACTCGCCACGCCTTCGCCGCCCGGCTTGCAATCGCCCAGGTTGCCCTGACGCACGCGCGCCAGCCGCGCCATCACCCGCGCCACCGCCCGCTTGTCATCCAAATCGTCCAGCCACTTTTCAAACGGCACTTGCCCGTCGCGCGCGCGAAACGCGACGACTTCTTTGGGCGTGGCGAACACGGACATGCTGTAGCTTATAAGCTATGAACGGTCAAGCTGCCGAATCGCCTCGCGATGGTAGCGGCGTTGATTTCGACTGGCTCCTCGTTGTTGGTCAACTTGCGGAGCGGCGTGGGGATGCGGACTTTTTTTGGCATAAATTTAATTTCAATTTGTTGTTGCTGGTTTGCTTTCTCCGCTCACTTTCTGAATTTGCAAATCTGTCTTACTCGTTAGTTCACGGGCCGACAGCAAAATCTGCTGTCCGGTGATGGCGAATGTAATCTCAACCTTTGGCGTGCCGCGCGGCGCAGATGGAATGCCGATAACTTGAAAGCGTCCGAGCGCATGGTTGCTTGAAGTCATCTGATTTGTGCCTCGAAAAAGAGTAACCATAATCTGTGATTGTCCATCGGTTGCGGTGCTGAATATCTCGGCTAACGAACAAGGAACTGCTGTGCCGGGCTTGATGAGCGGTGTAAATACTCCGCCCAATGTTTCAATGCCCAATGACTCCGTGGTGCTGTTCACCACTACAATTGGAGTATTGTCCTCCACAACCAAAGATTGCCGACTCTGCGAATGGCATCCAAAGGCCAAAAGTGAGAGCGTGATGATTGTTAAAAGCGGGCGCATTATGGTTAACAGAATTTTATTGTTTCACGCATTCACTTTTTCTTCATGCGCCAGCAGCGCCTCGAATTCGCGCAGGCACGGCTTGATTCATTTTTCAATGGCTCAATGCCACGCCTTCCAATTCCACTTCGCGCACATTTTCTTTTCCGCCCAATCGCTTTTGCGCGTCCAGAATTTCCACGCCGACGACGTTGCCGTCCTTGTCGTAATCAAGAATCACGCCCGGCTTGTCCTCGTCACTTTCTTCGATGGGCGCGTTGCTAAACAGGACGTGCAGGACATCCACTTCGGAATCGTAGGTTACTTTCATAGTTTCCAGTATTTGTTGATCTTCTTTGTGCGATACAATGTCACTACAATAGCAGGTTCTATCGTGTCGTCCACAATGACGCGCAGCAGAAAAATCCTGCCGCCGCCAAAGTCCACTTTCGATTGATACGCTTTTTTCGGCGGACGTTCCGGCACGATTTGCTGCGGCAGGCGCAAAACTTCTTCGACAAACTCGCGTGGAATCCGGCGCAAAACCAGTTCGCTTTCTGCATGTTTGGAAAACCGAAAATTCATTTGGGCTGCCGCTTGGTATTTTGCTTTCGCGGAGCGAAGGAAACAAACTTCCAGCCTTTCGCCGCTGAAATTTTTTCATTTTTGCGCGTATCGGCAAACAATTTTTCCACGCTATGTCCGCGTGCGGCAGACAATTCATCTTTGATGCGCCAGATTTCTCGCAACAGATTGTCGGCGCAGCATTTCGTCTTCAGCTTTTTGCGAATTTTACGCATTCACTTTTTCTTCATGCGCCAGCAGCGCCTCGAATTCGCGCAGGCTCGGCTTGATTTCACGCGGTTTGCCGCAATGACCTTGCACGGCGTCAAATGTTTTCACGGCCTCGCCTCCTTCGGCAGCAGGTTCAGCACGAAATCATAAATCGCCTGCGCTTGTTTCACCGCCTCATCAAATTCTTCGCGCGAGGGTTCAAGCGCGGCAAATTCGTCAGGATAACGATATGCGGCAATATGCGGAGTCAGGATTGCCGCCGCCTCACGGAATTGATCAAAGCCCGCAGCCAATGGTTCGGCCTGTCTAACGAGCTTTTTCAGATCATGTATTTTTTCAAAACTGACGCCGTGAAAAAGTAAAACCCCCTTCAAAGCTTTTTCCGCCGCTTGCTGACAATGGTAAATCCCGATGTCAAGATGACCGTCGGGCAGGCCGCCAATCTGAATAGCGGTATGTAAATCGTCGTGCGCCTTAAGCAGCCATACGCGGGTTAGTTCCGTTGTCGGATCAGCCATAAATTTTTTTCCCCTTTTCGGCGATGCTGTGAGACAGCGAGGCTTTTACGGTGCGATAGCGATCAAATTGGGCGCGCGTAGGCACAAATACATCCGTGCTCATTTCCAAATCCCCCAAGCAAAGATGCGCCCGCTGCATCCGGCGAATGTGACGTTCATCGCTTTCTTTTACAATGACCATCAAATCCACGTCGCTGTCGTCCGTCGGCGTGCCCCAAGCGTGCGAGCCAAACAAATAAATTTCCTCCGGCTGAAATTCGGCTTTCAACCGTTCCACTGCTGTTTCCAACAAGCCTGGAGGAATTACTTTCACGGAATTTATTTTACCATGTTGAATGGGTGAAGTGAAGCCGGTTCACGCATTCACCTTTTCCTCATGCGCCAGCAGCGCCTCGAACTCGCGCAGGCTCGGCTTGATTTCGCGCGGTTTGCCGCAATGAGTTTGCGCGGCGTCAAAAGTTTTCACGGCCTCGCCTCCTTTGGCAGCAGGTTCAAAATAAAATCAAAAATGGTCTGGGCGTTTTTCAATGCCGTATCAAATTCTTCGCGCGACGGCATCGGCTCTTCAAATCCACCCGGATAGCGAAACGCCGAAACGTAAGGCGTAAGTGACTCGCCAATTTTGCAGTGCTTTGCCAATTCAGGATTGCTCGCCGCCGCCAGTTCGATGAGGGCTTCGATGTCGTGCGTCTTGGGAATAACCACGTCGCTGGCTTGCAGCCACGCCTTGACGGATTTTTCCGCCACCTGCTGGCAATGATAAATGGCGGTGTCCAGCAGCGGGTCGGCAAGTGCGGCCAAAGCTTGCGCTGAACGCAAATCGTGGTCGGCTCGCGTAAGCCAGTCGCGGACGAGTTCGGTTTTGGACTCATCCATAAATCTTACGACCATTGGTGAGAACCTGGTGAAACAACGAGGCGCGCAGATGCTTGTAGCGATCAACTTGGGCGCGAGTCGGCACAAGCACGTCTTTGGCAAAACCCATTCCACTCAAACAATGGTGGGCGCGCTGCATCCGCTTGATGTTGCGTTCTTCGCTGGCGGGAATAATGACCATCAAATCTATATCACTGTCATCCGTCGGCGTGCCCCACGCGTGCGAGCCGAACAAATAAATTTCCTCCGGCTGAAATTCGGCTTTCAACCGTTCCACCGCTGTTTCCAAAAGTCCTGGAGGAATTACTTTCACGGAAATAATTTTATCAAATGTAATGGGCGATGTGAAGCGGGTTCACGCATTCACTTTTTCTTCATGCGCCAGCAGTGCCTCGAACTCGCGCAGGCTCGGCTTGATTTCACGCGGTTTGCCGCAATGACCTTGCACGGCGTCGAGCGTCTTCAGTCCGTTGCCGGTGACGCAGATGACGGCGCTCGAATCACGCGGGATTTTCCCGGACGCAATGAGTTTCTTCGCCACGCCCACGGTCACGCCGCCGGCGGTCTCGGCAAAAATGCCTTCCGTCTCGGCGAGCAATTTGATCGCGTCGCGTATTTCGTCGTCGGTCACGTCGTCGGCCGCGGCGCTGGTTTCGCGCATCACTTTGAGCGCGTAAAAACCGTCGGCGGGCGTGCCGATGGCGAGCGATTTCGCGATCGTGTCGGGCTTCACCGGCTTGAAGAAATCGAGCCCGGCTTTTTGCGCGACGGAAATCGGCGAACAGCCCGTGGCCTGCGCGCCGTGGATGTGCGTCTCGGAATTCGCGACGAGGCCGAGCTTCACAAATTCCTGGTAGCCCTTGTGGATTTTCGTCAGCAATGAGCCGGACGCCATCGGCACGATCGTGTGCTGCGGCAGCCGCCAGCCGAGTTGCTCGGCGATCTCATACGCCATGCTCTTCGAGCCTTCGGCGTAATACGGCCTCATGTTCACGTTCACAAACGCCCAGCCGAACTTGCCGGCGATCTCGGCGCAGAGGCGGTTCACTTCGTCGTAATGGCCTTTGATGCAGATGACGTTCGCGCCATAGATGAGTGAATTCAAAATTTTCCCCTGCTCCAAATCGGACGGAATGAAAACGTAAGATTTTAATCCCGCGCTCGCGGCGTTGGCGGCGACGGAGTTCGCCAAATTTCCCGTGGACGCGCACGCGACGGTTTCAAAACCAAGTTCCTTCGCACGGCTCAAGGCGACACTGACGACGCGGTCTTTGAACGAGAGCGTCGGATAATTCACGGCGTCGTTCTTGACCCACAATTCGCGGATGCCAAGTTTTTTTGCAAGACGATCCGCTTTGACGAGCGGCGTGAAACCGACTTGCTTGCCGACGGTCGGTTCGCCCGCGATGGGCAGCAGCTCGCGGTAACGCCACATTGTTTTCGGTCGCGATTCGATGGCCGCGCGCGTCAAAGATTTTTTGATGCGGTCGTAATCGTAGGCGACTTCGAGCGGGCCGAAGTCGAACTCGCAGACGTGCGTAGCGGTGAGCGGATATTCGCGCGCGCATTCGCGACACTTGAGCGCCTTCATGAAACCGTGTTGTTCACTCATAAATTATTTTCCGTAGCGGCGTCTCGGTAGAGCGCCGCAAGTTATTCTTTCAGTCAGCAGCGGTCTGCCGACGCGCCGCTACGAACATTTCGAGACAACAAAAAAGCCCCGGCTCATGACGAGAAGGGGCGACAAAACGGTTGTGCTCTTCTCATTTTTCCCAAGCTGATGATGCTTGAGCTGGAATTGGCACCTGACATTGAAACCAAAGTTCAATCGGTTGCCGTGGTGTCATCGGGCCAGTCCCTCGACCACTCGTCATGAGTCCGTCAAATCAACGGATGCGGATACAATGATATTGAGCGGGAAAAGTGTCAACAGGATTTTTCGCCTTCCATCTCAATTCTTGAAGGCGACGGCCTCGGCGATTTCGCTGACGGGAATGATCGCCGTCGCACCGTTGTGCAGCGCGGTCACAAACGTGCTGGTCGCGCGCAAATCGCGTTGGGCGAGCGCGGGCAATTCCGCCGGCGTCAGGATGGTTTCAATTTTCATTTTGCGTCGCGCGAAGGACGCGAAGGCGGCGAAGGAAATTTGCAGTCTATCTACACATTAGGCGGTGATAGTTCATAATCCAATCTTAGTCTTAAACTCTTGAACAGTCAGCTTCTCAACTCGGCCTGAACGAACCCAGATAATCTCCTCGGTTGATGTTTGGCGGTTGGTATCTACTGACAATAGAAAAATTGCAGCCTCCGGCAGACTACCAGCAGGAATGTCTTCTGGAAACCGCATTCCGTTAGTAATATCCAATCTCAAAGCCTCTTCCGAACCTTTCCAAATCTCTGTAACCATAAGAAAAATGTTAGTAGTCGTGCTCTTGTCGGTGCTCGCGTATCCGACCACTTGATTTGTGGCGACTTCATTCTTCGTCCTCGCAACCATAACAGGACCCATTTTATTGCACCCTATCAGCAAACCAGAGGCTGCCACAATCGCCAGAATGATTATATTTTTCATAAACGAGAAGCCGCCTAACATTATTGTTTAGCCGCAGTCCATGCACGTCTATGTGCATAATTGATTTTTACAATTACAGCTTTCATCAGGGCTTATGAAAGTTGACCGGCAAATTTTTATCAAGCAAAAGCTATTTCAATTTCGTCCGCATGTAATGAAAAAGATATTGCTGCGCGTAACCGGCGTGCGGGCCGAAATGCGTGGCGGCAAAGCGGCGCAGGCGTGGCTCGCTGGCGCGGCGGCGCGGGAAATAAAGCCGTTGCAGCGCGCGTTCAATCCAGACATCCACGGGAAACGCGGAATCAAATCCGCAGGCGAACAGCAAAACGCAGTCGGCAATCTTCCCGCCCACGCCGCGCAGTTTCATCAGTTCGGCGCGCGCCTCGGCGTGAGGTAAATGGCGGATGCGCTCCAAATCAAATTTCCCATCGGCAATTTCCTGCGCTGCGGCGAGTAGGCTTGGCGCGCGAAAACCCATTTTGCAGGCGCGCAGTTCGGTTTCGGTGAGGCGCGCGATTCTTTGCGGCGGCGGGAATGAAAACGCCGTAGGACAGGCGTCGCGCCTGTCTCTGATTTTTCTTTTCCAAATGGAGACAGGCGCGACGCCTGTCCTACAATCCAACGGTTCGCCAAAGCGTTCGCAAAGCAGTGAAACAATCTGCCGGATTTGGACGATTTGCTTGGTCGAAGAAAGGATGAATGACGCGAGACATTCCCACGGGTCCTGCCGCAACAATCGCAGTCCGCGACAACTGGCGACGGCCTGGTGCATCGGCTCGTCGGCGGGAAAAGTTTTCAGCACGGCGTCGAAATCAATTTCCGTCTGGAGAAACTGGCGGAGCCAGTCCCAGCTTTCAACCGGAGCGGCGGCCACGGCATGGATGCCGACAGGCGTTTGGGTGAGGCGGATGAACTTTTTTCCAATGACGCCGTGCCAGGAATTTTCAATCCGTTGCCAGCGGAAAACCTGGCCGGAGTCGAGCGTCGCCGCCAAATCATAATCACGGACGGGCAGGAGGATTTCCGTCGCGGCCATTTTATTTCAGGTGGTGGCAGCCGAAGATTTGCACGCGCTGGAAGATGCGGCCGTCGCGGATGTGAATTTCGCGCACGCCCAGATTGGTGACGGTTTCAAATTCGGCGGCAATGCGGTCGGGCACCGGTTGTGGCGCGGGGATTTCACGGAAGTTGATTTTCTCGTGATTCAGCCATTTCCAAATCCAGCCGGATTCGAGTTTGTATGGTTCGAGGCGCAAAACGAAAATGGCATTTTCGCCCCGGCGATGTTCCCGGTAATTATATTCGTCCCAATAGAAAAACTGGTTGATTGGCCGGTCGGTATCCAGGCAATAGACCAGCGGCCTGGGGGATTCGGCGGCGGCGCCGGCGGGCGGCGAGTAAAATGAATACAGCCCGGTGGTGCCGTAATGATCGGCGATGATAAACGCATCGGGGTCAAACCGGGCGCGTTCGGTTTCGATGGCGAGCGCGGTTTCGCGCCAGCCGCGCACACGGTGAGACGGGTCTTTGTCGCCGGGCAATTTGTTGCCGGCGAGCCGGCCCAAAAGATCGGTGCCGTGCATAAAAACGGAGGCGGTGATTCCGATGAGCAGGCCGACACAGAGCCACGGTTTCAAACGGGGTTTGCTTTCGCTCCAGACGGCGACCATGAGACAGAACATCGGTGGCACGGCGGCGGCAATCCAGTTCGCCTGCACGTGTGAGTGAAATGAAAACAGCCAGTGGCCGAGAAAAACCGGCGCGCTCATGCAAAACAGGAAAAACCAGAGCGGCTTTTCCTTGCGCCGTTTCCAGGCGGCAACCAGCGCCCAGAGCGCGGCGATGAAGAAAACGGGGTTGAGCAGCCCTAATTCCTCGCCGGTGAACTCGAAGAAATAATTCAACGTCGGCTGCCACGCGCCGTGCATTCCGGCATCGCCGGCGACGTGGTTGACGGTGATCCAGCCGTGCTGCGCATTCCAGATGATTACGGGCAAAGTGCAAATTCCGAACCCGAGCAGACCGAGCCACGGGCCAATTTTTTTCAGATGAATCCGCGCCGACGGTTGCAGCGCGAAGAAAATCGCCCAGCAGATGATTTGCAGCATCGCGGTGTATTTGCAGAGAAAGCCGAGGCCGAGCGCGAGACCGGCGACGAGCCAGTCGCGTGTTTTGCCGTCCGGCTGCGCCGCGCGCCAGCCGGCGACGACGGCCCACATCCAGCACAGCACGAGCGGCGGGTCAATCGTCATCAAAATCGAGCCGACGACAAGCAGCGGCGTGGCGAAGGTGATGAGCAAAAGGCAGAACGCGGCGCGCGCGCCGGTTTCACGCGCCATGAAGCGCAGCATCAGCACGCTCAAAATCGCGGCGAAGACCGGCGAAAAAAAACGCACGCCGAAATCCGTGTCGCCAAAGAGCGACGTGCCGGCCCATTGGATGAGCGCGATGCCCGGCGGCTTGCTGTAATACGAGAGCGCGAGATGTTTCGACCACAGCCACTGATACGCCTCGTCTTCGCTCAAGCCGATGAGGCCGCTGCCGAGGTAAATCCACCGGCCGATGAGCGCGAGAAAAATCAGGACGTAACCGAGACGCAGCCATTCGATTGCCGATTGCCGATTGCCAATTGCCAATTTGGAAACGGACTCCGGTTGCAACAGGGTTGGCAATTGCGCGTGCCAGGCGGGAAAAACTTTTTTGCCGGCACAATTCCATAGCATTTGCACCAGCACGACGAAGGCGATGGCATAGCCCGCGCCGAGAACTGCCCCGGCCAATACGTCGCCCGGATAATGCACGCCATTATAGACGCGCGAAAACGCCACGCTTGCCGCGAGTGGAAACATGACCCGCACGCTGCGCCGGTAAAACAAAAACATCACCATGGTCATGGCGAACCAGTTGGCGGCGTGGGCGGACGGCATGCTGTGGCGATTCGCCGTGGCGGGCAGCATGCCGTCGGCCAGGGGCGCGACATAGCCTTTGCCGGTTGCGCCGAAAAGCCGCGCATCGGGCAGGGTGACGAACGGGCGCGGACGGGCCACGGCATCTTTGATGGTGCCGAGGACGAGCGGATCGCCGAGAGCGACGACCAGCACGATGAGCAACGTGCAGAGCCGCAGGCGCAACGAGCCAAAAAAAAAGATTGCTGGCACGGCGATGACCACGGCGATGAGCCAAGGCACGCCGCGTCCGCTTAAGAGTGGCATGAGCCAGTCAAAAAATGGATTGGCCAGCGTGCCATTGATGAAATGAAACAGCGCGGTGTCGAGTGATTGAATCCAGTGCATCCGGCACAAGTGTAGTCGGCAGAATGATGAAACAAAAATGATTTCCCCCATCGGTAGCGCCCTATTTTGAATTAAAATGGACGATGATGGCCGCAAACACCCCAACCGACATGGAAACAAGCACCATCAAAAATAACCGCCAAGCTGAACGTGGATTTTCCATAATTATTTCGTTACTGCTTTTCAAGTCCGCAACAATTGATGCCAGTTTCAGTTTGGAACGGCACTGTAGCGGCGCTCTGTGAGCGCCGTTCCGATCCGCTCTCGGCGGTCACAGACCGCCGCTACAACTGCCAACCAATAGTGCGGTTCCAAACCGGAAGGGATATGAGGCGCGC
>Ga0209483_1000502_pt1 | contig 33921 bp, 38 predicted proteins | sample NGEPerA_FD_184508 | JGI IMG/M metagenome (GOLD analysis project Ga0209483, IMG submission 184508) | Arctic peat soil microbial communities from the Barrow Environmental Observatory site, Barrow, Alaska, USA - NGEE PermafrostL2-A... | ecosystem: Environmental > Terrestrial > Soil > Wetlands >...
ACATGCAGGGCAGCGCGACATTGGCGATCGTGGTGTCGAGCGCCTGCATGATCGTCGCCAGCATGATCGAGACGGTGATGAAGCCGCGATGCGTCGGCGCGGCGCCGGCGCTGCCATCGGCCGGCGCGGTCATTGCGACGCTGCGCTGCCCGGCGCGCTCGGCGGCTTTGTCCAACCGAAGAGACGCGAATAGCCGGTGTCGACCTCGACGTTGGCGCTCATGCCCGCGCGCAACGGCCGCTCGGGATCCGGATTGTCGATGACGAGGCGCACCGGCAGGCGCTGCACCACCTTCACCCAATTGCCGGTCGCGTTCTGCGGCGGCAGCACGGAGAATTCGGCGCCGGTGCCCGGGCCGATGCTCTGGACATGCGCCTTGAACGTCCTGCCGGGATAAGTGTCGATGTCGATCGTGGCGACGTCGCCGGGCAGCAGATGCGTCAGGTCGGTTTCCTTGAAATTGGCCTCGATCCACACGCGGTCGGTGGTCACCAGCGCGAAGGCCGGCATGGCGGCGTTGAGATATTGGCCGACCGGCAGATTGGCGACCCGGGTGACGATGCCGTTGGCCGGCGCCGCGATCACGGTATGCGCGAGATCGAGCTCCGCCTGATCGAGCTGCGCCCTGGCCTGCCGCACCAGCGGATGCCGCTCGACATCGGCGGCGGTGTCGGCGCCGGCCGCGGGCGCGGCGCCCGCCGCCTGCTGGCGCGCGACGTCGAGCGCGTTCTTCGCCTCGTCGAGCCGCGCCTGCGAGGTGACGTGATTGGCGAAGAGCTGAAGCTGCCGGTCGTATTCGCGCTGGCGATAGGCGAGATTGTCGAGCGCCTGTCTGACCTGCAGCCGCGCGCTGTCGAGCTGCGCCTGGGCGCGCGCGACGGCGATTTGGTACGGCCGGTCGTCGAGCCGGAACAGCACGTCGCCGGCATGGACGTATTGGTTGTCGGCGACCTCGATGGCGACGATGCGGCCGCCGACGTCGCCGCTGACGGCGATCTTGTCGGATTGCACATAGGCGTCGTCGGTCGACATGGTGCGGCCGCCGGTGACATAGAGATAAGCCGCGACCAGCAGCACCGCGACCGGCCCGGCGAGCAGCAGCGGCAGGCGCCACTGCGCGCGGTGGCGGTTCCACCACCGCTTGAAGCGGGCGCTCCATTCGGCGCGGGCGCGCTTGAGATCGGCGGTGGCGAGGCTCATCGCGCTTCTCCCGCGACGGCGGCAGGCGGCAATCCGAGCGCCGGTTTTTCCGAAAGGTTGCGCCGCACGCGCAGCAGCATGTCGAGCAGGCTGTCGCGCTCCGCCGCGCTCAGCCCGTCGAGCGCCTCGCCGCGCGTCTCCAATCCGACCGCGTACATGCGCTCGAACACCGGCTTGGCCTTGGCGGTCATATAGACCAGCCGCGCGCGCCGGTCGGCCGGATCGGCGCGGCGCTCGACCCAGCCCGCCTGCTCCATGCGGTCGATGAGCCGGGCGAGCGAGATCGGCTCGATCTCGAGCATGTCGGCGAGGCGGGCCTGGTTCATCCCTTCGCTCACCGCGAGGCGGAACAGCACCTGGCATTGCGCGCGCGACAGGCCGATGGCGCGCGCCTTCTGGTCGAAGCGCTTGCCGAGAAGCCGCGCGGCTTCGTGCAGCACGAAGCCGAAGGCCCGGTCGAGATCCTGTTCTGTCATAAGCGCAACTATAATAAGCAGGCTTATTAATTACAAGGCTGGAAAACAAAGCGATTCCAGTGCCTTAGGCGCCGGGCATCAGCCCCGCGCCGTTGACGTGCAGCACCTGGCCGCTGATGAAGCCCGCGCCGGGGCCGAGCAGGAACAGGATCGGGCCGACCATGTCCTCGGCCACCGCCATGCGGCCGGCCGGCGTCTGCAGCGCATAGGCGGCGCGGTCGATGCGCGGTCGCGAATTGGACGCATCGGGCACGCGGCCGGTGCCGCCCTCGTGGAAGGCGGTGTCGACCGCACCGGGTGCGATGACGTTGGCCCGGATCGCCGGCGCCGCCTCATGCGCGATGACCTTGGTGAAGGCGACGACCGCCGCCTTGGCCGCCGAATAGGGCGCGAAGCCCGGCCGCACCCGCACACCGAGGCCGGACGAGATGTTGACGATCGCCGGCGATCCCCCCGCCCGCGCTGACGCCTTGAGCAAGGGCAGCGCCGCGCGGCAGGCGAGATAGGTGGTCTTGAGGCTGCCGTCGAGCGTCTCCTGCCATTCGGCCGGCGACAGCTCGTCGAAACCAACGTGGCGATTGGCGAAGCCGGCGAGATTGACGAGGCCGTCGAGCCTGCCGCCGAACGCCTTGTTGACGCGCGCGAAGGCGGATTTCACCTGCGCCTCGTCGGTCGCGTCGAGCGCCGCCGAAAGGACGACGCCGTCGGGCGGCGGCGATTCCTTCAGCGAGCGCGGCAAATCGAGCGCCGCCACCTTCAGGCCGATGCCGATTGCCGCTTGCGTCACGGCGCGGCCGATGCCGCCGCAGGCGCCGACGATGGCGAGGGTCGCTCCCCGCGGCGGCGCCAATCGCGCGAAGTCGGTCTCGGCCATGGCAATCCCCAAAGAAAAAGGTCCGGCGAAGATCGCCGGACCTTTGCCGTCCGTCAACCGGCGGCGCTATTCAGCCGCGGCGTCGAGCACTTCGCGCTGCCCCAGCCCCAGACCCTTGAAGCGGGTGTGGTAGAGCTTGGTCAGCGTGCAGGCGGCGACGAAGCCGATGACGCTCGGGATCGTCCACAGCAGGAAAAGCTGCTGCAACGCCAAATGCTGCGCCACGAGATAGCCGCCGAGGATCGGACCGACGATCGAGCCGAAGCGGCCGACGCCGAAGGCCCAGCCCGAGCCGTTGGCGCGGATCGCCGTCGGATAGATCATGCCCGAAGCCGCGTTGATGCCGAACTGCAGGCCGAGAACGGCGAAGCCCGCCACGAAGGCGGCGATCAGCACGCCGGTTTGCGACTTGTCGGCGAAGTAGCCGATCGACGCGATCGCCGGAATCGCCAGCGCGAAGAGCACGCAGACCGGGGCAAAGCCCTTCTTGTCCATCGGCCGCGCCAGCACCAACCCGCCGACCGTGCCGCCGATCTGAATGAGCGTCGTCGCCAGCGCGGCGGCATCTGGGCTCAGCGCGTTGTTGGCCTTGAGGATGGTGGGCATCCAGCTCACCATGAAAAAGAACCCCATTAGGTTCATGCAGAAGCACAGCCAGAGCAGCGGCGTGATGACGGCAAGGCCGCCCTTGAACAAATGATGCGGCGAGAGGCTCTTCGAGCTTTTGCCCTCGTCGGCGATGATGAACTGCGTCTGGGCGTCGACCGCGATGTCGGGCGCGAGCCGCTTGATCAGCTTCTCCGCCCGCGCGCGCTTGTCGCGCACGACCAGATATTTCAGCGATTCTGGCAGGAAGAAATAGGCCAGTGCCGCCATCGCGATCGGCAGCACGCCGCCGATCCAGAACAGCATCTGCCAGCCATATTGGGGCACGAGATAGATCGAGACCCAGCCCGGCACGGCGCCGCCGAGCGTGACACCGACGAACATCACGATGATCATGGTGGCGCGGACGCGGCGCGGCGCGTATTCGGCGTTGAGCGCGATCAAATTCGGCATCATGCCGCCGATGCCGATGCCGGCAAGAAAGCGCAGAGCGCGCAATTCCTCGATCGAGGTTGCCCAGACGCAGGCAAGGGTGAAGATTCCGAAGATGACGCTCGACAGCATGGTCGCGGTCTTGCGGCCCAAGCGGTCGCCGATATAGCCGAGCCCCGGCGCCCCGAACAGCATGCCGAAGAGGCTGGCGCTGAACAGCAGGCCCATATACGGGCCCGGATTGGCGATGCCGAAGGCCTTCATCAGCGGCGGCCCGGCGAAGGCGATCGCCGAGATGTCGTAACCGTCGAAGATGATGATGACGAACGACAGGACGAGCAACGACCAGCTGAAGCCGTCCAGGCGGCGCTGGTCGATGACGCGCGCAACGTCGATGGTATTGGCGGTAGCCATTTTCCCCCCTAGGCCGCGCGCATCGGCGGCACTGATTCTCTTTTTTTGATTATCGGCCCCGCTTGGGCAACCGTCAAATTGGGATTGGGCCCACCATCCGGGCCGCGTTGTGCGCCGATTTCCGGGGGGTATATAGTGGCGCCATGGAACTGCTCCTGCCCATCCTGGTGGCCATCGGCATGCTGGCGACGCTCGGCACGCTGCTTCTCGGGATCGTCACCATGGCCAAGGGCGGCAATCCCCAGCGCTCCAACCGGTTCATGCGCTACCGCATCTGGCTGCAGGGCGGCACGCTGCTGCTCTTCGTCATCTTCATGATGCTCTACCGGCGCTGAGCGCCACGCGATGTCGCGCATCTATACCCGCACCGGCGATCGGGGCGAGACCGGGCTCGGCGACGGCAGCCGCGTCGCGAAAGCGAGCCCGCGGGTCGAGACCTACGGCACGGTGGACGAGGCCAACGCGACAATCGGCCTGGCGCGGCTCCACGCCAAGGGCGCCGCCGATGCGATGCTGGCGCGCATCCAGAACGAGCTTTTCGACCTCGGCGCCGATCTGGCGGAAGCGCGCGGCAAGCTGGACAAGATACCCCGCATCGGCGCCTCCCAGGTGGCGCGGCTCGAAAGCGAGATCGACGCGCTGGAAAAGGGGCTGAAGCCGCTGACTAACTTCGTGCTGCCGGGCGGCACGCCCCTCGCCGCGTCGCTCCATCTCGGCCGCACAATCGTGCGCCGCGCCGAGCGCCTGCTCGCGGCGCTGGCCCTGAAGGAGCCGGTCAATCCCGAGGCGGTCAAATACCTCAACCGGCTTTCCGATCATCTCTTCGTCCTCTCCCGTCACGCCAATGCGCGGGGCAAGAAGGACGTGCTGTGGCGGCCCGGCGCCACGCGTTAGGCCACCGACGCCGCGGCGGCGCCGCATGACGCTTCGGTGACATGAAGCCCTTGCCTTGGCATTGTGCGCATGCACAATCGCTGCCGCATTGCAGCAAGAGGAAGCCGGCCGGCCTTCCATGAAAATCCTCGTCGCCGTCAAGCGGGTGATCGACTTCAACGTCAAGATCCGGGTCAAGGCCGACCGGAGCGGCGTCGAAACGGCGAACGTCAAGATGTCGATGAACCCGTTCGACGAGATCGCGGTCGAGGAGGCGGTGCGCCTCAAGGAGGCCGGCATCGCCAAGGAGATCGTCGCGGTCTCGATGGGACCGCAGAACTGCCAAGAAACCATCCGCACTGCCCTCGCCATGGGCGCCGATCGCGGCCTCCACGTGCTGACCGATCTGGCGCTCGAGCCCCTTGGGGTGGCAAAGCTGCTCAAGGCGATCGTCGCCAAGGAACAGCCCCAACTCGTCATCCTCGGCAAGCAGGCGATCGACGACGATTGCAACCAGACCGGCCAGATGCTGGCCGCCTTGCTCGGCTGGGGCCAGGCGACCTTCGCCTCCAAGCTCGCCATCGCCGGCGGCAAGGCAAAGGTGGCGCGCGAGGTCGATGGCGGGCTGGAGACGGTCGAGCTCACGCTGCCGACGGTGGTCACCACCGACCTTCGGCTCAACGAGCCGCGCTATGCCTCGCTGCCCAACATCATGAAGGCGAAGAAGAAGACCATCGAGCAGACGACGCCCGAGGCGCTCGGCGTCGATGCCAGGCCGCGGCTCCAGATCCTCAAGGTCGAGGAGCCGCCGCGCCGCCAGGGCGGCAAGAAGGTCGCATCCGTCGAGGAGTTGGTCGACAAGCTGCGCAACGAGGCGCGGGTGATCGGATGAGAATCCTGGTCGTCGCCGAGCATGACAACAAAAGCCTGAAGCCGGCGACGCTCAACACCGTCGCGGCAGCGGCGAAGATCGGCGGCGATATCGATGTGCTGGTGGCGGGATCCGATTGCGCCGCCGTTGCCGACGCCGCCGCCAGGATCGCCGGCGTCAAGAAGGTGCGGCTCGCCGAGAATACGGTTTACGCGCATCCACTGGCCGAGGATCTGGCGAATTTGGTCCTGTCGCACGCCAAAAATTACACGCACGTGCTGGCGCCGGCGACGACCTTCGGCAAGAATTTCATGCCACGCGTCGCGGCGCTGCTCGACGTGGCGCAGATTTCCGACATCAGCGGCGTGATCGACGCCGATACCTTCGAAAGACCGATCTATGCCGGCAATGCCGTCGCCACGGTGAAATCGGCCGATCTGGTCAAGATCGTCACCGTGCGCGCGACGGCGTTTCCCGCCGCGCCGGCGGGCGGCGGCGGCGCCATCGAAAAGGTCGATGCGGCGGGTTCGTCCGGCCTCGCGCGCTACGTCGGCGCGGAACTGGCGAAAAGCGAGCGGCCGGAGCTGACGGCGGCGCGCATCATCGTCTCGGGTGGCCGCGGGCTGCAATCGGGCGAGAACTTCAAAATGCTGGAAAGCCTGGCCGACAAATTGGGCGCGGCGGTGGGCGCGTCGCGCGCGGCGGTCGATGCCGGCTTCGTGCCGAACGATTACCAGGTCGGCCAGACCGGCAAGATCGTCGCCCCGGAACTCTATATTGCCGTCGGCATCTCGGGCGCCATCCAGCATCTTGCCGGCATGAAGGATTCCAAGGTGATCGTCGCCATCAACAAGGACGAAGAGGCGCCGATCTTCCAGATCGCGGATTACGGATTGGTGGGCGATCTCTTCGAGATCGTGCCTGCATTGGACAAGGCGCTCGCGAAGCCGGGCGCGCATTGAAGGAGATCGTCATGGCCATGGAACAACCAATCGACATCAAGCGAATCGGCATCATCGGCGCCGGGCAAATGGGCAGCGGCATCGCGCATGTTGCGGCGCTCGCCGGCTATGACATCCGGATCATCGACGCCGACCCGAAGGCCGTCGAGCGCGCGCTCGGCACAATCGACAAGAACATGACGCGACAGATGAAGAGCGGCAAGATCACGGAAGGCGACAAGGCCGCCGCGCTGAAGCGCATCAAGACCGGCACCGGCTACGAGTTGCTGTCGGATTGCGACGTGGTGATCGAGGCCGCGGTCGAGAAAGAGGACATCAAGCGCGAGATCTTCAAGAAGCTGGTGCCGCATCTCAAGGCGTCGGCGATCGTCGCCTCCAACACCTCGTCGATCTCGATCACCCGCCTCGCCGCCGCCACCGACCGGCCGGCCCGCTTCATCGGCATGCATTTCATGAACCCGGTGCCGGTGATGACGCTGGTCGAGCTGATCCGCGGCATCGCGACCGACGAGCCGACCTTCGCCGCGGTGCGCGAGCTGTCGATCAAGCTCGGCAAGACCCCCGTCGCGGCGGAGGATTTTCCCGCCTTCATCGTCAACCGCATCCTGCTGCCGATGATCAACGAGGCGGTCTATACGCTCTATGAGGGCGTCGGCTCGGTCGAGGCGATCGACACGGCGATGAAGCTGGGCGCCAACCACCCGATGGGGCCGCTCGAGCTCGCCGATTTCATCGGCTTGGATACCTGTCTCTCGGTGATGCAGGTGCTCTACGAGGGCCTGGCTGATTCGAAGTACCGGCCCTGCCCGCTGCTGGTCAAATACGTCGAGGCCGGCTGGCTCGGCCGCAAGGCCGGGCGCGGGTTCTACGACTATCGCGGCGCCAAGCCGGTGCCGACACGGTGACGTTAGCGTGACGTTGCAGGGCGGGCCGATTTATGGCTTTATCGCGGAAAGGGCGGCACGACCAAAGGTCGCCAAAGCGGAGGCTGGTTGTCGTCTTCTCCCGATAATTGCCCGGCGCTGGTGCTCAATGCGGATTTCCGGCCGCTGAGCTACTTTCCCCTGTCGCTCTGGTCCTGGCAGGAAACCGTCAAGGCGGTCTGCCTCGACCGGGTCAGCGTCGTCTCCCAATACGACCGCGTCGTGCGCAGCCCGTCCTTCGAGATGCGCCTGCCGAGCGTGATCTCGCTCAAGGCCTACATCGCGATGTCGCGGCGGCCGGCCTTCACGCGGTTCAACGTCTTCCTGCGCGACAAATTCGTCTGCCAGTATTGCGGCGAGGATTTTCCGTCGCATTACCTGACCTTCGACCATGTCGTGCCGCGCTCGCGCGGCGGCCACACGACATGGGAAAACGTCGTCACCGCCTGCTCGACCTGCAATCTATTGAAGGGCAACCGCGTCCCGGCCGAGAGCGGGCTCTATCCGCGGCACGAGCCGTTCCAGCCCTCGACGCGAATCCTGCGCGAGAACGGCCGCGCCTTCCCGCCCAACTTTTTGCATCAAAGCTGGCGCGACTTCCTCTACTGGGACACCGTGCTCGAGCCGAGCTGAGCCGAACTACTCGGAGGTCTCGCGCAGCGGAATGCTGAAGGTCGGCGTGAGGTCGCGCGCCATGCCGATATTGCTCGAGGTCGGGCCGGTCGCGTTCACCGCGCTGACGTCGCTGTTGATGGCCCGCGGGGTCGAATTGACCGGCGCGCCGCCGCAGCCCGCGAGGGCGGCGGTCGCGATGACGGACATGACGGCGAGGACGATCGTGCGTTTGTTGAGCTGCATGGTTCTCCTCCGTACAGAGGGGACGATCTCTGGGGTTCAGGGTTAGGCGTCGAATGTGATGGCAATGTGTCCGCGGGCTGCGGCATTGCGGCAGCCACAGCCTGGTCACCCGCCGCCACGGGATTGCCACAGGTAGGATGGAAATTGAGGATATGAGCCTGCTGCGCCACATCCGGCTGTGCAACGAATGGAACGCAGCGGATTTCGTGCCTTTCATGCATGAGGCGGCGCGGGTCGGGTGGATCAGGCGCGCAAACGCCGAGCGCCTGGCGGGCTTTCCGAAAGTGTTCGAGGTCTCCCGCGAGCGCGTGCGGCTGATCGCCGCCGGCGACCGCGCCGCCCTCACCCGGGCGATCGACGACGCCACCGATGCGCTGGTCGCCGACGGCGCCATCCCGAAATGGCGCCAGGAATATTTCGCGGTCGCCGCGCGCTGGGGCGCTGCGCCGCGCTTCGATCTCGACCGCGGCGCCGTGCCGTTCTTCGGCGTGCGCGCCTATGGCGTGCATCTCAACGGCTGGCGGCGCGACGGCGGCAAGCTCCGGCAATGGATCGGCCGCCGCGCCGCGGGCAAGATGATCGCGCCGGACAAGCTCGACAATCTCGTGGCCGGCGGCATCGGGGGGGATTACGGGCTGGAAAAGACGCTGTTCAAGGAGGCCGAGGAAGAAGCCTCGATGCCGGAAGTTCTCACCGCGCGCGCCGTCGCGGTCGGCGCCGTGACCTATCGCATGGCGACGGAGGACGGCGTGCGCGACGACATCCTCTTCCTCTACGATTGCGAGACGCCGCCGGATTTCACGCCGCGCAACGCCGACGGCGAGATCGTCTCCTTCGCCTTGATGGATGCCGAGGATGTCGTCGAACGCATGCGCCGCACCGACGATTTCAAGTTCAACGTCAATCTGGTCAATATCGATTTCGCGCTGCGCCACGGCGTCGTGCCGCCGGGCGATCCGGAATATCTCGATCTCGTCACCGGCCTGCACCGGCCCTTGGACTGAGCGGAGACTGGACATGCTGATTCAATGCAGGGAATGCACCGGCCGGGTCAGCACCAATGCGCGCTGGTGCCCGCATTGCGGCGCGCGCCATTTCCGCCGCCCGTCCTGGGTCAAATGGCTGATTATTTTCGTCATCCTCGCGACCGCCTATTGGTGGCTGCCGCCCGCGGCAGCCTTCGCCTATTGGGGCTCGAAACACGTCATCGCCTTCGCCGTCAATTGGTGGGCGAATGGCGGCCCGCCGTAACGTTTCCGGCTAAGTCGAGAATTTCGGCGGCGCTTTTGCCGCTCGCGCGCAGCGCGCGGATGGTCAGCGCCTGGTCGCGCTTGGCGAAGCGCCGGCCGGCCGCGTCGGTCAGCAGCTTATGATGCCGATAGCGCGGCACCGGCAGGTCGAGCAGCGCCTGCAACAGGCGGTGGACATCGGTCGCGGCAAAAAGATCGACGCCGCGCGTCACCAGTGTCACGCCCTGGAGCGCGTCGTCCACGGTGACGGCAAGATGGTACGATGTCGGCGAATCCTTCCGCGCCAGCACGGCGTCGCCCTGCGCCGCCGCATCGGCGGCGATCCGGCCGGCGCCGTCATCCTCCCAGAACAGCGTCCCGGTCCGCGCCGCCGCCTTCGCGACATCAAGCCGCAAGGCATAGGGCGTGCCGGTGGCTAACCGCCGCTCGCGCTCGGCAGGCGACTGACCGCGGCAGGTGCCGGGATAAGGCGCCCCGTCGAAACCGTGCGGCGCCGCATCGGCGCCCCGGATTTCGGCCTGGATTGCGGCGCGGGTGCAGAAGCAGGGATAGAGCAGGCCCCGGGATTCGAGCTTCGCCAGGGCTTGGCGGTAATCCGCCATGTGCTCCGACTGCCGCCGCACCGGGCCGTCCCAGGCAATCCCCAGCCAGGTCAAATCCTCAACGATCGCATCGACGAATTCCGCGCGGCAGCGGCCGGCATCGATGTCCTCGATGCGCACCAGGAATTTTCCGCCGGCCTCCTGCGCCGCGCGGAACCCGGCGAGCGCCGAATGGACATGGCCGAGATGCAAAAGCCCGGTCGGGCTCGGCGCGAAGCGGGTGACGAGGCTCATGCGGGCATTTATAACCCGGACATCCTCCTCACCCTACCTCTCCGCCAATCGAGGAGAGCGAAGAAAGGCGTCCGATGACCGAACTACCGCGCCTGACCGGACCGTCGCTCAAACCGACTTCCGGCGGAAAGCCCGCCAGCCTCGTCGTGCTGCTGCACGGCGTCGGCGCCGACGGCAACGATCTGATCGGCCTCGCGCCCTACTGGGCGCCGCTGCTGCCCGACACCGAGTTCCTGTCGCCGGACGCGCCCTTCCCCTGCGACATGGCGCCCCACGGCCGCCAATGGTTCAGCCTCGCCGACCGCTCGCCGGCACCGATCCTCGCCGGCGTGAAAAAGGCCGCGCCGATCCTCGACCGCTTCCTCGACGAGGCGCTTGCCGAGCGCGGCCTCGATGATTCACGCCTGGCGCTGGTCGGATTCTCGCAGGGCACGATGATGTCGCTCTATGTGGGCCTGCGCCGTGCCAAGACGCCGGCCGGCATCGTCGGCTATTCGGGCGCGCTGGTGGCGCCCCAATTGCTGGCGGGCGAAATCCGCGCGCGGCCGCCGGTGCTGCTGGTGCATGGCACGGAAGACCCGATCGTGCCCGTCGCGGCGCTGGGCACGGCGGTCAAGGCGCTCGATGCTTCGGGCATCAAGGTCGAATCCCTGGCGTCGCCCGGCATCGGCCACTCGATCGACGAGCAAGGCTTGACACGCGGCGGCGAATTCCTGCGCGGCGTTTTAAAGCGCTAAGGCGTCTTCGCCTCGATGAACGCGCGCAGCCGCGCGACCATCGCCGGCGAATCCCAATCGGCGGCGCCTTCGAGCTTGAACGCCACCTTGCCGTCGCGGCCGATCAGCAGCGTAGTCGGCAGGCCCTGGACGCCGAAGGCCTTGATCGCCGCATCCGTCGCGTCGAGATAGACGGCGAGATCCCCGACCGCGACCCGCGCCAGGAACGGCTCGACCGCCGCCGCGCCGCTGCGGTCCTCCGAGATCGCCAGGATGGCGAGGTCGCCGCCAAGCTGCGCCTGGAGCCGGCCGAGCGACGGCATCTCCTCGATGCAGGGGCCGCACCAGGTGGCCCAGAGATTGACCAGGACCGGCCGGCCGGTGAAATCGGCCAGACGTTTCGGCTCGCCCCGGCGGGTGGTAAAGCCGAGGTCCGGCGCTGGCAGCTTGGGTTCGAGCGGGGTAAGCTGCCCGATGGGCAGCGTCGCTTGCGCCCGAATCGTGTCCGGCACGGGGATGGTTCGGGGGTGCCCGGCGCGGTAATAGAGCAGCGCGGCCAGCGCCACGCCGCACAGGACGAGCAGGACCGAAAGACCGCGCATGAGCCACTTCACCTTGCAATCCCCCACCCCGGTCGCGCGGACGCCATGAAAGCCAAGCGGAGCGCCGGCAAATCCGCCAATGCGGCGCGCGGCGGCAGGCTTTCCGGCCGTCCTTCCGATATCATGCAGTGCATCAATACCTCGATCGGTTTCGACCGGCGCCTCGCCGCCCAGGACATCGCCGGGTCGCTCGCGCATTGCGCCATGCTGGTGGCGAAGCGGATCGTCTCGGCTGAGGATGGCGAGGCGATCGCGCGCGGTCTAGAAAAAATCCGCCGCGAGATCGAAAAGGGCGCCTTCCCCTTCCGCACCGAGCACGAGGACATTCACCTCAATATCGAGGCGCGGCTCGGCGAGCTGATCGGCCCGGCCGCCGGCCGGCTGCACACCGCGCGCTCGCGCAACGACCAGGTGGCGACCGGTCTCCGCCTGTGGGTGCGCGACGCGATCGACCGGCTCGACCGCCGGATGGCGCAGCTCCAATCGGCGCTGATCGGCCAGGCGCAAAAGCACGCCGCGACGATCATGCCGGGCTTCACCCATCTGCAAACCGCGCAGCCGATCACCTTCGGTCACCATCTCCTCGCCTATGTCGAGATGCTCGGCCGCGACCGCGGGCGGCTGGCGGATTGCCGCAAGCGGCTCAATGAATCGCCCCTGGGCGCGGGTGCGCTGGCCGGCACCTCCTTTCCGATCGACCGCGCGCACACGGCAAAGGCGCTCGGCTTCGACCGGCCGGCGGCCAATTCACTCGACGCCGTCTCCGACCGCGATTTCGTGCTCGAATTCCTGGCATCGGCGTCCATCGCCGGCATGCATCTGTCGCGCTTCGCCGAGGAGATCGTGCTCTGGCTGTCGGCGCCGTTCGGCTTCATCCGGCTGTCGGACGCCTTCACCACCGGCAGCTCGATGATGCCGCAGAAGCGCAACCCCGACGCGGCCGAGCTCGTCCGCGCCAAGACCGGCCGCTTCCTGGGGTCTTTTGTTGCGCTGATGACGGTGATGAAAGCCCTCCCGCTTGCCTATTCTAAGGACATGCAGGAGGACAAGATTCCGGTCTTCGAGTCGGCCGACACGCTGGAGCTGTGCCTCGCGGCAACAACAGGCATGGTCGGCGACCTCGCCGTCGACAAGCGGGCGATGCGCCGCGCCGCCGAGAGCGGCTACAGCACGGCGACCGACCTGGCCGATTGGCTGACGCGCGAGCTGGCGCTGCCGTTCCGCGAGGCGCACCGCATCGCCGGCGCGCTGGTCGGCCGCGCCGAAAAGCGCGGCGTGCCGCTTGCCGAACTTTCGCTCGCGGAGCTGCGCAAGGTCGAGCCCCGCCTCACCGAGGCCGTCCGCCGGCTGCTCACCGTCGAGAAATCGGTCGCCAGCCGCGCCAGCTTCGGCGGCACGGCGCCGGCCAACGTCGCGGCCGCCGCCAAGGCGGCGCGCGTGCGGTTTATCGAAAAGAAGGCGAAATGACCCTCCTTTCCAGAAGCGGAATTACCGTCGCGGCGCTGGCGGCGCTGCTGTGCCTGGCGGGCTGCGGCAAGAAGGCCCTGCCGCAGGCGCCTGCCGACCAGCCGCAGACCCAGCAATTTCTATATCCGCGCGTCTATCCGGGCGAGCTGCCTGCCGCCGCGCCCCCGTCGCCGGAGGCGCGATAGCGCCCGTGAATCCGGCACCGCATTCCGAAGCGCCCGACTTCGCCTACCGCGCGGGCGAATTGCATGCCGAGGATGTCGCCTTGCAGCGCATCGCCGAGCAGGTCGGCACGCCGTTCTATTGCTATTCCTCGAGCGCGATCGAGCGGCAGTACCGACGTTTCGCCGCGGCCTTCGCCGACCAGCAGGCGACAATCTGCTATTCGATCAAGGCGAACTCGAACCTGGCGGTGATCGCAACGCTGGCGCGGCTCGGCGCGGACGCCGACGTGGTGTCCGAAGGCGAGCTGCGCCGCGCCGTCGCGGCCGGGATTCCGCCCGGCAAGATAATTTTCTCCGGCATCGGCAAGACCGCGGGCGAGCTCGCCTTCGCCCTGGAACAGGGCGTGCGCCAGATCAACGTCGAATCGCTGCCGGAACTCGAGGCCTTGAGCCGGGTGGCGGAGCGGCTGGGCCGGCGCGCGCCCGTCGCCATCCGCGTCAATCCGGACGTCGACGCGCGCACCCACGCGAAGATCGCGACCGGCAAGAAGGAAGACAAATTCGGCATCGACCTGGTGCATGCGCCCGCGGCGTTCCGCGCGGCAATCCAGATGCGGAACATCGATCTGGTCGGCATGGCCGTGCATATCGGCTCGCAGCTCACCGCGCTCGGCCCATTCGAGATCGCCTTTTCGCGCATTTTCGAGCTCTTCCGGACCTTGCGCGCTGAGGGCTTCGCGCTGAAGCGGCTCGATCTGGGCGGCGGCATCGGCATCCGCTATCGCGACGAGACGCCGCCGGCGATCGAGGATTACGCGCTGCTGGTGCGGCGCCTGACGGCGAGCCTCGACATCGAGCTGGCCTTCGAGCCGGGGCGCTTCATCGTCGGCAATGCCGGCGTGCTGGTGTCGCGCGTGCTCTACCTCAAGGAAGGCGTCACCCGCCGCTTCCTCGTCATCGACGCGGCGATGAACGATCTGCTGCGCCCGGCGCTATACGATTCCTGGCACGCCATCGTCCCGGTGCGCGAACCGGCGGCGCATGCCGCGCGCCTGGCGCAAAGCGTTGTCGGGCCGGTCTGCGAGACCGGGGATGCCTTCGCGTTGGATCGGGAATTGCCGGTGCTCAAATCGGGCGATTTGGTGGCACTCTTCTCGGCCGGCGCCTATGGCGCGGTGATGAGTTCGAGCTACAATACGCGGCCGCTGGTGCCCGAGGTGCTGGTGCGCGGCGGCGAGATCGCGGTGATCCGGCCGCGGCCGAGCTACGAGGACTTGCTCGCGCAGGATCGCATGGCGCCCTGGCTCGCCGGAGGCTGAGCACCGTAGAGGACGGGCATGGCGGAAAACCGCGAACCCGATTTTAAGACGCAGCTGAATGCGGCGCGCGTCGCGCTGCTGTGGGAGCGGCTGTGGCCGGCGCTGTTCGCCGCGATCCTGGTGGTCGGCGTTTTCCTGGCGCTGGCGCTGTTCGACCTGCCGCCCCGCCTGCCCGCCTGGGGCCATGCCGCGCTGCTCGCGCTCTTCGCCGCCGGGCTGATCGTGTCGCTGGTTCTGGCGGTGCGCGAGTTTCGCCTGCCGTCGCGCGCGGCGGCGCGCCGCCGGCTCGAGACCGCGAGCGGCCTCGCGCATCGGCCGCTGGCGGCGCTCGAGGATCGGCTGGCCGGCGCCGACGACGGCGCCACCGCGCTGCTCTGGCAGGCGCATCGCCGGCGCATGGCCGAGGCGGCGCGGCATCTCCGAATCGGCACGCCGCGCGCCGGCTGGCTGCGGCGCGACCCCTATGCGCTGCGCGCGGCGCTCGGCCTGGTGCTATTGCTCAGTGCCATCGATGCGGGAAGCGACGCCCTGCCGCGCATCGGCCGGGCCTTGAACCCCGCGCTGTCCTTCGGCGGCGCGGGCGCCGGCACGGCGCTCGATATCTGGATCACGCCGCCGCAATACACCGGGCTGGCGCCGCAATTCCTGCCGGCGCAGCCCGGCGGCGCGCCGGTCGCCGTGCCGGTCGGCAGCGCCGTCCTGGCGCAGGTGCATGGCGGCGGCGCGCTGCCGAAGCTGGTGATCGACGGGAAATCGACGGCGATGACCCGGATCGATTCCGGTAACTTCAAGGGCGAGGCGACGATCCAATCCGGCAGCCGCCTCGCGGTCGAGCAGGGCTGGAGCACGCTGGGCTCTTGGCCGATCAAGCTGGTGCCCGATCTGCCGCCGACCGTGGCCTTCGCCACGCCGCCGCAAGCCACCGCGCGCGCCGCGCTGCGGCTCGAATATTCCGCGCAGGACGATTACGGCGTCGAAGGCGTCAAGGCGGTGATCCGCCGGCCGGGCGACCCGTCGGGCGAAACGCTGAGCGTCGATCTGCCGCTGCCCGACCAGCATTTGAAGAAGGCCGCGGGGGCGAGCTTCAACGATTTGACCGCGAGCCCCTGGGCCGGTCTGCCGGTGCAGGTGACGCTGGTCGCCACCGACGCGCTCGGCCAGAGCGGCGAAAGCGAAACCATCGAGACCATTCTGCCGGAGCGTATCTTCCATCACCCGATCGCCCGCGCGATCATCGACGAGCGCAAGGATTTGATCGCCAAGCCCGAGGACCGCGAGATCGTCGCCGAGGCGCTGTCGGATCTCTCGTCGCGCCCCGGCCTCTACAACGACGACATTGTCGCGTTCCTGGCGCTGCGCAGCGCCGCCGACCGGCTGATCCTCAACCGCGATGCCGAGACCGTGCCCGCGGTGGCGCAGCTGCTGTGGGACACGGCGGTGCGCATCGAGGACGGAAGATCGGCGACGAGCGAGAAAGACCTTCGTCAATCGATGCAGGCGCTGCAGGACGCGCTGGCGCGCAACGCGCCGCAGGCGGAGATCGACCGGCTGATGCAGGAGCTGCAGCAGCAGATCGACCGCTACCTGACGGCGCTCGCCCAACAGGGACAAAATAATCCGCAGGCGCAGCAACCGGCGGACCCGTCGCAGACTCTCACCGGCGATGATTTGAAGCAGCTGCTCGACCGCGCCCGCGAGCTGTCGCGCACCGGGGCGCGCGACCAGGCGCGCGACATGCTGGCCCAGCTCCAGGAGTTGCTCGAGAATCTGCACGGCGCGCGGCCGATGCCGATGCAGAGCCAGCGGGGCCGCTCGCTCAACGCCATGCAGGATTTGGTGCACCGCCAGCAGCAGCTCCTCGACCGCAGCTTCCGGCAATCGCGCCAATCCGGCGGCGCGCAGCCGGGCGCAAGCGACGGCGACGCGCACGAGCAGGAATCGCTCCAGCGTTCGCTCGGCGATCTGATGCGCCAGCTCAGCCAGTCGGGCGGCGAGATTCCGGCGCCGTTGTCGCGCGCCGAGCGCGCCATGCAGGGCGCGGCCGAGGCGCTGCGCGACCACCGGCCCGGCCATGCGATCGGGCCGCAGACCGAGGCGCTCGACGCGCTGCAGCAGGCGGCGCGTACCTTCGCCCAGAAGATGACGCAGGGCTACGATGCGAGCGCCTTCGGCGATCCCACCGGGCACAGCCCGCAGCCGCGGCGCGATCCCTTCGACCGCCTCACCACCCAGGACCGCAACAATGGCGGGATCGACGAAGGCGCCGAAATGCGCATGGGCAAATCGGCCAATGAATACGCCGTCGAGAAGGCACGGGAGATCCTGGACGAGCTGCGCCGGCGCGCCGGCGAGCCGCAGCGCCCCGCGCTGGAGCGCGATTACATCGACCGGCTGCTGAGGGAATTCTAGGCGCCCCTCACCCTTCCCTCTCCCCGAGATCGGGCAGAGGGTTTCCAGTGGCGCCGCGCGACGAAAATATTTATTGCGGCGGCTTGTCGAACACGACGACCACGCCGGTGGCGAGGTCGCTCGGCTGCCGCATCAGGGTGTGGAACGCCGCCGATTCGCCGGGCCCCAAACGGGTGATGCCGGAATCGAAGCTCCACGAGCCGATCGGCCGGTTGTCGGCGTCGCGCAGGACGGCGCGCAGCCGCGGCACGGCGCGCGGGGTCGAGCCCGTGTTCAGCACCATGCCGTCGATCAGCAAGGCGGGCTCGCCGTTATCGACGCCGCGCGACGGCGTGACGTTGCGGATGTCGAGCCCCAGCCCGGTGGCGGCGTCGGTGGCGAAGCCGAGATGACGATAGATGCGCTCGGTCTGCGGCACCGCCGCCATGATCCGGTCGCGCAGCAGCAGCGCCGCCCCGGCCCCGCCGACCAGGATCAGCAGGAGCAGGATCACCGCGACCAGCTTGCCCCGGCCGCGGCGCGGCCGGTGCAGCACGGGCAGGTTGCGGCGCTCCGGATAGGCATCGGGGCGCGCCTCGGGGCCGACAGGCGGCGTGAATTCGACGCGCGGCGGCGAATCTTCGGGCGGCGGCTGATACCAGGTGTGGCGGCAATTGCCGCAGCGGACCATGCGGCCCTGGGCGCTGAGCCGTTCGGTTTCGACGAGGTAGCGGTTGGCGCAGGAGGGGCAGGTGACGATCATGTCATGTCCGTGACGGCCTGCCTTATATAGTCCCGGGCACGACGGTCAGGCAATGGGCGGGCGGCTTTACCCTCGGCGGAACCCATGCCATGTTGCGCGCGATGGTGCGCCTCGAAAATGTCGGCATGCGCTACGCGACCGGGCCGGAGGTGCTGCGCGACGTCAATCTGACGCTGGAGCCGGGCTCGTTCCATTTTCTCACCGGCGCCTCCGGCGCGGGCAAGACGACGCTGCTGCGCCTGATCTACCTCGCCGAGCGGCCGTCGCGCGGATCGGTTTCGATCCTCGACCGCGATCCGGCGGCCTTGTCGCGCCGCGACCGCGCGCCGCTACGCCGCCAGATCGGCATCGTCTTTCAGGATTTCCGCCTGGTGCCGCATCTCTCGGCCTTCGACAACGTCGCCTTGCCGCTGCGCGTCGCCGGCCGGCCGGAAGCCAAGCTGCGCGACGACGTGCGCGAGATGCTGGAATGGGTGGGGCTGGCCGACAAGCTCGACGTCAAGCCGGCGACGCTGTCGGGCGGCCAGCAGCAGCGCGTCGCCATCGCCCGCGCCGTCATCGCCCGCCCGAAGCTGCTAATCGCCGACGAGCCGACCGGCAATGTCGACGACGCCATGGCCGAGCGCCTGCTGCGCCTCTTCGATGAGCTGAGCAAGCTCGGCACCACCATCGTCATCGCCACCCATAACCTGGCGCTGGCGCGCCAGTCGCGGCGGCCGCGTCTCCATATCGAGGATGGGCGGCTCTTCTTGCCGGCGGCGGCATGATCCGCCGCAGCCTCGCCATTCCCTTCGACCGCGACGGCTCGGGGCGCTTCCTGCCCTGGCTGGTGGCGCTCATGGTCTATCTCGCGGCGCTGTCGCTCGCCGCGTTTCTGACGCTCGAGCACGCGCTGGCCGGCTGGGACCGGAGCCTCGCCGGGACGCTGACCGTGGAGCTGCTGGCGACGGGGCCGGCGAAGCCCGGCGCGAAAGCCGATCCTTTGCAGACCGCGGCATTGGCGGCGCTGCGCGCGACGCCGGGAGTCGTCAGCGCCACGCCGATCGGTCGCGCGCAAATCGCGCGGCTGGTCGCGCCGTATCTCGGCAACGATCTCTCGCCCGACGACCTGGCGCTGCCCCGCCTCATCGATCTGCGCATCGATCCGGCGGCGCCGCCCGATCTGGCGGCGCTCAAAGCGGCGCTCGCCGCGGCGGCGCCCGGCGCGGTGCTGGACGACCACCGGCTGTGGCTCGACAGCCTGCTGCGCTTCGGCCGCGCGGTCGAGCTGACGGCGCTGCTGATCCTGACGCTGATCGCTTCGGTCGCTATCCTCAGCGTCATGTTCACCACGCGCACCGGCCTCGCCGTGCACCGGGAATCGATCGAGCTGTTGCATGTGATGGGCGCGCGCGACGGCTATATCGCGCGCCAGTTCGAGCGCGAGGCGCTGCGCCTGGGATTGATCGGCGGCCTCATCGGCCTCGCCGTCGCGGGCGCGACGCTGCTGGCCCTCGGCCATGCGGCGAACGCGGCGGCGATTTTCGGCGACACCGTCACGCTGCTGCCGGCGCTGCACCTCAGGGGCTGGAACTGGGCGGCGATCGCCGCCTTGCCGCCCGCCGCGGCGCTCATCGCCATGCTGACGGCGCGGGTGACCGTCATGCTCACCCTGTTGCGGCTGCCATGAGAAAGATCGAGCCATGAGATCGATCAAGCATCTCTTCCAGCTCGCCTTGGTCGCGGCGGTGCTGTGGATCGGCGGCCTCGTGTGGTTCGCGGGGGACATTCCGCGCGAGCCGGGCGACGACGCCGCCGCCACCGACGCCATCGTCGTGCTCACCGGCGGCAGCATGCGGCTGGAAAGCGGATTCCAGCTTCTGGCGGCCGGCAAGGCGAAGAAGCTCTTCGTCTCCGGCGTCTATCACGGCGTGCAGATCGCCGAGCTGCTGCATACCGCCGGCGCGCCGGACACCCTCGCCCCCGACATCGTGCTCGGCCATGACGCCGACAACACGCGCGGCAACGCGATCGAGACCGCCGCCTTCATGCATGCGCAGGGCTTTCACTCGCTGCGGCTGGTGACCTCGGCCTATCACATGCCGCGCAGCCTGCTGGAATTCTCGCGGGTCATGCCGACGATGACGATCGTCCCCAACCCGGTCTTCGCCGAAAACGTGAAACAGGGCCAATGGTGGGCGTGGCGCGGCACGCTTAACCTCATCGTCAACGAATACGACAAATATCTCGCGGCGCTGATCCGGCCGATTTTCGTGCACGAGGCGGAAGGCCAAGAGCCCCGGCCGTGACCCTGCTGCGCTCCCTCCTCTTCCAGCTCGTCTTCTTGCTGTGGACGGCCGGCCTCGGCGTCGTGGCGCTCCCTTTACTCATTGCGCCGCGTCGGATTGTGATGCGCTTCGGCACCTTCTGGTCGTGCGGCAGCTTCGCGCTGCTCAAGGTTTTCGCCGGGCTCGGCTACGAGCTGCGCGGCCGGGAGAATCTGCCGCAGGGGCCGGCGATCATCGCGATGAAGCACCAATCGGCCTGGGATGCTTTCGCCGCGCCCATCCTGTTCGACGATCCGGCGGTGGTGATCAAGCGCGAACTCGGCTGGCTGCCCTTCTACGGCTGGTACGCGGTGAAGGCGGGCTCGATCACCGTCGACCGCGGCGCCGGATCCCGCGCGCTGAAGCGCATGATCGCCGCGGCGCAGCGGGTCAAGGCCGAGGGCCGGCCGATCATGATCTTTCCCCAGGGCACGCGCAGCGCCGTCGGCGAGAAGAAGCCCTATCTTCCCGGCGTCGCGGCGCTTTATCGCCAGCTCGATCTGCCGCTGGTGCCGGTGGCGGTCAATTCGGGCCTGTTCTGGCGGCGGCGGAGTCTTATGCGCCGGCCGGGCACGATTCTGGTCGAAATCCTGCCCCTTATCCCGCCCGGCCTCGCACGCGACGAGATGATGCGGCGGCTCGAAGCCGCCATCGAGACCGCGACCGACCGGCTGGTGGCGGAGGGCCGCGATCCTCGCCGCCGGCGGCCCTGGGATCCCTGGGGATAAGCCTGTGGAAAACGCCCCCGGCACGCCTTGTGGAACACGGGTTTAAAGCCAAAATACTCATAGGCGGGGCTGTTTAGCCCCTGGCCGGCCCTGGGAAAACCTGGGGGAAAACTGCGAAACAAAATGAGAACATGCCGCTCAATCCGGCGTGCTAGACTTCGTCCCCTTCATCGCGCCAAGGAAACGAGCCCATGACCGTCGTCGCCTCGATCTCGCAGCAGATCTGGGACATGAAATACCGGCTCAAGACGCCGGAGGGCGGCGCATTGGACAAGACGATCGAGGATACCTGGCGCCGCGTCGCCACGGCTTTAGCCGAGCCCGAGGCGGACAAGGATCTCTGGGCCGAACGGTTCTATTCGGCGCTCGCCGATTTCAAGTTCCTGCCCGCCGGCCGCGTCGTCGCCGGCGCCGGCAGCGGCCGCAGCGTCACGCTGTTCAACTGCTTCGTCATGGGCACGATCCCGGACGACATGGCCGGGATTTTCACTAACCTGAAAGAAGCCGCGCTGACCATGCAGCAGGGCGGCGGCATCGGCTATGATTTCTCGACGCTGCGCCCCAAGGGCGCGCCGGTGAAGGGCGTCGGCGCCGATGCGTCGGGGCCGCTGTCGTTCATGGATGTGTGGGACGCGATGTGCCGCACCATCATGAGCGCGGGCTATCGCCGCGGCGCGATGATGGCGACCATGCGCTGCGACCATCCCGACATCGAGGCGTTCATCGAGGCGAAGCAGCAGCCCAACCGGCTGCGCATGTTCAACCTCTCGGTGCTGGTCACCGATTCCTTCATGCGGGCGGTGAAGGAAGGCGCGCCCTGGGAGCTCAGCTTCAACGGCACGAGCTATAAATCGCTGCCGTCGCGCGAGCTGTGGGACAAGATCATGCGCGCGACCTACGCCTATGCCGAGCCGGGCGTGATCTTCATCGACCGCATCAACCGGCTCGACAATCTGCATTACTGCGAAACCATCAGCGCCACCAATCCCTGCGGCGAGCAGCCGCTGCCGCCCTATGGCGCGTGCCTGCTGGGCTCGATCAATCTCGCGGCGCTGGTGCGGGAGCCCTTCACCGAGAGCGCCCGGCTCGATCTCGACGAGCTCGACCGCATCGTGAAGCTGGCGGTGCGCATGATGGACAACGTCGTCGACGTGTCGCGCTTTCCCTTGGAGGAGCAGGCGAAAGAGGCGCGCGCCAAGCGGCGCATCGGCCTCGGCGTCACCGGCCTCGCCGATGCGCTGATCCTGTGCGGCCAGCGCTACGGCGCGGCCAAGGGCGTGGCGCTCACCGAAAGTTGGCTCAAGGCGATCGAGCGCGCGGCCTATCTCGCAAGCTGCGATCTCGCCGCCGAGAAAGGCTCCTTCCCGCTCTTCGACAAGGAGAAATATCTCGCCGGCGAGCATATCGCCTCGCTCGATCCGGAGATCCGCGCGGCGATCGGCGCCAAGGGCATCCGCAACGCGCTGCTGACCTCGATCGCGCCCACCGGAACGATCTCGCTTTTCGCCGACAACGTCTCCTCCGGGCTCGAGCCGGTGTTCAGCTTCAAATACACCCGCACCGTGCTGATGCCCGACGGCACGCGGCGCGAGGAAGAGGTCAGCGACCACGCCTATCGCCTGTTCCGCCGCCTCAAGGGCGAGCACGCGCCGCTGCCGGATTATTTCGTCGACGCGCAGCAGCTTTCGCCGGCCGATCACGTCATCATGCAGGCGGCGGTGCAGAAATACGTCGACAGCTCGATCTCCAAGACGATCAACGTGCCGGTCGATTTCCCCTTCGAGCAGTTCAAGGACGTCTATCGCCAGGCCTATGAGCTGGGCTGCAAGGGCTGCACCACCTACCGGCCGAACGAGATCACCGGCGCGGTGCTGGCGGTGAAGCCGCCGGCGCGGCCGGCGCGCCAATCGGAGCTGGCGCTGCCCGCGCCGCTTCCCGCGCCCGTGCCCAAGCCGGCCGATGTCTACGAGGCGGGCGGCGTCGTCTATATGACGCAGCCGCTCAACCGGCCCGAGGCGCTGCCCGGCAAGACCTACAAGATCGCCTGGCCGCAGAGCGAGCACGCGCTCTACATCACCCTCAACGACATCCTGCAGGACGGCCGGCTGCGTCCCTTCGAGATATTCGTCAACTCGAAGAACATGGAGCATTACGCCTGGACCGTGGCGCTGACGCGGATGATCAGCGCCGTCTTCCGCCGCGGCGGCGACGTCTCCTTCGTCGTCGAGGAATTGAAGGCGGTGTTCGACCCGCGCGGCGGCGCCTGGATGGAGGGCCGCTACGTGCCGTCGCTGCTGGCGGCGCTCGGCGACGTGATCGAGCAGCACATGATCCAGATCGGCTTTATTCAGCCGCGGCAGCAACTGCAGCATGACGAAATCCGCCAGGTGGTGAATCTGCCCGAGGGCGGCGGTGCGCGGCTGGCGCAATGCCCCAAATGCGGCGAGGCGGCGCTGATCCGCATCGAGAATTGCGACCAATGCACGAGCTGCGGCTATTCGAAATGCGGGTGAGATGCGCCTGAGACATTGAACGCGTTAACCGCCGCTTAACCATGCCCGGCGCCCCGGCGGACAGGGTTCGTTTACGCTCTCTGCCTTAGAGTCGCCGCCGGATCATTGCGCGGCTTCTCATGTCCCTCTCCTCGCCATTCATCGCCTCGCGGCTCGGCCTGAGTTCGTGGCTGCGCGCCAACGCGCTGGCCCTGGCGGCGCTCGCCGCCGTGCTCGCCTGCTGCCTGCCGTTCCTCGTCGTCAGCCTGCCGGCGATGATCGACTATCCCAATCATCTGGCGCGGCTCTACGTCCTCACCCATTACGCCCAAATCCCGGCGTTCCACGAATTCTACCGGCCGGAATGGCACGCGGTGCCGAACATCGCGATGGACGCGGTGATCGTGCCCATCGTCTGGCTGACGGGCTGGTCGGTCGAGACGATCGACCGCATCTTCACCATGCTGGTGGTGGCGCTCACCGTGCCCTCGACCATGCTGTTGTCCTACGCCTTCCACCGGCGCTGGTCGTATTGGAGCCTCGCCTCGATCCTCTTCGCCTATAATTACGTGCTGCTCTACGGCTTCACCAATTACCTCGCCGGCATCGACCTGGCGGCGATCTTCGCCGCCTGCTGGATCCTCTACGGCAACCGCAGGCCGGCCGTGGCGGCGCTGCTCTTCGTGCCGGCGGCGCTGGTGCTATTCTTCACCCATCTCTACGCCTTCGCCGTTTACGGCCTGATGATCGGCGCATGGGAGCTGCGGCTTCTCTGGCGCGCGCCGTCCTGGCGGCTGCTCGGCCGGCAGTTCGTGGGATTCCTCCAGTTCATCCCGGCGTTGGCGGTGCTGGCGCTGCTCAGCCCCACCACCGGCGATTTCAGCTGGGAGCGCATCAAGGCCTCGAGCCTGGCGATGAAGGCCATAGCGGTCTACACGGTGTTCGACATCGGCTATCGCGGCTTGACGCTCGCGACCTTCGCGTTGGTGGTGGCGGCGCTGCTGTGGGGTTGGCGCAGCGGCCGCCTCAAGCTCGATGCGGGCGGCGGGGCGATGCTGGCGCTGCTCGGCCTCGCCTTCCTCGTCATGCCCTTCACCCTCTTCGGCTGCGGCTTTGCCGATTACCGCATGCCCATCGCCATGGCGCCGGTGCTCTTCGCCGCGACAAGCTGGCGGAACGTGCCGCGCCTGGCGCGCGCGGCACTGGGCTTCGCCTTCGTCGCGCTCGCAATCCTCCGCATCGGCACCGTGACCGATGACTGGCAGCGCGGCGACCGGCGCTACGCCGAGATCCGCCGCGCCTTGGCGCCGATGGCGGAGGGCAAGCGCCTGCTCGGCTATGTCGCCGCCGAGGATGCGACGATGGATTTCGCGCGCCGGCCGCCGATCGAGCACGCGCCGACGCTGGCGGTGATCGACAAGCACGCCTTCGTGCCGACGCTGTTCGCCGAGCCCGAGAAGCAGCCGCTGGTGTTCCAGCCGGCCTACGTGCCGCTCACCATCAATGTCGATCTGGTGAAGCTCTACGACCATCCGGGTGCCGCCGGCGGGCCGCTGAGCGACGCCGTGCTGGCGAATTACGACTACGTGCTGATTTTCGCCAAGATGCCGCTGACACTCGATTTGCCGCCCGATCTCCGCCGCATCGACGACGGCGCCGCGCGCGATTTGGCGATCTTCGCGGTCACGCGACCTTAAACGCCCGCGCTCTATCGACCGCGTCGCCGCCGCGCCCTATAGTCGCGCGATGCGGAAATTCCTCATCTGGCTTTGCCTGCCGGCCGTGGTCGTGCTCGGACTCTATGGCGGCTACTGGTACTGGATGGCGGGACAGCTGCGCGACCGCATCGGCCCCTGGGCCGAGATACGCCGCGCCGAGGGCTACACCATCAACTGGGACAGCGTCGGCATCGGCGGCTTTCCCTTCGAATTCCGCCTGCGCTTCGGCCATCTCTTCGTCGCGGCGTCGAAGCCGCTGCCCTACGAGCTGTCCGGCGACGACATCGTCTTCTGGGCGGCGCCGTGGAGCCTCAAGCGCTGGCATTTCGAGGCGCCGCAGGGCGCGCGGGTCGAGGCGCTTGCGGAATCGGCGGGCTTCGACGCGCAGGGCCTCACCGGCGAGGTTGATCTGCCGCTCGACCCCAACTCCTCTTTCGCCTTCGACGCGACGGGCCTCGCCGGACGCGGCGCGGCGCAGGGCATGGCGATCGACGAGCTGCGCGCCGCGGTGACGCAGCCCGCGACGCCGCCCGCCGCCGATAGCGACCCGTTCCTCTCTGTCGATTTCGCGCTGAAGAACGCGACGGTGAAGGCGGCGCCGCCGCCCTTCGGCGGCACCATCCAGGAAATTTCCGGCGCGGCGACGATCGACGGCGCGATGAGCCAGGGGCCCGTGCCGCAGATGCTGGCGGGCTGGCGCAACCGCGGCGGCGTCATCCAGTTGAATCAGGGCCATCTGCATTGGGACGCGCTCGACATCGAGGCGACCGGCACGCTGGCGCTCGACGACCAGCTTCAGCCGCTCGCGGCGCTCACCGCCAAGATCACCGGCCAGGATTCGATCCTCGACGCCGCCGTGCAGGCCGGCAATTTGCGGCCGAGCGACGCCGGCCTCGCCAAGGCGGTGCTGGGCCTGATTTCCCAGCCGGGCGCGGACGGCCAGAAGCAGGTCACCCTGCCGATCAGCGCGCAGAACCAGCGGCTCTTTCTCGGCCCCGCCGCGATCGCGCGCCTGCCGACGATCGAGTGGCAGTAGCACGGGGCCGGCGCGAGCCTCGCCGCGAATGCGCGCCCGTGCTATAAGGCCACGCATGACGAAAGATCAGGTGAAGGAAGTCCTGGACCGCGTCCTGAACTGGCCGCGGCAACGCCAGGAAGACGCCGCTGAAGTGCTCCGGCTGATCGAGGAACACGACAAAAGCCCCTATCGGCTGAACGACGAGCAAGCGGCCGAGCTGCGCCGGCGGGCCGCCGAGAAGAACCCCACCACGATCACCCTCGCGAAACTCGACGAACGGCTGCGCCGCCTGGGCGTATGAACGTTCTGATCCACGCGAAGGCCGTCGACGACCTCGACGGCGTTTTCACCTGGATTGCGCGGGATAACCCGGGCGCCGCCATTACGCTCCTACGACGATTGCGCGAGCGCATCGACCGGCTCGGTGCGGTAGGCTTTTCTCACATCGGCCGCCCTGGCCTCGTCGAAGCAACCCGCGAGCTTGTCGAGCCGCCCTATATCATCGTCTACCGCGTCGATGACGAGCGCGACGAGATTATCGTTCTGGCGGTCTTTCACGGCGCTCAGGGACGATGAAATTCATGCCTTACGGCCTCGTTTTTTTATCTCGATTGAAAAGATGGCTGGCGGGAATAACGCTGCTTATAATGTGCGGATTGCAAACGCATAAGGGGAGGAAACTGTCATGAAATTCGTCCAATTCGCCGCGGTATCCGCCGTCGTGCTTCTCGTCGGCATGGGCACCGCCTCCGCGCAGATGGCCAAGCCGACGGAAAACAAGGGCGTAACGAGGGATGTCCTGACGAGCTTCGACCTCGGCAAGCAAGGGCTCACCGACTACGCCAGCCGGCAGTATCAATCCGTCAAGATCACGCTCGCACCTGGCGGCGTCGCGGGCTATCACAGCCATGCCGACCGGCCGGGGAGCGCCTATCTGGTCAAGGGCCGCCTGGTCGAACATCGCGACGGCGCGCCGGACCGGACCTTGAAGGTCGGCGATGTCATCACCGAGACCACCGACGTCAAGCACTGGGTCGAGAACAAGGGCAAGACTCCGGCGGTCCTCATCGGCGTCTATCTGGTCAAGCCGTAACCGTCATCCTCCCGCATTTCGCGGCCCGGCGCCGCGAGATGCGGGACCGCTTTCGCCGGAATGACGGCGTTGCTACCGTTTCTCCGGCGGCACCGGCGCATCGGGCCCGCGCGCATGCATGCCGTATTGCCGCTCGACCTCGACCACGGTGATGCGGTAATCGGCGAAGACGCTATTGCGGCCCGCCACCTGCGCCAGCCGGTGCTTCTCCTGCTCGCGCCAGCGCTTCACCGCCTCGGCATCGCGCCAGTAGGACAGCGACAAAAGCTTGGTCTCGTTGTTGAGGCTGCGGTAGCGCTCGACGGAGATGAACCCGTCGATCTTCTCGAGCTCGGGGCGGAGCTGCGCCGCGATGTCGAGATAGTCCTGCTCGTGTCCCGGCTTCGGCTCGACCTCGAAGATGACCGCGTACATAAGAACCTCATCATAATTAACGCGGTCACCCCCGCGAAAGCGGGGGTCCAGGGGCTCCTGGATTCCCGCCTGCGCGGGAACGACGTGGAATTATAGGTCCTACGCCTGCTTGGCGTCGACGATGGAGCGGCGGATGGCGCGGGTGCGGGTGAACAGCGCCTCGAGCTTGTCGCCCTCGCCGCGGCGGATGGCGCGCTGCAACTCCGTCAGATCCTCGGTGAAGCGCTGCAGCATCTCGAGCACCGCCTCGCGATTGGCGAGGAACACGTCGCGCCACATCACCGGGTCCGACGCGGCGATGCGCGTGAAGTCGCGGAAGCCGCCGGCCGAGAATTTGACGACCTCGGATTGGAGCGCCGCTTCGAGGTCGGTTGCGGTGCCGACGATGGTGTAGGCGATGAGATGCGGCAGATGCGAGGTGATCGCCAGCACCTTGTCGTGATGCGCCGGGTCCATGTTCACGACCTTCATGCCCGCCGCCTGCCAAAGCCGCGTCACCTTTTCGAGGGGTGCTTGGGGCGTGCCGGCGGTGGGGGTCAAGATGCACCAGCGGTCCTCGAACAGCTCGGCGAAGCCGGCTTCGGGCCCGGAAAACTCGGTGCCGGCGACGGGATGACCCGGCACCAGGTGAACCCCGGCCGGCAGCAGCGGCTTCAATTCCCGCACCACCGCCTGCTTGACCGAGCCGACGTCGGTGACGATGGCGCCCGGCCGCAAAACGTCGGCGATGCGGCGGACAATATCGGCATAGGCCGAGAGCGGCGTCGCCAGCACGACGAGATCGGCGCCGCGCGCCGCCTCGACCGGATCGAGCGTGTAGCGGTCGGCCAGGTTCAGCGCCCTCGCCTTCTCCAGTGTCTCCGGCCGCTTGGCGACGGCGACGATCTCGCTTGCCAGCTTGTCGCGCTTGATGATTCGCGCCAGCGACGAGCCGATGAGGCCGATGCCGATAATGGCGACGCGCTCGAAATGCGGCGTGCTCATTTTGCCCCCAGGAAATCGCCGACCGCCGCGACCGTTTCGCGCATCTCGGCCTCGGTGCCGATGGTGATGCGCAGATATTCGGGCAGGCGATAGACCGCGACCTTGCGCACCAGGATGCCGCGCCGGCGCAGGAATTCCCACGCCGCGGCCGCGTCCTTGGGCGGCGCCGGAAAGCGCGCGAGGACGAAATTGGCGACGCCCGGCACGACCGCGAGCCCCAGCGCCGCGAGCGCGCGCTCGAGCCAGGGCCGCCAGATGTCGTTGTGCTCGCGCGCGCGGTCGACCGACGCGACGTCGTCGAGGGCGGCGATGCCGGCGGCGAGCGCCGCCGAGCTGACGTTGAACGGGTTGCGCACGCGGTTGAGCACGTCGATCACGGCCGCGCCGGCATGGCACCAGCCGAGCCGCAACCCGCCGAGCGCGTAGATCTTCGAGAACGTGCGGGTCATCACCACGTTCGGCGCCGTCCCGGCGAGCGCCAGGCCGGGATCGTAATCGTTGCGCACGACGTATTCGGCATAGGCCGAATCGATCACCAGCAGCACCGATTGCGGCAGCCCGGCGTGCAGGCGCAGGAGCGCGTCGCGCGGAATGAAGGTGCCCGTCGGATTGTTCGGGTTGGCGATGAAGACGAGCTTCGTCCGCTTGGTCACGCGCGCCAGCGTCGCGTCGACGTCGAAGGTCAGGTCCTTTTCCGGCACGGCGATGGGCGTCGCCCCCGCGGTCTGCGCCGCGATCGGATAGATCGCGAAGCCGTGGCGGCCGTAGAGCACCTCGTCGCCCGGCCCGGCATAAGCCGAAGCCAGCAGATGGATGAGATCGTCCGAGCCGGCGCCGCAGACGATGCGCGCCGGATCGAGCCCGTAATGCCGGCCGAGCGCCGCGCGCAGATCCAGCGCGTTGCCGTCGGGATAGCGGTGCATGTCGCCGGCCGCCGCGTTATAGGCGGCGACGGCGCGCGGGCTCGGCCCCAGCGCGCTCTCGTTCGAGGCGAGGCGGATGGGTTTCTCAAGGCCGGGAATCCTGGCTTCGCCGCCGACATAGGGCGCGATGTCGAGGATGCCGGGACGCGGGATCGGCGCGGACATGGCGGTCACGGCCGCGAAGCGGGTGCGTCTTCGGCGAGGCCGCGCGCATAGGAGCCGAGCGGCATGACATGCGTCACGCGCTCGCCGAGCGGCGCCAGCAGCTTCGGCAGTAGCGGGTCGTCGGGCGTCACGGCGGCGCCGATGTCGATCAGGCTCCAGCCCATGTCGCCCTGGCCGCGCGCCATCGCCAGCAGGCTCACGTCCACACCCGAGGATCCCAGCATGGTGACCAAGCCGCCGCGGCTGATCTCGCCGCGGGTTTCGAGGACGAAGAGGCTTCGATCGGCCGGCGGCCCGTCGCCGCCGCGATTGAGCACGAAGGCATCGTGATTGCCGCGCGCGTTGCCGCGGCCGGCGAAAGGCAGCCGCGCGACGATGCGCGGGCCGCTGCCGACCGAGGCGAGCGCGCGCCACCACTGGTCCTCGGCGCCGTCGCCCGGCACCGGCACGACGCCGGCGCTGGCGCGGTTCTCGCCGAGCGCGCGCAGCACCTCGACCGAGGTGCGATAGGGCGTCATCGCCGCCTGGCTGCCGTAATGGTCGCGCGCCAGATCCCACACGCCGGGATCGCTGTCGGGCACGGCGACGGCGACGCTGAAATCGGTCTGCATGACGATGGCGGCGCCGATCATCTCGCGCCAAAGCCGCACCATGGCGCCGCGCGGGAACGCGCCCTTGTGCCGGCCGGCGAGGCGGCGCAGCAATTCGGCCTCGCGCATCGGCGCCTCGGGCGCGATGTTCTCGGCTTTCTTGGCAAGCGCCACCTCGGCGACGATGACCGCCCGCTGCATCAGCAAATCGTGCATCCGGTCGTCGAGGTCGTCGATATGGCGGCGCAAGGTTTTGAGCGTGCGAGGTGGTTTTGTCATCGGCTTTCGGCGTTTGGGAGGGGGTAACAGATAGGCCCTAAGTCCCGCGAAATCAAAGAAAACATTGACATATCGGCGGCCCAATCCCTACCTAACGCAACAGTCCTTTCAGCTTCATGGCTTCGCCCCGATGAGCCTTTCCGCCCCGCTTCCGGCGCGGCATGCCGCCGCTTCCGACCGCTCCGGCCACCGCCTGGCGGTGACGGAGCCGCTCGCGCTCGATTCCGGCGTCAAGCTCGATGCCTACACCATCGCCTATCAGACCTACGGCACGCTCAACGCCGAAAAATCCAACGCGATTCTCATCTGCCACGCGCTGACCGGCGACCAATACGTCCGCGGCCCGCATCCGCTCACCGGCAAGCCGGGCTGGTGGGAGATTTTCGCCGGGCCGGGCAAGGTGCTCGATACCGACAAATACTTTTTAATTTGCGCCAATGTGCTCGGCGGCTGCCTGGGCTCGACCGGGCCCGCCGACATCAACCCGGCGACGGGCAAGCCGTGGGGCCTCGCCTTCCCGGTCATCACCATCGCCGACATGGTGCGGGCGCAACGCGTGCTGATCGATCATCTCGGCATCGACAAGCTGTTCTGCGTCATCGGCGGCTCGATGGGCGGCATGCAGGTGCTGCAATGGGCGGCCTCATATCCCGACCGTGTCTTCGCCGCGGTGCCGATTGCCTCCGCCGCCCGGCACTCGGCGCAGAACATCGCCTTCCACGAGGTCGGCCGCCAGGCGATCATGGCCGATCCCGATTGGTGCGGCGGCAATTACCAGGACCAGGAGCGCAACCCGAAGCGCGGCCTCGCGGTCGCGCGCATGGCCGCGCACATCACGTACCTCTCGGAGCAGGCGCTGCACCGTAAGTTCGGCCGCAATCTGCAGAACCGCGACGCGTTGACCTACGGCTTCGACGCCGATTTCCAGGTGGAGAATTACCTGCGCCACCAGGGGATATCCTTCGTCGAGCGCTTCGACGCCAATTCCTATCTCTACATCACCCGCGCCTGCGATTATTTCGACCTGGCGGCGGAGCATGGCGGCGCGCTGGCCAATGCGTTCCGCGCCACCCGGACGCGCTTCTGCGTCATCTCCTTCACCAGCGACTGGCTCTATCCGACGCCCGAGAACCGCGAGATCGTCCATGCGCTCAACGCGGCGGCGGCCAATGTCAGCTTCGTCGAGATCGCCACCGACAAGGGCCACGACGCCTTCCTGCTCGACGAGCCGGAATTCCTCGCCACCTTGCGCGGCTTTCTCGACGGCTGCGCCCAGCATCGCGGCCTCGCGCCGAAATGAGCAGCGACGCCCGCACTGTTGTCGCGCCGCGCGAGATCCGCGGCGATCTCCGGCTCGTCAGCTCGATGATCGAGTCCGGCACGCGTGTGCTCGACATCGGCTGCGGCGAGGGCGAGCTTTTGTCCTATTTGGCGCAGACCAAGAACGTCGACGGCCGCGGCATGGAGCTGTCGCAATCGGGCGTGAATTCCTGCGTGCGCCATGGCCTGCCGGTGATCCAGGGCGATGCCGACAACGACCTCGAGGATTATCCCTCGGCGGCGTTCGACTACGTCGTGCTGAGCCAGACGCTGCAGGCGACGCGCAATCCGCGCGCCGTGCTGAACCATCTGGTGCGCATCGGCCGCCACGCCATCGTCTCGTTCCCGAATTTCGGCCATTGGCGCATCCGCATCGGGCTGCTGCTGACCGGGCGTATTCCGAACACCGAGCTGCTGCCCTATCCGTGGCACGAGACGCCGAACATTCATCTCTGCACGATCCGCGATTTCGCCGCGCTCTGCGCCGCCGAGGACATCAAGGTCGAGCGCAGCATCTCGCTCGACCGCCACGGCCGGCCCTACACCCGCGCGCTCGCCAATCTCCTGGCCGAGCAGGGGCTGTTCCTGCTGTCGAAGACGCGGCGGTAAGGCTTTCGAGAGTTCGAGGAAATAGAGGAGTGTGACCTTGGGAACTCGGGCACACACCGTACCTAAGTTCTATCTTGATGGCTTTACGGCGTCGGAATCAACCGAGCACGTAAGCCCCTTCCTATGGATTGGATCGTTGACAACTGGCGTGATCTTCCAACGATCTCCCAAGAACTTCTCGATTGTACGAGGCTTGTATGATGGTCAGGGAGGTCTCTCTGGTCCAAACGAATCAATCGAGGCCCATTTAGCAAATATCGAGAGCTCAGCCTCAATCGCTATACGTAGGTTCACAGCCACCAAGGGTGTTCCCATTGCACCGGAGATATCACGATTCCTCGCGTGGCAAGCCGCTCGAACCCCAGGTTGGATAAAACTCGTGCAGCAATGGGTCGATGAATTCTCTTCTGACTCCCACCATGAAATAGTGGAGCCTCCTCCTTCAGGGTTCGAGAATATTGACAATCGAATGCGCCCTCTGTGTCTTGAAGATTCAAAAACCGGCGCTCGTCAGGAAGTTATTGACGAGGAAGAATTCAATGCGCTTCGTAAGAAGGGCTGGAAATGGGTGCTTCGCCGTGACGACCATCTCGAAGCGCTACATATTCAAGCATGGTACTTCCAAGTCCGACACTTTCCGCGGCTCTCGTGGGTTCGACTAGACGCTCCTGATGGTGAATTCTTCATAACAAGTGACCGCAGCGTGGCGTGGCTAGCTGACGGGTACGCCGACACGCTCCCAGCCGCACTCAGAAACCCCACAGCGCAGGTTGTCGCGCCGCTAACGAAGAAGGTCGCGTTGGTCGGGCGACACGGAACAGATCGACTTGACGTCACGCCACGCGAAATCAATCGACGCATAGCGTTCTTGGCCTCCGAATGGATTGCCGGTCCAACTAGCGATATTATTCAACAAGCTATGGCCGATCGTCAGCAGCTGCATCAATAAATTGGCCGTCGCGCACGCGGCGCTGACTCAAATGCTTACCGCCATCGTTCCCGCACAAGCATAACGCCGCCCCCTCACCCTTCCCTCTCCCGGAATCCGGGGAGAGGGTTGCTTTGGGTTGGCGCGGCGCAGCCGAGCCTTAGCCAAAGCGGGGTGAGGGGGTGCGTCCGAGGAACCTCTACGGCCCCGCCAGGAGAAATGGGGTCGGAGTAAATTTCCGAGCGGCTTACGCCGCGTCCGCCGGATGCACCCGACGCGCAATCTCGCCGCCCCGGTCGCGCTCGACCCGAGCGATATCGTATTGGCCCTGGAGGTCGAGCCAGAATTGCGCGCCATTGC
>Ga0209483_1000503_pt1 | contig 33905 bp, 23 predicted proteins | sample NGEPerA_FD_184508 | JGI IMG/M metagenome (GOLD analysis project Ga0209483, IMG submission 184508) | Arctic peat soil microbial communities from the Barrow Environmental Observatory site, Barrow, Alaska, USA - NGEE PermafrostL2-A... | ecosystem: Environmental > Terrestrial > Soil > Wetlands >...
ACAGGCGCACCCGCCCCGCCAGGACGCCGCGGCTAAACGCGCGGCGTCATCGGTGGGCGGAAACAAGCTGCGCCCCCGTTTTCGGTCCCATGCATCTGCTGCAATTACATGGCATGCAGATCAGCATGAGCGGCAAGGGAGACTGTTGGGACAATGCGGTGACCGAGAGTTTTTGGGCGACGCTCAAGAGCGAGATGGTGAGCCACCGGAAGTTCGCGACCCACGAGGAAGCGCGGGGCGCGATCTTCGAATACATCGAGGTGTTTTATAATCGACAGCGTCTGCATAGTTCGTTAGGCTATCGCAGCCCCGAAGCGTTCGAGGCGAGCCTGAATTAATCTTCCCGCCGCGCCCACCAATCGTGGGGAAGTCCAGTTGGGTTCCAGCCATTCGCCGAGCAGTGCAGAGCTATTTCAGCACTTGCAATTGTTTTTGCGACTTTTGCGGCTTATTCTCTCCGCAGTATGCATTTTCCGGCTCCACGCTTTCCTGTGGTCGAACTGACGAAGTCGTGCGTCTTGGCCGCCTGTGGCCTGCTCTTGATCTTCCTCCGCTCGCGCCGCCGTACGGACGGCAACCCCCGATGTTCGAATTGCGACTACCTTTTGATCGGAATCCAAAGTCTGCGGTGTCCCGAGTGCGGAACGGCGGTTGGTGAAAAGAGCCAGGCTCGGGTGCGTCGGAGCATCGTCAGGGTGGTAAGCGGCGCTCTCCTCATCGTCGGCGGCATTGCCATTTCAGTTAATCCAATTATGAGATGGTGGTCCTCCATATACTGGTACCAGTATCGGCAGACCGCTTCGGTGTTTCGCGATCTGAAGGAGGGTAATGGTAAGCCGGCACCGGAGAACAACCCGCTCGAAGCAGAATCGTGGTACACACACGGCTGGATGATAGAGCAGGTTGACCTCGCCCGCGTCGCTTTCGACGAACTGCAGCGGAGGGATCTCGCCGGCAAGCTTACCGCTGGCCAACGACGCGAGATCACTGAGTTGGAGTTAGCAAACGAGGATGGGGCGATCGTCGCGCCTGCACAATACTACTTGAATAAAGATCTTTACGATCGGGCCGCCGCCGGAACGTTGAATGTTGACGAACAGCGCACATTTTTTGACCGAATTGCGGCCTTTTCGGTCGCGTCGCGACCCGTTGTCGCAGCAGGCCACGCGGTGCCGATCCGGATTCGCTACCACACGGCGATGTTTCCGTCCCCGTGGGAGATCGTCACCACAATCAAGTCGGTTCGAATCGACGGACAGCCTGCCGGCTTTTCGCCTACATTCGGGAATCAATGGCTCGCAGGCGGATGGACTCTCGACGATGATCGGAGGGTCAATTCTGCGCCGATTGGCCTACACCATTTGGAAATCGAACTCAGTTTCGACGTCCATCCCGGCGGCCGGGACCACTCCATCATCCACAGCAAAACTCGAACGCTGGAAACACAGTTCAAGGTAGTGACGCTCAAAGACGCAACGATACGCCTGATCGACAAGCCAGAACTGGCCAAGCCGATCTGCGACGCGATCAGCGTTCAAACGTTGAAGTACCACGTCTGGGAGCCGGGAGACGTATTTGGCGAACTTCAAGTTGGACACACGCCTTTAGACATTGCCTTCAAGGTTTATGCCCGCTTTGATGGGCATGATTGGCTGATCGGACATATCGCCCATGCGGCGAGTGCTCCCACGGAAAGTCTGCGCATCGATTCCGATTACAAAAACCAGCCGCTTCCCGAGCCTCCCGGCACCGTGGATATCGTCTTCCGCAGCGACGCCGCAGTGGCCAGCGACGCACTGTTTATTACGGAAATCTGGAAGGGCGACCTGATCAAGCACAACGTCGCGATCGAGACGCGAGGCGGCCGGTAACGCGGAAACAAAAACGTGGGCGGGAAACAGAAACGCGGAAGGCAAAGGGGGTCGGAAGCAGACCTAATTCTCAGTATTTTCTCGCGGCCCTAAGAGTACTTGCCGGCGGCAGTATAGCAATGAATATGACCGTTCGGCGAACTACATGCCTTTGTGGCCAGGGGTTTGGCTTTCGGCTCGCAGGGCGGCGTTCCAGCGGTCGGGGAGGAACTGGGTGATTTGACTCATCGGCGTGGACGCGATCCGGGCCAGGATCATCGTGCAGCGGAGAAAGAAATTCCGCAGATGCGGTTCGCCGAACCGTTACCTATTTCCGTGTGGTGACATATTCGCGTAACATGCAAACAGCTTGCGCAAAGCGTTCGATGACGAACGTGCCCAATTGACCCTCAGGGAAAGGCCAGCCGAATGACGAATCTACCTTGTCTGTTCGTTGCAGTCGCCACGCTCGTTTTTGCCGGCTTATCGGGTTGCGCGTCCGACGCCCCGCCGCATGCCGGAAATAAGCCCGCATCAGTTCGCGTCTATCTGGGCACCTATACCAGCGGCACGAGCAAGGGCGTGTACATGTGCAACCTTGACCTGGCCAGCGGCGCGCTCTCCGAGCCGAGGCTTGCCGGCGAAGCGCAAAACCCGTCGTTTCTGGCGATCTCGCCGGATCGGCGATTCATGTATACCGCCGATGAATTCGGCAAGTTCGCCGGCGGCAGCGCCATCAGCGCATTCGCAATCGAAAACGATGGGACGCTCAAGCATCTCAACGATCAGCCGCTGACCGGCGGGCCGTGTTATGTAAGCACCGACAAAACCGGGCATGTGATATTTGCCGCCGACTATGGCAATGGCACGGTCGCTTCATTCACGGCGGGGCCGGACGGCGCGCTGTCCGAGCCGGTGCTGATCGACCAGCATCGCGGCGTCGCGTTTGATCCCAAGCGCCAGGCCGGCCCGCATGCGCACTGCATCGACGCCGACGCGGCCAACAAATTCGTGCTGTCGTGCGATTTGGGCCTGGACAAAGTATTCGTCTATCGCCTGGACGCCAGGACCGGCCAGCTCACCGCCAATGATCCGCCATCGGCGAGCGTGAACCCCGGCTCGGGCCCGCGGCATCTGGCGTTTCATCCCAACGGCAAACTCGTTTACGTGATCGACGAGTTGGCCTCCACAATCACTGCATTTAGTTATGATGCGCAACATGGCACGCTGCATCAGATCGAAACCATGCTCACCCTGCCAGCCGGTTTCACCGGCCAAAGCAGTTGCGCGGAGATCGCCATTCACCCCAACGGCAAGTTCCTGTACGGCTCCAATCGCGGCCACGACAGCATCGCGATATTCGCCATTGATACGCAGACCGGCAAACTCACATCAAAGGGCCATGTTTCCACCCAAGGCAAAAACCCGCGCAGCTTCGGCATTGATCCCAGCGGCACATGGCTCATTGCCGCCAATCAAAATTCGGATAATCTCGTGGTCTTCAGGATCGATCCAAACACCGGAGCGCTGTCGCCGGCCGGGAAGACGATCAGCCTGGGAGCGCCGGTGTGCGTGAAGTTCATGGAAGCCGGGCATTGAGCCGGATTTTCTTACAACGTGACACGGGCGTCCCTCCCGTGCCGATGGCTGAAGAATAGGAAAACTCCAGGTATGGTAAGTCCATGCAACACGCACGGGCGAGACGCCCGTGTCACGAATCCTGATTAACATCAGAACGAGGAAAATCGATGAACCTGCCCCTTCTCAAAAGTCTCTCCGAGGCGGCCGGCGTGCCGGGCCGTGAAGAACGCGTGCGCGACATCCTTCAGCGCGAATGCACGGGATTGTTCGACGATATCCGCACCGATCCCATGGGCAGCCTGATCGCCACGAAGCGCGCGGCCGGCGGAAAGTCCAGGCGGGTGCTGCTCGCCTGCCATATCGATGAGATCGGATTTTACGTCCGGCACATCGACGACAAGGGCTTCGTGCGCATTCACAACGTCGGCGGATTCGATACCCGCAACCTGCTGGCCCGCCGCGTGAAAATCCAAACCAGCGGCGGCGAAGATCTCATCGGCCTGCTCAATCCGTTCGGCCGGCCCATTCACATCGCCAAGGAGGAGGACAAGAAAAAAATCCCCGAGATCAACGAGTTTTTCGTGGACCTGTGCCTGCCGGCCGAGGAGGTGAAGAAGAAAGTGCGCATCGGCGATCCCGTGTCGCTCGTGCAGGAATTTTCGGAGATCGGCCAGTGCGTGAGCGGCAAGTGCATGGATAACCGCGTGGCGGCGTTTGTCGCCATTGAGGCGGTGCGAAAGGCGAAGAACATCAAGTATGAAGTGATCCTGGCGGCGACGGTGCAGGAGGAAGTCGGCTGCCGGGGCGCGGGGCCGGCGGCGTACACCGCCGAGCCGGACATCGCCATCGCCATCGACACCACCCTTTGCGTCGATACGCCCGGCGTGCCCGAGGACGAACGCGTCACCAAGCAGGGCGACGGGGCAGCCCTCACCCTCGTCGATTCCCTCACCATCTCCGATCGCTCGATGATCGATGAGTTCGAGGCGGTGGCGAAAAAGCGCGACATCCCCTGTCAGCTCAGCATCCTCCCTCGCGGCGGCACCGATGCCGGCCCCATGCAGCGCAGCCGCGGCGGCCTGCGCACCATGACGCTTTCCGTCCCCACCCGCTACATCCACACCGTCACCGAAACCATCCACCGCCGCGACCTGCAAAGCGCCATCGACCTGCTGGCGGCGTGGTTGGAGACATAGCTATGAGAGAGTTGGATTGTCGCAACTCGAAATGTTCACGCGATCCGAGGGAAGAAGCCCGTAACGTATCACGGGCGTCCCGCCCGTGCCGATGGCGCAGCAGTTGAAGAACTACGACATTGCCAATCTTGAAGCAATAGGCACGGGCGAGACGCCCGTGATACGGCCGGCCAACTCGACTACGATCTCAATCTTCGATCAATCTTGAGAACGGCTGAAGCACGGTTAAACGGAAAGGGCATGCAGTTCATTCCGCACCACGTCCACCAGGGTTTGTAGTTCCGGAACCCCCATCGCCAGCGGCGGCATGAGGACGATCACATCGCCCAGCGGCCGAATGATGATGCCGCGCTTTCGGCAGTTCATGCAGACCTGCGCGCCGATACGGCGTCGGGGATCGAACGACTCCCGGGATTTCTTATCTGCCACCAGCTCTATGCCCACCATGAACCCTTTGTGCCGAATGTCGCCGACGTGCGGCAGCGGGCGAAGTTCCACCAGCATTTCAGACAGCGCGCGGGATTTTTCCCGCACGCCCGCGATCACATGGTTCTTCTCGAACAGCGCGAGCGAAGCCCGCGCCGCGGCGGCGGCCAGGGGATTGCCGGTGTAGGTGTGGCCGTGGAAAAACGTGCGGCCTTCCCAGGGCTCGCCTAAAAACGCATCGAAAATCCGCTGAGTGGCGAACGTCGCCGCCAGCGGCAGGTAGCCGCCGGTGATCCCCTTGGCCGCGCACAATAAGTCCGGCTGCACCTCTTCATGTTCGCAGGCAAACATCCTTCCGGTGCGCCCAAACCCCACCGCCACCTCGTCGGCGATCAGCAGCACTTCGTGCTCGCGCGTCAAGCGGCGCACTTCGCGCAGAAATCCCTCGGGATGCACGATGATCCCGCCGGCCCCCTGCACGATCGGCTCCAGGCAGACCGCCGCGATGTGCCTGCCATGCTGCTCGAGAATCTGCTGGAGCGCCGCCAGGCAATCGTGCCTCACCTGCCCTGGATCATCGGGCGTGCGGCTGCGATAGACGTATGGCGAAGGCGCGAAATGCGCCTTGAACAACATGGGGAAATGCGGCGCGTGAATCGCCGGCATTCGCCCGATCGACATCGCCCCCACCGTGTCGCCGTGATAGGCCTGGGCGAAGCCGACGAACTCATTTTTCTCAGGGCGACCGATGTTGTACCAATATTGCGCCGCCATCTTGAACGCGACCTCGGCGGCCGTCGCGCCGCTGTCGCTGTAGAAGACTTTCTTCAGGTTGCCGGGCACGATTCGCATCAATTCGTCGGCGAGCAGCGTCGCCGGCTCGTTGGCCAGGCCGAGCAGGGTGGTATGTGCGACCTGTTGGAGCTGCGCGCCAATGGCTGCGTCAATCTCCGGCACGCGATGCCCATGCACATTGCACCACAGGCTCGAGACGCCGTCGAGATAGCGGTTGCCGTCGCTGTCGATGAGGTACATGCCCTGCGCGCCGGCAATCACCAGCGGCTCGCCCTCCATCCACTGCCGCATCGGCGTGAAGGGATGCCAGACGAATTGCCGGTCGAGTTCGCGCAGTTGTTGGGTGGAATGCGGCATACTTCACTATCTTCCGTTCGGCGCGCTCAAACGAGGATTCACCACAGCGGCACGGAGAACACTGAGGCACTTACGAGTGATCCGGGGCGCGTCACTGGATCCATAACAAACCAACCATTGGGTCTTCTTACAAGTGGCTTGTCGTGTCGAAAACGCCTCCGTGCCTCAGTGTCTCCGTGGTTGCCTGTCTTTGTTGGTCGCGACGCACGCTTGGGAAGGACGAAACGACGCTTTCTGAAAAAACATCCTTCGGCGGCGTCTTAAGGTTGACGCGGCGGCAAACCTGGGTCACGGCATGATGCAGGCGGCACAACTCTCGGCCCTGTTTGACGCCCACGGGGCGCGGTTGGTGCTTTATGCGCGGCAATGGCTTGATGGCTCGGCGGCGCAGGACGTGGTGCAGGAGGTGTTTGTCCGCCTGCTGATCGAGCCGGCCGCCCCCGCGAATGCGAAGGCGTGGTTGTTCAAGGCCGTGCGCAACGAGGCGATCAGCCAAACGCGATCGGGCATCCGCCGGCACCGCCGCGAGCAGGCGTGCGGGCGCGAGGAATGGTTTGACCCGCTTCCCGGTGATCTCATCGACGCCGACGCGGCTCGCGAAGCGGTGCAGACTCTACCCGAGGCGCAGCGCGAGGCGATCGTGCTGCGGATTTGGGGGCAACTGACGCTCAAGGAAATCGCCGCCGTCACCGGGAGTTCGATTTCCGGCGTCTTCGAGCATTACCGCGCCGGGCTTGCCGCCTTGCGCCAACGGATGGGTGTGATATGTCAGAGCGAAAAACAATAGATGAGACGACAAGCGGCGGGGCGCCAGTACCCGCCGATTTGCCGGGAGCCGACCGCGAGCTGGAGGCAGCATTGTCGCGGCTTGTGCCTGCGCGGCCGTCGTTTACCGCTCAAGACATCATGGCGCAATCGCTCCGCGAGGCCCAGGATGCCCGGCGTTCCGCAGGCCGGCAGGCATGGGTATGGCGTGGCGTGGCGGGCGCGCTGGCCGCCTCGCTGCTGTTTGCCATTCTTGCCCGCGCCCCGGCCTCCCTTCCGCCGCGCGTCATTGTAAAAGTCGTTCATGTGCCCAGCCCCATCACCTCGGCGCAGCAGGCCCGCTCCGGGGGGATCGATAGTGTTTGGACATCGGCCCCGGCAACATCGCCGGATATTCAGGCGTCCAATGGCGGCTACCTGGAGTTGCGCGATCGCGTGCTCGTGTGCGGGCTGACGGGAATCCCGGAGTCGAGCCCGGCGGCCGCGGGCGCGGGGCAGCCTGTGCGGGTGCGGGCGTTTGGACCGCCCGCCGCCGCGCCTTCGACGTCCCCGGATGCGTTACACGCGTTGCTTCAATCTTTCGCCCGGCCCTTTATTTTTGGAGACCCACTATGACCGCAATCCTTTCATGTATCCCCCTTTTTCTGGCGGCGGCGCCGGCGATTCAGAGGATCGAGTCGTCGCCTCCGCCCGCCCAAAGCACCCTACAGCCGGCAGTCAAAGCGCCGGAGGCGCACGTTACGCGGATGACCATTCATCCGCAAAGTCCGCCAAGCCCGGCATTGAAGTATCAACTGATGCCGAATGTGAGCGATCGCACGCCCGGCAATGCCGCGCAGATCTACCTGATCGGCTTCGAGTTATTCAACCCGGACCGCCAGGCAGCCCGGGAACAATTCGAGAAGTATCGGGACTGTCCGATCAGCCAACTTCCGGTGAAGGAGGCAGCCGAGTTGCTGGCCAATTTTCAGCCTCCGCTGGCTGCGATGGAGCTGGCGGGCCGGCGCGATCGCTGCGACTGGGGGATTCCCTACCGCGAGCAGGGGTTCAATACCTTGCTGCCTTACCTGAATGTGTGCCGGCAGGCGGGCGGGGTATTGGCCGTGCAGGCACGGGTGCAGATTGCCCAGGGAAAATTCGACGATGCCGTGCACACACTGCAAACCGGCTTTGCACTGGTCGATCATCTCAAGAACGATGCCGTGCTGATTCAGGACCTGGTGGCGGCGGGCCTGGCCAATGAGTATCTCGACCGGGCGGTGGTTGACCTCGAGCAGGCCCCGGGCGCGCCAAACCTCTATTGGGCGCTGGCCGATCTTCCCAAGCCGCTGATCGGCATGCAGGGGCCGGCAGCCTTGGAGCGCGCGGACATGGAATATTCGTTTCCTGACTTAAAGCACCGCAACCCGCTGGAGCTCAATGCCGATGAGCTTCGTTCGCTGTTCGCGCACATTCAGCACTGGCAGCAATTGTCGGGCTATTCGCCGCAGGGCGGTCAAAACGAGGTTACGTTCATCGCCCAAAACGCTCGCGCCTATGGAGTAGCGCAACGATGGCTTGCAACGCGGGGATACGCCCAGGACCGCATCGAGAAGATGCCGGTGGAAGCGGTGCTGGCGGCGTACTACATCCAAACCTATCGCCAGGAATCCGACGAGGTATTCAAGTGGGCCGCCCTCCCCTACTGGCAGGCACAGGCCGGCCTGGCTAAGGCCGAGGCACGGATCGAGAAAGCCAGGAAAGAAGAACCCAATCCTCTATTGGGCTTCATTCCAGCATTGCAACGCGCCAAGCTGAATCTGGCGCGATCGCAGCGGCGGGTGGAGATGCTGCAATGCGTGGAGGGCCTTCGCGCCTACGCCGCCGGGCACGATGGGAAGCTGCCAAAGACGCTGGCCGACCTCACCGACACGCCCGCGCCGCTGGACGTGATCACCGGCAAGCCGTTTATGTATGAAACCACCGGCAATACCGCCACGCTCCGCGCCCTTCCGCCGCCGGGGCCGGCCATCCCCGAAGAACGGATCGAGATCACAATGGCCGGCGAAGGGCGATAGTAAAAGCGGCGTCCCCGCCGCTTTCTGCTTCCCCTGTAGAAGGAAAAGCGGCGGGACGCCGCTTCTACGATGGCCTGCGGTGATACCCGCCCGCACGGTGAAATGTGTGTGCCAATTGCACCGCGGTGCGATTCATCGGAAGAATCCCGCTAACGTATCACGGGCGTCTCGCCCGTGCGGATGGCGCGGTAGTCGAGGAATTAGGATATTCCGAATCTCAACGCAACAAAGATCAGGGTATCCCAAACCTCAATTGTGAAGAGGCATCCCATGACCCATAAATCAGTTTTATCGTTCCTCACGCTCTTCGTGCTCCTTTCCACCGCCCCCGCCCGCGCCGCCGGCCCCGATCCCGCCGCGGCGATCGCGCCGTACATCGATGAGCAGACGCTGGTGGTGGTGCGGATCGACCTTGCCGCGTTGGACATACAGGCCGCCCGGCAATGGCTCGACCAAACCCTCAAGACCGGCCGCGATGCGGCCCAAGCCGGCCAGGTGGCGCCCATCGTCGATCGGGGCTTTGGCGCCCTCATCCAATGGCGCGATGATTTCCGTAAAGCCGGCGGCCATGACCTGTGCTTCGTGTTTGGCCTCAACGATGCCAGCGAAAACTCCGGATTCCTGCTGGCTACCCTCGATGCAAATGCAAATGCGAAAGCGGTTGGTGAATTGATGGAAAGCGGGCCGCATGGCGCGCCGCCGGCGAACCTGCCGCATAGTTACGGCATCGCGTCGCGTGCCCGGCAAATTGGAAACGTGGTGATTTATGCCGCGCCGGCGACGCTGGAGCATCTGAAGCATTTCACCCCCGCGCCGCGCCCGGAGTTGGCCCAGGCATTTGCCCAGGCGGGCGATGCGCCGGTGCAAGCGGCGCTGATTCCATCGGACGATCTTGTGCGCGTGGCCGAGGCGCTGGCGCCCAAGCTGCCGCCGCAACTGGGCGGCGGGCCGATGTCCACGCTCACGCATGGCGTGCGGTGGGCTTCGCTGGCGATTCAAACCGCGCCGAAGATGGCGGCCAACCTCGTCATCCAGTCCCAGGATGCCGACGCGGCGCGGGCGTTGGATGGCCTGATAAACCTGGCGCTGTCGTCGGTAAAACAACACGAGCCGGGGGGTTGGCCGGCGGGTTTGTCCAAACTGGCCGAGTCGCTCACACCGCAAGTCGCCGGCGATCGTCTGACTTTGGCCTTGAACGCCGATCAGCTTGCATCGCTCTCGTCGCTGGCCGTTGGTCGCCTGAAGATCGCACGCCGGCAGGCGCGGCGCCTGATGTCGATGAACAATATGCGCCAACTCCTGCTGGCCTCCCTGATGTACGTGGACAAGCATTCCCAATGGCCCGATTCGCTGGAGCAGGCGGCCAGGGAAGCGACCATCGATTTAAATATGCTTTCGGATCCCGACCACCCCTCGACCAAACCCGGCTACATTTATCGCAAGCCCCTGAAGCCCACAGTCGCGGGTGACGCCAAGGCTGTCGTGTTGTACGAGAATTACGACAAGTGGAATGGAGGAATCAATGTTGGGTTTGCCGATGGGCATGTGGAGTTTTGGGCGGATGAAGCGGGGTTTAAGAAATTGCTGAAATAAGGGGGGAGGAGTTGTGATATGGGCATTCCGCGGGTGCATGTGGACCGGTTAGAATCGCGTGGAACGGGTTTGGAGATTTGACGGTCGGGGATTTATTTCTGAGTCCGAGCACGGCCCTGCGGGCGCGCCGCTAAAAGGAGCGAAATCCATGGTGCTGGACGGGAACTATTTTGGGAGTTGCACATGCCGTCGAAGATGCGTTCGGTTATCGGTGCGATAGCGATGTTGCTCGGTGGTTCGGTGGTGTTGGCGATCACCGAGCCGTTGCCCCGGCCGGTGACGCCGCCGGCGGTGGTGCCGGGGCAAAAGCCGCCGGGGAAACTTGTTCCCCCGCCCGGCGGGCCCGAGGCGGCGCAAGCGGCGCCGGCGCAGGCCAGGATTGAGGGAAACAATCCGATCATCGCCGGCGACGATGCGGCGGTGGCGCCGTTCCTGGACGACAACACCTTTTTCGTCGCGCGCGTCGATGCATCGGCAATGGACCTGAAGTCGCAGCAGGACTGGCTGTTGTCGGCGATGGACTTGGCCAGCAAGGATAAAGCGGAAATCGCCGAGGCCAAGAAGGATTTGCCCAAGGCGCTGGACGAGGAGTCGGCATGGGTGGCCCGGTTTCGCAAGGCGGGAGGCAAGCGGCTGTACATGGCGATGAGCCTGTCGGATCTGCCCAAGTATGGGCCCTTCGTCGTGGTGCCGCTGAACAAGGGAGAGGATGCGGCGGGGCTTATCGCGCTATTTTCAAGGGCCGGAGCGCAGTCGCAACCGGCCGGGGCTCGTTCCGAAGGCGCCGCCCGCGTGGGCGATGCCGTGGTGTTTGGCGAGTTGGCGATCATTGACCGCCTGCGAACCATGCCGGCGGCCAAGCCCCGTCCCGAGCTTTCCCTGGCAATGGCCGCCGCCGGCAACGCGCCGGTGCGAATGGTGCTGATCCCCTCGGATTCCTTGCGCATTCGATTGGAGGAACTGCTGCCGACGATGCCCGATGAATTGGCGGCGGCTCGACCAAGGTCATTTCGCGCGGCGTCTCATGGGTCGCGTTAGGGTTGAGAATACCGCCCGACGCCTCCCTCAAATTTGTTTTGAAGGCGACGGATGACAAGGCGGCCAATGACCTGCTGGCGCTACAGCACAAGGCAATCGAGTGGGCCAATGCCCAGGCCGGCAAGGCCCCGGTGGATGTGAAGCGGCTGACTTCCCTTTTGGCCGGGAAAGGCGAAGGCGATCGCCTGACGATCACCCTTGACGCCAAGGGGGTGAAGGACGCGGTGGGGCTTGGATTGCTGCCGGCGTTTCTAGAAGCCCGTCGGTCCGCCAAATTCTCGCAGTCAATCGGTACGGAGCACCAACTGGCGATTGCGTGCGTGATGTATGCCAGCGAACACAAAAACCAATGGCCCAATTCACTGGACGATGCAGCCGAGTATATGGGAGGCAAGGCAGCATTAGCGAAACTGATAATTGACCCGCTCCATCCAACCCTATCGCCGGGCTACATCTACAAAAGGCCCGCCGATCCCCTTCAAAACGCCGGGGAGACAATCGTGATATATGAGGCCCAGCCCGCCGACGCCAAGGCCTTGCACCTCTATGCCGCTTATGCCGATGGGCATTGCGCGTACATCACGCAAGCCGAGTTAAAACGCCGGCTCGGCGACACGAAAGATCATTAATCGTCCACTGTTGAAAAAGAAGAGAAGCGGCGGGGTTGTCGCTTCTACGTAGAAGCGACGTCCCCGTCGCTTTTTGGGTGCGCTGCACCCGTGAAGAAGACCCGCAATGGGACGCCGCATCTTTGCAGTGGACGCTGGACGCGCCAAAGCCGGGCCCCGCGTCGAGATCAACTACGCCTGCGACGCCGGCACCGGCGGCGGGGTGTACGCACCCCAACGGACGCGCCCTTTGAATTTTCCGCTTTGCTTGCTTTTGAATTTGTTTCGGATTTCGTGCTTCGGATTTCGGATTTTCACCTTCATCCGGGTTGTGATCGCAGCCTGCGCCCAGCGCCCCCTACCGCATCCCCACTGCCAGTTGGATCAGGAAATAGGCCAGGGCGGACATGGCGGCGGCGCAGGGGAGGGTTAGGATCCAGGCCAGGACGATGCGCTGGCCCCAGATCCAGCGGACCGAGCGCACGCCGTGGGTGGTGCCCACGCCCAGGATTGAGCCGGTGATGGCGTGGGTGGTGGAGATGGGGACGCCCGAGAAGGTGGCCATGAAAATCGTAGTGGCGGCGGCGGCCTCGGCGCAAAAGCCGCCGACGGGGGCAAGCCGGGTGATGCCCGAACCCATCGTCTTCACGATGCGCCAGCCGCCAAACATAGTGCCAAGGGCAATGGCGCCGTTGCATAGAAGAATGATCCACAGGGCGATTTCGTGCTTGTGCCAGAGGATTTGATGGCTGTTGTGGGCGATACTCCCGCGGCCGGCCAGCACCAGCAGCGCGACGATAATGCCCATCGTCTTTTGTGCATCGTTTCCGCCGTGCATAAGGCTGTACGCGCCCGCCGACACCAGTTGCAGCCGGCGGAAAAGTGTATCAACGCGGTGCGGCGTGGCGCGCCGAAACAACCAGGAAACCACGATCATATTCAGCCCGCCCAGGATCATCCCGATGAGCGGCGACAGCACGATCCATTCAAGCACGGGCACCCACCCGCTGACCTTAATGACCGAAAATCCCACCTTGGCGATCGCCGCCCCCGCGTAGCCGCTGATCAGCGCGTGCGAGGAACTGGTCGGCAGCGAGAGAATCCAGGTGATGATGTTCCAGACGATCGCGCCGGTTAGGCCGGCGAGGATCACCGAGACATCGCCTTGCAATTTGTCGGTGTGCAGCAGGCTGCCGCTGATGGCGTCGGCGACTTTGGTGCCGAACAGGAACGCCGCCGCGAAGTTGAAAAACGCCGCCCACATCACCGCCGCGCCCGGCGTCAGCACGCGCGTGGAAACCACGGTCGCGATGGAATTGGCCGCATCGTGAAACCCGTTGAGAAAATCGAAGATCAACGCCACGAAGATGATGAAAATCACCACGCCCAGCGCGGGAGCGGCAGACGGCGCGGAAGCGGAAGCGAGAGGAAAAACGCAGGAAATCATATGGTGCGGGTGGAGGACTCGTGTGAGGACTTTAATGGAGCGTCGAACCGACAGGCGATGGGAAGGCGCGACGTATCACGGGCGTCCCGCCCGTGCCAACGGCGTGAAATTCCAGAACTGCAATTTTTGCCATTCGATAGCAACAGGCACGGGCGAGACGCCCGTGATAAGTTGAGCGTGTTGTTCCATTTTGCACGTCATCTGGCTTCATTTGAGTGCCGAGCCGTTATCCGTTTTTCAGCACAATTCGTTCAAGCGTGTTGCCCACGTCTTCACAGCCGTCGATGGCGTCTTCGATGAGGTCGTAGAGCTCCTTCCATTTGAGCACTTCGAGCGTTTCGATGCCGCCCTGGAACAGCCGGGACATGGCGGCGTGGTGATTGTCGTCGCCGACGCTTTCCAGGTGGTGGATTTCGATCAGGGAATCGCTCAGGTCCGAAAGCTTGCGGCTTTTCCGCAGCAGGCGCACGGCTTGATCGACGGTGCTGGTGGCCTTGATCAACACGCCGGTCTGTTTCACGAACGTCTCTTCCATCTGCTTGACGTGAAAGAGAGGGAAGCGCTTGGCCAGGGCGTCCACGCCGTCCACGATGTCGTCCAGTTCCCCCACCAGCGTATGAATGTCTTCGCGGTCGAAAGGGGTGATGAAGGTGCGGTCGAGTCGATTCAGCGCCTGATGGGCAAGCTGGTCGGCGGCGTGTTCCTCCTCGCGAATCCGCTGGATCGAGGCGGTGATGTCGGGGAAGGATTGGGCCAGTTGCGCCAGGTTTGTCGCCACCCCCACGCCATGCCCGGACATCCCCTCGAAAAGGTCAAAAAAAACCGTATCCCTCGGCAGCAGGTTGAACATCAGCCCGAACTCCAGATGAAAGTTGCGTCAAGATCCAAGTCAGCTTCCGCAAGGGCCGGGGATTGTAGAGTCGGCTGGTCGAGGAACGCAAGGGACGTGCGGCTTTCTGAATTGACGCCGGAAGAATTGCGCCAAGAACGCCAAGACGCCAAGAGCGCCAAGAAAGCAAACGCGTGTTGCCGGCCAGTTTCGTGTGAATTTTTCGAGATTTCGGTTGGGTATGCAAAGACCGAATCACCCAGCTAATAATGAATACACAGTGCTTTAGTATTATGTCAGATTGTCTTCTTGGCGTCCTTGGCGTCTTGGCGCTCTTGGCGCTTTTTCTTCCGCCCATTTGCAATGTGCGGCGTTCCCGCGTATACTCCCCCGATCATTTCTCCGATTGTTCCGCTCAAGCCCAAAATGATTCGAGCCGACGAGGGGAGGGATGATGCCGCGTTTTGCCGGCTGTTGTTGCACTTCGCGTGAACGTTCCTTTTCGGTCCGACTCCCGCCGACGAGTGCTGTTTGTTTTGTTTTTTTGCTTGATCGATCTACACTTAAGACTGCATGCCTGAACCACTGCGCAATCGAATTCTGTCCCACCTGAAGTCCGAACATTACCAACCGCAGCGCCCGCGTTCGCTGGCTCGGGAACTGGATGTCGCCCACGACGAGGAGCGGTACCACCACTTCCGCGATGCCCTGCGCGAGTTGATGCACGAGGGGCGGGTAATGCTGGGGGCGCGCGGCGCCATTCTGGTGCCGGGCGCGGGCGAGCAGCATCGCGACGAATTCGTCGGAACGTATCGCCATAACAAGCGCGGCTTCGGGTTTGTGGTTCCCAACGACCCGCAAAGCCATGAAGATCTGTTCGTTCCCGAGGGCAACAACACCGGCGCGATCACCGGCGACGTGGTGCGCGCCAAGATCACCAGCCGGGGGCAGAAGGATGGCAAGGCGATCTACAGCGGCCGCATCACCGAGATTCTCCAGCGCACGCAGAAAAAATTCGTCGGCTCGCTGGTGCGCCAGGGCGGGCAGTGGATGGTGCTGCCGGATGGAAATACGTTCACTCAGCCGATCCTCACGCCCGATGCCGCGTCGCGGCACATCAAGCCGGGCGCCAAGGTGGTGGTCGAGCTCACCAGCTACCCGGCGGAAAACGAGCCCGCCGTCGGCGTTATCACCGAGACGCTGGGGGGCGCGGGGCAGAAGGATGTCGATCTGAAGGCGGTAATCGTTGCCCACAATCTGCCCGCGGAATTCCCGCCGGAAGTGCTTGAGCAGGCGCGGGCGTCGATCGATGCGTTCGACCCGCAGGGGGAGCGGACGCGGCGGCTGGATCTGACCGATGCGCTGATCTGCACGATCGATCCCGACGACGCCAAGGATTACGACGACGCCATCAGCCTGCGGCAGCTCGAGAGCGGCTTGTGGGAATTGGGCGTGCACATCGCCGATGTATCGCATTTTGTGCCCGGCGGCTCGGCCCTGGATGATGAGGCGTACGAGCGCGGCAACAGTTGCTACTTCCCCGGCTACGTCATCCCGATGCTGCCGGAGATTTTGAGCAACGGCGTCTGCTCGCTTCAGGAAGGCGTGCCCCGACTGTGCAAGAGCGTTTTCATCACCTATGACGAACATGCCAAGCCGGTCGGCACCAAATTTCACAACACCGTCATCCAAAGCGCCAAGCGCCTGCGATACCGCGAGGCGCAGGCGATCATCGACAACGCCAATGAAATCCCGCATCCCGATGGCCCCCGGAAAATTTCGGATTACCCGAAGGATGTTGTCGAGCTTCTGCATCAGATGAACGATCTCTCGAAGCGCCTGCAAAAACGCCGGCGCGAGCAGGGGCAGATCGTGCTGGAATTGCCGGAGGTTGATCTGGTGCTCGACGAGGAGGGGAAGGTGATCGACGCGGTGCCGGAGGACGAGAGCTTCACGCACACGCTCATCGAGATGTTCATGGTCGAGGCCAACGAGGCGGTGGCGCGGCTGCTGGATTCGATGGAATTGCCGTTGATGCGGCGCGTGCATCCCGAGCCGGAGGTGAGCCATTCCGAACGGCTTCGGGCGTTCGTGCAGGTCAGCGGATTCAAGCTGCCCAAGGGGCTGGATCGCAAGGCCATTCAGCAATTGCTGGCCCACGTTCATGGCCGGCCCGAGGCGTTCGCCATCAATCTGGCCGTGTTGAAAAGCCTGACGCGGGCGGAGTATTCGCCCGAGCCGGTTGGACATTACGCACTGGCCAGCGAACATTACTGCCACTTTACCTCGCCCATCCGCCGATATGCGGATCTGTTGGTTCACCGGCTGCTCGATGCGTTCTTCGCGGCGCGGGACCGAACGCCCGCGAACGCGGCGCGCGGCGGGCGCAAGAAAGTGAAAATCGATCCGGATTCCATCCCGACCTTCGACGAACTGGTGGAGATTGGCCGGCACATCTCCTTCACCGAGCGCCGCGCCGACGATGCCGAGCGCGAATTGCGGCAGGTGAAGCTGCTTGAATTGCTCAAGGACAAGATCGGCGAAGTCTTCACCGGCGTTGTCACCGGCATCACCAACTTCGGCATCTTCGTTCAGCTCCAAACCTACCTGGTGGACGGATTGATCCGCTACGAAAACCTGATGGACGATTGGTGGGACGTCGAGGAACGGGCCGGCATCATCCGCGGCCAGCGCACCGGCCAGCGCATCGGCATCGGAGACGTGGTGAAAACATACGTGGTGCGCGTGGACGTGCCGCGACGCGAGTTGGACCTGGCGATTTCAGAGGTGATCGGCCGCGCCCGCAAAGGCGCGACCGGCGAACCCGCCGCCAGCCCCCGTCCCGCGCCCCCCGGAAAGCACAAGCAAAAACAAAAACAGAATCAACCGCCGCGCGCCGTCGATCCGCGCAATCGCGGCCACACCGGCCCGCCGCGCTCGCATCCTCCCGCAAAGCCTAAACACGGACGCAGGCGCGGGAGATAAGGCGGGGCTTCCGCTCAATTCTTGCTCGTCCCCCGCTGATGCCTTGACGAGACGACCTTTTCTTCGCCCTGTTCATTGGGTTGTCCATCGTCAGCTCATGCCCCGGCTAAATATATTCCTGCGCCACATGGATAAACCGCGTCCGCAGGTCATACAGCGCGGCGTCGAGCATATGCTGCTCATCGGGGGCCAGGTTGTTTTTGGTCTTGTCTTCGAGGATCGACATCAGGTCCAACTGATATTTGGCCATGTCGAGATTGAGCATGGGCTCCGAGCCTTGCGGCGCGAGCTCACCCAGGTAGAGCAATACCTGGGTCATTTGTGATTGGACGAGGGCGGAGAAACTGGCAGCGGGCACCTCGCGCTTGCCGCGCCGGGCGGGGCCGCCGGCTCGCGCGGCGCCGGCCATCGGCGCCGCGCCGCTGGGCGCGGCGGGCGGGTGCGACTGAGCGGCGGCGGCGCGCTGCTCCTGCTGCTCGGCCAGCCGGCGCTTCTCCTCCTGGGCCTGCTTTTTCCAATCGGTATCAATATGCAAGGACGGCGTTTCTTCAGCCATTGAAGGTAAACTCCTGCGGGTGGGCCGGGTCGGTTCTCGATTCAGCCGCTCTTACTTCTTGTAATACCCCGGCATCGGCTTGCCGAGCTTTTCCCAGTGGTTGATGATCGCCTCGGATTTGCCGGCGCTGTTGAGCATGTGCAGCTTTCGGCGGACCATGCCGATGATCGCTTCGCGGGCGGGGCCAAGATAATTGCGGGGGTCAAACTCGGCGGGCTTGGTGGCGAAGACCTCGCGGATCTTGGCGGTCATCGCCAGGCGCAGGTCGGTGTCGATGTTGACCTTGCACACGCCGTACTTTTGCACCGCCATGGCGATCTGGTCTTCGGGCACGCCCTTGGCGTTGGGCATTTTGCCGCCGTACTTATTCACCAGGTCGATAAATTCCCCAGGCACCGAAGAGCTGCCGTGCATGACCAGCGGCAGGCCCGGGCAGGTCTTCATGATCTGCTCGATGCGGTTGAACGCCAGCTTCGCCTCATGCTTGAATTTGAAAGCGCCGTGGCTGGTGCCGATGGCGACGGCGAGGCTGTCGATGCCGGTGCGCTTGGCGAAGTCTTTTGCTTCCTGTGGATCGGTCAGGAATTTTTCGACGTTCTTTTCATATTCCTCGGCGTCCAGGCCAACCACGTCTTCCTCGATCCCGCCAAGCATTCCCAGTTCCGCCTCGACCACCACGCCCGCGGCGTGCGCGTGCTTGACCGCGTCGGCGGTGACGTGAATGTTCTCCTCGAACGGATGATGCGAGCCGTCGATCATCACGCTGGTGAATCCGTCGCGGATGCAGGTATCGACCAGATCGACCGTGTCGCCGTGATCCAGGTGAATGGCAATCGGCAGTTCGGGATATTCCTCGACGGCGGCCAGAATGATGTGCCGCAGGTAATTCATCTTGGCGTATTTGCGCGCGCCCTTGGAAATCTGCAGGATCAGCGGGCTCTTCTCGGCGGCGCAGGCCTCGATGATCCCCTGCGTGATTTCCATGTTGTTGACGTTGAACGCGCCGACGGCAAAGCCCCCGGCATAGGCGAGGTCGAACATCGGCTTGGTGGTCATGAGCGGCATGTGTTGGTCCTTTTGTGTAAAAAATCCGAAATCCGAATGTCGAAATCCGAAACAAATTCAAATCAGCAAAGAAGCAATTTCAAAACGGGATTCGCCACTGGAGAAGTTCAGGAACATCGACGACGCGCTGCGGAATCAGCGCGATCCATCCTAAACAGCCGTGCGCGAACAAGCGCCGTTGACTCGGGCAGCCATGATCTGCGTCCGACATCGCAATTCAGCGAACCCGCGCCATTCGTGGGTTCAGATCTTTTAACGTGACACGGGCGTCCCGCCCGTGCCGACGGCTATAAAGTAGAGGCAATCGGTACATCCTCAGTTCGATGCAACACGCACGGGCGGGACGCCCGTGTCACGGTTGAGGTTGCATGTCCCGGCCTGACACCCTGCTGGCTATGCCACGGACGAAGAGCGCGTCGTCGCGCAGGCCTATTTAGGTGCCCTCCAGCCTCCGGCGTCACTTTACCCTCGCAGGATAGGAGATCGGGCAGTCGATTTCAATGAGGTATCAACAGAACCGCCCGAGCCGTTTGGCTCGGGCGTTCTGGCTGCGTCGAGTCTCCGACTCGACCCTGTTCCTTGTCGTAATCGCCTTTTGGCTCCGCGGGCCAATCACGCTTTTGAATTTTTCGCTTTCTTCTTTTGGATTTGTTTCGGATTTCGTGCTTCGGATTTCGGATTTTCTCCGTGGTTTGGCTCGCGGCGAGAAATATTGCCACATCATGGCAGCGTAATCGACTGTCCCGCCTTGAGCGTCCTGGCGGACAAGCCCGGATTCGCCGAGGCAATGCGGGTCCATTGTTTTCCATCGCCGTATCTGGCTTTGGCGATGCGGAAGAGGGTGTCGCCGCGCTTGACCTTGTAGGCGTTGCCCGGCAGATGCGCCGCGGCCACAGTGGCGGCGTGCGCGGGGTTGGGCAGATGCGTGAGGGCGACGGCGGGCGCGCTGGCGATCAAGGGCACGGTGGGCTCATCGGGCGGAATCACTGCGGGCCCGCGCGTCGGCGCCGCATAGCGCGGCCCTGTTCGGGCGATGGGGGAAACGTCCAGCGCGGAGCGTTTAGCCATCGAGTCTTTCTGCTGCTGCTTTTGTTGGGCGGTCTGACATCCGGCAACGCCGATTGCCAATGCCGCCCCAAGCCCAAAGATTTTGCGCATCCGTTGCTCCGAAAGTTTTAATGAACGATCCCGCCGGGCCGTCCCTGGCCCGGCGCGTCCATTCCACTTATCGGACGAGCGCCCGAACGTGCTTTAGCCTGTTTTGCGGGGAATGCACGGTTTATTTTCAGGCCGCACAATTATGCCGGCGTCTGGCCGTTGTAATCCGTATGGCAATGGATTATGCGGATACCGGCGCCGCGGGCCCAGAAGCGGGGCAGGGGACGGTCGAATATGGACTGGCCGCCGGTTGGTCCGGGCAGGTCATCACGTCCTTCCCAGCGGTGGACGTTGCAGCGCGCCCAGCCGACGCGGCAACCGCGCTCGCCGAGGCCCGGCGCGGCGATGCATTGCTCGAACGCCATGATTTCAAGACCGCTCTCGCCTGCTTCACGCGGGCGTCTCAACTGCAACCGCTTGATGCCGAATATCACTACAAACTGGCTTGCGCCGCTTGGCGCACGGGCGATTTTGCCCTGGTCGAGCCGCACCTTCTGGAGTCGCACGCCCTTCGCGCTCAACACCCCGCGGTTCATGAGGCACTGGCGTTGTGGTATTTGCTTCAAGGCAAGATCGCCGGCGCGCTGGATCACAGCGCGCAGGCCACGGCGCTGCGACCCGCCGAGTCGGACTACATCATCACGCGCGCCAGCGTTTTGGCGGCCGATCGTCAGACCGATGCCGCCTGGGAATTGCTGGCGCCGCTGGTGGCGGCCGGAGTGACGACGCGCCGGTTGGCGACAGCGTACGCGCAGATCGCCCCGAAAATTGGGCATGAATCACGGGCCGTCACAGTTCTCCAGAAGTCGCTAAAGTCCAATCGCATGTCACCGCCGGACAAGGCGCAGACTCACTTCGCCGCCGCCGCGCTGTTGGATCGCTTGGGGCGATACGATGAGGCATTCGAGCAGGCGCGGCTGGCCAACGCCGCGCATCGCAACACCTTCGACGCCGCCGGCCACGGGCATGCGGTGTCGAGGCGAATCGCGTATTACACACCCCGCCGACTCCAGTCCCTCCCCCGCGCCCGGCAGAACAATACGCGGCCGGTTTTCATCGTCGGCATGCCGCGTTCGGGCACCTCGCTGGTCGAGCAAATCCTGGCCGGTCATCCCGATGTTTTCGCGGCGGGCGAGATGGCGATTGTGTCCGATATCGTGCGATCCGCCGCCGCCGATGGCCGGCAGACGGGGATGGCATTTCCAGAATGTTTCAATGCAATCTCCCTTGCGCAGGCCAACGCGCTTTCCGCCAAATATCTGAAGGCCATCGACGCTTTGGATTCCAAGGCCCGGTATGTCACCGACAAGATGCCCCTCAACTTTCTGTACCTGGGCACGCTGCAATTGCTGCTGCCCGGATGCCGGGTGATTCATTGCCAAAGAGACCCGAGGGATACATGCCTGTCATCCTATTTCACCGACTTTGCGACCGGCAACGAGTTTGCTTCCGATCTGGGCGATCTGGCGGCATTTTATCGCGATTACAGCCGGCTCATGACACACTTCAAGCGGGTATTGGAGCTTCCAATCCTGGACATTCGATATGAAGACATGGTGACGGATGCACCTGGGCAAACGGCCCGGCTGCTTTCTTTTTTGGACTTGCCCTGGAATGAGCGATGCCTGGCATTTCACGAGAATCGCCGGTACGTCGCCACTGCCAGCCGCGAACAGGTCCGCCAGCCAATTTACGCCTCATCCGTCGGAAGATGGCGGAATTATGAAAAGCACCTGGGGCCGGTGCTGGCGCTGGGCGAATCGTGAGCGGGCGCGGCATACTTGCCATCCGTTCGTGCACGGTTTCGGAAACGCACTTCCCCATTGCAACGCGTTGATGCAAAAGAGGGTAGACTAATATGACGGCACGCCTTAGGCGGCGTGTGCAGGCGCACGGAACCGTGGTTTGGCCCAAGTTGCCGGGCTTCTACCACCGATCAATTCTTCTGGATCGTGCGTACAAGGTAGAGGAAGGATTCTGGAAGCGCATTATGTTCAAAGCTCGAATCGCTATTCTGGCAAGTCTGGTGGCGGGGATTTGCGCGTCGGCATTGCCGGCGTTTGGCAAGTCACACGCGGATATGACCGACGCGGGCCCCGCCCGGCCCGCCGTGCCCGCCATTGAGTCGCTGCAACTTGAGCCCGCTTCGCTGACGCTTTCCAACATCCGCGACGGTCGGCAGGTGCTGGTGTGGGGCATTACCGCCGACGGGCGTAAATTCGATCTCACGGATGAAGCCTCCTTCACCGCCGATTCACCCAATTTGAAGATCGACAAGGATCATTTCATTTACCCGACCGCCGAGGGTGACGCGACCGCGACCATCCGGGCGCAGGGGAAGGAAGTGAAACTGCCGGTGAAGATTGCCGGCGCCTCCGACCCGACAGTCCGCTTCGTGCGCGACATCGAGCCGGTCCTTTCCCAGGTTGGCTGCAACGCCGGCACCTGCCACGGGGCAGCCAAGGGAAAGAACGGATTCAAGCTTTCCCTTCGCGGCTATGATCCCGCATACGACTACGCGGCCCTCGTGGATGATCTCCAGGGCCGGCGGGTGAACCGCGTGGAGCCGGCCATGAGCCTGATGCTGCTCAAGCCGACCGGCGTCGTTCCGCACGAAGGCCGCACGCTGTTTCATCCCGGCTCGCGGCCTTATCAGCTTATCAGCCAATGGATCAAGGAAGGCGCGCCCTTCGAGCCCGATCCATCCAATGCCCGGCCCAATCGTCTTGAGGTGATTCCCGCGGATGTGCAGCTTGATCTGCCGGGTCGCACGCAGGATCTGATCGTGATCGCCCATTATCCCGATGGCGCGACGCGCGATGTCACGCGCGAGACGATCATGTCCAGCAACAGCATTGAGGTCGCCAAGGTGGCCGGCACCCGTGTCACCGGCTTGCGGCGCGGCGAGGCCGCCGTGCTGGTGCGATATGAGGGCAACTACGGCGCGGTCAACATCTCGATCATGGGCGATCGCACCGGATATGCCTTTTCGCCCATGCCCGAATACAGCTATATCGACAAGCATGTGAACGCCAAGCTCGAGAAGATGAAGATCAATCCATCCGATCTTTGCTCGGATGATGAATATCTTCGCCGGGTTTATCTCGATCTGACCGGCATCGTCCCCACCGCCGAGAAGGCGCGAGCGTTCAACGAAGACCCCACCCCCAGCCAGGAGAAACGCGAGAAGCTGGTGGAAGAGTTGATCGGCAGCCGCGATTACGTGGCCAACTGGTCCAATCGCTGGGCCGACTTGCTTCAGTGCAATTCCACCACGCTGGGAGAAAAAGGCGTCTGGCTTTTCCGCGAATGGATCCGCCAGGCCGTCGCCACCAACAAGCCCTACGATCAATTCGTGCATGAACTGATCACCGCGCAGGGCAGCGAGCGCACCAATCCCGCCGTCAACTACTACCGCACCCTCAGAAACACCGGCAAGATTACCGAGGACGTCAGCCAGACGTTCCTTGGCGTGCGCTTCAATTGCAATAAGTGCCACGATCACCCGTTCGAGCGATGGACGCAGGATCAGTATTATGAGTTTGGGGCGTTCTTCGCCCGCGTGGCGTTCCGCGGCAACGCGGCGGCCAATCAGGAAATCGTCTACACCAATTACAACGGCGGCGACGTCGTTCATCCGCGCACCGGCAAGGTGATGCCGGCCCTTGTGCCCTATGGCACGGAGCCGGATATCGCCCATGCCCGCACCCGCCAGGATGCCTTTGCCGACTGGCTTGCCAGCAAGGACAACCCGCTCTTCGCCCGCTCATACGTCAATCGTGTATGGAGCTACTTCTTTGGCCGTGGGATTATCGATCCGGTCGATGACATCCGCGCCTCCAACCCGGCAAGCAATCCCGAATTGCTCGATGCGCTGACCAAGGACTTCATCGACAGCCATTTCGACGTGCAGCGCCTGATTCGCACGATCGTGCTGTCGCGCACGTACCAGCTTTCGGTGATTCCCAATCGCTGGAACGTGGACGACAAGATCAACTACTCGCATGCGATCCCGCGCAGGCTTTCCGCCGAGCAATTGCGCGATGCGGTCTCCATCGCCACCGGCACTCGCGAAACCACCCAGGGCCTGCCGGCCGGCATGCGCAGCGTCTACATGGCCGACGGCATCATAGATGATGACTTCCTCAAGCTCTTTGGCCGTCCGAAAAGAGAGAGCGCCTGCGAATGCGAACGTACCAGCAACGTAAGCCTGGCCCACGCCCTGAGCCTGGTGAACGGGCCGATCATCAATAACGCGGTGGACGCCGCCGACAGCAATATCGTGAAACTGGTGAACAGTCAGCCCGGCAATGCCAAGGTGGTCACGGATATTTATTTCGCGGTGTTAAACCGCGCCCCGACCGAAACCGAGCTCAAGACCATCGACCTGGGCGCCGGCCCCCAACGCCTTGAAAAGGCGCAGGACCTGGCCTGGGCGTTGTTCAACAGCCCGGCGTTTTTGTTCAACCGATAGGAAGTTGCGGCCGACGTGTTCGCACGGACTGCCCAGCCGGAAATCCGAATTCCGAATGCCCGAAATCCGAATGTTCGGCTCGTACCTGTAATGTTTGAGAGCTTTCGGACTGGGCATCTTTTTCGGATTTCGGGGATTCGGATTTCGGAATTCGCAGGATTCGGATTTCGGAATTGGGATTTGACACCGGAAATTACAAGGAGTCTCACTCATGCTTTCAATCCCCGGCCGACCTGGCGCGACGTGTGATGGAATGAGCCGCCGCGAACTGCTTCGCGTGGGCGGGGCCGGCCTCCTGGGCCTGAGCCTCTCGCAGGTGCTCGCCCTGGAAGCGCGCGGCGCAAACGTCGGCGCCAAGAAGAAGGACGGCTTTGGCTCGGCGAAAAACTTTATCTTCGTCTTCCTGCAGGGCGGCCCCAGCCATCTGGACATCTGGGATCCCAAGCCCGATGCCCCCGATAACATTCGCGGCGAGTTCAAGACCATCCCCAGCAAAATCACCGGCGTCCCCCTCACCGAGGTCATGCCGAACCTCGCCAAGGTGCTCGACCGCACAACGCTGATTCGCAGCGTCAGTTACACGCCGGCCGGCTTGTTCAATCACACCGCCGCCATCTATCAGATGATGACCGGGTATACGCCGGATAAGGTTTCTCCTTCGGGCCAGCTTGAGCCGCCCAATCGCTCGGATTATCCGCACATGGGCTGCCAGATCGCGCGGATCATGCCGCCCAAGGACCCCATGCTGCCGTTCGTGATGCTCCCGCGCCCGTTGCAGGAATCGGGCGTGATCGGCAAGGGAGGGACGGCGGGTTTCCTGGGTGCCGCCTACGACCCCTACTACATGTTCCAGGACCCCAACGTGAAGGTCAGCACGGTGGACTTGTCGCTTCGCTCGGAAGTGAACCAGGCCCGTATGGAACGCCGGGCCAGCATGCTCCATAGCGTGGACGCGGCCATGCCCGAAATCGACAAAGCCGTCTCCGAATACGCGCTCGATACCTACGACCGCAAGGCGCTGGAATTGATCCTTTCAGGCCGCGCCCGGCAGGCGTTTAATCTGGACGAAGAGAAAAAGGAACTGCGCGACAAATATGGCCGTCACACCTTCGGCCAGTCGCTGCTCATGGCCCGGCGTCTAATCGAAGCCGGCTCGCGCGTGGTGCAGGTGAACTGGCCCGCCGTCGCCAACGGAAATCCGACCATTGATGCTTGGGACACGCATGCCGACAACTTCGGCCCGCTGAAGAATCTGCATTGCCCCAAGCTCGACAGCGGCCTGCCGACGCTCATCGAAGACTTGGATCAGCGCGGCATGCTCAAGGACACGATCGTTCTGGCGATCGGCGAATTTGGCCGCAGCCCCAAGCTGGGCGTATCGACCAGCGGCAACACCAACAGCGCCAAGGGCCGCGACCACTGGCCGTATTGCTACACGGGCCTCATGGCCGGCGGAGGGATCGGCCGGGGCGCGGTGTACGGCAAGAGCGACAAAACCGCCTCCAGCCCCGCCGACAACCCCGTCCATCCCATCGAGCTTCTGGCCACCGTCTATCACGCCATGGGCATCGACCCGGGCACCATGGTCAACAACGCCCTGGGCCAGCCCAGGGAATTGGTGCAGGCCAAGCCGGTGTTGGGGTTGTTTGGATGATTCGGTGATCTGTCGTGGCACGGGCGGCCCGCCCGTGGCTTGCAGTATTCTGCAAGCGTCGGACGTACTCGGGCCGACACAGCAAGAGCGAAGCGTTCCGACTCGGTTCGTGTCAGGCATACGAGAACATCATCGGCGGATTACCGCCGAACCGTGCGGCGTACCGCACGTCATGGGCAAGCTGCCCATGCCATGACGTGGCGCGGGCGGCTCGCCCGTGGGCTTGCCGTACTCGGCCGACCCCGCAAGAGCGCAGCGTTCTGACTTGGTTCGTGTCAGCCACGCGAGTGCATCATCGGCGGATTACCGCCGATCCGTGCGGCGTACCGCACGTCATGGGCAAGCTGCCCATGCCACGAATGGAACCGCCGGCCTGTGGCGCGCACAAATAGCAATTCAATATGATTACGCCCCCCCTCTTCCGTCTCGCGCTATTGCTCGCCGCGCTCCTTGGCGCGGCGTTCCCGCGCCTCGCCCGCGCCCAATCCGCGGTTCCCATGGTCAGCGGCGCCCCCCTGCTATTCCTTCAGCGCGGCCAAACCATCGAGATCACCCTCTCCGGCCAGCACCTGGCGAACGTCGGCTCCATCGCCATGCCCCATCCGCGCGGCCTGGACATCGGCATCGTCCCGCCGGCCAAGGATGCCAAGCCCAATGATGGGCAGATTCGCGTGAAGCTTGCCGCGGATGCCGAGGCGGCGTTGGGCGAGCGCGAAGTCCGGCTGGTCAGCGCGCTGGGCGTTTCCGCGCCGCTGCATGTGATCGTCGGGCAATACCCGGCCATTGAGGAAAAAGAGCCGAACAACACGATCGAGCAGCCGCAGGATGTCGCGCTGCCGGCCACGCTGATGGGCCGGATCGACCCACCCGGCGATGCCGATTGCTTCCGATTCACCGCGATCAAGGGTCAGAAGCTGGTTTTTGACCTTCACGCCATGCGCGCCGGCTCGCAGCTCGATCCGGTGCTCAGCGTGCATGATGAAGCCGGGCGCGAACTGACCACGCATTCGGACCATCACGGCGGCGATCCCACGGTTCTCTTCGAGGTGCCCGCCGATGGCAAATACGTGCTGCTCGCCCGCGATCTGCAATATCGCGGGGGCGCGGATTTCACCTATCGCATTGATGCCGGGCCGATTCCGTACGTGCAGGCCGTCCTTCCCATGACGGCGCAGCCCGGTAAGCTCGATGAAGTGCGGGCGGTGGGCGTCAATCTCGGCGACGCGCGGAGTATTCCGCTTGATCTGACGTATGCCGACCGAGGCGAAATTGACGTGCGCGCCCGGACTTCGGCGGGCATGTCCAATCCGATGAAAGTCGAGCTGTCCGACCTGCCGGCGTACGTGGACGAGAAACCCGCGCACGCCAGCAAGGACGCCAACGCCGTTACGATGCCGATTGACATCAGCGGCCATGTGGACAAGGGCGGCGATGAAAACTTCTTCAAGTTCCACGTCGCCGGCAAGCAAGTGATCACGCTCGAAGCGATCACCAAGCGCATGGGCTCTCCCATGGATCCGATCATCACCCTGCGCAACGGCGAGGGCGCGGCGATGCAGACGATGGACAACTCGGCAGCCCCCGAGGCGATCATCACGCGCGAACTCGATGCCGGGGATTATCAGGTTTCGATCCGCGATTTGTTTTTCAACGGCGGCCCGACATACGCCTACCGCCTGCAAATCCGGCCCGGCGTTTCCGCGGCGCGGCAGCAGGGCTTTTCGGCGCGCTTTCTCCCCGATGCCGCCCGCATCAGCCGAGGCGGCAACTCGGTGCTTTTCGTGGACGTGCAACGCGCCGGCGATTTCAAGGGCGATGTCACGGTCACGCTCGACGGCCTGCCGCCGGGTGTTGCCTGCCCGCCGTTGGTGATGAACCAGAAACTGCCGGGCGCCAGTGGCATGCTGGTGCTTTCCGCCGCCGGGGACGCGGCAATCGGCAGCTTCCCGATCAAGCTGCGCGTTTCGGGCTTCGTTGGTAATCAGTTGGTCCTACGCGACGCCACGCCGGTCCTGAACGGCAAGACCATCGAGCAGGCATATCTGACCGTGCTGGATGCTGCTCCATTCACCATAGAGGCTCTGGCCGATCTTCCCGCGGCTCGGCTCGCGCAGCTCAACTCCGAGGCCGACACGTTGGCCGCCAAACTGGCGGCGCAAACGCCGCAAATGCTGGCCGAGCAGGCGAAGTGGGAAGCGAAAGTGGCCGATCCGGTGCAGTGGGAGACGATCGACGATCCGCAAATCACCGCCGCCGCCGGCACCACCTTCACCACGCTTCCCGATGGCTCGATCCTCGCCGGCAATCCCAGCCCCGAGCGCGACACCTACACGCTGGTTGCTTCCAGCGACGTGCCCGGCATCACCGCCTTCCGCATCGAGGCCCTCCCTGATCCATCCCTGCCCAACAAAGGCCCGGGCCGCAATGTGTCTGGCAATTTCGTGCTCTCGCATTTCACCGTGACCGTCGCCCCGCAGGATGATCCGGCAAAGAAAACGCCGGTCATGCTCCGCGACCCGCGCGCCGACTTCGAGCAGGATGGATATCCAGTGATCGATTCCATCGAGCCCAAGCCGGGCCGCGGCTGGGCCATGTACCCGCGCGGCGGAAATCCCAACCAGGCCCTCTTCTTCACGACCACCCCGCCGGGCGATCACAACGGCGCGATCTTCACGTTCAGTCTCGATCAGCAGTTCGGCCAGCAACACACCCTCGGCCGATTCCGAATTTCCTTCACGACCGATTCGCAAGCCGGATTGAAGTCGGCGGTATCCAGCGAAATCGCGAAGCTCCTGACGATTCCCGCCGACAAGCGATCCCCGGAGCAGAAGGCGCAGATCACCGCGTTCTACCGCACGATCGACCCGCAGATGGCCGCCGATACGCAGCGACTGAAAGTGTTGCGCGATGCGATCGGCCTGTTTATCGAGCAGGACCGATTGCAGGCGATGCTTAAGACGCAGACTCCGGAACTCGACGCCCAGCGCGACCGGTGGGAGAAAAGGATTCTGGCCGGCGCGGCGTGGCTGCCGGTGGATTTCACCAGCCTCAAATCGCAAAACGGCGCATCCCTGCAAAAACAGCCCGATGGCTCGATCTTCGTCTCCGGCAACAATGCCAACACCGAAACCTACACCCTCGACGGCGCCACGTCCGCCACGAAGATCACCGCGATCCGAATCGAGGCCCTGCCCGATCCGCGCCTGCCGGGCAATGGTCCAGGCCGCGCGCCCAACGGCAATTTCGTGCTGACGAGGCTGATGCTTTTCGCTTCCCCCAAAGGCGCCCCTGAGATGAATCCGCCGGTCGATTTCAAATCGGCAACCGCAACTTTCGAGCAGCAGGGTTATGCGGCAACGGGCGCGCTGGATGACAAAAACGAAACCGGCTGGGCGATCGCCCCCAATTTCGGCAAGCCGGCGGCGGCGACTTTCCTAACCGCCAACCCTGTGCGCGGCGACGCATCGGGCACCACCCTTTCACTGGTGCTTGAGCATCAATTTCCGACGCCGCAACATTCATTGGGAAGGTTTGGCGTGTGGGTAACGGGCAACAGCGACCCCGACGCCGCCGAGATGTTGCCGCCGGATATTCTGGCCGCGCTCATGCAACCGACGGACAAGCGCGCCCCCCGGCGGAAGGAGAAACTCAACGTCTACTTCCGCTCCATCGCCCCCGCGCTCGAGCCCATCCGCCGGCAGCTGGCCGAGGTGCAATCGCAGACGCGCGGCAAGCTCACGATTCTTCGCGGCCGCGAGTTTTCCGTCCCGTTCATGGTGAACCGCCCGTCCTTCGCCGGCGAAGTAAAGGTATCGCTCGACGGCTACATCGCCGGCCGCGAGCCGGGAACGTCGGCGCCCAAGCCGATCACGAGTGCGCTAAAATTTGATTCGGTAGCGCTGACGCCCGCCAAACCGGCGGGGGATCTCAAGGTGAAGGTTGAACCCACCTCCGGCTTTGGCACGCGATACTGCGTGTTGCGCGCCGAAGCGAAAGTGGGTGAGGATACGCGCGTGGAATACAGCGCGCCATTCGCGCTGACGGTGTTGGAGAAATAGAGCCGCCACTCCGTCTCGCGCACAGGAGCTGTCGTCAGCGCGGCGATGATTTTTTCAATGTGACACGGGCGTCCCGCCCGTGCGGATGGCTTGTAAGTTCCAGAACCGAACGTGCTTCATCTACGGTCGCACCACGCACGGGCGGGACGCCCGTGTCACGATAAAGGCTTGTGTATGCGTTTCATCGTCTCCGTTCTCTTCCTTGTCGCCCTCTTTGCCTCCGCGCCCTCCCTCCGCGCCGATGACAAGCCCATCAGCTATTTCCACGATGTGCGGCCCATCCTCATGTCCAACTGCAACGCCTGCCATAAGCCCGAAAAACTCAAGGGCGAGCTCGATCTAACGGCAGTTTCCCTGATGCTCAAAGGCGGCAAGCACGGCCCAGCCGTCATCCCCGGCAACACTTCCAAGAGCAAGATGATTGAGATGATTTCCGGGGATGACCCGGACATGCCAAAGGACGCCGACCCGCTGCAGCCCGTGCAAGTGTCTCTCATCACGCGATGGATCCAGCAAGGGGCGGCGGATGACACTCCAAAAGTCGGCGAAACCAAGATCGAGCCGCCGGTTTATTCCCTGCCGCCGGTTGTCACGGCGATGGCGTATTCGCCGGATGGCGCGCTGCTGGCCGTCGCCGGTTATCACGAAGTGCTTCTGCATAAATCGGATGGCTCGGAAATCCTCGCCCGCCTGACCGGCGAGGCGCCGCGCATCGAATCGATCGCCTTCTCCAGGGACGGCAAGCTCATGGCCGACTGCGGCGGATCGCCGGGCGAATTTGGCCTCGTGCAAATCTGGAACGTCGCCGACCGCAAGCTTCACAAGGGCTACGAAATCAGCGGCGATTCTCTCTACGGCATCAGCATCGCGCCCGATAGCAAGACCGTCGCATTCGGCGGCGCCGACAAAATCGTCCATCGCATCGACATCGAAACCGGGAAGGAATTGCTCGACTTCAAGGCGCACGCCGACTGGGTGCTGGGAACCTGCTTCACGCTCGACGGCAAGCAGCTTGTTTCCGCCGGCCGCGATAAGGCGATGAAGCTGATCGACCTCGACTCCGGCCGCTTCGTCGATGACATCAACAACCCGCTGGAAGCCTGCCTGTGCATCGCCCGCAACCCCAAACAGGAGCAGGTGCTATACGGCGGCGATCTGGGCGCGGCGCGGCTCTATAAAATCAGCGACAACCAGGGCCGCACCTCCGGCCGCAACGACACAAATCTCATCCGCGCCTTCGAGAAGCAGGCCGGCCCGGTCACCGCCGTAGCCTTCGCCCCCGATGGCAACGAAGTCGCCCTCGGGAGCATGAACGATGTGAACGTCTACGCCGCCGGTGACGGTAAGAAACTGCACACGCTGTCCGGCGAGCAAGGCCCGGTCTTCGCCATCTGTTACAAGCCCGATGGCAAGCAAATCGCCGTTGCCGGCTATGATGGAATGGTGCGGCTGTATGATGCCAAGGCGGGGAACCTGGTCCGGCAATTCCTGTCGGTGCCGGTGACAAAACCGCCGACCACCAAGCCCGCCGAAACACGGCCGGCCCAGGCGTCGGCGAATTAGTCTAATTTAGGCGGTCATCATCGTTCTTCGCTGGTTTCCCGTTCCAGCTTAAACACCGTTACCTCCGGCCTGCACCAATCGAGGATGCGCTGGCCGTAGGCCAAGCCGCGATTGACGTAGAGATGGCGGCCATTCACCGCGTAATAGCCGTGCGTGAAATGGCGGTAGCGGTGGGGATAGAGCCGCTTGCCTATGGCGCCGGTGGCGACCTGCCGGCCATGCGTGTGGCCGCTGAGCATCCACTGCCAGGGATACTGCATGAGCGCGTTGCAGTTGGCGGGATTGTGGTTCAGGCAGATGATCGGCAAGTTTCCATCAACGCCGGCGAAGGCCTTGTCGGCGTCGATGTTCCCCGACCATTCATCGTCGAGGCCGACGATCGCGACCGGCGTTTGCGCGCCGTTGGGTTGCAGGTAATGCACTTCGTTGCGCAAAACGCGCAATCCCTCGGAGAGCAGGCTGCTTTCCAGATGATCACCGCGCCGGCGCCCCTCCGCGGAGAGATTTTTTCCGTACACGCTGTAATCGTGATTCCCAAAGGTGCAGATCACGCCATGCGGGGCCTTGAGATGGGCGAGGATTTTGGCGACGCGGTCGGCGTAGCGGTATCCGCCGGTGATCAGGTCGCCGGTGACGACCACCATGTCCGGAGACAACCCGTTGATCCATTCGATGAACTGCACCAGGTAGCGTTCCCAGACCACCGGGCTGTAGTGCAAATCGGAGATTTGCACGATCTTGAGGCCGGCCATCGCCGGGTCGAGATTGCGCAGCGGCATGTTGCGGCGATGGATGTCGATCCAGCGTCGATTGACCGGCAGCGCGTGCGTGCCGGTCAGGCCCACGCGGGCCATCGTGCTCCAAATCGCCTTGCGCCACCGGTGCTGGCGGCCCCAGTGCGGGTTGCGCAGAAAACTGACGAGTTCCTCGACCAAGTGAGTTGCTTTCTATTCGATTAAACTCAGCGCCGCTTCGATCTCGCCGCGTGCGTGGGCGTCGCCCTTCTTTTGTGCCGCCTGAATCCCATCCCGATAGGCCTGCCGGGCGGCGGGCAGATCATCCGTCGATTCAAAAACCAGCCCCTTCTGGTGATAGGCATAGCAATAGCCCGGATCGAGCGCGATGACGCGATCGAGATTCTCGATGGCGCCGGCGGCGTCGCCGGCCTTTTTATATTCCAGCGCCAGCGCGTAAATCAGGAATGTGTCGTTGGGCTCTTTCTGGAGCATCTGCTGCAACTGCCGGGTGCGGTCGGTGGGGGCTTGGGGCATCGTTTCCTCTCGTGGGGCACTCTAGCAGAAGTGGGCGATTCGTTGCAGGGGCAAAAGAAACGCCAGGGCAAACGAAACGAATGCCGTATCACGCTACGCCGTGAACTATGCCGCGATGGAAGTGCCATGAAACTCCTGTGCCAGCTTGATTTCCGACTCGCTCACCGTCGTGATTTTTGGCGAGCCCGGCGGCGCGGTCGTCTTGATCCGCGGCCAGTTGCGCGAGCGTTTGGAGCCGGTTCGCGTGTAGGTGTCCTTGACTGCGTTGGCCAATCGTGTCGGAAGATCGCCACAATCGACGGCGCGGGCGGCGGCACGACGCACCGCCCGCAGGGCCAAGGCCACGCTGAAACTCAAGGGGTCTTTGCCGATGGCCAAGGTGGGCCGCCACCTTCCAGTGCAGCTTGTCGTTGCGGCGCAGGGCCTTGATGTATCCCTGGTAGGTGTTCCCCCAGGGCAATCGCATTTGAGAAGTTCGGCATATGTTAGGTATCGCCCGCGCGGTGGGGAGTGTATGTTGGTTTCGTCGTCGCGAAGCTTCGCAGCAAAAATTGAGCTTTCACCCACGAAAGGAGCTTG
>Ga0209483_1000506_pt1 | contig 33819 bp, 19 predicted proteins | sample NGEPerA_FD_184508 | JGI IMG/M metagenome (GOLD analysis project Ga0209483, IMG submission 184508) | Arctic peat soil microbial communities from the Barrow Environmental Observatory site, Barrow, Alaska, USA - NGEE PermafrostL2-A... | ecosystem: Environmental > Terrestrial > Soil > Wetlands >...
GCAATTATGCGCTCGGAGTCGCCCGCGCCAAATCGCTGCTGGGGCCGTGGACGAAAAATCCGCTGAACCCAATTCTCTTCGGCAATGAAACTTGGAAATGTCCCGGCCACGGCAGCATTGTGACCGATGCGCAGGGGCGCGATTGGTTTTTGTATCATGCCTACTCGGTCAGCGGCTCGGTTTTCACCGGGCGCGAAGGGATGCTGGACGAGGTCAAGTTTGGCGCGAACGGCTGGCCGACGATGAACGATGGCAAAGGGCCGAGCGTCAAGGCTGTTTCGCCTTTCGGCGTAGTGCAGCGGAAAAGCGACGGGAGTTTTTCCGATGATTTTCGCGGCGATGAAATTCAGAAAGGCTGGCAATGGCCGCAGGGGCGCGAGCCGCTTCACCCCCTGAAAAATGGCCGGCTGCGGCTGGCGGTCAACGGAGATGAAACCAATGTTCTGGCCGCCGTGCTGGCGCGTCCGACCCTGACCGCAGATTATGTGGCGACGGCCAACATCGAAATCAAGCCGCTGAAACCAGGCTGGTCGGCCGGCCTTTGCGCGATGGGCGATGCGGAAAATGCGATGGGCGCCGTGTTTGGCGACGGCAACATAATTACCTGGCGGCGCGAAAGAGGCGTGATGCGGACGCTCGCGCAGCAGGCCGCGCCGGACGGGCCAAAACTTTTCCTGCGGCTGACGGCGCGTCGCGGCTTCCGCTTTCAACTGGCGGTCAGCGCCGATGGTGAAAAATGGATTCCGTGCGGGAATCCCGCCGACGCGAAAGATTTGCCGCCGTGGGATCGCAGCGTGCGCGTGGCCTTGACCGTTGGCGGTGCCGCCAATGCCGAAGGAACTTTTGATGCGTTTTCCATCCAGCCACTGGCGGCGTCACCGGTAAAATGAAACGATGAAACACTCAAAGGTTTGTCTCATCGCGCTGGCAATTATTCTTGGCCGCGCCAGCGTTTTCGCGGAAGACGCATCCGCCTCAACCATCCAATTCAAATGGGCTGGCACCAATTTTGTGGCGCGCGGCGGCTGGGGCCGGATGATCCGGCTGACAAATAACGACTGGCTGTGTGTGAACACGCGGTTCGCGCGGAACGAGAGCACGCTGCAAGTTCGCGTTTGCACGCACCTGCCCGGCGACTGGAATTTGCTTTCCGAAGTCGCGGAGCCGGGGCGTTTCATGGATAATGGCGAATTGATTCAGCTTCCGTCCGACGAAATTCTGCTCACCGGCCGTTCGTTGATCAGCGAACAATCCTACCGCCTGCCGGTTTATCGCAGCTTCGACGGCGGCAAAAGCTGGACGGCGTTCAGCAACATTGATGAGAACGAAGGTCCGCCGGGAACTTTGAAACAGCGCGGACTTTGGGAGCCGCATTTTTTCCGTCTTCGCGATAATCGCCTGGCCGTCGCCTACGCCAATGAGAAACACGCATCGGATCAGCCGCCGTTCAGCCAGGTTTGTTCCGAGCGCATTTCGACCGATGCGGGAAAAACGTGGGGTGACGAAATTATTTTGGCGGCGGAGCCGGCCAGCGGCACGCTGCGGCCCGGAATGCCGGTCGTCACGCGCATGAGCAACGGGAAATTCATCGCGGTCTATGAAGTCGTGGGCGTGGGCGACGCGGATGTGTTCTGCAAAATTTCCGAGGACGGCGAACACTGGCCGACGGGCTTGGGGAATCACATCGCCGGGCACCATGCCGGGCCGTGGGTGGTTTCACTCGCCAGCGGGGAACTGCTGCTGACCTCTTGCGCGAACCGCCTGTCATGCAGCCGGGATTTCGGAGCCACCTGGCATTTTGTCGGACCGCCGCCGTGGAATGTTGGCGCGGGAAAAGTATTCACCTGGCCGGTCATCTATGAAACCGCACCGGACCAGATCGCCGCGATGATTTCATGGCGCGGCGTGCAATTGCGGTTCGGCAGCAAGTTGGCAGGCGTGACGAATTTGATTCCGGTTCCCGGCCAATGACGCGGTGCCCGGCGTGGACTCGACGGGCGAGTTGTGGCCGCTTTATGCCACATGACGTTCGGGTTTTTAAGGATAAATTCAACCAATGCCTGACAAATGCCAGCCTACCGTTGGAGAACCGCTGTTTGAAATGGGAGGCCGCTTTTCTCCCTGCGCTCCGGCGTTGCCTTTCTTATGGACTGATTTCGCTGCGACCAGCTATCCGACCCGGTTCCATCGCGTTCAGCCCGCACCATGAAACTGTCTTACCAATCATCTAACCGGTGTTTCTGCAGCATCACTTTGGCGGCGCTGGCCGTATGCTGTTTCACGACGATGGTTTTTGCGCAGGTGGCTCCGGAAAAATTTCAAAACCCAATCAACCCGGGGCCGGATCCTTATATGGATTATTATGACGGGAACTATTACCTCACCACCACGCAAGGCGACTGCATCCGCATGTGGAAGGCAAAGACTTTGGGCGGATTGAAGACCGTGGCGCCGGTGGTCGTGTGGCGGGATGATAATCCCGGCCGGTCGCGCGGCATCTGGGCACCGGAATTTCACTTCATCACCAACCATTGGTATGTCTATTACACCGCGACTTCGAGTGACAACAAGGATGAGAATCATCGGATGCACGTAATTGAAAGCGCCGGTGCCGACCCGCTCGGCCCCTACACTTACAAAGGCCGGCTGGTGAATCCAACCAACGACCACTATGCCATTGACGGCACCGTGTTCAAAAATCCTGGTGACGGTTTGTGGTATTTCATCTGGGCCGCCCATCCGGGGCATGTGCTCACCATTGCGCGAATGGCCAATCCCTGGACTTTGCGCGGCAATGGCGCGGTGATTCCCGCCTCCGGTTTTGGCTGCGAGGAAGTTCGCGAAGGCCCGCAGGTGCTGGTGCATGGCGGCAAATTGTTTCTCGTCTATTCCGCGTGTGACACCGGCAAGCCCGATTACATGCTGGGCATGTTGATCGCCGGAACCAATTCCGACTTGATGAATCCGGCCTCGTGGAAGCAATATCCGCTGCCGGTGTTCACGCGCAATGACGCCGCCGGAGTTTTCGGGCCGGGCCACAATGGTTTCTTCAAAGCATCCAATGGCACCGACTGGATTGTCTATCACGCCAAGACGACGGCGCAATATACTTATCACGGACGAACGACTCGCGTGCAGCCGTTCACCTGGAATCCCGACGGCACGCCTAACTTCGGCCAGCCACTGCCGTTGTCGGCGGTGTTGGATGAGCCTTAGCCGGAACCATGCAGTAGGACAGGCGTCGCGCCTGTCTCTGACTTCAAAATGATTCCACTTGAGCGGTTTTGATAGATTTCGATGCGGCGCATGGTTCGGTGCCTCACTTTCGAAGAGATGGCGACAGGCGCGACGCCTGTCCTACGCCGCGTTGCCCGCCATCCGTGTAAATTTAACCGCATCGTTCCGGCTTAGGATTTATATGGCGCGGTCATAATCGCTAAAACACGCTCCGGACGTCGGGGGCTGATTTCGGATTCTTGCGCCATTTTTATCTCGCGCCGGGCCAGGAGCAATGCCATGTTTTTTTCATTCGCTTATGAATGGCAAAGGACAGGCTCCCGGCAGCGATGATGCCGATAAATCGGCACCAATGCGGGAAGCGCCATCTCCAACGAAGGCCGCAACGCCCGGCCTGATAAACCAGCCGGCAGTTCCCGACTACGAATTGATCCGCCGCATCGGTCACGGAGCTTATGGCGATGTCTGGCTGGCCCGCAGCCAGCCCACCGGTGTATTACGCGCCGCGAAAATTGTCTGGCGTCACACGTTTGAGGATGCCAAACCGTTCCAACGCGAGTTCGCCGGCATTCAAAGTTTTGAACGCATCTCCCGTGAACATCCTAGCCAGCTCGCCCTCTTCCACATCGGGCGCAACGACGCCGCAGGCTATTTCTATTACGTGATGGAGCTGGCCGACCAGGCGGAACCTGGACCCACAGCGGGGAGACATACTGTTTCCAATGACAATGCCCGGCCTGATGTGGACAACTACACGCCTCACACCCTGCGCGCTGATTTGGGAAACGGCCGGCTCCCCGCTGCGCGCGTGCTGGAAATCGGCCTGGCCTTGAGCGAAGCGCTTTCGCATCTGCATTCCAACGGGCTGGTGCATCGCGATGTGAAGCCGTCCAATGTCATTTTCGTGAATGGCCGGCCCAAGCTGGCGGACATCGGATTGGTGACGGATGCGAGCGACCAGTGTTCGATTGTCGGGACGGAAGGTTACTTGCCACCGGAAGGCCCGGGCACGCCGCAGGCGGACATTTTTGCGTTGGGCAAAGTGCTTTACGAGGCGGCAACGGGTCTGGATCGCCGCGAATTTCCGAAACTGCCTGATGACCTACGCTCCTGGCTGGATGCGACCCAGGTGTTTGAACTCAACGAAATCATTTTGAAAGCGTGCGCGCAAGATTCCAGACACCGCTACCAAACTTGCGACGAGATGCACGCTGACCTGGCGTTGCTGGGACAGGGCAAATCGGTCAAGCAAAAGCGGACGCGGCAGCAACGGTGGGCAATGACGAAGAAAGTGTTGGCCATAGCGGTGGTATTCGGCGTGGTTGCTATCGGTGTGAACTTTTTTTTGCGACCTTCCCCCGCAACCAGGATGTGGTCCACGAATCCGCAAGCAAGAACATTCTACAACCGGGCTGTCCAAGACCTGCAGAGCAAGGCGCCGGATCGTGGTCAACGCGCCTATGCAAATCTGGCCGAGGCCGTAAAGGCGGATCCGCGATTCCTGGACGCCTACTATTTGATGTTTGAAACCGGGTTTCATGGAAATTTTGTGCCTGGTGGAAATGACAGGATTGCAAAATATCTCGCGGAGCTGGCCCCAGACTCAGCGCAATTTCACACCGTTAATTCTATGACCAAGTTCGATGAATGGTCATTTGATGACGCAATCAGCGAAGCGAAACTCGCCATTAAAATTAACCCAAACCTCATGCGGGCGCATGCCTTTTATGGCTGGTATCTGGAGCTGGCACATGGCGACGCTGAAGCCGCCCTCCGAGAATATGAGAAGGCCGAGCAGATCGGCCCGCCTGACACGGTCAGACGAACAATAATGGCAGACCCTTTTTATATGGAACGCAAATTTGATCTGGCCGTCAAACAGTTGACCAATGCCATTCAACTGGATCCGAATGCGCCACAACCCCACGAACGTCTCGCCGAGGTTTATGAGGCTGACAAGCAATACGAAAAAGCCATTGACGAGCACGAGGTGTGGAAGCTGTTGAGCGGTGATGACCCAACTTATACCACAAACTGGCATCAAAATATGCGCTCTATTCTACATACCAATGGTCCCAGCGGCTGGTGGCAAGCTCAATTAGATGGACAAAAAAAGTATTCATACGTTGATCCTTATTGGATGGCAGGAATCAACGCGCGCTTGGGGAACACGAATGAGGTTTTTTTATTTCTGAATCAGGCTTACAATGAGCGCAATTATAATATGATCCACCTCCTCGAGGATGACCACTGGGACGGATACCGGGGCGATCCTCGGTTTAAAGAACTGCTGGATAAGATGGGCTTTCATCCAATTCCCCGAGTTGTTCGATGAAATCTCATTCGTCAAAATTAGTCGAATCGCGACAATGCCGACAGCCTCACGGCGCGCGGAGGCGGTAGAAGCGGGCGGGATGATTTGTCCATTGCGGATCGCTGAAATAGGACGAGCCGCCGGTGAGAGTATTAGTTCCCACTGGAATCCAAGCAGGATGGAACAGGTTCGCGCAGGCTTCCACCACGACGGGGGTGTTAGTCGCCCAAGAGATGATGAAACCGAACCTGTTGGTTTGCACGCCAAAGCCAGGGCTGCTGTTCAGAATGAGGGGATTTGGAAGGAACCATAGCACGGCCGGAATACCCGTGTTGGCGGAGAAATAATCCCAACCGGTGGTGCCAGGCAAATAATAGGCCGTTGCGTCATCAGAATCGAAAAGGCTACCATAGGAAATAGCCTCATCAGCTGTAGGAGCGTTGCCCTTGAAATAAACGCTGATCAGGCTCTCACAGTCCTCGAACGCAGCATCCCCGATGTGGGTGACGCCATTGCCGATGGTGACATTGGTCAGGCTGGAACATTCCCAGAACGCAGTATCCCCGATGCTGGTGACGCTGTCGGGGATGGTGTAACTTCCTCCAAGTCCGCCAGGATATGCAACGAGTGTGGTCTGGCTCTTGTCGAACAACACTCCATTCACGCTGCTATAGACAGGGTTGTTCGTGTCCACCGTTATCTCTGTCAGCTTGAAGCAACCAGCGAACGCACCGTTTCCGATGCTGGCTAAACTGTCGCCAATCGTCACGTTCGTCAGGCTGGAACAACCAAAGAACGCATCGTATCCGATTATGGTGACGCTGTCAGGAAACGTCACACCCGTCAGGTTGGAACAGATACCGAACGCCCCGTCTCCGATGCTGGTGACACTGTTGCCGATGATGGCATTGGTCAGGTTGGAACAGTTGCTGAACGCGCTGTCCCCAATGCTGGTGACACTGTTGCCAATCGTGACGCTGGTCAGTCCCGTCCAGGCAAACGCCCCGTATCCGATGCTGGTGACGCTGTCCGGAATCGCGTAACTTCCGCCAAGTCCGCCCGGATATTGGACAAGCGTGGTCTGACTCTTGTCGAACAACACGCCATTGACACTGCTATAGGCAGGGTTGTTCGTATCCACCGTTATCACTGTCAGGTTGGAACAGATACCGAACGCCCCGTCTCCGATGCTGGTGACACTGTTGCCGATGATGGCATTGGTCAGTCTGGAACAGAGGTAGAACGCACTGCCGCCGATGTTGGTGACGCTGTTGCCAATCGTCACGCTTGTGAGGCTGTGACAGTCCTCGAACGCCTCATCTCCGATGCTGGTGACACTGTTGCCAATCGTAACATTGAACAGGCTAGAGTCAGCGAACGCAAAATCTCCGATGCTGATGACGCTGTTGGGAATCGTCACGCTGGTCAGGCCGCGACATTCCCAGAACGCAAAATCTCCGATGCTGGTGACGCTGTTGGGAATCGCCACGCTCGTCAGGCTGGAACAGTAGTAGAACGCCTTGTCTCCGATGCGGGTGACCGGCAGCCCATTGATTGCCGACGGAATTGTGACAGCACCGCCGGGGCCGGTGTAGCCCGTGATGGTGATCGCGCCGTTATTGGTCGTATAACCAAATTGGGCTTGCGCCACGGCGGGCAACGCCAACAACAGCAACGCAAAGAAGGCAGGGACAGCGCGCGGTATTGCTTTCGCCAACCTATTGAATAAAAATTGGTGGGGCGAGCGTTCTCGCGAGCCGAAGGATGTTGAGACCAGCGGTTCGTCAGTAGCCTCGGCCCACCCGGTAATTTGAATTTGGATGTTCATAATTTCAGTTTTCTTATTTCTATTTCACGGTGAGCGGAGGCGGTAGAAGCGGGCGGGATAATTTGACGATTGCGGATCGCTAAAATAGGACGAATCGCTGGGGAGGGTGTTGGTGGCAATCGGAGACCAGACGGGATTGGCTAGGTTCGCGCAGGCTTCCACCACGACCGTCTGGCCGCTGGCCCAGGCGATGTTGAATCCGAATTGGTTCGTCCGCACGCCAAAGCCGGCATCGCCGGTTTGGATAAGTGGCAGCCACGGCAGGGCCGGAATACCCGGGTTGGCGGAGGAATCAGCCCAGCCGGTGGTGCCAGGCAAATAATACGCCGTCGCATTGTAATCAAGGTAGAACACCCCCCCATCAGCGGCAGGAGCATTGCCCTTGAAATAGACGCTCGACAGGCTAGAACAGTCAGCGAACGCAAACGCCCCGATGTTGGTAACGCTGTTGCCAATCGTCACGCTCGACAGGCTGTAGCAGGAGGAGAACGCACCAGAGCCGACGCTGGTGACGCTATTGCCAATCGTCGCACTGGTCAAGCTGGTGCAGGAATCGAACGCATCGCTCCCGATGTTGGTGACACTGTTGCCAATCGTCACGCCCGTCAGGCTGGAACAGCCACCGAACGCACTGTCTTCGATGCTGGTAACGCTGTCGGGAATCGTCACGCCCGTCAGGTTGGAACAGTCATAGAACGCAAGCCCCCCGATGCTGGTGACGCTGTCGGGAATCGCGTAACTTCCGCCGAGTCCGCCAGGATATGCAATGAGTTTGGCCCGGCTCTTGTCGAACAACACGCCATTGACACTGCTATAAGCAGGGTTGTTCGTGTCCGCCGTTATCGCGGTCAGGTTGAAGCAACCACTGAACGCATAAAATCCGATGCTGGTGACACTATTGCCAATCGTGACGTTGGTCAGGCTGGAACAGGAGTAGAACGCATCGTCCCCAATGCTGGTGACGCTGTTGGGAATTGTGAGACTGGTCAGGCCGGTGCAGTCCTCGAACGCAAAATCCACGATGTCGGTGACACTGTCGCCAATCGTCACGTTCGTCAGGCTGTAGCACGATACAAACGTCATGAATCTGATGCTGGTGACATTGCTTGGAATCGTGACACTCGTCAGACTGGCGCAGTCCTCGAACGCCGCATATCCGATGCTAGTGACACTGTTGGGAATTGTCACACTCGTCAGGCTGACACATTCCCCGAACGCAAAATCCCCGATGCTGATCACGCCGCTGCCAATTATAACTTTGGTCAGGTTTGTGCAGCCATTGAACGTCTCATTCCCGATGCTGGTGACGCTGTCCGGGATCGTGACACTGGTCAAGGCCAAGCAGTCAGCGAACGCGTAATCGCCGATATTTGTGACGTCGTTGCCGATGGTGACGCTGGTGAGACTCGAGCATTGCGAGAATGCGCCCGTATCCCCTGCCTCGTTGAGAAAACCATTCGCAATGCTTGTGACACCGCTGCCAATCATAACATTGGTCAGGCTGGTGCAGCTACCGAAGGCAGCGTAACCTATACTGGTGGCACCGCTGCCGGAAATCGTTACGCTAGTCAGGCGGCACTTAAAGAACGCAAAATCTCCGATGCTTTTGACGCTGTTGGGGATTGTTACGCCAGCCAGATTGGTGCAGGAATCGAACGCCCCAAAACCAATGTTGGTGACGCTGTTGGGAATCGTCACACTGGTCAGGTTGTCGCAGTATTCGAACGCCTCCTGGCCAATGCTGGTGACACTGTTGCCAATCGTTAAGTTGGTCAAACTGGTGCAGTCGAAGAATGCAAAGCTCCCAATGCTGGTGACCGGCAGCCCATTGATCGCAGACGGAATTGTTACCGCGCCGCCGGGGCCGGTGTAGCCCGTGATGGTGATCGCGCCGTTATTGGTCGTATAATTGAATTGAGATTGCGCCACGGCGGGCAACGCCAGCGCCGCCGCCAGTAGGCAGGTTTGAATCAGGTTAGTTTTCATGGTTTTGTTTTTTTGTTCCTTGCTTTATGGCGAGCGGAGGCGATAGAAGCGGGCGGGATAATTTGATGATTGCGGATCGTTGAAATTGGACGAATCGCTGGTGAGCGTGTTGGTTTGAACGGATTGCCACAGGGGATTGGTTAAGCCAGTGCAGGCTTCCACCACGACCGTCTGGCCGCTGGCCCAGGCGATGTTGAACCCGAATTGATTCGTCCGCACACTAAGGCTGGCGTCGCCGGTTTGGATGAGCGGTTGCCATGGGATCGCCGGAATACCCGTGTTGGCGGAAAAATCATCCCAGCCGGTGGTGCCGGGCAAATAATAAGCCGTGGCGTTGTAATATGGATTAAAATTACCAACCACGAACGTGCTATCATTAGCAACGGGAGCGTTGCCCGTGAAATAGACGCTAGTAAGGTTGCCGTCGGTAGAGAACGTGTAGAATCCGAGGCTATTGACGCCGTTGGGAATCGTCACGCTGGTCAGGCTGGAGCGGCCAGCGAACGCAAAGTCTTCGATGTTGGTGACGCTGTCGGGAATGGTGTAAATGGAACCAGCTTTGCTCGCTGGATACTGAATGAGCGTGGCTTGGCTCTTGTCGAACAACACTCCATCCACGCTGCTATAACTAGGATTGTTCGTGTCCACCGTTATCCCTCTCAGGCTGAGGCAGAAATTGAACGCTGAAACTCCGATGTTCATGACACTGCTTTTAATCGCAACACTGGTCAGGCTTTCGCAATCATAGAACGCACTGTCTCCAATACTGATGACGCTGTCGGGAATCGTGATGTTCGTCAAGTTGAGGCAACCATAGAACGCCGCATCTCCGATGCTAGTGACGCTATTGCCAATCGTGACGCTCGTCAGATTGTCGCCTCCGAACGCCCAGCCTCCGATGCTGGTGACACTGTTGCCAATCATCACGCTTGTCAAGTTGCCGCAGTCGTTGAACGCTTGATCCCCGATGCTGGTGACGCTGTTGCCAATCGTCACACTCGCCAAGCCGGTGCAACCAGCAAACGCATTTTCTCCGATGCGTATGACACTGTTGCCAATCATCACGCGAGTTAGGCCGGAGAATTCAAACGCGCCATCTCCAATGTTAGTGACGCTGTCGGGAATCGTGACGTTCGTCAAGTTGCCGCAGCTGTCAAAAGCATAATGCCCGATGCTGGTGACGCTATTGGGAATCATGTAACCTCCGACGAGCCCATCAGGGTATTCAACGAGCGTGGTCTGGCTCTTATCAAACAAAACTCCATTTACGCTGCTATAAACGGGGTTGTTTGTATCCACTGTTATCACTGTCAATCTGGTCGAACCCACGAATACTTCGTCTCCCAGGTTGGTGACGCTGGCGGGGATCGTGACGACGGTCACACCGGTAGCATAGAACGCATGATCTCCAATGCTGGTGACTGGCAGGCCATTGATGGTGGCGGGAATGGTCACAGCGCCGCCAGAGCCGGTGTAGCCCGTGATGGTAATCGCGCCATTGTTGGTTGTATAAATAAATTGGGCTTGCGCCACGGCGGGCAGCGCCAGCACCGCCGCCAGCAGGCAGATTTGAATCAGGCTTCGTCTCACGTTTATTTTCATAAATCAATGTCCGGCAGGTCGCAATTGGTTTTCTATGGCGAATCAAAACAACATTGGCGCATCGGTTGGTAGGGCGGCGCTGCTGTGCCGCCGTCTGGCTGACCAGCAGGTCAGCCCTACCGGATTGGTATTTGTATCCATGTTGATTGAAACTGCTATATTTCGGTAGGGCGGCGTTGCTGCGCCGCTTTGATTTAGTCAGGGCTGCGCGGCAACGCAGCCCTACCTATGTTATTCAAGCCGCCATTTTGACGCTCACTGTGAAACTGCGCGGTAAAAGCGGCTGGCCGTTGGCAGGTTGGTGTCAATGATTTGCGCAATGCCATTCAGATTGGTGACGGTCAGCGTGCCGATAGATGACCACGCCGTCAGATTGGTTGAGGAATCAATTTCGTATTGGAAGCCACGTCCGCCTTTAAGGGAGAACTGCGGAGCGCCGTTAGTCGTCGTCGCCAGCAAGCGCGGCGGCTCGGTGATGGTTAGGGTTTGCTTGGGAGCGATATTCGGAAATTCCTGCACCGTGCCCGAAGGCCATTCGATGCGCAGCGTGTCCACATTGGTGGCGTCGCCGAGACCGAAGTGGGCATCCAACGGGCCGGCGGAAAAGCCATCGCCGGTGTTGATCTCGCGCAACTGCCAGAAGGTTTTGCCGCCGATGGTGGCATGGACACGCACCTTCGCGCCAATGGCCGAGCGATTCGAGACTGTTCCGACCAATCTGACTTTAAGCCAGGCGTTGCTATTGCCGTTGTTCCGGTATAGCAAATTCACGGACGGGAACGTGTCGCCGCCGCGAGCCACGAAAAGGTCAAGAAACCCATCATTGTCATAGTCCGCCCAGGCGCAACCGTAGGAAATGCCCGCGTCCGCCGTCACGCTGCCGGCGAGAATGCGCGCGAAAGTGCCGTCACCATTATTATGGTAGAGATAGTTGACACCATAAGAACCGTCGCTCGTCACAAACAAGTCGAGATAGCCATCATTGTCATAATCGCCCCAGACGCATTGAGTGAAATAGGCCTCGTCGCTGGCGACGCTGCCGACCAAATTGCTGGTCATGCTGCTAAAAGTGCCGTCGCCATTGTTGTGGTAAAGTGAATTGATGCCGGGGTTATCCAGCCCGTTGGCCACGAACAAATCCGGGTAACCGTCGTTGTCATAATCCGCCCAGGCGCAACCGATGGAGTATTGATCATCCGTGACAATGGGGCCTTGGAGGACTCTGGTAAAGGCGGCGTTTTGCTGATTGTGGTAGAGGAAATTGGTTTCGTTGTTGTCGCTATCACTCTTGACGGAGACGAACAGGTCCGGCCAGCCATCGTTGTCATAATCGCTCCAAGCGGCGTTATAGCTGTCGCGGTCATCATGGACCATGCCGACATTTGTGTTGACGACTTGCGTGAATTTGCCGTCTCCGTTGTTGTGAAACAGCCAGTCCGCGTCATATCTCGCCACATAAACGTCAACGAATCCGTCCCGGTCATAGTCGGCCCACACCGGCCCTTGCGATCCGCCGGGAGCGCTGGTGACAATAGAGCCGGCATTGCTCGTGGTCATTTTGGTAAAGGTGCCGTTGCCGTTATTGTGAAAAAGCTCATTCTGCGCGGAAAAGCCATTTTGATCCGTGCTGGTTACGAAGAGGTCCAGGTTTCCATCATTGTCGTAATCAACCCACGAACACCCGCGCCAGTCGGCGGCGTCCACACCAATCACCGTGTTGGTAAGGCTGAAGGTGCCGTCCCGATTGTTGTGATAAAGCAGGTTTTTTTGGGCGATGGAGTTCGATGTGTTGTAAGCGCTGGTGACGATCAGGTCGAGAAAGCCATCTTTGTCATAGTCGCCCCAGGCGCAACTCACACCAGTCCCTAGGTTGTTGACGATGGCTCCGGACGTTATTTTGGTGAAGACGGAATCAACCTGCAATGTCGCCACCCGGCTGGTGACTGATCCTGAAAAATTCGTTACGACGACGGCGTAGTATCCCGCATTGGTAAGTTGAACGTTGGCGATGGTCAGAATCGGATTGGTGGCGTTCAAAAGCGCCACGCCGTTGGAATTCCATTGATAGCCCAATGGAGCCGTGCCGACTGCCGAAACTTGGAACACAGCGCTTGCGCCGAGACTGACGAAGAGATCATCGGGCTCCTGCACCAAACTTAACGGATCGGAGAGATTGAGCCGGAAGATGACTCCGCCGCCATTGCCGCCTTGAGAAGTCGTGCCGTAAAATTTTCCGTCGGTGCCCAGCAGCAATCCAGCTTGAGGATTAGCACCATTGAGGCCGGTAAATGAAAGCAGCGTGGAAAGTATTCCGTTTGTAGCTATCTTGAACACGGTGCCGTAGCCGTTGCCGCTGTTCAGAGAAAGATTGCCGCCCCATTTAGTTGTGCCATATAAGTAACCATCGGCACCTTGGATCAGCCCGGCATAGGGGTGCCCGCCATTGCTGACATTGAACTGAACCAGCGTTGTCAACGCCCCAGCCGGCGTCATCTTGAACACCGTTCCACGACCAAAGCCGTTATTGAGGGATAGATTGCCGCCATAATAGGTCGTGCCGTAGAAGTTGCCATCAACGCCTTGGATCAAGCCGGCGGTTGGATAGCCGCCGTTGGAGGCGGTGAATGAAACCAACCGTGTCAATCCGCCGTCGGGCGTCATTTGAAACACGGTTCCAAGGTTATTTGGTCCGCCCGCATAGGTGGTTCCGTAGAAATTGCCGTCACTGCCCTGCACAAGGGGAACGCCAGGGTTCGCGCCATTGCCCCCGCCAAACTTCGCCAGCGTTATAAATGCCCCGTCCGGCGTCATTTGGAACGCGGTTCCGTCGCCGGAGCCGCCACCCAGTGAAAGATTGCCGCCGTAAAAGGTCGTGCCATAAAAATTACCATCGTTGCCCAGCGTCAGCCCAGCGTGGGGTAATCCCCCATTGGTGGCATTGAACTGCACCAGCGTCGTCAAGATTCCGTCGGCGGTCATTCTAAACACGGTCCCCAATCCACCTCCATTATTCAGCGAAAGATCGCCGCCATAATAGGTCGTGCCGTAAAAATCACCGTTGGTGCCCAGCGTCAGTCCGGCGTAGGGATGGCCCCCGTTGGTGGCCGTGAACGAAACCAGCGTGGTCACTGATCCGGCAGGAGTCATTTCAAACACGCTTCCCAGACCAAAATCCCCGCCCCAGTAGGTTGTGCCGTAGAAGTTGCCATTGGTCGCCTGCACCAAGGCTGCGTCCGGTTCCTGAACGCCAGGAAAACTATGGAGTATTTCCTGCCCGCAGGCGGAACAAATGATAAAGACCGCAGCGAGCGGTGTGATCAACGCACGGATGATGTTCAGGCATGTCTTGATTTGTATTTTCATATATGTGCTTAAACGACGCGGCTGGAGAATCCTTACAAAAAATCTGTAAGGATTTTCCTTTGATGGCGTTTAAGTGGTATGATGACCGCAATGGCCCCTGACGACCCCAGTTCGATTCAAACGCGACCGAGCCTGCTGAACCGGCTCAAGACTGGCGATGACGCTGGCTGGCAGGATTTTTACCGGATTTACGGCAAGCTGGTGCGCGATTTCGCCATCCGTGCTGGCTTGACCGACACCGAAGCCGACGAGGTGGTGCAGGAAACGGCCATCGCAATGGCGCGGCACCTGCCAGAATATCGCTACGATCCCCAAAAGTGCCGGTTCAAGACCTGGCTGTTGAACCAGGCTTCGTGGCGGATAAAAGACCAGCTCAAGAAACGAAAAAAGGAACCGGCTTCAATGCAGAATCCTTCATCCGGTCACGGCAACGACGATACGGCGACTATCAACCGCGTTCCCGACCCGGCAGCGGCAGATTTGGACGCGGTGTTTGAAACGGAGTGGCGCAAAAATCTGTTTGACGTGGCGCTTGAGCGAGTGAAGGAAAAGTTCAGCCTGAAACAATTTCAGATTTTTGACCTGCTGGTGCTCAAGGAATGGAAGGCAGCGGAGGTGGCGCAGTCGTTGGGCGTGAGCCTTGCCAACGTCTATGTGACCAAGCATCGGATTTCAGCCGCCATCAAGAAGGAAACCAAACAACTCGAAAAACAAATGGAACAGGCTCTCCGTGACCGGAGCGATAATCCCGCCCGCCGGGACGCCGAATAGGTTTGCATTCCCAGTGGCATGCCAATTGTCGCCGAAACGGATAACCGTCGCGTGTTCGAGAGCTAAACTGCGCCAAGGCATTTATCATGCGTCCATTTTAGTTTTTTTCATTACCCGGTTTCACAAAGATTTGTCAGTGCCGGGCATCAAACCATGATTCGAAGGCTGAAGGCGGGGTTTCACGGTTACGGCATCGAAAAACGATAAAACCGCACGCATCAAACGGTCGGCGGCCAGTTTATTGACTTGGCCTTGCTTTGCGAACCACCGGAAGGCAGACTGGCCGCCAACCAATCCAACTAACTGCCGCGTCCCGGCGAGAATATGAAAATTAAAATGAAATCTGTTTTTGTCTGCCTGCTGTTTTTGGGAATGAGTTGTGGTTTGGCCGGCGCGCAAACCCGCTGGACTGAAGCCAGAGCCAATGCCTGGTATGATCATCACGTCTGGCTGGTCGGCTGCAACTTCACTCCCAGCACCGCCATCAACCAGTTGGAAATATGGCAGGCGGACACGTTTGATCCCGCCACGATTGACCGCGAACTGGGCTGGGCGCAAAACCTTGGCTTCACGAGCGTCCGGGTCTTTCTTCAAAACTTGCTGTGGCAGCAGGATGCCAGGGGATTTTTGCAGCGCATGGACCAGTTTCTTGCCATCGCGCACCGGCATCATATCGGGGTCGTGTTTGTGCTGTTCGATTCCTGCTGGGATCCCGATCCAAAATTGGGAACGCAGCGCGCCCCCAGGCCGTTCGTGCATAACTCCGGCTGGGTGCAGTCGCCGGGCCGCGCGTTCACGGCGAACCCGGCGCGGCTGGATGAATTAAAACCTTACGTCCAAGGTGTCATCGGTCATTTCCGGAATGATAAACGAATTGATTTTTGGGATCTCTATAATGAGCCGGATAACTTGAATGTCCCGGCCTATGACAAATTAGAGCCGACTAACAAGGTGGAGACTGCGCGGCTGTTGCTCGAAAAAACTTTTGCCTGGGCGCGCGAAATGAAACCCACGCAGCCGCTGTCGTCCGCGCCCTGGCTCGGACCGTGGGCTGACCCGGCGAAGCTTTCGCCAATGGAAAAAGTCCAGCTTGAACAATCCGACATCATTACGTTTCACAATTACGACAACTTGGAAAAACTCAAAGCCTGCGTCGAAAATTTGCGCCGTTATCATCGCCCGGTGATCTGCACCGAATACATGGCGCGGCCGGTGGGCAGCACGTTTGATCCAAACCTGCGCTATATGAAGGAACAAAACGTCGGCGCTTACAACTGGGGATTTGTGTCGGGCAAGACGCAGACGATTTTTCCGTGGGATTCGTGGACCAAGACTTACACCAACGAACCGCCGGTGTGGTTCCACGACATTTTGCGCGCCGACGGCACACCTTACAAGGCCGACGAAGTCCAGTTCATCAAATCGCTGACTTTGGCGCATTGACGGATATCTTCAACAAACCAACCATTACTAAGCCAAGATAACTCAACATCATCATTTATAAGTTCTCCGTCCGGTCTGAAACGACCATTTGGGAAAATGGTTTTTCTGAAGCGCAGCCGCCTCGGCGCTTCACCTGCCGGGGCGACGCGTTTTTGCTGGCCGGCCGCGCAGCAAAAACTTTCCAAGGCGCGTGTTTGGGTTACACTCGGTTGTTGAACGTGGAACAAATGTATTTTAAATGCCGCTGCATTCTCCTCGTGCTGCTGGTTTGCGGACCGGGCATGGCCTGGGGCGATGGGCCGGGGTTGCTGCCCCAAGACCTGACTGTGCGGGTTTGGAGCAAGCAGCAGGGTTTGCCGGACGACTCGGTCACGGCAGTGCTGCAGACGCGCGACGGCTACTTATGGGTCGGCACTTCGGGCGGTCTGGCCCGTTTCGACGGCGTGAGATTTGTGCCGTTCGTTCCGATTTCTGAAAAGACCAATGCGCCAATGCGGGTGACCGCGCTCTGCGAGGACGCGGCCGGGCGTTTGTGGATTGGCACGCAGGGCGAAGGTTTGCTATGTTACGCGGACGGCCGCCTCACGCCGTATCACGCGGCGGGAAATCCGCTGGCTGATACGATCAACAGCATTGCCGAGGACAGCGCGGGCAGCCTGTGGCTGGGCACGCCGTCGGGCTTGACGGTGCTGGCCAAAGACCGGCGGCTGCGGTTCACCACCAGGGACGGATTGCCGAACGATTTTGTTTCCAATGTTCACGTCGCGCGTTCCGGCACGGTCTGGATCACCACGCGCGGCGGCATGTGCCGGTTCCTGAACGGCCGGATTTCCCCTTTTCCATTTCAAACGGACAGCCCGAGCCGGAGTCCGGAATCGCTGGGCGTCTATGAAGACCGCACCGGCAACTTATGGGCGTTTGGCGACACTTATCTGGTCAATCTGACGGAAGGCAAGCATCTGAACCATTTTGGCGGCGGCGACAACATTTCGTCCCTGCGCATCTGGAGTTTGTGCGAAGGACGGCACGGCGAGCTGTGGATCGGAACCAGCGGCCGGGGATTATACTGTTTTGCCGATGACAAGTTCACTCCCATCACGCTGCGCAATGGCGGACTGACCAGCGACGTCCGCGCGTTGTGCGAGGACCGGGAAGGCAACCTATGGCTTGGCACCTATGGCGGCGGACTCGTCCGGTTGCAGCCGCGCAATGTCCGCGTGCTCGATGCCAGCGTCGGACTGCCGAACCGTCCGGCGGTATGTCTCGGCCTCACCCCGCAGGGCCGCGCGTGGATCGGCTTTGACCGGGGCGGCTTGTATTTAGGCACGGCGGAACGGTTCGACCGTTTCGCGGGCGAAGCCGCCACGGATTTGCAGAATTTGGTTTCCTCCATTGCGATTGCGCCGGACGCCAGTTTATGGGTGGGCACTCCGGGCGACGGCGTCTATTGCGTGGCGAACCAGCGGGTGGTGCATTACGGCACGGCGGATGGATTGTCCGACAACATGGTGCTGTCCGTCGCCGTGGATCGCACCAATGCCATCTGGGTGGGAACCTTGTCGGGCGGATTAAATCGCATTGCGGCGGCCATGGTCACCAATTTTGGCGCGGGTTCCGGTTTGCCGGATCAGCCCATCACCGCCATTTTGCCTTCGTCCCAAGGCACACTCTGGCTCGGCTGTGGCGACGGCACGGTCGTTCGCGGCGAGGCGGATCAGTTCAAAACCATCATCGAGCCGGCGTTGTTCGGCGGCAAAGCCATCCGCGCCCTGCATGAGGATTCTGCGGGAAGAATCTGGATTGGCACGGCGGGCGGCCAGCTCGCCTGCATTGTGACGGGCCGATACTTGAACTGGGATTTGAACTTTGGTTCGGCGGACGATGCCATTCTGGGAATTCTTTCTGATGACGACGGCGATTTGTGGCTGGGCACCGGCAAGACGATTTACCACATTTTGCCCGCCGACATCAAAGCCGCGCTCGCCGGTCAGGTGCCGATTCATTGGCAGCCGGTCTACGAAACGGATTCAGTTCCCAGCCCGGCGGCGGCCTACGGCTGGCCCGACGCGTTGAAATCGGCCGACGGAAAACTTTGGTTCGGCATGGCCGGCGGCGTGGTCACGCTGGACCCGCAGCGGCTGGTGGTGGATTTGACGCCGCTGCCGGTGCTGATCGAAAGCGTCATGGTTAATGGCGTCACGCTGCCGTGCCGGGCAACGGAAAAATCCGGGACTGCGACGAACAACATCGCCAAACCCATGAGGCTGCCGTCAGATCTGCGTTCGCTGGATTTTCAATTCACCGCCTTGAATTTTTCCGCGCCGGAAAAAATCCGGTTTCGTCACCGGCTCGATGATAATGACCGGGACTGGGTGGAAGGCGGCGCGGACCGCCGGGTGACCTACGGCCATCTGGACTACGGCAGTTATACTTTCCGGGTGCAGGCCGGGAGCGGCGGCACTTGGGACACGAACGGCGCGGCGTTTAGTTTTTTGATACCGACTCCGCTGTGGCGCACGGAATGGGCGACGGCCATTTACGTTTTAATGGCGGTGACGCTGGTGGCAGGCACGGCGCGGCTGGTGTCGAACCGCCGGCTGCGCCGCCGGCTGGCGGTGCTCGCGCAGCAGCAGGCGATGGAGCGCGAGCGCATGCGGATCGCGCAGGACATGCACGACGAAATCGGTTCCAAGCTGACGAAAATTTCCTTCATGAGCGAGCGCGCCAAAGGCGAGTTGCAGGGCCAGGAACCGGTGGCCCGCAAACTCAATTCCATCGCCAACACGTCGCGCGACCTGCTGCAGTCGCTGGACGAAATCGTCTGGGCTGTCAATCCGCACAATGACACGCTCGAACATCTGGCGGCTTACCTGGGCCATTACGCCACGGAGTATTTGCAGAACACGGCGGTGGAATGCGAGCTGCACATTCCGCAGGGTTTGCCGCACCATCCGCTGTCCGCCGAAGTGCGCCATAATCTGTTTCTCGCGTTTGAAGAAGCGTTGAACAACGCGCTCAAGCATGGTCGCGCCTCGCATATTCGCGTGGACATGCGGATTGAACCCGGCCAGTTTGAGATCAACGTGGAAGATAATGGGTGCGGTTTTGAGGTTGAAGCGCTAACTTCCGCGCCGCACGGTCCGGCGGGGCCGATGGCCGGACGGATCGGGCAGGGCATGTTTAATTTGCAGCAGCGGCTCGCCGATGTGGGCGGCCGGTGCCGCATCCGCAGCCGGCCGGGCCAGGGAACCACGGTGAGCTTGAGCGTGCCGCTCGGCGCCGCGCGCAACCCGGCCAAACGCAAATGACCTATGACCAAAACAATCACGGTGTCCATCGTTGACGACGAGGTGGACCTGCGCGAGAACATCGCCGGCTATGTGGATTCCGTGAAAGGGTTCCGCTGCCTCGGCGTTCACGGCAGCGCGGAGGACGCGCTGGCGAACCTGCCCAAGGAAAAACCCGACGTGGTGCTCATGGACATCAACCTCGGCGGCATGAGCGGCATTGAATGCGTGCGGCGTTTGAAACCGCTGATGCCCGCGACCCAGGTGGTCATGCTGACCGTGTTTGAAGACACGGAAAAAATTTTCAGCGCGCTGGCGGCGGGCGCGAGCGGCTATTTGTTGAAACGCCTTGCGCCGGCCAAATTGCTTGAGGCCATCCGCGAAGTTCACGAAGGCGGCTCGCCGATGTCCGCGCCCATTGCGCGCAAAGTGGTGCAGTCGCTGCAACCGGTGCTGGCCGCGCCGGGCAGTGAACCCATCGGGCTGTCGCCGCGCGAACGCGAGGTGCTCGATGGCTTGGCCGAAGGCCAGGCCTACAAGCAAATCGCCGACAAGCTCGGCGTGAGCATTCATACGGTGCGCAATTACATCCGCCGCATTTACGAAAAACTGCACGTGTGTTCGCGCACGGAAGCCGTGGCCAAATATCTGCGGCAGTGATTTTCCGGCCGCTGACGCAGGCCGGTGGAAAAGTCGTGAAACTAAAACGAGTTTATTTTTTAAGCGCCTGGCTTTTGCTGGCGGGCAACGCGTTTGCCAATGGCATTGCCGTGCCTTGGCGGCCGGCGCCGGGACCGTTGATGACCCGCTGGGCGGCGGAAGTCAGTCCGACAAACGCGCATCCGGAATATCCACGTCCGCAATTGGTGCGGCCGGACTGGCTGAACTTGAATGGTCTTTGGAATTATGCCATCACGCCGCTGTCGGCGACGGCAGTGACGAATTTTGACGGACAGATTTTAGTTCCGTTTCCCATTGAATCTTCCTTGTCCGGTGTAAGGCGGCGATTGGATGAGAACAGCACGCTATGGTATGAACGCCGTTTCCGGGTGCCGCCGGAATGGTCGGGCAAACGCGTGCGGCTGCATTTTGGCGCGGTGGACTGGCAGGCGCGCGTCTTCATCAACGGCCATGAAATCGGCGGGCATCGCGGCGGCTATGATGCGTTCACCTTCGACATCACGGACAGTTTGAAGTGGTCCGGCGAGGAAGAAATCCGCGTGGCGGTGTTTGATCCGACCGAGGGCGACCAGCCGCGCGGCAAACAATCGCGCAAGCCCGAGGGGATTTTTTACACGCCCACTTCGGGCATCTGGCAGACGGTGTGGTTGGAGCCGGTGCCCAAAGTTTGCATTGACGATTTGCGGCTGACGCCGGACGTGGATGCCCATCTATTGCGCGTGCGGGTCGCCACCGCCAGTCTCGCCGGATCCTGGCAGGTGGAAGTGCAGGCGCTGGCGGCAGGCAAGGAAGTAGGTCATGTTACCGGCCCGGCGAACAAGGAACTAAGTCTGCCGATCGCGGCAATGCACTTATGGTCGCCGGACGATCCTTTTCTTTATGACCTGCGGATTACTTTGAAGGATGGCGAACAGGTCGTGGATTCGGCCGCCAGTTATTTTGGCATGAGGAAAATCGCGTTGCAAAAGGATGACGCCGGGGTCACGCGCCTGATGCTCAACGACCGGTTCACCTTTCAGATGGGCACGCTGGACCAGGGTTTCTGGCCGGACGGCATTTACACGGCGCCCACCGATGATGCGCTGCGTTTCGACATCGAATTTCTCAAGCGGGCCGGCTTCAATCTGGCGCGCAAGCATGTCAAAGTGGAGCCGGAGCGGTGGTATTACTGGTGCGACAAACTCGGCCTGCTCGTCTGGCAGGACATGCCGAGCGGCAACAACACCACGCCCGACAGCCGCACCCAGTTTGAAGTCGAGTTACAGCGGATGGTCGAAGGGCGTTTCAATCATCCTTCTATCATCGTCTGGGTCCTGTTCAATGAAGGCTGGGGGCAGTATGACACCGAACGATTGGTGCCCTGGCTCAAGTCCTTGGATCCGTCGCGGCTGGTGGACAATGCCAGTGGCTGGACCGACAAGCGCGTGGGCGACCTCATTGACGTGCATAGTTATCCGGGGCCGGAGTGTCCCCCGCCCGAATTGGATCGCGCGTCGGTGCTGGGTGAATTTGGCGGCCTGGGCCTGGGCCTGCCGGGGCATACCTGGTCGAAACAATTCTGGGGTTATTTGCCCATGCTCGATGCGGCCACGCTGACGGCCCGCTATTGCCAGTTGTTGGATCGCGTCCAGGTCTTGCGCGATTCGTTCGGACTTAGCGCCGCAATTTACACCCAGACCACGGACGTGGAAACCGAATGCAACGGCTTGATGACTTATGACCGCGCCGTCTCCAAGCTCGACCCGGCCGTCCTGCGCATGGCCAATCGTGGTGAAAACCGGGAAAGCCCGGTGCAGGTGATTGCGCCCGACGCGCTGTATGGCCGGGTAACTTGGAAATACACGACCAACGATCCGGGCCGGCAATGGTTCCTGCCCGACTTCGATGATTCGGCGTGGAAAAAGGGCTTTGGTGGTTTCGGCACGGAACAAACACCGGGGGCATTGGTGGGCACAACGTGGAATACCGACGACATCTGGCTGCGCCGGGAGTTCACGCTGGGAACCGAAGACTTGCACGACGCGCACATCCAATTGCACCATGACGAAGACGCCGAGATTTACTTGAACGGCGTGCTGGCCGCCCAGGCGCCGGCTTTCAGCCAAAATTATTTTGAGACCAACCTGAACGCCAGCGCCGCCGACACCCTCAAGCCGGGCTTGAACCGGATGGCCGTGCATTGTCACCAGACCACCGGCGGGCAGTTCATTGATGTCGGCATTGTCATCCCACGACCGCTGAAAGCTGTCGGACCGGCAAAATAATTTCCGTTCGCATTTTCCAGCAACGCGGAAAGGTAGAAGGTTTGTGGCCGCTTTATGCCGCATGACGATGCCGCGTTGTGTGCTAAGTTGATTCCATTTGATTTTTGAATGCTTGAAGAAAATGCAGCCCTTTTGCTGGTCGCCAGATGCAAAGCCAAATTGTTTGGTTTTGCGGTTCTGTCCTGTTTTGCCGTGCTGCCGGCCATTCGGTCGGATGCCGCACTGCCAGCACCGCCGTTGCGGGGAAACATCACCGCGCACGATCCCGGCAGCATCATCAAGTGCAAGGATAAGTATTATCTGTTTTACACTGGACAAGGCATTTCCTCCAAGTCCTCAACCGATAAAATTTTTTGGAGCGGCGGTGGCAGTGTGTTTGTGAACGCGCCAAACTGGACGACCAACGCCGTGCCGGGCTTCACCGGCACCTTCTGGGCACCGGACATCATGTATCTCAACGGACGTTACTGCCTTTACTATGCGGTTTCAACTTTGGGCAGCCAGGTGTCCGCCATCGGTCTGGCCACCAATCCGACGCTTGATCCGGCTGACCCCAATTATCTTTGGACCGATCAAGGGCCGGTCATCCAATCCATCAACGGCAGTCCCTACAATGCCATTGACCCCAGTGTGACATTGGACGCCAATGGAAATCCGTGGATGTCGTTCGGCTCCTATTGGAATGGCATCTATGTGGTGCAGCTTGATCTCCCTACTGGTTTGCGCGTTTCACCCAGCTCCCTCACCTATCACGTCGCTTTCAACAGCTCGATAGAAGCCTCGTGCATTTTTCGCCGGGGTGGTTATTATTATTTGATGGCGGACTGGGGTTCCTGCTGTTCCGGCGTCAACAGCACTTACAACATCCGCATGGGACGCAGCACGGGCATCACCGGGCCATATCTGGACCGCAGCGGAATTGACATGGTCAACAATGGCGGCTCGCTTTTTCTCCAAGGCACGGGCAAGTTCACCGGGCCGGGCCATTTTGCCGTCCTGTCTGAAAATGGTGCGCAGTGGTTCAGTTATCATTACTATGATGCCGGCGCGTATGCCCCTTGGTATGACGCTTATGGCGTGGCGGATTTTGACCTGGAGCCGTTGGCTTGGACGGCGGATAACTGGCCCTGTTTCACTAACGACTGGTCGGCGGTCTATAATTTCCAAGCGGACGCCCGCGATGAAAACGGCCAGTATTACGGCCTCCTGCAAAATGGCGCTTCCATTCAAAACGATTCCGTGCATGGGCGCGTGCTCAATCTCAACGGCTCCAACCAATATGTTCAGCTTCCGCCGGGCGTCGCGTTCGCGCGCACCTTTTCCGCGGTTGTGAAATGGAATGGCGGCGGCGCGTGGCAGCGCATTTTCGATTTTGGCGTGGACACCACCAAGTATGTCATGCTTACACCTTATTCCGGTGACGGCAAGCTGCGATGCGACATCCGGGTCAGCGGCACCACGCAGACAATCGAGGCGGCATCACCATTAAGCGCGGGTGTCTGGACGCAGGTCGCACTTACACTCGATGGGCAAACAGGGATTATCTATGTCAACGGCGCGCCGGTCGTGACCAATGCCATCACCTTGTCGCCGGTGGACGTCGCGGCGCAAACCAATCATCTCGGCCGCAGCAAGTTTGTCGCGGATCCTTATTTCAACGGGCAGATCACCAGCTTTCGCGCTTATGGGCGGGTGCTTTCCGCCGCGGAAATTGCCGCGCCGCAGCCGGTGATCGCCCAGCCCGCCGATGGCTCGGTTTATTGGCCCGGCAGCACCATTGCATTCAGTGGCAGCGCGGTGAATTTTGCCGATGTGCCGCTGGGCGCATCGGCTTTCACCTGGCATATTGAATATGTGCAGGACGGGCAGACGCACATAGTTTACGGTCCCGCCACCGGCATCACCAATGGAACCTTCACCATTCCCACCAGTGCCGCGTCTGGCGGCACTTATCGGATTGTCCTCACCGCCACCGATGGCGCGGGTCATCAAGGAACCGTGTCGGCAACTTTATCTCCGGCCAATCCGCCCACGGGTTGGTCCTCTTACTATCCATTTCGCGCGGATGCGAATGACGCCAACGGCCATTTCGACGGCAAGCTTAACGGCGGCGCTTCGATTCAATATGACGCGACGCGTGGCAATGTGTTGAACCTTTCGGGGAGCGGCCAGTTTGTAAGTCTGCCGCCGGGCGTCGCCCGAATGCAGACGTTCATGGCCTGGGTGAAGTGGAATGGCGGCGGCGCGTGGCAGCGCATCTTTGATTTTGGCAACGACACCACGGCTTACACGGTGCTAACGTCCTCCGCTGCGAATGGCAGACTGCGTTTTAACATCACGGCCAACAGCACCCCCGGCGAACAGATTGCCGATGCGCCATCGCCCTTGCCGGTCGGAGTGTGGACGCACGTCGCGGTGACAACGGACGGCAGTTCGGTCATTCTTTACACCAACGGCGTGCCGGTGGCGACTAACGCGAACGACAATCTTGTGCCCGCCAATCTGAATGCCACCAACAATTACCTTGGCAAAAGCCAGTGGCCTGATCCTTATTTCAACGGTCAACTAAGTTCGGTGCGGATTTTTTCCAGTGCGTTGAGTCCCGCCGCCATTGTCGCGCCGCAAATCACCATTGCGCAGCCTGCGCAGGGCGCCATTTGCCATCCGGGGGATAAGATCAATTTTTTCGGCGGCGCGAATGATTTCCATGATGCAACCATTCCGGCTTCCGGCCTCACTTGGACCGTTCAGTGGCGTTTCAATGGTTTGACCGACACGCTGATTGCCGCGCTTGCCGGCGTCACGAACGGCTCCTTCATTGTGCCCGGCGCGGGTTCTTTGGCCACGAACGGGTCTTATCGAATTTTGCTCGTGGCCGCAGACTCGGCCTCGCGTCGCAGCACAAACTATGTGGATGTTTTCCCAATTGCCGCGGCCAACGCTGGGAGCGCTTGGGCTTCGTATTATCCTTTTACCGCGAACGCCAACGATGCCAGCAACCGCTTCAATGGCACGCTCAATGGCGGCGCTTCCATTCAGGTGGACGCGGCGCGCGGCAGCGCGTTGAATCTTTCCGGCGCGGGTCAGTATGTCAGTTTTCCCGCCGGCATAGGTTCGTTGCTCACCTTTGACGGCTGGGTTAAATGGCGCGGTGGCGCGATGTGGCAGCGCATTTTTGATTTTGGCCAGGACACGCAGCATTTTTTCTTTCTTAGTCCTTACACTTCCGATGGCAACATGCAGTGCGCCATCACCGGCCAGGCGTCGAACTATACGCAGGTGATCGAAGCGCCCGAACTGCCGGTGAACACCTGGACGCACATTGCCGTGGCCATGGATGGACGGCAGGGGATCCTTTACGTCAACGGCCAGGCCGTGGCGGTGAACAATAGCGTCAACCTGCTGCCATCCGACATTGGAGCGACGAAAAATTATTTCGGCAGGAGCCAGTTTCCGGCGGATGCTTACTTCAACGGTCAGCTTGACTCGGTGAAGATCAACTCGCGGACACTTACTCCTGCTGATATAACGGCACCGACTGTGTCTATCATTCAACCGGCGCCGGGATCGCTCTATTCCGGCGGCATGAACCTTGCGTTCGCCGGCATCGCAACGGATTACTCGGATGCGCTGTTGCCGCCGGCGGCCTTTGGCTGGTCGGGAGAATTTCATCACGACGGCATCACCGATCCATTTCTCGGCCCGTGGAACGGCGTGACCAACGGCACGATGCAGATTCCCACGACCGGCCCGGCCTCCACCAATGTTTATTACCGGCTTTATCTCACCGCCACCGATACCAATGGCAATCAGCAGTCCACATTCGTGGATGTTTTGCCGCAGCTTGGCACGCTGAATCTGGCGACGGTGCCGCCGGGCTTGCAGCTGAATCTAGATGGCCAGCTTATGAATGCGCCGACCTCGGTCGTCGCGGTGGCCGGCATGACGCGGAGTTTGAGCGTGCTTTCGCCACAGAGTCTGGCGGGCAAAAACTATAATTTCGTGGTGTGGTCGGACGGCGGCGCGCAAACGCACACGGTGAGCGTGCCCACGAATGCCGCGGCCTTCACGGCCAGTTTTGTGCCGCCTTGGCTGACATTCAACGCCGGGCCGGCGGCGGTCACGCTGCAATGGCCCGCGTGGGCCGCGCCGTTCTCGGTGTGGAGCAGCACCAATCTTACGCCGCCAACCGCGTGGACGAAGCTTGCCAACGTGTCCATTACCAATGGTGGAAATCTGCTGCTCACGCTGCCGGCCACCAACGGGAACAGCTTTTTCCGGCTGCAGTTGCCGTGACTTTAGCCTGGACATTGCGTGCCATGAAGCCGGAGCCGCAGCCCCGCATGGGTGGAGTGCCGGGATGGTGCAAAAAGCAGCGCGCCGAATTTTACTCCAGCGCGCTGGCATTGAAAGGTTCGGAAGTTGGCTTAGTCGGCGATCAGACTGGCGGGGTTGCTCCAGTCGCTCGGCCCGCCGTGCCGGAAGCATTGACGTCAATGCTGTAGTTCACGCCCGCCGTCAGGCCGGTGAAGGTATGATTTGCCGCCGTGTCCTGCACCATCACTGGAGCGGCTCCGGGCGTGGCCGGCGTCAAACGCCAGTTGTAAATGACCGCGCCAAAGACCGGATTGATCCGGCCGGCCAGCTCGCCGCGCTGGTCGCCGTGTTTCACCACCAGGCCCTGCGGCTGCGGCAGCGTGCCAATGGACTGACGCACCGGCTTTTGCGGCGGGAAACCGCTCAAGATCAGGTTCTCCATGCTGCCTTTGCACGCCACGGTGACATAGGCGGCAAGCTGGCGCACCAAGCCGACCAGGATCAGGCGCAGGTTGTTCTTTTTCACGGTGGCCAACGGCCCGCCGTCCGCCGTGGCGGCCACGGCGTCGGAAAAGTTGTCCAACGCGGTTTGGATCGTCGGCAAATCCGGCGAGGGTTTGTCGTAGATAGCAATGTTATCGGCCATCGCCTTCAGCACCACGCCGCAATCATTGATGAGCAGCGCGTCGCTGTCGGTGGTAAGCCACGATATGGAAGGTTTAATGATCATAAATTTGAGCTCCAGTTGATTGTTTTCATTGGTATTTTATTTCGTTGTCAGCTCTTCATTGGTTGTTGTTTTGTTTCCATTTTGAAAATACTGTAAAAATTTCACTTGACAACCTTGCGGCCACATGTTCAAATCAGAGGTGCAACCCATGCAGAGATTCACCACATTCAGTGGTTCCGCCGCAACCGGGCAACCGGGCAACCGGGCAATAGTGCAGGGGGTTCTTTTGCCAAAAATCAAGCTCCTTCTGCCGCTGCCGGACATCGCGCAACGATTCTCCAGCCTCCATCAACCATCGCCGGAGTTCATTCAATCATTGCTTGGCCTCATCCGACGGCTGAAGGAGTTCCTTCAATCGCCGAAGGACGCCAAGCAGTCATTGCGTGGCTTCCATCAGCCGTTGCTTGGGTTCATTCAACGATTCTTTGGCCTCCATCAATCGCTGCGCGAGGCCAAGCAATCGTTGCCAGACGCCCATCAGCCCTCATTCACGCCATTTTTGCCAAAAATCCCCGTTTTTCCTCATTTTCCGGCTCTCAACCATCAACTCTCAACTAATCACTGAATGAGCAAATCCTACTACCTCCCCGCCGATGACAATGGCAAGGCCGCCTGGCTCAACAACCTCGCCGGCAAACTGCCGACGTATTCGGCCGCGCTCGGCTTGGCGGCGGCGGACGCGGCTTCCGTGACGGCTGATGCCGCATTCTTCACCTACGCGCTCAATGCCCAGACCCAGGTTGCCGCCTACGCCCAGCAATGGACGGCCTACAAGAACTCCGCCCGCAGCGGCAACGCCTCCGCGCTGGGCGACCTTCCCGTGGCGCCGGTTTTGCCCGCGCCCGCGCCCGCGCTGGTTGCGCCCGGCATTTTTGGCCGCGCCACCGCGCTGGCCGCGCGCATCAAAGTCGCGTCCGGCTACACCGATTCCATCGGCCAGGCCTTGCAGCTCATCGGCGCGGAACATCCCGTGGACCCGGCCAATCTCAAGCCCGTTCTGGCGGTGGCGCTGGCCGCCGGAAAGGTGGACATTGGCTGGACGAAACAAGGCATGGACGGCATCGAGATTCAAGTGGATCGCGGCACCGGTTTTGTGTTTCTGGCGGTTGACACCATTCCCAATTATACCGACACCGCGCCGTTGCCCGCCGCCGGCCAATCCGCGCTCTGGAAATACAAGGCCATCTACCTCCAAGCCGACCAGCGCGCCGGCCAATGGAGCGACGTCGTCAGCATCCCGGTGGCGGAATAAATTCAGTTTTAAGAAAAAAACGCTGCACAATGTTAACCAAGCAAATCAAGTCCGCTTCCATGCTACCCAATATGGCCAAAATGTTATGTCTGGTTTTATTTTTGTTAGTAGATGCAAATTACCTCCAAGCAGTAGGATTCAAAGTTACTGGAGACTTGTCATGTGAAAAATATGCGGGTTCAAATTCAGTCATCAAACAACGCTGGACTTTTGAAGCAAGTGTTCTAAATAAGCAATGGCTGTTGAAGATTACTTCAACTAACGGGCAGGAGTCTATCTTTGGTTGCGATGGGCAAGACGTATACTTTATGCTGCAAGATCCCGCAGCCCAAAAGAGACTTAAATTGTCCAGCTATGTCGGGTGTGTTTTTGGTGGGCAATACCCTGTGCAAAGTCCCTATATTTCCACAGCTTTACCTTGGATCGCTTATTGTTCCGGGAATTATCTAGCAGAAAATGTGATAAATGACGCGGTTATATTGCCGGCTCCGTGGCTTTCTGCTTGGGCTATGCCTGTGGCTAACATCTATAAGGCTCACTATGAACCAATAAAAGATGGAAGAGGATTGCCAATGCGGTTGGAATATATGCCTGACCATGAGAGAATGGAAAATATGAAACGTGGCGTATATCATACACTTACGAAAACTAGTGACAGCGAGCGAGATCGAGTTTTGATCCAAATTTCTTCATACTATGTAAAGGTTCGTAAACCAGAGGCAATATACCAAGTTGTCCAAACGACAAATATCCAAGGAGTTGTCCTGCCATCTGAATTCTATTTTGATAACTTTCAATTCAAGAAAATCGCAAAAAACTCTGAAGATATGAATGGTATTTTACATCAACGAATGCGCGGTAGATTAACTTCATTTGTGATGATTGACTCTATAAACCCTCTTCCTGAAAGCTCTGATAAAACAAAAGATATTAACGTGGGCGACTATCGATTTGCAAGCCCCCAATCAAAAACGGACGTTCTGTTTGTTAGATATATTGCCAAAAATGCTCAGTGGATAACCAACAAATCAGACTCTCATCTACAAGACCTTTATTTGAAAGAAATAAATATACACCGGAATTTGTTGGCAACTAAACTTCCAAGTTCTAGAAACATAGTTCTTGTAACTTTTGGGTTAACAACATTACTGCCTTTAATTTTCATGATTTATCACAAGGTGAAGAAACAAAATCGCATCGTGTGATAATAGCAAAACAAATAAAAAAATACAACTATGAAAACAACTAAACTGATGTTAGTTCTTGCAGTAATAGCGACAGCGCCAGTTGCACTAGCCGGATGGTTTGAGCAATGCGTTGACACCACTGGTCCTGGTTATATTGAAAATACCTGTTCTCAAGACCCTGAATCCGGTGATTGTTCGGGGTCGTGTTATCAGTCTGTAGTTATAAACTTCCTTGAATGTCAGGCGGCGTGGAACCTTTTGTGTGACGGATACAGTTATAACAATACTTACATTTACAATGGCAGTTGTTCCGGGGGTGACTGCGGTTGCATATTAGACACTGAGCCAGACGATTCTGAAATTGGTATTAATCCGTGTTAAATACGAAGATACTTTTTGAGACCTCTAAGAACGCTAAAACATCAGAGCGTTGAGCATCATTTCGCGCGAGTTTTCCTGCAAACTGGCGGATTAATGCTCTGCACCCGCTCGCAATACGGTTTTTTGTATCTTTGATACTTTGAATACGACTACAACAGGAATACAAGGCAACCATCGAATTGTTAATGCTATTGCTGGCGTGACAATTCGTTTGTTTGCTGTTTTATATCTAATTCTTGGCCTTCTCAAATTACACAACTTGTTCTTCCCAAAGAACATAATGGCTGAATATTTGCGGATGCCTAATCCGATAATATTCTTTGCCACCAATCACGCCGTGCTTATCCTCGCCGCCTTGATGGAGGTTGCGTTTGGCGTATATGCGCTGAAATCAAGAAGCAGAATTCTACTCATTTCAAAACTGCTGTTGTGGCTCACAAGTGTTGCGCTGTGCTATAAACTAGCGTTAATTTTTGTCAATTATAGTGGGCCGTGTGGATGTTTGTTGGGAATTGATTGGCTCCTTCCAATGTCCGTAAGTAGGCAACACACTTTATCTGACATTATACTCATTGCTGGGTTTTCAACTTCACTTCTTATTCTCATATTGTTCCAAAAACCGCTGAAACGGTCAGGATCATGAAAATCATACTGGCGTATCTGTTCATCGGCAGCTACGCCACCTTGTTCTGGCTCTGGCGGCAGCGTAAAAAGGCCGGCGCAAGCGCCGCAGGTGCGGCATCTTTGTAGAAACGCCATCGCAAAACAATTCAAGCTCCATAGGAGCGACATATTCGAAAATGAATGTTAAAAAATATGCCGCTCCTGACGGAAGCTCTATTTTGAGCTTGATGAAACTACAACCATGCCGCGCCTACGGCGCCAAATTCATCAGGTGGCCATTGACATTATGCCGGTTCACGCAGAAACATCATCGCACGCAAAGCGTCTTGGACTGCGGCGACAAGTCGCCGCTTTCAACGGCGCGACATGTCGCGTCGTTCCACAGCGCGGACGTGTCCGCGCACTCCCAAATGTTAATTAGAACTGCCATAGTCACCGTGCCGCTGGCCATTGTGGCTGTCTGCCTTTTTGGATATTTCCTGCATTCCCAAAGCGGCATTTTTCGCGAGTTTCAAGCCGCGTTGCTGTCGCTTCAATGGATACTGCTGGTCTGCCTGGCCGTCTGGTGCGGTAGTTTTATTTTCCTGACGTTCAACCTGAATGATCTGCCGCTGATTGGCCTGCTGCTGATCGCCATCGCCGCGTATTTCATCAACTATGGAGCGTCTTGGCGCGGGATGGATGCCGTCATTCTTTTGGCGGGCGTGACGCTGGGCAGAGGGGCGACGTTGCTGCTTCGTGAGCGGAGCGCGAGTTGTCCCAACTCGCAGCACGCCGCCAGCCCGTGCGACGAAACAATTATCAAACGACCTCGCCATTCCACGCGCTGCGGTTTGGGACAAACCGCGCTCCAATCCTATTTCCTGATCGGGGTGGTCTTGCTGCTGACGTTTTCGTCGTGGTGGCATTTGGACATGTCGGATAATTTTTATCATGGGCCGCGCTGGATGGGGCTTTGGAACAATCCCAACATCTATGGGATGCTGATGGGGGCGGGCTCGCAATAGGGCTGCTCGCTGACAATTAAAAATTAAAAATTCAAAACTGAAATGGTTTCTTTTGATCGCGGCAGGCATGATGGCGGTGGGTTTGGTGTTCAGCTATAGCCGGGGCGCATGGTTGGGAACCGCCATTGGTTTGTTATACCTGGCCAAGGTGCATGGGAAATTCAAATGGCGGTGGGTGGTGCCAGCAGTTTTTGTCGTAGCGGCGGTGGTGTGGTTTTTTTGGAGCGCCACGCCGGACACGGCTCCGTGGTATGTCAAGCGCATGGATTTTGGCCGGCCCTCGGCGCAACACCGGGTGGCCGCCTGGCGAGGCGCGCTGGAAATGATGCGGGATCATCCTTTTGGGGTGGGTTGGAACCGGGCGGTGGAAATTTACGCAAAGAACTATTCGCCGCCGGAAAACGGCGCGGCGGCGATCACCACGAATGATTATTTGATGCTGGGCACGCAATTGGGCTGGCCGGGGTTGCTTTGTTTCGTGGCGTATGTGGCGTTGTGTTTTAGAGTAGGACGGGCGTCCCGCCTGTCCAGCGAGCGCGTCAGCACGAGCGGTCAGTTTTTACAGGCAGAGACAGGCGGGACGCGCTGTCCTACGCTGGCCTGCCGCGCCGGGGCGCTGGTGTTGCTGGTGACGTTTTGGTTTGACGGCGGACTGTTCACGCTGGCCACGGCGGCGGTGTTCTGGATTTTGCTGGAATTGGGAAAGGAGCCGTATTCACTGGTAGGGCGGCACTGCCGCGCCACCGCGGACGACCCGCAGGTCGTCCCTACCGAGCGACAAGAGCGGCAGGCGAAAAGCGAGAAAGCGGGAACAGTTCCAAAATCGGCAATCGGCAATCGGCAATCGGCAATTTCCCCGGCTGGCTTCACGCTTATCGAGCTACTGGTGGTCATCGCGATCATTGGCATTTTGGCGGGGCTGTTACTGCCGGTCTTGAACAAGGCAAAGAACCGGGGAGTAATGATGACGGATGTCAATAATTTGAAGGAGCAGGCTTTGGCCATGCACCTTTATTCTTCCGATAACAGCGATTATCTGCTCTGGCCAAATTGGTTTGCGAAGGGAACGCCGCGTCCCGGCTGGCTCTATGCCTATGATGCCACGGCGTCCGGCCACCAGCGGTTCAAAGTCCAGACCGGACTGTTTTGGCCGACGCTGCATGATGCGAGACTTTACTTTTGTCCGATGGATGACACGAATTCATTCTTGTTCGCCCAACGGGACGAGCAGATTTCGAGTTACGTGATGAACGGCGCGGTCAACGGCTACAACCGCAAGCTGTTTCCGGCGATGAAGCTCGGCAGCATGAAACCGGACGCCGTTTCCAGGTCATCTGTCCGGGGACGCACCCGTGCCATGGTGGATTTCGTCTTCAATCATTAAATTGGCAATGAAAGACGCAAGCGTGATGCTCAAAGAGATGTCTGCAAAAGGGGTTGTTTTTGAAATCGAGCGGACGCAGCGGCATCGAGGGGCAGCGAAAATGGATTGGTGGCCATCAAGGTCATCAAGATTTTTGGGTTTCATTCGTTCGTTGATCTTCT
>Ga0209483_1000508_pt1 | contig 33794 bp, 30 predicted proteins | sample NGEPerA_FD_184508 | JGI IMG/M metagenome (GOLD analysis project Ga0209483, IMG submission 184508) | Arctic peat soil microbial communities from the Barrow Environmental Observatory site, Barrow, Alaska, USA - NGEE PermafrostL2-A... | ecosystem: Environmental > Terrestrial > Soil > Wetlands >...
GCTTGGGCCCACACTTTCGAACGCCGGTTCCGGGTCCAACCGAGAAACGTCGTTGTCCCGTGAGTAGTGAAATCAAGAATTCTGTGCCGTCGGTGCAGGACTCGTACGCCACCAATAAAACTTTTGCCGAATTGGGCGTGTTGCCCGAGTTAGTCGGGGTCCTCTCCGAACAGGGAATCACCACCGCCTTTCCGATCCAGGCCCTCACGATCAGCGACGCGCTCGCCGGTCGTGACGTCTGCGGTAAAGCCAAGACCGGATCAGGTAAGACGCTCGGTTTCGGTTTACCGATGCTCCAGCGGATCTCCGCGGGCGAGACCTTCAAGGCCAAGGATGGTGGTCCGGCGCGACCGCGGGCGTTAGTACTCCTGCCGACTCGTGAACTGGCCGTGCAGGTGTACGAAGTCCTGAAGCCCCTCGGGGCGGCGTTAGGTCTCCACGTCAACGCCGTCTACGGCGGGGCCGACATCGAACGACAGGTGAAGTCACTGCGCAGGGGCTGTGACGTCATCATCGCCACGCCCGGACGGCTCATCGACCTCGGTGACCGCGGCGAGGTGAATGTTGAGAACCTCGACGTTCTGGTCCTCGACGAGGCCGACCGTATGGCTGACATGGGATTCATGCCCCAGGTGGAGTGGGTCCTTCGACGCATCGCCGAGCGCCCGCACCAGACGCTGTTGTTCTCCGCCACCCTGGACGGCGCGATCGACCGCCTGGTGAAGCGTTATTTGACCGACCCGGTCTTCCACGAAGTGGCGAGCGACAGCCAGACGGTCTCGTTGATGGTGCACCACTTCTTGAACGTCCACCAAATGGACCGGATCAAGGTCACCGCGACCATTTGCTCGTCCTTCAGCAAAACACTGATTTTCTGTCGTACCAAGCGCGGGGCCGACCGACTGGTCGAACAGCTCCAAAAAGAGGGCGTCGACGCCGCGGCCATCCACGGGGACCTGCGCCAGAGTCAGCGCGAAAAGGCGCTCGCGGACTTCTCCGGGGACCGTTTGGCCGTGCTCGTGGCGACCGACGTCGCCGCTCGAGGTCTGCATATTGACGCAGTTGACTGCGTAATCCACTTCGACCCCCCGGAGGACCAGAAGGCCTACCTCCACCGCTCCGGACGGACTGCGCGCGCCGGCTCGACGGGCGTTGTCGTCTCTTTGTTACTGTGGAACCAAATTATTGAGGCTGAAATAATCATGCGTCGTCTTGGACTCAAGCGGCCGATTGTGGAAGTCTTTTCAAACGACCCACACTTGAAGGATCTGGCCAGCTGGGATCCGACCAGGGAGGACTCTGTACTGTGAGCAAGAAGAAGGCGTTGCCAGTCTTCAAGTACAACAAGTCCATGAAACGCGCCCTCGTCGTTGTTGCGCACCCTGATGATGTCGATTTTGGTTCCGCGGGAACCATTGCAACTTTGACCGCGAAAGGTGTTGATGTTGCGTATTGCCTCGTCACTTCGGGTGACGCCGGTGGTGACGGTTCAACGCTCACCCGTGAAGAGCGATCAGAGATTCGCGAAACCGAACAGCGTGCTGCTGGTCGTGAGGTCGGAGTGACGAATATCACATTCCTTCGTTGGCCCGACGGTCAGGTGGAACCCACGTTGTTGCTCCGTCGTGAAATCGCGCGAGTAATTCGTACACACCGGCCGGACCTCGTAATTACTCAGAGCCCCGAGCGCAACTGGGAGCGCATGCGCGCGAGCCACCCCGATCACATGGCCTCGGGCGAAGCGACGATGCGCGCGGTCTATCCCGACGCGCGCAATCCCCACGCCTTTCCCGAGCTACTGCGCGAGGGCCTGTCGCCGCACAGCGTGCCGGTCGTGTGGTTGAGCGGGAGCCAGGCCACGATGGTCGTCGACATAACGAAGCGCTTCAAGTACAAGCACGCGGCCCTCAAGCGCCACGTCTCCCAAGTGGGCGACCACAAGGCTCTAAAGAAGATGTTGAAGGGTTGGGCCCGCGCTGTCGCGAAGGACGCCGGCCTAAACAAGGGTCGTCTCGCCGAAGGTTTCAAGGTCGTCATCACCAGTTAACGCAACACCTGCGGTCCTAGTGTGTCGCTATGGATTCCGCGCCCGTCACCCCACGAACACCGATTGGTCAACGTCGTGGCGCGCAGGGACTCAATGAAATCTTCATCGGCCTGACTCGCGCAAACTTCTCGGGTCAGTTGCTCGCCGGTATCACCTTGTTGGCGATTGCGATTCCCGAACAACTCGCCACGTCGCAATTGGCTGGAGTACCGGCCTTCACCGCCATGATCGCGTTCATTACGGCCACGTTGGTCTTTTTCGTGATCGGATCCAATCCGATCGTCTCGGTGGGGGCCGACTCGACAATTGCGCCGCTCTTCGCCGTGGCGCTCCTTCGACTCGCGCCGGCGTCGTCGGCCGAATACATGGAGCTGGTCGCTGCGACGGCCGTGGTCGCCGGACTCATCATCATGGCGATCGGACTCTTGAAGCTCGGCTGGCTCGCCGATTTCCTGTCGTTGCCGATCGTCGCCGGCTTCATGGCCGGTATCGGCGTCATCATCATCACCCACCAACTCCCTCGGGTCCTCGGCGTTCCGTCGGGCGGTGAGTCCTTCATCTCGCGCCTCCAATGGATCAGCCACCAGTTCGGACACGTGAGCGCGTGGTCGGTCATCATCGCGCTCGGCACGCTCGTGGTCATGGTGGTCGGTGAGAAGCTCAACGCGAAGTTGCCGTGGGCGCTGGCGGCCGTCTTGGCCGCGACGATTCTCACGGCCGTCGGGTCACTCGCGAGTCACGGCGTGCAACAACTCGGCACCGTGAGCGCCGGGCTGCCGACGTGGCGCCTCCACTGGTTGAGCGGGTCCGAATGGGGGACTGTCTGCACCACCGCGCTCACCCTGGTGATCGTGATCCTGAGCCAAAGCGCCGCCACCAGTCGCACCACCGCTGACGACCTCGGGATCGCCGACAACATCAGCCGCGACTTCGTGGGCATCGGTTTGGCGAACGTCGCGTGCGGACTCGTCGGTGCCTTCCCGGTCAACGCCAGTCCGGCGCGAACAACGGTCACGAAACTGGCCGGCGGCCGCACGAAGCTCGTCCTGCTCGTGGCCGGGGTGGGCGCCCTGGTGCTCTCGCCGTTCGCCAAGTTCGCGCACATGATCCCCTTGGCAGCGCTGGCGGGCGTGCTGTTGTTCGTCGGTGGACGACTCATCAAAATCGGCCAGTTCCGCAAGATTCTCGAGTCGAGCCGATTGGAGTTCGCCTTCGCGCTCGTCTCGGCCTTCGGCGTGATCTTCATCGGCGTCGAGCAAGGTCTCGGGATCGCGGTGGGACTCGCGATCCTCGATCAGACGTGGCGATCGGCGCGTCCGAGGATGGTCGAGTTGGGTCGGCGCACGGGGACCACCAGTTGGGAGCCCGAAGAAGAGGAAGGCGTCGAGCGCGTCGACCACATCCTCGCCGTGCTCTTCGGGGAGGAACTATTCTTCGCCAACGCCGGCATCTTTCGACGCGAGATGCACGATCAGTTAGCGAAATTCCCCGAGACCGAGCACGTCGTCATCGACGCCGTCGCGATTGCCGACATCGACTTCACGGGCATGACCGCATTGAGTCAAGTCGTGGCTGACCTCACGAAGGACAAGATCTCAATCTCGTTCGCGCGCGCAAATGCCACCGTGCGCGAACGCCTCACGAAGTCAACGAACGCGGCTATTCATTCAATCACCCTCTTTGACAGCACGGACGCCGCGGCCGTGGCGGCCGAAGCGCAGACGACGCGCTAACTCTGGGCAAGTTGGCGCAACACGAAGTTGAGGACGCCGCCGTGGCGGAAGTACTCAGCCTCGGTGGGCGTGTCGATTCGCAGTCGCACCGCAAAGGTGGTTACCTCGCCATTCGTGCGCGTCGCGCGCAACGTCACCGTCGGCACGGTCGCGCCGCGGTTCAGCGCGTCGAGACCTTCGATCGCGAAGGTCTCCGTGCCGTCGAGGTCGTAGGTCGCGGCACTGTCACCGCTCTGGAACTGCAGCGGCAGCACGCCCATGCCCACGAGGTTGGCGCGGTGGATGCGTTCGTAGCTCTCGACGAGCACGGCCTTGACGCCGAGCAGCTTGGTGCCCTTGGCGGCCCAGTCCCGACTCGATCCGGTGCCGTACTCCTTGCCGGCGATGATCATGAGCGGCGTTCCCTCGGCTTGGTAGGCCATCGCGGCGTCGAAGATCGACATCTCGGTGCCCTCGGGGAGTTTCAGCGTCACGCCGCCTTCGGTCCCGGGCGCCATCTGGTTGCGGATGCGAATGTTGGCGAACGTGCCGCGCACCATGATCTCGTGATTTCCCCGACGGGTGCCGTAGCTGTTGAAGTCGGCCGCGACGACGCCACCGTCGATCAAGTACTTCCCGGCCGGCGAGGAGGCGCGGATGTTGCCGGCCGGTGAGATGTGGTCCGTCGTCACCGAGTCGCCGAGTTTGGCGAGCACTCGGGCCCCCGAGAAGTCCGAGACGACGCCCGGCTCCATCGTGAGTCCGTCGAAGTACGGCGGGAGCTTCACGTAGGTCGACTTCGTGTCCCAGGCGTAGGTCACGGCGTTCGTGGTCGGCACCTCCTGCCATCGCTCGTCGCCACTGAAGGCGCTCGCGTAGCGCTCTTTGAACATCGCCGGGGTGATCGAGGCGCGCACGGCCTCGGCCACTTCGGCGTCGCTCGGCCACAGGTCCGACAAGTAGACCGGCTTCTCGTTCGTACCCACGCCGAGCGGTTCACTCGCGAGGTCGATGTCCATCGTTCCGGCCAAGGCGTAGGCGACGACGAGCGGGGGGCTCGCGAGGAAGTTCTGCTTGACGTCGGGATGGATCCGACCTTCGAAGTTTCGATTGCCGGACAACACGGACACGACCGAGAGGTCGTGCTCGTTGACGGCTTCGGAGACGCCGGCCAACAGTGGACCGGTGTTGCCGATGCACGTCGTGCATCCGTAACCCGCGAGGTAGAAGCCCAAGGCGTCGAGGGGTTTCACCAGGTCGGCGCGCTCAAGGTAGTCCATGACGACGCGACTGCCCGGAGCGAGCGACGTCTTCACCCAGGGCTTCACGCTCAGCCCCAGTTCGACGGCACGCTTGGCCACGAGTCCGGCGGCCACCAAGACCGAAGGGTTGGAGGTGTTGGTGCACGAGGTGATCGCCGCGACGACGACCGCACCCTCGCGCAGTGTCTCGGCCATCTCCACGCCGTGAACCTCCATGGGTTCGCGACCGAGGGCGTCGCGAAACGCGCCACGCGCGCCGGACAGCGACACGCGGTCCTGGGGTCGTTTGGGCCCGGCGAGACTCGGCTCGACCGACGTGAGGTCGAGTTCCACGGTCTCGGAGTAGATCGGCTCCTTGGCCGCGCGATCGTGCCAGAGGCCCTGCACCTTGGCGTACGCCTCAACAAGGTCGAGCTGTTCTTGCGGACGACCAGTAAAGGCTAGGTAGTCGACGGTCAACTGGTCGATCGGAAAGATGGCGCACGTCGCGCCGTACTCCGGCGACATGTTGCCGATGGTGGCGCGCGTCTCGAGCGAGAGCGACGCCACGCCGGGTCCGTAGGCCTCGACGAACTTGCCGACGACGCCGTGCTTGCGAAGGAGCTCGGTGATCGTCAGGACGACGTCCGTGGCGGTCACACCTTCACGAGGGGCGCCCGAGAGACGTAGTCCGACGACCGGCGGAATCAGCATCGACGTGGGCTGGCCGAGCATGCCTGCTTCGGCCTCGATACCACCGACGCCCCAGCCGAGTACGCCGAGGCCGTTCACCATAGTCGTGTGCGAGTCGGTGCCGACCAATGTGTCGAGGTAGGCGACGCCGTCTTGTTCGAAGACGACGCGCGCGAGGTGCTCGAGGTTCACCTGGTGACAGATCCCCATGCCCGGAGGCACGACGCGGAACTTCTCGAAGGAACTCTGGGCCCACTTCAAGAACGTGTAGCGCTCGACGTTGCGTTCGTATTCGATCGCGACGTTCTGTTCGAAGCTCTCGGCGGTGCCGGAGTGTTCCAAGATCACCGAGTGGTCGATGACCAGTTCGACCGGCACCAGGGGATTGATCTTGTTCGGGTCGCCGCCGAGCGCGATAATCGCGTCGCGCATCGAGGCGAGGTCGACGACGGCCGGTACGCCGGTGAGGTCCTGCATGAGGACCCTCTCGGGCGTGAAGGCGATCTCTTTCGCGTCTTCACCGGCGGCCTCACCGTGGCGCGACGGATTCTCGCCCCATCGCGCGAGTGCCTCGATGTCGGCGGCGTTCACTTTCACTCCGTCTTCGTGGCGAAGAAGGTTCTCCAAGAGCACCTTGATGGAGTAGGGCAGCCGGTCGACACCGAGCGCCGAGAGCGCGTCGGAGCGCAGAGAGTAGTAGGTGAGTTCACGGCCCTGAACGTTGAGCGTCATCTTGGAGCCGAATGAGTTGAGTGAGTTCATGACTCCATTCTGCCGTGTTCGCCACGTCGGCGTTTCACCTCGTGGGCGATGGTGACGTGAGCGAAGTGCGAGACTTGAATCCATGACGTCGACCTACGACACGCTTCTGTCACGGCTGCAATCCGCCTTCGACACGCTCGAAGAGGGGGCTGACCCGGTCCTACGCACCTCGGACCGAAGCGATTACCAAGCGAACGGTGTGATGGCGCTCGCCAAGCGTCTCGGACGTCCCCCGCGCGACGTCGCCGAGGAGATCATTGGTCGCGCCGATTTGAGCGGTGTCGCCGTCGTGGAGATCGCGGGGCCGGGTTTCTTGAACCTGACCCTGAGTCCGGAGTTTCTCGGTGAGCAACTGACGGGCCTGCGCGACGACGACCGTCTAGGAATCGAGGCCGTGACCAAGACCAAGACCGTCGTCATCGACTACTCCGCGCCCAACGTCGCCAAGGAGATGCACGTCGGCAACCTTCGCTCGACGGTCATCGGCGACGCGCTGGCGCGAATGTACCGCTTCGCCGGACACCACGTCGTTGCCCGCAATCACGTCGGCGACTGGGGCACGCCGTTCGCGATGTTGATCGAACATCTCTTGGACCGCGGCGAAGGCGACGGTGCCACGCTCTCGATCGGCGACCTCGACGCCTTCTATAAAGAGGCCCGCACCAAGTTCGACGCCGACGATTCGTTCAAGGAACGTTCGCGCGCGCGCGTGGTCGCGCTGCAATCGAGTGACCCCGAGACGTTGCGTCTCTGGCGCGTCATCGTCGACCAGTCGATTGCCTACCTCGACCTCGTCTACCAAGACCTCGGCATCACCCTTACGGTCAACGACGTGGTGGGCGAGTCCTTCTACGACAACATGCTGAGCGACGTCGTCGCCGACCTCTCCGCTGCGGGATTGCTCGTCGAGAGTGGTGGCGCACTTTGCGTCTTTCCTCCGGGTTTCACGAATCGCGACGGCGAGGCGTTACCGCTCATCGTGCGAAAGAGTGACGAAGGCTTCGGTTACGCCGCGAGTGACCTCGCCGCAGTTCGTGACCGGGTCGACAATCTCCACGCCGACGAGATGCTCTACGTCGTGGGCGTGCCGCAAGCCCAGCACTTCGAGATGGTCTTCGCCGTCGCTCGCATGGCTGGCTGGTTGCCCGAGCACGTGCGCTGTGAGCACGTGACCTTCGGCAACGTGCTCGGCCCAGATCGCAAGATGTTCAAGGCGCGCAGCGGCGAGACCGTCAAGCTCGCTTCGCTGCTCAACGAGGCGATTGAACGCGCCGACGCGGCACTGAAAGAGCGCAACACCGATCTCGACGAGACGGCGAGGACGCAGTTGGCCGTCGCGATCGCGCGCGCGGCGATCAAGTACGCCGATCTCTCCACCGACCGCCACCACGATTACATCTTCGACCTCGATCGCATGATCGCCTTCGAAGGCGACACCGGTCCGTATCTGCAGTACGCGCACGCGCGGCTTCGATCGATCTTTCGTCGTCTGGGTGCACCCTGGGAGTCGACGGCTGTCGTCTTCTCACTTGACACTCCGCAAGAACGCCACCTGGCGCTCGGCCTGCTCGCGTTTCCCGAAGCCTTCGAAACCGCGCTCGCCTCGCTGCAACCGCATCGACTCTGCGTCTATCTCTTCGATCTGGCGCAGCGCCTCACCGCCTTTTACGACGCCTGTCCCGTGCTGAGCTCCGAGGGTGCGTTGCGCGATCAGCGACTGGCGCTGTGCGACCTCGCCGAGCGAACGCTCTCAATCGGACTCTCGGTGTTGGGTATCGACGCGCCGGAAAAGATGTAGGTCGTCGGGCTCGCCCTCTTCACCTTGTCATCTGTAGAGTGACATCGCGGGTCGAGGGACCTGTCGAACGGGGGAAGTTATGGACGTCAGGGCCTCAATCCTTAGTGAAGTACACGGTCCTTGGCACACCGAGACCATCGAGATCGACGATCCTCACGCCTATGAAGTTCGCGTCAAGATGGCGTACTCGGGGATGTGTCACTCGGACTTGCACCTGCAGACCGGCGCGCTGTCACAAGCTCCCGTCGCCCTGGAGATGATCTCGGGGCGTCCGACGATGTTCCCGATCATCGGGGGACACGAAGGTTCGGGCGTCGTCGAGGCCGTCGGCGACGGCGTGACGTCGGTCAAGGTCGGCGACCACGTGGCAACGTCGTTCATCCCCTCGTGTGGCAAATGCGAGTACTGCGTCTCGGGGCGCCCGTACATCTGTGACATGGCCGCCGGCACGCTCGCCGGTCCGATGATCTCGGACGGCACGTGGCGCCATCACCTCGGCGACACCAACGTCAATCGGATGTGCAACCTCGGTACGTTCGCTGACTACATCGTGGCCCACGAGGCGTCGGTGATCCGCATCGAACCGTGGTACGACCTTCGAGCCGCCGCACTCCTCTCGTGCGGCATCTCGACCGGCTTCGGAGCGGCCGTCAGTCGCGGTGGTGTGAAGCCCGGTGACGTGGTCGCGGTGATTGGCTGTGGCGGCCTCGGATCGGCCGCAATCCAGGGTGCCTTGCACGCCGGCGCACGCGCCGTGGTCGCGATTGACACCAATCAGTCCAAGATCGACCGCGCCATGAAGATCGGCGCCACGCACGGTTCGACGACGACGCTCGAGGCCGCGTTCACGATCCTTCCCGACCTGACGTGGGGCAAGAACTGTGACGTCGTGATCATCACGGTCGGCGAAGCCACCAGTGAGATCATCGAGCAAGCTCGTTCCATCACCGCCAAGGGCGGTGTGGTGGTCGCCGCGGGCCTCGCGGCGTGGGATCAGACGTCTGTCGAACTCAATCTCTTCATGTTCTCGATGATGAACCAGGAACTGCGTGGAACGGTCTTCGGTTCTGAAGCGCCGCGCATTCAGATTCCTCGACTCCTTCGACTCCATAACGAAGGTAAGTTCATGATCGACGAACTGGTCACCCAGGAGTACTCGCTCGATGAGGTGCAAAAGGGTTACGACGACTTGGAATCCGGCGAGAACATCCGCGGTGTCATTCGTTTCTAGTACTTAGTCAGCTATTCCAGTCGGCTGTCGCGTAGCGAACGTGTACGACGTCCTCGACTCGACCCCGCCGTGACGCCCTAAGGGAAAACCCCGACGCGTCACGGCAACATGCGCGAGAACTAGTGGAAATTCTGGTTGTTGCTGCTTTTGAAGGATGCTAAGGGGACGTTGCTCGAATAGCGATGTGGGGTTCGCGGCTAGAGGTCGCCCGCCCCGGGTTTGAGTCCCAGGGCGTTTCTCAGTCCAAGCGTGGACTTGGTGATATGAGGTTTCAGTGCACCAAGAGAGCGTGAACGCACTGCGCCGCTCATGACGCCGGCACCGTAGGCGACGTCGTCGGCCACGCCCAGTGGAATATCGGCCACGCGAATTCGCGTCGATCGCCAGCGATACGCCGTTCCCACGACGAACAGCGTCAACGCGCGACGGCGAAGCTTCGGATGCAGTGCACTCAGCACGATCACTATGCCGAACGTGCGTACCGCGGCCCGCGCCATCAGGGGACCGGCTCGAACCATGCCGCGTCCGACGAGTTCGTCCGCGACCTCGCCCGCGTCGTCAGTCGTCGCGAGTAGTCGCTCGCGAAGTTGTTTGCGTGCGGCGTTCATGATGCGAAGCCCGACCATCGGCTTGCCGACCATCGCGCTCACCCACGTCAAGAGCGTCCACGTATCGGCGCGAAAGGGCGCCAAACGCGTGCCGTGGCGCTTGGCGAGTTCGCTCGAGGACTGTCCGTAGCGAATGCGCTGAGCCCACCAACCGCGCCACGAGTCCCGGGCCCGGTGTGTGACGGCGACCTCAGCGACGTAGCGAACGAGCCAACCCTGGTCGTGCAGTCGCCACACGAGATCGACGTCCTCGCCGTAGCGCAGCGTCTCGTCGAAACCGTCACCGAAACTGCTCCGGCGAATCAACAAGCACGCACTCGGCACGTAGTGCACCGCCGAGTTGGGAATCACCAACGCGCCGCGATCACCCACGTCCAACGGACTGAATCGCTCTTCGAAGCGGTCGCGCAGCGACGGGCCATGAGTTCCTCGGATGCGCGGCGCGACGGCTCCTTCGAGGGGATCGCCGAAGTAGGGCTCTAGACGTGCGAGGACGTCGAGCGCGTTATCGAAGGTGACGTCGACGTCGATGAACCAGAGCAACGGCCGCGACGTGGCACGCGCTCCGGCGTTTCGAGCACTGCCCGGTCCATGATTCTCTTCCAGACGCACGACCTCTGCTCCGAAGCGTTGCGCGCATTTCGCCACGGCTTCGCCTTCGCTCGACGCGTCGTCGACGACGGTGACGTGAAGACCATTAAGTGACTCGAGAAGTGCGAATAGAGCATCGACGTCATTGTGAACCGGCACGACGACGTCGACGTCGTCAACATTTGCTTCGCTGCGATAGAGGGGATGGAGCAGTCCCTGTTGGACCAGCGTCCGGGCGAAACGCTCTTCGCCGGCCTGGACTTCGCCCCCGCCAACCCATCGTTCGGCCACGGCTCGAGATCCGCCGGGAAGACGCAATAATCGCCACGGTGATCCGCCGCTCAGTAGGTCGCGATCGAGGAATTTCGCGCCCTCGTCGAGGATCACCTTCGTCCCCATGGGGACCGGAACCTCGACCGGGAGCGGCGCCAGTGGGAGTAGTTGGCTCACGGGTGGAGTCTGACACGATTTGGTCCGGCGACGGTCGCGGCACCGGTCAGAATGGAGACGTTCGAGGAGGAACGATGCCGACCGAAACACTGACCGAAGAACAGGTTGTCGAGACTGAAGAGAGCGAGGAACTGCTCGTCGAAGAGGTTTCCATCGACGGACTGTGCGGCGTCTACTAAACGTGACGCCGTCTACCGCGGTCATTTTTGACGCGACCGCACCGTGGCAGTTGAACGAACAGGTCTCGTTGCGTGACGAGTCGTTCGGCGCGCTGGCGTACCACCACGGCACGCGTCGCCTGGTCTTCCTCAAGTCTCGCGAGCTCGTCGATCTTGTTCGCCGCGTCGCGGAGTTCGAGAGCGCCGACGCCGCAATCGACGCATTGGTTCCCGCGGACCAACACGCACGCTACGTATCGGCGCTGACGTCGCTCGTTCGCTCGGAGATTCTCTGTGGGCGCTGAGAGCTCGCTTCGCGATCGATTCGAACGAGGGCTGGCCGCCCCGATCTGTCTCACCTGGGAACTGACCTACGCCTGCAACCTCGCGTGCACGCACTGTCTCTCGTCGTCGGGACGACGCGACCCCAATGAGTTGAGCACGCGTGAAGCGAAGGCGCTGATCGACGAGATCGCCGCGATGCAGATCTTCTACGTCAATATCGGCGGCGGCGAGCCCATGATCCGACGCGATTTCTTCGAACTCATCGAACACGCCGTCGACCAGCACGTCGGCGTCAAGTTCTCGACGAACGGAACCCGAATCGACGAAGCGGCCGCGCGTCGACTGGCGAGCATCGACTATCTCGACATCCAGGTCTCGATCGACGGCGTGGACGCCGTGACCAGTGACCGAATTCGCGGTGCTGGCAGTTACGACAGCGCTCGTCGTGCGATGGACAATTTGTTGGCCGCGGAGTTCGGTCAGTTCAAGATCTCGGTCGTGATGACCCGAGAGTCGATCGAACAGCTCGACGAATTTGAGAAACTCGCCGCGCACTACGGCGCCGAGCTTCGACTCACGCGTCTACGGCCCTCGGGCCGAGGCGTCGACGTGTGGCAAGAACTGCACCCTACGCTCGAGCAGAATCGACGCCTGTATAAGTGGCTGGTCGAACGTCCGAACGTGCTGACCGGCGACTCGTTCTTCCACCTCTCGGCGCTCGGCGAACCGCTCTCGGGTCTCAACCTCTGCGGCGCCGGTCGCGTGGTCTGTCTCATCGACCCGGTCGGTGAGGTCTACGCCTGTCCCTTCGTGATCCACGATGAGTTCCGCGCCGGCAACGTGCGCGCGGCGGGCTTCCAGGACGTGTGGCAGAACAGCGAATTGTTTCGATCGCTGCGCGAGCCGGGAAACGCCGGCGGGTGCGCGTCGTGCGGTTCGTACGACGCGTGTCGCGGCGGGTGCATGGCGGCGAAGTTCTTCACCGGACTCGAGATGAGCGATCCCGACCCCGAGTGCGTCTTCGGACACGGCGAGACCGCGCTCGCCGCCAAGAAGGTGTTGCGGCGACCAACACCGTCGCCCGATCACTCCCGAAGAATCCCGGTTTCGATCTCCTCGCGCTGACGGGTCCAATTTGGGCCCTCGGATAAAGTCGCACTGAGTCGGGAACGGGGAATTGATGGCGAACAAGTGGTTTGAGTCGGTGGCCGTCGCCCAGCGTCGAGCCGAGAAACGTCTCCCCAAGTCCGTCTACGCCGCCCTCGTCGCCGGATCCGAAAAAGGACTCTCGTCAAGGGACAACCTGGAGTCCTTCGACCTTCTGGGATTCGCGCCGCACGTGGCCGGGAACAAGCGCGAGCGCACGATGTCGATGACGGTCATGGGCCAATCGGTTTCGATGCCCGTTCTGATCTCACCGACCGGTGTGCAGGCCGTGCACCCCGACGGCGAGGTGGCGGTCGCTCGGGCCGCGGCCAATCGCGGGGTCGCGATGGGACTCAGCTCGTTTGCGAGCCGATCCGTCGAAGAGGTCTGCGCGGTGAACGCTCAGGTGCTCTTCCAGATGTACTGGTCGGGGGACCGCGACACGATGCTCGCGCGCTTGGCCCGGGCGCGTGACGCCGGCGCCAAGGGGATCATCCTCACCCTCGACTGGTCCTTCGCCAACGGGCGCGACTGGGGAAGTCCGTGGATTCCCGACAAGATCGGACTGAAGGCGGTCGTGAAACTCGCGCCCGAAGTGGCGCGGCGACCTCGCTGGTTCTGGTCCTACGCCAAGACCGGTCACATGCCTGGACTGTTGACGCCGAACATGGCCAAGCTCGGCGAGAAGCCCCCGACGTTCTTCGGCGCGTATTACGAATGGATGCAGAGCCCGTTGCCTGATTGGGATGACGTGGCGTGGCTGCGCTCGAACTGGGACGGACCCTTCATGGTGAAGGGCGTCAGCCGGGTCGATGACGCCAAACGCGTCGTCGATCTCGGAGCGACGGCACTCTCGGTCTCCAATCACGGCGGCAACAATCTCGACGGTACGCCGGCGCCGATCCGGGCACTGCCGGCCGTCGCGGACGCCGTGGGCGACCAGATCGAAGTCCTGCTCGACGGGGGCGTTCGCCGTGGCAGCGACGTGGTGAAGGCCCTGGCGCTCGGTGCCCACGCCGTGATGATCGGTCGCGCGTACTTATGGGGACTGGCCGCCGAAGGTCAGGCCGGGGTGGAGAACGTGCTGGACGTGGTGCGCGGCGGTATCGACTCGACGCTGCTCGCCCTCGGCAAGTCCGACGTGAGCGAACTCGATCGCAGTGACGTCGTCGCGCCCGATGACTTCTTTCGAAGGCTGGGCCAGTGAGTCGCGTCGCCATCGTCACCGGCGCGGCGCGCGGCATCGGCGCGGCGACCGTGGACGCGTTGGTGAACGACGGCTACCGAGTGATCGCGGTTGACCGCTGCCGCGACATTCCCGAGGTCCCGTACGCGCTGGCGACCTCGGCCGACTTGGACGCCGTCGTCGCGCGCCACGGCGACTCGGTGCTCGGGCTGGTCGGTGACGTGCGAAGCGCGTCGGACATGCAACTCGCGGTCGAGACCGCGACGCGTCACTTCGGGCGCCTCGACGCGGTCGTCGCATGCGCCGGGGTCGTCGTGGGTGGTGCCGCGATCTGGGAGTTGACCGACGCCGCGTGGGACGCGGTCTGGTCGGTGAACGTCCTGGGCACCCGGCGGTTAATCGACGCGGCCGCTCCGACATTGATCGCGAACGGCAAGGAGGCGCACGGCCGGGTGGTGGCCGTCGCGTCGGCCGCCGGCCGCACGGGTCTTTACCATCTCGCGGCCTATTCGGCGGCGAAGCACGCGGTGGTCGGACTCATCCGCGGCACCGCGATGGACCTCGCGCCCTACGGCGTGACCGCGAACGTGGTCAGTCCCGGGTCGACCCGCACGGGCCTGCTTGACGCGTCCGCCAAGTTCTATGGACTCGCGAGTGCCGAGGTTTTCGCCCAGCAACAGCCCATTGGCCGTCTCATCGAACCCGTGGAAGTCGCCTCGACGATTACGTGGCTCTGTTCACCGGCCGCCTCAGCCGTCACGGGCGCGGACGTCGCGGTCGATGGCGGCATGACCGTCGGTTGACGCCGGCGTCGCCTCACTCGAATGTCGGTGTTTCCCGGTGGACGTGCCGTCAACGGTTCACGGCATGGGATGGGCCTGGAAGAACGTCCACATCAGTGTGTTGGCGTTGACCAGACTCGACTGCGGGCCGAGCAGTGCAGTGATTGACGACGGTAGCGTCGGTCGGCCCGGCCATTCGTGTCCCTCGCCGTAGATCTCGTAGAGCTCGACCTGCGCACCGTTGGCGCCGAGCCCTGTACAACACGTGAAATTGAAGGTCGCCTTGGTCGAGGACTCGCCGTTGGCGTGGGAGTGGATGAACTCATCCAGAACAATGATGGCGCCAATCAAGATTCCGATGAGGATGGCGATGACGAGGAGTTGCCGCATCGTCTCGCCGAGCGAGCGCTTCGGGGTCTCCGCCATGGCCGCCACATTAGGTTGAGCCCGCGGATTTTCTCAGAGGTTCAGTATCGAATGCAGTAGGGTCGAAGGTGCCTCGCGGCAGCGAAGTTGGTGAGATTCCAACGCTGTCCCGCAACTGTAAGTGGTCGTGCATTAGGACCATGTAGCCAGGTCGCCTTCCGCGAGGAGATGTGAAAGACAGCTCTCGAGGTAAGGAGCGGTCGTTCGGATATCCATCCGTCGCCCAACCCACTTCGACGGAAAGGAGATATCCATGTTCAAGTCCCTACGGTTGGTTCTCGCGCTCTTCTTGAGTGCGTTGGCCCTTCCCTTCATCGTTTCGAGCAGCGCCAGCGCCGCGACGAAACCGAGTTGCGTCGTGTCGCTTTCGCCCACGGCCACCGAAACGCTCTACGCCATCGGTGCCGGACCCGAGGTGCAAGCGGTCGACACCGACTCCAACTACCCGACGACCGGTCTGCCCAAGAAGCGCGTTAATGGGCTCAATCCCAGCGTCGAAGCGATCATCGGCATCTGCAAGACCTCGTCGACCCACCCGTCAACCAAGCCCGACCTGGTCATCATCTCCTATGACGCCAACGACGTCAAGGAGAAGTTGACCGCGCTCGGCGTGAAAGTCGTCGAACAAGACGCACCGTCGAACGTGGCGGGCGCACTCAGCCAGATCGAACAACTCGGCACACTCACCGGGCACGTGAAGAATGCCGACAAACTCGCCGCGTCGATCAAGCAGACCATCAACGCGGATATCGCCTCGGTGCCCAAGCTCCCGGGCAAATCGCTCACCGCGTATTACGAGCTCTCTACGGACTTCTATTCACTGACCAGTTTCACGTTCGTCGGATCGTTGTTGAAAGCGCTCGGTGTCGTGAACATCGCTGACCCCAAGAACACGACGGCCGACGCTGGTTACCCGCAATTGAGTGCCGAGTACATCGTCAGTGCGAATCCCAAGATGATCTTCCTCGCCGACACGCTCGGTGGTAAGGCGTCGGCGTCGTCGGTCGCCAAGCGGCCCGGTTTCTCCAAGGTCGCAGCGGTCGAAGATCACGAAGTGATCGGACTGAATGACGACATCGCGTCTCGTTGGGGCCCGCGCCTCAGCATCCTCATGAATCAGATCACGGCCGCCGTGAAGGGCGCGCTGAAGAACTCCAAGCTCTGGAAGTAAACCGTTGAGTTCCAATCCACCCACGACACGTCGAGTGGCCTTCGTCGCGGCCGGTACGGTCGTGGCGCTCTTCGTCGCGATCGTGTGCGGATTGGTCATCGGTCCGACGTCGGTCCCCACGTGGCGAGTGGTCGGCGACATATTCGCGCACGTGGGCATCGGTCACAACACGCTCACGCCACTGCAGTCGACCGTCGTCTGGACGCTGCGAGCACCCCGAATGGTGATCGGCCTGCTGGCCGGGTCGATGCTGGCGGTGGCCGGCGGGACCTACCAGGGCGTCTTTCGCAATCCGCTGGCCGATCCGTATCTGCTGGGCGTTGCTTCGGGCGCCGGGCTCGGCGCCACGTTCGCGATCATCGACCTAAGTCACGGCGTCGGTACGCCGACCTGGACGCCGCTACTGGCGTTCGTCGGGGCGATGGCGGCGGTCATCGTGACGTGGTTGATCGGCGGTCGCTCGATTCGATCGAATACGTCGACGTTGATACTCGCCGGCGTGGCGGTGGCGTCACTGCTCACGAGTGCACAGACGTTTCTCCAGCAGCAATCCAGCGCGGGCTCGATCACGCGGGTCTACATCTGGCTGCTCGGTTCGCTCGCCAGTGCCGGATGGGGCACGGTCTGGCTGGTCTTTCCCTACGTCATTGTCTGCATCATCATCTGCGTCGGGGCCGGGAGAGCGCTCGACGTCATGAGCGTGGGCGAAGAAGAATCGCGCTCGCTCGGCGTGCCGGTTCGGCGCGTGCGTTTCATCGTGATCGCCGCCTCGTCGCTCGGCACGGCGGCCATCGTGTCGGCCGTTGGACTCATCGGCTTCGTCGGTATCATCGTGCCGCACATCGTGCGTCTCCTGGTGGGGACGTCGTACCGAAGGATCCTGCCGATCTCGGTGATCTTCGGCGCGGCCTTTCTGGTCTTCGCCGATACCATCGCACGTACTGTTATTGCGCCGTCGGAGTTGCCACTCGGCGTGGTGACCGCACTCATTGGCGCCCCGGTCTTCGTTGTCATCCTCAGCCTTCGCCGACCGGTTCCGGTATGAGTTCGGTCGAGGTCAATGAGTTAAGCGTTCGCGCCGGCAACAAGACGCTGATCTCGGACGTGACCTTGGCCTTCGAACCCGGCACCTGGAGCACGATCATTGGACCGAACGGGGCCGGCAAGACGACGCTGGTCGAGACAATCGCGGGGCTTCGACGCCCGTCGCACGGTTCGGTGTCGATCCTCGGCGAAGCGCTCACTGAGATGAACGAACGCGAGCGCGCTTTGCGCGTGGCGCTGGTCCCGCAGCATCCGGTCGTGCCGAGCGGAATGAGCGTGTACGACTACGTCGCGCTCGGACGAGTCGCCCACCACGGGTTGTTCCACTCCGCGAGCCCGCGCGACCGCGTGGTGGTCGAGTCGGTTTTGGAGCGACTTTCGCTCGCGGAGTTCCGTGGACGCGACGTGGCGACGCTTTCGGGCGGCGAGCGCCAGCGGATGGTGCTCGCCCGAGCCCTCACCCAGTCCACGATGGTCGTGGTCTTGGATGAGCCGATTACCGGACTCGACCTGCGCCACCAGATGAACATGCTGGAGCTGATGAAGAGCGAGGTCCACGAGTGCGGTCTCACGGTCGTGGCGACCTTGCACGATCTCACGTTGGCTGGGCAGTTCGCCGATCGCCTGGTGTTGCTCGATCGCGGCGAAGTGGTGATCGACGGCCCGGCCGCAGCGGTGATTCGCAGCGACGAGTTGGCGAAGCGCTACGGCATGAACTTGTGCGTCGTCGACGTCGACGGCGCCGACGTCGTCGTACCCGTTCGACACGGCGACAACGTGAACGGCGCGTGAAGCATTTCGAAGGGACTTTTGTAATCCCTTAGACTTGTGAAAAGTAACGAAGGGAACCACGTGCGACGCACGCGAATCGTAGCCACCATCGGTCCGGCCTCGGAGAGCGACGAGGTCCTGAAGGCACTGGCGGTCGCTGGCGTCGACGTCTTTCGACTTTCCTTCGCCCACGGCGACATTCCTTCGGGAATCGCACGACTTCGTCGACTGCGGGCCCTCGTGCCCGACCGAGCGATCATGGTGGACATCCCCGGCCCCAAGATTCGCGCCGGTTCCTTCGGGACGACGCCCGTCGTACTCACCGTGGGCGACGCGATCGAGTTGAGCGAGGGATTCGACGAGACCTCGAGCGCCAAGCACATCGTCGTGGAGCGACTCCACGTGTTGGCGCAATTAAGTGAAGGCGACAAGATTCACATCGGCGACGGGGGAGTCTCGCTGCTCGTCGAACAGACCGGATCCAAGGCCCGGGCCCGCGTCACGTCAGGGGGAACCGTCATGGGCAAGCCGGGACTCTCGCTGCCGTCGTCGTTGCTGAACGATCGCCTACCGACCGACGACGACCGCGAGCGCCTCGAAGCGTTGCGCACCGAATCCTTTGAGATCCTCGCGGTCTCTTTCGTGCGTTCGGCCTTCGACATGGTCTCGGTTCGCACCGCGCTCGCGCGTGACGACGTCATGATGATGGCCAAGATCGAAACCGGTGAGGGCGTGGAGAACCTGGACGAGATCATTACGGTCTCGGACGCGATCATGGTCGCGCGCGGGGACCTCGGCGTGCGAATGCCGATCGAAGAGGTTCCGCACCTCCAAAAGGAGATCGTTCGACACGGCGTGCGCTACGCCCGACCGGTCGTGGTCGCGACCCAGATGCTCGAATCGATGACACACTCCCAGGTGCCGACGCGCGCCGAAGTCACCGACGTCGCCAACGCCGTGCTCGATGGTGCCAGCGCAGTTATGTTGAGCGGTGAGACGGCGATCGGCGACGACCCGGTCGCAACCGTGACGACGATGGACCGGATCGTGCGACGCGCCGAAGAGTATTTCGACTATCAGGGATGGGGCGCGAGCCTCGGTGTCCAACAGATCGGCGCCGGCACGCGCTCGACCCGGGTCACCGCCGCCATCACCGGCGCCGCGTGGCGCGCCGCGATGGAAGAAGGGGCCGTGGCAATCGTGGCCTGCACCCGCTCCGGCATGACCGCTCGCGCAATCTCACGTTTTCGACCGCCCATGCCGATCGTCGCCATCACGCCGAGTGACGCGACCGCTCGACAACTGCACTCCTCGTGGGGCGTGCAAGAGATTTACGTCTCACCGGCCCAGGACATCGATGAACTATGTGACGTTGCGGTCACTCGACTCAAGCAGTCCGGTATCGCCAAGGCCGGTGACCCGATCGTGATCATGGCCGGATCGGCCTCGGGCGGCGCGCAGGTCACCGACACCGTTCGCATGCTCATCGTTGCGTAGGGCGACACACTTTCTTGAAATTTCGGTAAGAAATCCTTCACCGGGACATCCGGGTTCCTCGGTGGTGGCGAATATCCCTCAGTGCCGCAAGCACCGCGGCTGACGTTGGACTCCAAGAAACCAACGGAGCCTCCGATCGGTTCCATGAACGTGGGTCGACACGGAGGACTGGCAATGCAAGACATCTCTCGTAGGGGCTTCTTGAAGGTCGCTCGCAACGGAATCGCAGCAGCGGGACTCGTGGCCGCCCCAACGGCGTTGATCGCCACGGCCGGTGCTGCGGCTCAATTCGCTCGGGCTTACTGCGCCGGACCGGACCCCAGTACGACACTCATGGTCTGGGCCACGCCATTCAGGTTGAGGTAGTCCACGTGGATCGTGTCGCCGGGCTTCTTGGCCAACAGGATCGACTGAAGGATGCTGCCCGACGTCGCGGACTGCCCGTCGATGGAGGTGATGACGTCACCGGCCACGAGACCGGCCTTGTTGGCGGGCGTTCCCGCGACGGTGCCGGCGATGGTGACACCGTTCGATGAGTTCGCGCTTGTGCCCGCCGCGGTCGCCGAATCAAATTCGACACCTAAGAAGGCGGTCGCCCCGATGTGGACGCCCGAGATGGCGTTGTCATCGCGGATGGATGTGACAATCGCCAGGGCCGTGTCGATAGGAATCGCGTAACCCCGGTCACTCGACGTGTTGCCCGGGGCGAATCCGAAGCCGCCGTTGAGGTCCGAGCCCGCGGTGTCCATGCCGACGACGTCACCCTTGTCATTCACCAATGGTCCGCCGGAGTCCCCGGGTTGGATGGCCGCGTTCACTTCGATGAGTCCGTTCAAGTGCTCGGATCCGGCGGGATTCGTCTGGTCGCCCGCGGTAATCGCCTGGTCGAGGGCGACCACGGAGCCGGCGACGAAGCTCGGCGTGCCGCCGAGGCCCCCGGCGTTGCCAATGCCCACGATCTTCTCGCCCGAGGAGACCTTGTTGGAGTTCGCGGTCTTGATCGTCGTGAGACCACTCGCGCCCTTCAATTGGATGAGCGCCACGTCCTTGGCGAGGTCGTAACCAACGACGGCCCCGACGTACGTCGTGTTGGTGGCGACGTCACGCACCGAAAGGGTCTGGGCGTCTTCGACGACGTGGTTATTGGTGAGGATCAGACCGTTCGAAGTGAGGATCATGCCCGTTCCTTCGGCGGTGCCGTTCGCGCTGGCGAAGGTCGAGGTGATGTCGACCAGGCCGGGATCCACTTTGTTGGCGATCTTCGCGGCCGCGGCGTCCGCCTTGGTGTTCTGTGGCGTCACCGAGGGATATTGGAAGGAGGGTGATTCACCACCGTTGCCCAAACCTTCGGAAGGGAAGCTGTACTTCGGCGCGGCGGAACGAATCGGCGCGGGCTTCACGACGTCGTGTCCCAGGATGAAGCCCGCGCCACCGATCGCCAGGACCAGCACGAGCGCGCCGAGTGCCTTGGCCAGTCGCCAATGTGTCTTGCTAATCGTGACGGTCCTCACCGCCGCCTCGGGGCTCGCGACCTCGTCGGTTGGTGGAACCACTGGGTTTTCGTCGTCCCACTCCATCGGGACCTCCTTCATTACGCGTTCGGATCGAACTTCAGTATCAGCGTCGAACGTGAACTGGTTCTAGTGGATACCTAAGAAGTCGCTAAATGGTCCTACGTGAAGCGTATTGGCCCATCTGATGAGCCACTCCTCGCGCAGAGGCGTCGAGAAGAATGGGTCGACATGACGTGGACCTCGAATCTCGAATGACCGATGACTGATCGACTGCTCTTGGTCGGGATGATGGCGGTCGGCAAGACCACCGTCGGACAGCTCAGCGCCAAGAGACTGGGGTGGTCATTCCTCGATTCCGATGCCCAACTGTTGGCCGACACCGGACGCACGGCTCAGGCGGTCTTCGACACCGATGGCGACGAAGCGCTTCGTTCGTTGGAGAGCCACGCGCTCGCCGAAGCGATCGCGCATCCCGTTCCAGTGGTGATCGCAGTCGCCGGTGGGGTCGTTCTCTCCGAGGTCAATCGCGCCTTGTTGGTGCGCTCCGGCGTTGTCGTGTGGCTACGCGCCTCGATCACCACCCTGAGCGAACGAGTCGAGCGCGGGGGAGCGAGGCCGCGCCTCGACGCAGATCCGACGCAGTCGCTGCGCGATCTTTATCTCACTCGTCATGCGCTCTACGCTTCAGTGGCGCAGTTCGTCGTCGACGTTGACGATCTCCCTCCCGAAGAAGTCGTCGCGCGAATCTTCGAAGACACGGGTCTGGGAAACGCCGAGCAGTAGTTGGGATACGACCGCTGACGCGGTCCGTTCTGGTCGCCTGTAGGTTTGGCCGATGGCTCCGCTGGCGTACACCGACGTCGGCGCGAAGTACGCCTTCTGCGTGGTCCTCGGAATGTTCGCGGCGTCGGAGTGGAGCATTCGATTTCGCAGTCAGAAGAATCACGGCGGTACGCGAAAGGACCGTGGGAGCTTTTACGTCATCGTTTTCACCTCCGTTTTGGGCATCGGCGCGGCCTTCGCCCTCGCGCACTTTGTGCAATCCGCGGGCATCAGGGTCGCGCGCTGGCCAATCTTCATCATCGGACTGGCGATCGTGATTCTCGCAATGGCACTTCGACGGTGGGCGGTCTTAACGCTCGGACAGTTCTTCACGGTCCAGGTTCAAGTGCGGAGCGGTCAGACGGTCGTTGACACCGGTCCGTATCGATGGGTTCGCCATCCGTCGTACACGGCGATCACGATGTCGTTCGTGGGCATCGGTGTGGCCTTGGAGAACTGGCTGTCACTGCTCGTTTTGATCGTCGTTCCCACCATCGGACTCGTCATTCGGATTCGCGTCGAAGAGCGTGCCCTGCTCGAAGCACTCGGAGAACCGTATCGAGAGTTCTCGGCGACTCGGGCGCGACTCATCCCCAAGCTGTGGTGAGCAACTTCATCGCATTCGAGTTCGTTGTTTCGCGACCGCAGTGGTGCCCCCGACAGGAGTCGAACCTGCGCACATGGCTTCGGAGGCCAATGCTCTATCCACTGAGCTACGAGGGCAATTAGCGAAGCCTACCCCTGGCGTTTCGCGACTCATTTTCGAAAGTGGTGGCGCGACCTCGTAATGTTCATCTATGAGTGCAGAGCCAATCGCCGCGTCGTTGCTGCCCGACACCGCCGAGATCTCTGCGAACGATGTCGTCATCGGCGGCGTCTCGTTGCGCGGACTCGCGGGTTCTTACGGCACTCCTTTGTTCGTCTATGACGAGGAGACCGTGCGCGCTCGCTGTCGCGAAGCGGCCGGTGCCTTCGACGACGGCGTTGCGTTCGCGGCCAAGTCATTCCTCTGCGGCGCGATGGCCCGCTTGGCCTTTGAAGAAGGTCTCTGCATCGACGTCGCGACCGGCGGCGAACTCGATCTCGTGCTGCGCTCCGGTGTGCCGGCCGGGCGCGTCATCATGCACGGCAACAACAAGTCGGCCGACGAATTGGAACGAGCGATTGAAGTCGGTGTTCATCGACTGGTCGTGGACAACTTCGAAGAGATCGCCATGCTCGCGACCCTCGTCAGCGTGTCGTCGCCGCTCGACTGCTTGGTGCGCGTGACGCCCGGTGTCGAAGCGCACACGCACGAGTTCGTTCGCACCGGCCAAGAGGACAGCAAGTTCGGTTTCTCGGTTGCCACGGGCGACGCACGAAAGGCGATCGACGAACTACGCGCCATTCCCGGTCTGACGCTGCATGGCGTCCACGCACACATTGGCTCGCAAGTCTTCGAACTCATCGGCTTCGTGGAGTCGCTGACGATCCTGGCGAAGTTCATCGCCGAGGACGACTTCGACGAACTCTGCGTCGGCGGTGGGTTGGGCGTCGCCTACGTCGCCGGTGAGTCGGCGCCGTCGATTCACGAGTGGGGTGACGCGATCCGCGTCGCGGCCCACGAAGTCGGTCTCGACACCAACGTGCGTCTCCTCGCCGAACCCGGTCGCGCCATCGTCGCCCAAGCGGCCGTGACGCTGTATCAGGTCGGCGCGGTGAAGCCGGTTGAGCAACGTACGTATATGGCGGTCGACGGTGGCATGAGCGATAACCCGCGACCCGTGCTTTACGGATCCGGTTACGAGGCCTTCGAGGTCGGCGATCCGCTCGCCAGTCGTCCCCAGAACGTGCGACTCGTCGGCAAGCACTGTGAGAGCGGCGACGTATTGATCGACGAGGCGTGGCTGCCCGAGTCGACCGGCGTGCGCAGCATCATCGCGACGCCCGTCACCGGCGCGTACGGCTATTCGATGGCGTCGAACTACAACCGCGTGCCGCGACCGGCGGTGCTATTCGTGCGCGACGGCATAGTTCGCGAGGTACTGCGCCGAGAGACCTTCGACGACATGGCGCGACTCGAAGTTTGAAGTCAGCACCGGTGAAATGGTCGGTTAGCCTTTAAACGTGAGCAAGCCGGTCGTTCGAGTCGGAATCATTGGTGCCGGCAACGTCGGCGCCGCCCTGGTCGAACTGCTCAATGATCCGGATCGCCGCGAGGCGTTGCTCGACGCGGCGACCGGACCCATCGAACTCGTGGGCGTCGCGGTACGCGACGCGGCCAAGCGCCGCAAGGGAATCCCTAAGCAACTACTTACCACCGACGTGGCCGGGCTGGTTGCCAATGACGACCTCGACATCCTGGTCGAGCTCGCGGGCGGCATCAAGCCGGCGCGGGTCTACATCGAGACGGCCCTTCGTCACGGCGTGTCGGTCGTCACCGCCAACAAGGCCCTGATGGCCGAGTGCGGTACGGAACTCGCGCAGTTGGCCCACCAGAACGGTGCCGACCTCTTCTACGAGGCCGCGGTCGGCGGGGGCATCCCGATCCTTCGCGCGTTGCGCACGTCACTCGCCGGTGAACGTATCGACCGCGTGATGGGAATCGTGAACGGGACGACGAACTTCATCCTCTCCAAGATGACGAGCGAGGGTAGCGACTACGCCGCGGCACTCAAGGAAGCGCAGTCCCTGGGCTACGCCGAAGCCGAACCGAGCGCGGACGTCGAGGGCTACGACGCCGCCGCCAAGGTTCAGATTCTCTCGTCACTGGCCTTCGGGACCGAACTCGTCGGTGACGCGATCGCCCGCCAGGGTATCGTCGGCATTCGTTCGGTCGACATCGAATTCGCGCGACGAACCGGCTACGTGATCAAGCTCCTTGCCGTCGCCGAGCGCGTGGGCGACTTGGGGATCTCTCGCCGAGCCCACCCGGCCCTGATCCCGATGGAACACCCGCTCGCGTCGGTCCACGGCGCCATGAACGCGGTCTTCGTCGAAGGCGTGCGCAGCGGTCCGCTGATGTGGCTCGGCCAGGGCGCTGGGGGAGAGGCGACGGCGACCGCGGTGCTGGGCGACCTGCTCGACGCGGCGCGCAACCGATTCAGTGGCCGACACGACGTCCCCTTCAGCGTGGATCGAACACTGCACAGCGTGCCCGCCGGTGAACTCGAGAGCGTCTTTTATATCAGCATCGACGTGTTGGACCGACCCGGTGTGCTCGCCGCCGTCGCGGGGATCTTCGGTGACAACGGCGTGTCGATCCAGTCAATGGAGCAGTCGGGATTCGGCGACGAGGCCCGACTCGCGTTCTTGACGCACATGGCCCTCACCGATCGCGTCACTGCCACCGTGAAGGACCTCGCGAAACACAAGTCCGTGGACTCGATCGGCGCGTGCTTACGAGTGATCGACGGAGGTCGCGGGTGATCGGGTGGAAGGGCTTGTTGCTCGAATACGCGCAGTGGTTCGACCTCGACGGCGTCGACGAGATCGTGACCTTGCAAGAGGGTCACACGCCACTCATCCACGCCGAACGACTCTCCGAGCGCGTGGGCGCCGACGTCTGGCTGAAGTACGAAGGAATGAATCCCACGGGCTCGTTCAAGGATCGCGGCATGACCATGGCGATCACCAAGGCCAAGGCCAACGGGGCCACATCAGTCATCTGCGGATCGACGGGTAATACGTCAGCGTCGGCCGCGGCCTACGCCGGCAAGGCCGGAATGGACTGCGTGGTCCTCGTGCCCGAGGGCAAAATCGCCCAGGGCAAGCTCGCCCAAGCCATTGTCTACGGCGCCCGGGTCCTGCAGATCCGCGGCAACTTCGATCAAGCGCTCAATCTGGCGCGCGAGCTGACTCAGCACTTGCCGATCACGATCGTTAACTCGATCAACCCCGATCGCATCGAGGGCCAAAAGACCGGTGCCTTCGAGATCATCGACGTGCTCGGGAAGGCCCCCGACATCCTTTCGATCCCCGTCGGCAACGCCGGCAACATCACCGCCTACTGGCGGGGCTTCACGCAGTACCACTTCGCCGAACGATGCAAGATCCTCCCCAAGATGTGGGGATTCCAAGCCGCTGGTGCCGCGCCCATCGTCCTCGGATATCCGGTCGCGAATCCCGAGACGATCGCCACGGCGATTCGCATCGGTAATCCCGCGAGCTGGGTCCCGGCGCTCGAAGTGATTCACGAATCCCTGGGCGACATACGCGCCGTCACCGACGACGAGATCCTCGAGGCGTACCGCTACGTCGCTCGCTACGAATCGATCTTCTGTGAGCCGGCGTCGGCGGCGTCGATCGCCGGCATCATCAAGTACGGCGTCCCGAAGGATTCGACGGTCGTGTGCGTACTCACGGGCAATGGTTTGAAAGACCCCGACACCGCGGTCGAGACCAGCGTCACCCCCGACGTCGTGGACGCGACGTTGAAGACGCTTCTCGCGAAACTCTCCTGAAAGCGCGCACCCTCGACTATTCGCTACGCATCACCCGCGCCGCCGACGTCCGGGCAGCTTCGCCCCGCATCACCTGCGCCGCCGACCGTCGCGGGCACCTCTTTTGGCCCATGATGTAGGTGGTCAGCCTTGGAAACTGAGTAGTGCCAGCACTACGCAAATTGACGCCCGCGACGCGTTGATCTCGCCTCATATTTTGGGGCGCCAAGCCCAGATGAGCGGAATCGTTGGAATTCAGCGCAGACTCCGCTACACTGGTGATGTCGTCCACGACCGGCCTTTCCCCGGTGTGAGGAACTCTTCCGAGACGACGTTTCCCGATTTTTCTTCTTCGCTCATTCAATTTTGTCGAGCGGAGCGAAAGGAACCACCTATGGCTGTAAGGCCTTCCCCAGACCGGTCCGATCTTGAGTCCAAGACTCGCGAGGACCTCCAAACCATCGCCAAGGTAAAGGGTGTCGACGTTTCGGCGCGCGCTTCCAAGGCCTCACTGATCGAAGCGATCATGGGCGATCCCGCTCCCACCGGCGACTCTTCGGAGTCCGTTTCACGCGCCGTTCGTTCACGGCGCATTGTGGCGACGCCGCCCGACGACTTCGATGAACTGCTCGGTGAGTTCGTCGCCGACGCGAAAACTGACCACGTGGCACCGGCCGCCGACGCTGAGTCCCCGACGACTGAATCGACGCCCGCGGCGCCGAGTTCGAACGGTGCCGAGCGTTCACAACCGGCGCCCCGTCAGAACACCCAGCCGCGCCAGGACCGACAGCCGCGCGACTTCGGCAACGACACGGCCGGACGCAACCGCCGCAACCGTCGCAACCGAAACGGACGCGAGCGCTTCGGGGGCGACTCCATGCCCAACGCCGACCAGCCCTACGCCGGCGATCTCATCGAGATCGAAGGACTGCTCGACCTGCGTGACGACGGCTACGGCTTCTTGCGCACCAAGAGCTACCACCCGTCGCCGAACGACGTTTACGTTTCGATCAACCAGGTGCGTCGCTACCACCTGCGAAAGGGCGACTCCGTTGTCGGCGGATTCCGTCCGGCGGCCTCGAACGAGAAGTACCCCGCGTTACTTCGCGTGGACAGCGTCGCCGGGATGGACCCCGAGGTCGCGGGTCTGCGCCCTCGCTTCGAAGACCTCACGCCGCTCTTTCCGGACGAGAAGCTGAACCTCGAGCTGAACGAAGGTAAGACCGACCTCACGCCGCGCATCGTCGACCTGCTCTCGCCAATCGGTAAGGGCCAGCGCGGACTCATCGTCTCGCCGCCCAAGGCCGGTAAGACGACGATCATGAAGCAGATCGCCCAGTCGATCGAGTCCAACAACCCCGAAGTGCACCTGATGGTCCTCTTGGTCGACGAGCGTCCCGAAGAGGTCACCGATATCCGGCGCACCGTCAAGGGTGAGGTCATCGCCTCGACCTTCGACCGTCCGGCCGAGGAGCACACGCACGTGGCCGAACTGTGCATCGAGCGCGCCAAGCGCCTCGTGGAGCAGGGCCGCGACGTCGTGATCATCCTCGACGGCATCACGCGACTCGCTCGCGCCTACAACCTCGCCGCCCCGGCGACCGGTCGCATCATGTCCGGTGGTGTCGACTCCGGCGCGCTCTATCCACCGAAGAAGTTCTTCGGCGCGGCGCGAAACATCGAAGAGGGCGGATCGTTGACGATCATCGCCTCGGCCCTGGTCGAGACGGGATCGAAGATGGACGAAGTCATCTTCGAAGAGTTCAAGGGCACCGGCAACATGGAACTGCGACTCGATCGCCGTCTGGCCGAGCGTCGGATCTACCCGGCCATCGACGTCAACGCCTCTTCGACGCGCCACGAAGAACTGCTCTTCAGCCGCGAGGCGCTGCCCCAGGTCTGGAAGTTGCGCCGCGTCTTGAACGGACTCGCCTCCGAAGGCCGAGAAGCGGCCGGTCTGGAGCTGTTGATTGACAAACTCAAGTCGACCAAGTCCAACGACGAGTTCCTCGCCGAGATCGCGCGCGGACCCGCTTCAACTAGTTGATTTCCCGATAAACTTGTCATTCGCAACGAGGAGCACCTATGAAGCCTGATATTCACCCCAACTACGGCGAAGCGACCGTTAAATGCTCGTGCGGTAACACTTTCACGACCCAGTCCACGAAGTCAGCGATGACCATCGAACTGTGCAACGAATGCCACCCGTTCTTCACCGGCAAGCAGAAGCTCGTCGACACCGGAGGTCGCGTCGAGCGCTTCCAGCGTCGCTACGCGCAAAAGACCAAGGCGCGCGCTCCTAAGGCTTAGGGCCTCGAGCGCTCACCCGCCGTGCGCTCCGTTGACGAGACCCTGAACGTCCTTCGAGACGAACTGCGCATCGTCGAATCACAACTCTCGGAACCGGACGTCGCGAGCGATCTCACGCGCCTGCGCGATCTCTCGCGGCGCCACAAGGAGTTGTCCGAGATCAACAACGCCTGGATCGAGTTGACGGCCGCCCAGTCGGACTTCGCGACCGCCAAGGAGATGTTCAACGAGACCAGCGGCGACGATCGAGAACTCTGGCGCGAAGAGATGAACAACGCCGAAGAGAAGATCCCGCCGCTCGAATTGACTCTCGAGACGATGTTGCTGCCGCACGACCCCAACGAGGGCCGCAACGTGATCCTCGAGATCCGCGGCGCCGAAGGCGGCGAAGAGGCCAACCTCTTCGCCGGCGACCTGGCCCAGATGTACCGGCGCTACGCCGCACTACGGGGCTGGAAGCTCGAAGTCATCGAAGAGCGCGAGTCCGAACAGGGTGGTCTGGATGAGGCCATCTACCTCATCAAGGGTGAGGACGCGTGGTTCCGGTTGCAACACGAGGCCGGCGTGCACCGCGTCCAGCGCGTGCCGGTGACCGAAGCCAAGGGTCGCGTCCACACCTCCTCAGCGACGGTGTCGGTTCTGCCCGAGGCCGAAGAGGTCGACGTCGACATCAACCAGAGCGATCTCAAGATCGATGTCTACCGATCGTCGGGTCCCGGGGGACAGAGCGTCAACACGACCGACTCGGCGGTTCGCATCACTCACCTGCCGACCGGCATTGTCGTGTCGATGCAGGACGAGAAGAGTCAGATCCAGAACCGCGCCAAGGCGCTGATCGTGTTGCGCTCGCGGCTGCTCAAGGCGGCCCAGGACGCCCAGGCGAGCGAGCAGGGCGACCTCAAGCGCTCCCAATTGGGTAGCGGCGGGCGCAGCGAGAAGATTCGGACCTATAACTTCAAGGAGAACCGGGTGACGGATCACCGGATCAACCTGACGACCTATACGCTCGATTCCGTGCTGGCCGGTTACCTTGATCCCTACGTCGACGCGCTGCTCGCAGAAAAGCGTGCGCGACAGCTGGCCGAGAGCGATGGACGCTAATTCGTATCTGGTGACCGAACTGATCGACGCCGGATTGAACCGACGCGAAGCCCGGTGGTTGGTCGAAGAGTTCTCGCCCTCGAACCGCGAGGCGATCGGCGCCATGCGCGCCGCCGTCCAACGCCGACTGGACGGCGAGCCGATTCAGTACGTGCTCGGGCACTGGCCGTTTCGCTCACTGGATCTCGACCTTGATCCCCGCGTCCTCATCCCGCGTCCCGAGACCGAAGAGCTCGTCGGACACGCCTTCGACGAGCTCATGCAGCGACGACTCAAGGATCCGCTCATCGTCGACCTCGGGTGCGGCTCAGGCGCCATCGGACTCTCGCTGCTTTTTGAGCTTCGCCAATTGGGCGTCAACGCCACACTCGTGGCAGTCGACTCGTCGCGCGACGCGCTCGAGGTCACTCGAGCGAACGCCGCCAAGCACGCGTTGGAGGGCGTCACCACCGTGCACTCGTCCTGGTTCGACGCCCTGGATGAGTCACTACGCGGGCGCGTCGACCTGATCGTCGCCAATCCGCCGTACGTCGGCGCGACAGAATTTGCGACGCTCGACCCGGTACTCGGCTACGAGCCATTTGGTGCGTTGGTCTCAGAGGACACGCAGCACACCGAAGGGTTTCTCGACCTCGAGGTCATAATCAGGCAATCCGGCGCGTGGTTGGTGGCAAACGGGTTGCTGATATGTGAACATGGAAATATGCATCGCCCGGCAGCACTCCAAGCGGCACACGCCGCGTCGTTCACTGACGTCCAGGACCTCGACGATATGTTCGGCAACCCACGATTCTTGATTGCGAAGCGCTGATGGCGAGGTTGATGAAAGTCGAAGCGGCCATCGCCGCGCTGGACGCCGGGGGCATCGTCGCGGTGCCGACCGACACGGTCTACGGCCTGGCCGCCGAAGTGAGCCAGCCGTCGGCCGTCGCCACGCTGTTCACGTTGAAACATCGCCCGGAATTCGTCCCTATCCCCGTGTTGGTCGACTCGATCGACCAGATCGAGTTTCTCGGTGTCGAGTGGCCCGACGAGGCCCAGGGGCTCGCCGACGCCTTCTGGCCCGGGGCGCTCACGATCATCATTACGGTCCCGCACAATCTGTCCGTGATGTTGGGCGGCGAGGGCGACACCGCGGGTTTCCGGATCCCCGATGACGACGTGCTTCGTCGCATGATGGCGGTGCTGGGTCCCTTCGCGGTGACCAGTGCGAATGAGCACGGTCAGATGCCGTGCCACAGCGCCTACGAGGTGCTCGAAAGATTCGCTTCGCGCGACGAGTTGAACGGTGCTATTGACGGCGGGGAACGTTCGGGCGATGTGTCGAGTGTCGTTGACCTCTCGGTGACGCCGTGGCGATTGCTTCGAGAGGGCGCGGTTTCTAGCGCAGAGTTGGCTCGCGTACTTGACTGACCGCGTCGTTGGTTCGCACTTCGTGACGCGACATGAAACTGAGCGGTTGCTCGATCGTCGCTAGCGTGGAACCATGAGGCCTATCGCCCGAGTTCCAGCGCAGGCGATAGTGATTCTGGGCTTTGTCGTGAGCGCGCTGGCCAGCGTCATTTCTTACGTCCAGACCGTCACCGGCCCGGGTTACTACTTCCATTCGTTCCGTGAAATTGTGCTTCCGATTTTGAATCCGTTGGCAATGATTGCCGCGGTGTTCGCGTGGTGGTGGTTGACCACGGTCGAGGTCAACGACGAACATCAGCGAACAAATCTCCAACGCGCCTACGTGGCGTTCGCGATTCAATACGGGCTCGCGACCGCCCTGATCTTGTTCTTCATCACTCCGTTCCGATCGGTGGGTGGTTTCTGGTTGACGAGCGTGCTCTGGTTGGAAATGGTGGGAGCATTGATCTCCGCGCTCGGACTATTTTTGTTGTCTCGAACGCTGAGCGGGCGAGTGACGACCGTCGAACCAGTTTCGGATGTGGACGCATTGACTTAGACGGAATCGAGATTGCGTTCGAGCGCTAGAGCGCGAAGACGTCACTTCGAATCTCGCCGGTACGGCCAATCAGTTCGGCAACTTCGGCCTCATTCATTAACGCCGGATCGGTGCTGTGACACCAAGTTCGAACGTGGTCCGGCGTCCGCGCGGCGATGATAAGTCGCTCCGGGTCACCGCTGGTCGTGTGTGTGACGGTGTAACTCTCGACCGTCGCAAGACCATCACGTTGATCACTCACACAACGTGACTGTCGGTCGATGGTGTCTTGCGGGTTTGACCAACGAAATCCGTCGCGCGGAGGGGACGCGGAATACACACCCCACGAGTGCTTGGTGCAGAACCAGCCGAGGGCAGTGATGAGTCCCTGGCTCGAGGGGTCGGCGCGAAGTGCGTCGACCATGGACGCGATCGAGTGCGTGACGTAATTGTTGCCGGGTCCACCGCCAAAGGTCAGCCCACCGGTGAGTGTCGGCACCCGACTTGGATCGAAGGCGTCAATGCCGAGGACGTCACAGGCACTCTGGACGACAGTGGGGAAGCAACTGTAGAGATCCAGGTGGGCAACGTCATCGATCGTGGCGCCGAATCCCTTCAGCGTCTCCCAGGTGGTGCGCATCGCGGGGGAGTCATCGAGTTGCGGTCGATCGGATATCAGCCAGTGATCGTTGGCGTCCGCGCCGCAGTCGGGAAAGACCATCCGGTCTCGCGCGACTCCGAGTGAGGTGGCGACTTCGAAACTGGTCATGACGTAACTCGCCGCCATGTCGACCGGCATATTGGCCATCAGCAACTTGGTGTACGGAAAGGCGACCATGCGATTGTCAGCGCTGGGCGTCGTGATCGTCTCGGGCGACGGCGCGTCGCGGATCCAGGCGTAGGGATTCGCCTCAGCGACGCGAGCGAAGTTCGACCAGAGTCGACCGAGATTTTCTCGTTGCTCTCGCATCGTCCAACCGAGGCGAGCTCGTCGGGCATTCTCGAAGAGCGGGTACACGTTCGTCGGAAAATTCAAGCCCTGGCCGTATTCGGCGGCCGTTAAAGGTGGCGGATCATTCGAGGCAATGCCGGGACTCACCACGTCGTCGGATTGCATGACCCAGTCGAGCTCTCGGCCTTCGCGCTTCGCGAGAAGGCGCGCGTACATCGCCTCAGCGCCCACGACCGCGACGGATCGCAGTTCGCCGGCGAGGATCCGTCGCGCCGCGTCGTGGACGAACTTCTGCGGCGTATTTCCCCCCACACTCAAAAGTCGCGTCGTGACATCCAGTCCGAGTCGCTCGGCGACCAGGAGTGCCGGATCGTTGGTGTGCCACGTGAACGACGAGACCGCCGCGATCTCGTCGATGTTCTCCAGCATTGACGCCGCGCCCGAGTCGGCCGCGGCCCGTTCGAGCGCGGCGACCATGAGATCGAGCGGCTGAATGCGAGACGAGTAGGAAGTGTCCGAAATCGGTCGTTCCGTGATTTGACCGACACCGACGAGTACGGGCGTTCGAGGCGGAACTGTCACCCCTGAAGTATGGCCGCGCCTTCGACGGCTCCATTTCCAAAGATAAGGTTGCATTGATGCGTATCGCCCTCGGCTCAGATCACGCTGGCTTTGACTTGAAGACCGTGCTCGCCCGGACGCTCACGGATTGGGGTCACGACACCCTCGACCTCGGCACCGACAACGCCACCGATTCAGTCGATTACCCGGACTTTGGCGCCGCCGTCGGGCGAAGCGTCGCCTCCGGCGACTGCGACCTCGGGGTTGCCGTCTGTGGATCGGGCATCGGGATCTCCATTGCCGCCAACAAGGTGCCCGGCGTACGCGCCGCGGTCGTGCACGACGTCACTTCGGCCCATCTCGCGCGCGAACACAATCACGCCAACGTCCTCTGCTTGGGTTCGCGTCTCACCGGTTCGGTGGTGGCAATTGAAGCCCTCGAAGCCTGGCTGAACGCGACGCCCGCCGAGGGACACCACGTCGCGCGAATCGCGAAACTCGACGAACTCGACGAGCACCTCGTCGACGATGAAAGGTAATCCATGACCTCCTCACCCTTTGACGCGTGGATCACGAACGACGAC